>Ga0207416_1002799_pt1 | contig 17958 bp, 15 predicted proteins | sample PaiPotPPM11metaG_FD_184107 | JGI IMG/M metagenome (GOLD analysis project Ga0207416, IMG submission 184107) | Iron sulfur acid spring bacterial and archeal communities from Banff, Canada, to study Microbial Dark Matter (Phase II) - Paint Pots PPM... ...
CACTACCCGCCGATGCGCCCTGACCTCGCCAGGCCGCCCGCCTCGTCACTACCCGCCGATGCGCCCTGACCTCGCCAATCCGCCGACTCCGAGCCTGCACTCGCCGAGACGCAGAGCCCCGAGCCGCCACGCGCGGGACCGCCACGCCCGCGAGACCGCCACACCAGTCTCACCTGACTCCGCGCGCCGACGGGTCTCCCCTCGCGCCTGACCCTAATAGGTTTCGGCCCACCTCGACCCAGGTTGCCGCCAGCCCGAAACCCGAGCGTCTCATGATCGTGGTGGATTGGGTGCAAATATCGCAACGAATCAACCACGATCATGGAACCGCGCGCCGCCCGAAACGACGAGCACGGTACCGCCGGAGGTATCGAGGCATGCGCACGCGCGGAAACCAGCCGGCGAGCCAACAGGGCACGGGACACCGGAGCGTCAGGGCCCAGGCGCCGGAGACCAGCCGGAGGGGACATCCCCCGGTACAGGAACCCCAGCCAGAGAGCCGCCCGATCGGGACCCTGAAGCGCCCCGAACGGGACCCCGCGGCGCCAGGACGGGACCCCGCGGCACCCGGACGGCACCTCTGAGGCGCCCGAACGGACCCCGAGCCACCCGGACGGGACCGAAGCGCTCGGGAGCCACCCGGACGGGTCCCCGAGCCACCCGGACGGCACCCCGAAAGGCCGGGCGGCACCCCCGACGCGCCCGGACGGGACCCCGAAGCGCCAGGAACCCGGGAACCAGCTATCAGACATCCGGTGCGGCCGCCTCAGCCGGTGCGGCAAACTCAGCCGGTGCGGCAAACTCAGCCGGTGCGGCAAACTCAGCCGGTGCGGCCGCCTCAGCCGGTGCGTACCTCGATGCCGCCGACCGTGCGCTTGCCGCGCCGCAGGACCAGGAAGCGGCCGTCGAGCAGGTCGGCCGCGGCCGGGGCCGCGTCCGGCTCGGTCACCTTGACGTTGTTCAGGTACGCGCCGCCCTCGGCGATGGCCCGCCGGGCCGCAGACTTGCTGGGCACGAGCCCGGTCAGGTCCATCAGGTCGGCCACGGGGGGCAGGCCGCCCGCCACCTGGGCCAGGTCGAGCTTGGCCGACGGGACCTCGGCGAGCGCGGCCGCCAGCGTCGCGGAGTCCAGCGCGCGCAGGTCGCCCTGGCCGAACAGGGCCTGGCTGGCCGCCACCACCCGGGCCAGCTCCTCGGGGCCGTGCACGAGCGTGGTCATCTCGTCGGCCAGCGCCCGCTGCGCGATGCGCGCCGCGGGCCGGGCGGCGCTCTCCTGATCCAGTTCCTCGATCTCCGCGCGGCCGCGGAACGAGAACACCCGCAGCAGGCCGGGCATCTCCGCGTCGGTGCGGTTGATCCAGAACTGGTAGAACGCGTACGGGCTCATCAGGTCCGCGCTCAGCCAGACCGCGTCGCCCTCGGTCTTGCCGTACTTGGTGCCGTCCGGCTTGGTGATCAGCGGCGTGGCCAGGGCGTGCACGGAGTCGCCGGTGACCCGCCGGATCAGGTCGACGCCCGAGACCAGGTTGCCCCACTGATCGCTGCCGCCGATCTGCAGCGCGCAGCCGTACCGCCGGTGCAGTTCGAGGAAGTCGTTGGCCTGCAGGACCTGGTAACTGAACTCGGTGTAGGTGATCCCGCCCGCCTCGAGCCGGGTCCTGACCACCTCGCGGCTCAGCATCTGGCTGACCGGGAAGTGCTTGCCGATGTCGCGCAGGAAGTCCAGCGCGGACAGTTCCCCGGTCCAGTCCAGGTTGCTGACCAGCAGGGCGCGGGCCGGGCCCGGGCCGAAGTCCAGGAAGCGGTTCAGCTCAACGCGGAATCGGTCCGCCCATCCGGCCACCACCTCGCGCGGGTTGAGCACCCGCTCGGCCGACTTGCCGCTCGGGTCGCCGATCAGCCCGGTGGCGCCGCCGACCAGGCCGATCGGGCGGTGCCCGGCCTGCTGGAAGCGCCGCATGGTCAGGATCAGCACCAGGTTCCCGATGTGCATCCCGGGCGCGGTCGGGTCGAACCCGCCGTAGAGCGTGACCTGGCCCGTGTCCAGGGCCCTGCGCAGGTCGTCCAGGTCGGTCGACACGGCGATCAGGCCGCGCCAGCTCAGCTCGTCGATGATGTCGGTCACGGAGGCATCGTCCCATCCCCGGGGGCGCGGCCGGTAACCGGTTTCGCCGTCGCGCGCCGCCGCGGCACGTGCGCGCGGTACGCGGAGACCGTCGGGTCTCCGGTGACCCAGAACCGCCAGGCCACGTCGGCGGCCCGGCTGATGCCGACCCGGGGGCCCCGGCTGATGGCACCCGCCGGGATGTCCTCCAGCGGGGCGAGCACGCGCAGCGGCGAGGCGGGGTCGGCCACGTCGGCGCCGTCGTGCGACCGGTCGATGCTCAGCGCCTCGCAGAGCCGGGCCGGCCCGCGGGCCAGGTCCACCTCACGCGGCTCGCGGGCCGAACGCGACCGCCGGGCCAGGGCCAGCGGCCCGCCCGCGATGACCCGCCCGGCACGTATCAGCACCGCCGAGGCCCGGCCCTCAGGCTGGCAGACCAGGTTCACGCAGAAGTACATGCCGTAGGTGAAGTAGACGTAGGCGTGCCCGGGCGGCCCGTACATCACCGCGTTGCGCTTGGTCCGGCCGCGGAACGCGTGCGAAGCCGGGTCGGACTCCCCGTCGTACGCCTCGACCTCGGTCAGCGCGACCGCGACCAGCCCGTCGGGCGTGTCGTGCACAAGCACGCAGCCCAGGAGTTCCGGGGCCACCGCCACGGACCCTCGGCCGAAAAAGCCCCTGGGCAAGGTTTCCGCGTCGGCGGGCCACGGTCTCAGACCATCCGATGTGCTGTGCGGCAAGGCCTCTCACGATCATGAACGGGCGGCGGCGGGCCTGGATCGGGCCGCCGGGGAGGTCAGCAGCTTGCCGTGAGCCTACCGAACCTGCGGGCCGGGCGGCCCGGCCGCGGGCATCCGGACACCAGCGGAACCCCAGCCGGAAGCCAGCGGCATGGCGAAACGTACATGACGCCAGCCCGGGCTGGAGTGCCGCCAATGGCGCGCCGGCCCGGCGAATATTTCTCCGGAACGGAGACACTTGTGCCAGGCACGACGAAGGTTCTCGCGGCCATCGCGGGCAGCGCCATGGCTCTGGCCGTGGGCATCGGCCCCGCAGCGGCCGCGACGACACCGGCCGGCTCACCCCGGCCGGCCACGGGCGTCACCACCGCTCCGACCAGGCAGGCCGGGCCGCGAGCAGATGAATGGTACGTATACGACCGGTACAACTACAGCGGCCTGGGCATGTTCGAGTGCACGACCCAGGGTCAGGCACTCGTCGATACCGGCACCGACGGCATCACAAGGTACTACTGCATCGGCTATCCCCCGGTCTCGGTCGACCTGTACGTCTACGGTCCCGTGGGGACGGCGTAACCGGCGGTCTTCCGCCAGCCTTCGTGGCCGGTCGGGTGGCATCCGTTCGAAGAATATTGGCGCTTAGCCTGCGGCCCAGGCGGCCTGGTCGTCCACGGCGGCGCGCAGGTCGGCCAGCTGCTCGGCGACCCGGGCGGGGGCGGTGCCGCCCGGGCTCTGCCGGGCGGCGAGCGCGCCGGGCACGGTCAGCACCTGACGGACGTCCGGGGTCAACTGGGGCGACACCCGGGCCAGGTCAGCGTCGCTGACGTCGGCCAGCTCGCAGTCGTTGACCTGGCACCAGACCACGAGGTGCCCGACGACCTCGTGCGCCTCGCGGAACGGCACGCCCCGCCGGACGAGCAGCTCAGCCAGGTCGGTGGCCAGCGCGAAGCCCGCGGCCGCGCCCGCGGCGATCCGCTCGGAGTGCAGCCGCAGGGTGGCGACGAGCCCGGCCATGGCCGGCAGCACGAGCAGCAGGGTGTCCACCGCGTCGAAGACCGGCTCCTTGTCCTCCTGCAGGTCCCGGTCGTAGGCCAGCGGGAGGCCCTTGAGCGTGGCCAGCAGCCCGGTCAGGCCGCCGATCAGCCGGCCCGCCTTGCCGCGGGCCAGCTCGGCCACGTCCGGGTTCTTCTTCTGCGGCATGATCGACGATCCGGTCGCGTAGGCGTCGTCGATCTCGGCCCAGCCGAACTCGTGCGACGACCACAGCACGACCTCCTCGCCCAGCCGGGACAGGTGCACGCCGAGCAGGGCCGCGGCGAAGCAGAACTCGGCGGCGAAGTCCCGGTCGCTCACCGCGTCCATCGAGTTGCCGAAGGCAGAGGTGAACCCCAGCTCGGCGGCGACCGCCTCGGGGTCGAGCGGCAGCGACGACCCGGCCAGCGCGCCCGCGCCGAGCGGGCACACCGCGGCCCGGCGGTCCCAGTCCCGCAGCCGCCCCGCGTCCCGGGCGAGCGCCTGGACGTGCGCGAGCAGCTGGTGGGCCAGCAGCACCGGCTGGGCGTGCTGCAGGTGCGTCATCCCGGGCGCGGGCGTGTCCTGGTGCCGCTCCGCCTGGTCCAGCAGCGCGGTTTCCAGCTCGGTCAGCCGGGCCACGACCAGGCGGGCGTGGTCACGCAGGTACAGCCGCAGGTCGGTGGCGATCTGGTCGTTGCGGCTGCGGCCGGCCCGCAGCTTGCCGCCGAGCGATCCGGCCCGCTCGAGCAGGCCTCGTTCCAGCGCGGTGTGGACGTCTTCGTCGCTGGCCACCGGGCGGAACCGGCCGGTCCGGCACGATTCGGCCAGGTCGTCGAGGGCGGCCAGCAGCCGGGCCAGCTCGGCGTCGTCGAGCAGCCCGGCCTTGTGCAGCACCCGGGCGTGGGCGCGGGAGGCGAGCAGGTCGTAGGCGGCCAGCCGCCAGTCGAACTGGATGCTGACCGACAGCCGGGCCAGGGCCTCGGCCGGGCCGGACTCGAACCGCCCGCCCCAGAGCCGGACCGGCGGCGCGGAATCCTCGTCTGCCACGGCGCTCCTCGGTCTCGCGTGATCGCTGCGCCGGGGGCCCGGATCGGGACACACGGCACAGGTCAGCCTATGGCCCGCCCGCGGCCCCGGTGGCGATCGACAGCCGGCCGGCGCGACGGCCGGGCGGGGCTCAGCGGGCGACCTTCCGGTCCCGGTCGGCGGCGATCTTGCTGGGCAGGCCGAACAGCTCGACGAAGCCCTTGGCCAGGCCCTGGTCGAACTCGTCGCCGGTGTCGTAGGTGGCCAGCGAGTAGTCGTACAGCGCGGCCGGGCTGCGGCGCCCGGTGACCACGGCCCGCCCGCCGTGCAGCCGCAGCCGGACGTCCCCGGTCACGTGGCGCGAGGCCTCGGCCATGAACGCCTCGAGGGCGTGGCGCAGCGGCGAGAACCACAGCCCGTCGTAGACCAGCTCGGTCCAGCGCTGCCCGGCCTGCCGCTTGAACCGGGCCAGGTCGCGCTCCAGGCACACGCTCTCGAGCTCGGCGTGCGCGGTGATCAGCGCGATCGCTCCGGGCGCCTCGTAGATCTCCCGGCTCTTGATCCCGATCAGCCGGTCCTCGACCATGTCGATCCGGCCCACGCCCTGCGCCCCGGCCAGCTCGTTCAGCTCGGTGATGATCTGCAGCGGTGCTAGCTGGCGTCCGTCGAGGGCGACCGGGATCCCGTCGGCGAACGAGATCGTGACCTCGTCCGGCTCGCGTGGCAGCGCCGGGTCGGCGGTGTAGCCCCAGACGTCGTCGTGCGGCGCCTCCCAGATGTCCTCCAGGTGCCCGGTCTCGCAGCTGCGGCCCCAGAGGTTCTGGTCGATCGAGTACGGCGAGCGCGACGTGACGCTGATCGGCAGTTCCTTCTCGGCGGCGAACGCGATCGCCTTGTCCCGGGTCATGCCCGAGTCGCGGACCGGGGCCAGCACCGACACCTCGGGGGCCAGGCTGGCCATCCCCACCTCGAAGCGCACCTGGTCGTTGCCCTTGCCCGTGCAGCCGTGGGCCACCACGGACGCGCCGTGCTCGCGCGCGACCCGGGCCAGGTGCTTGACGATCAGCGGCCGGGACAGCGCGGACACCAGCGGATAACGGTCCATGTACAGCGCGTTGGCCCGCAGCGCGGGCATGCAGTACTCGGCGGCGAACTCGGCGCGCACGTCGGCGACCTCGGCATCGGCCGCGCCGCAGGCCAGCGCGCGCTTGCGGATCGTGTCCAGGTCCTCGCCGCCCTGGCCCACGTCCACCGCCAGCGCGATGATCTCCGCGCCGGTCTGATCGGCGATCCAGCCGATGGCCACCGACGTGTCCAGGCCGCCTGAGTAGGCGAGCACCACGCGTTCTGACATTGTTCCTCCCTTGGGTCCCCCGTGGATGCGGGTGATGTTCGTGGTGTTACTGGTGGCCGCGCCGGTCGGCCAGCCGGAGCAGCGCCTGGGCCAGGTCGGCGCCCCCGGTCGGGTCCCGCGCGACGACCAGTACGGTGTCGTCCCCGGCCACGGTGCCGAGGATGGACGGCCAGGCCGAGTGATCGATCACCGAGGCCAGGAACTGCGCCGCCCCGGCGGGGGTCCGCAGCACCACCAGGTTGGCGCTCGCCTCGGCCGTGACCAGCAGCTCGGCGACGACCCGGGCCAGCCGGGCCGACGCTGGCTCGCTGCCCGGCTCCGCCGCGAGACCGGGCACGTCGGCCAGGTCGGCCAGCCCGCCGGGCAGCGAGCCGGGGCCCCCGGCCTCGCCCGGCAGCGCGTAGACCAGCGCGCCGCCCGAGCCGCGCAGCCGGACCGCGCCGAGCTCCTCCAGGTCACGCGAGAGCGTGGCCTGGGTGACCCGCACGCCGCGCTGGGCCAGCCGCTCGTTGAGTTCCTCCTGCGAGCGGACCGGCGGGTCGGCGTGGGCCAGGATCGCGGCGATCTGCGCGTGCCGGGCCGTCTTGGTCGCCGGGCTGGCCGTGGTCACCGGGAACCCTGCCCGGCCAGCACGCTGGCCGACGAGAGGATCTCGGGCAGCGCGGCGGTGAACGAGTCGGCCTGCTCGGCCGAGAGCACCAGCGGCGGCGCCAGCCGGATCGCGTCCGGCTGCACGGCGTTGACCAGGAAGCCCGCCCGCCGCGCCGCGGCCTCCACGGCGGCCGCCGCGGGCGCGGTGAGCGCGATCGCGCGCCAGAGGCCGACGCCGCGCACCCCGGCGACCAGCGGGTGCCCGGTGGCCTCGATCCCGGCCGCGAGCCGGTCGCCGACCTGCGTGGCGTTGCTGAGCAGCCCCTCGCGCTCGATCGTGCGGAGCACGGCGAGCGCGGCCGCGCAGGCCACCGGGTTGCCGCCGAACGTGCTGCCGTGGTCGCCCTTGCCCAGGGCCGAGCCGCACGCGCCGAGCCCGACGCAGGCGCCGATGGGCAGGCCGCCGCCCAGTCCCTTGGCCAGCGTGAGGACGTCGGGGATGACCCCCTCGCGCTGGTGCGCGAACCAGGCGCCGGTGCGCCCGATCCCGCTCTGGATCTCGTCCAGCACGAGCAGCGCCCCGGCGCTGTCGCAGGCCGCGCGCGCGGCGCGCAGGTAGCCCTCGGGCGCCGGCACCACGCCGCCCTCCCCCAGGGCGGGCTCCAGGAAGACGGCCGCGCAGTCCGGGCCGACCGCCGCGGCCAGCGCCTCGGCGTCCCCGTAGGGCACGAACCTGACCTCCAGCCCGAACGGGGCGAACGGATCGCGGATCGAGCTCTTCCCGGTCAGGCTGAGCGCCGCCATGGTCCGGCCGTGGAACGAGTGCTCGGCCGCGACGAAGACCGGCCGCGCCGCGCCCTGACGGCGCCGGACCAGCTTGACCGCGGCCTCGTTGGCCTCGGTGCCGGAGTTGGCGAAGAACACCCGCCCCTCGACGCCGAGCAGCCCCATGATCCGCTCGGCCAGCACGACCTGCGGCTCGTGCAGGTAGAGGTTGGAGGTGTGCATCAGCCGGCCGGCCTGCTCGGTCACCGCGGCCACGATCCGGGGGTGCGCGTGCCCGAGCGCGCTAACCGCGATGCCGGCCACCAGGTCCAGGTAGCAGTTCCCGTCCAGGTCCCAGACCACGCACCCGCTGCCGCGCGCCAGCGCGAGCGGCGGCACGCCGTAGGTCAGCATCAAGGCCGCGGCGTACCGGTCCTGGAGCTGATCGGTCGTGGTCATCTGTTCCTCCCAGCCGTGGTCACGGGCCCGCTCCGTCCGGCACGACCATGGTGCCGATACCCGAGTCGGTGAAGATCTCCAGCAGGATCGCGTGCGGCAGCCGCCCGTCGAGCACGTGCGCGCGGGGAACGCCGCCGCGCACCGCGGTCAGGCAGGCTTCCATCTTCGGGATCATCCCGCCGCTCAGCCCAGGCAGCATGGCGGCCAGCGCCGCCGCGTCGAGCTGGCTGATCACCTCGCCCGGCCGGTCGGCGGCCGGGTCCGGCTCCGCGTCCGGCCCGGCGCCGGCCCGGGCGCTGGCGGACGGCCAGTCCGCGTACAGGCCGGCCACGTCGGTCAGCAGGACCAGCTTGGCCGCGCCCAGCGCGACGGCGATCGCGCCGGCCGCGGTGTCGGCGTTCACGTTGAAGATCTCGCCCGCCGCGCCGCGCGCCACGCTCGAGATGACCGGGATGCGACCGTCGGCGATCAGCGTCCGGACCACGCCGGGGTCCACGGCGGCGATGTCGCCGACCTGGCCGAGGTCGACCGGCGTGCCGTTCACGGTGGCCCGGGCGCGCGTCGCGGTGAGCAGGTTGGCGTCCTCGCCGGACATCCCGACCGCGAACGGGCCGTGCCGGTTGATCAGGCCGACCACGTCCCGGTTCACCTGGCCGGTGAGCACCATCCGGACCACGTGCATGGTCTCCGGCGTGGTCACCCGCAGCCCGGCGGCGAACGTGCTCGGGATGCCCAGCCGTCCGAGGTGCTCGCTGATCTGCGGCCCGCCGCCGTGCACGATCACCGGGCGCAGGCCCGCGTACCGCAGGAACACCACGTCCTGCGCGAACGCGAAGCACAGCGCCGGGTTGGCCATGGCGTGCCCGCCGAACTTGATCACGACGGTCTCGCCGTGGAACTGCTCCAGCCAGGGCAGCGCCTCGATCAGCGTGGCCGCCTTGGCCATCGCCCCGACGCTGGCGTCCGCGCTCGTCGGGCCGGCGCTGTCCGCCGGCCCGGCCTGCCCGTTCGTCATCGCCGTCACGTCGCGTAGGCCGCGTTCTCGTGCACGTAGGCCACGGTCAGGTCGGTGGTGCGGACCGTGGCCGAGTGCGGGCCCGCGGCGAGGTCGATGGTGATGGTCACGTCCCGGGGCCGCAGGTCGACGCGCGAGCGGTCGTCGGCCGCCGCGCCGTCCCGGCAGACCCAGACCCCGTTGATCGCCACCGCCAGCCGGCCGGGCTCGAAGGCCGCGTCCGTGGTCCCGACCGCGGCCAGGATGCGGCCCCAGTTCGGGTCCTCGCCGCCGATCGCGCACTTGAGCAGGTTGCACCGGGCCACAGCGCGCCCCACGGCGACCGCGTCGTCCTCCCCGGCCGCGCCGGTGACCTCGATGTCGATGGCCTTGCCCGCGCCCTCGGCGTCGATCTGCATCTGCCGGGCCAGGTCCGCGCAGGCCCGGACCAGAAGGATTTCGAACGATTCCGGGTCCGGGTGCACGCCGGACGCTCCGCTGGCCAGCAGCAGGACCGTGTCGTTGGTCGACATGCAGCCGTCGGTGTCGAGCCGGTTGAACGTGGTGTCCACCGCGCGGTGCAGCGCGGCGCCGAGTCCTGCCGCGTCCAGGTCGGCGTCGGTGGTGAGGACCGCGAGCATGGTGGCCATGGCCGGGGCGAGCATGGCCGCGCCCTTGGCCATGCCGCCGATCTGATAGCCGGGTCCCGGCACGCGGCACGTCTTCGGGACGGTGTCGGTGGTGCGGATCGCGTCCGCGGCGGCCGCGCCGCCGTCGGCCGTGGCCGCCGCGGCGGCGGTATCGACCGCCGGGAGCAGCCGGTCCATGGGCAGGCGTTCTCCGATCAGGCCGGTCGAGCACACCGCGACCTCGCCGGCCGACACCGACAGCGCCCGCGCCAGCCGTTCGGCGGTGTGGTGGGTGTCGCCGAACCCGGCTGGCCCGGTGCAGGCGTTCGCGCCGCCGGAGTTCAGCACGACGGCCCGGACCCGGCCGCCCTTGACGACCTGCTCGGTCCAGAGCACGGGGGCGGCCTTGACCCGGTTGGCGGTGAACACCGCGGCCGCCGCATCCGACGGCCCGTCGTTGATGACCACGGCCACGTCCCGGTCGCCGGACTCCTTGATCCCGGCGGCCACCCCGGCCGCCCGGAACCCGTCCGGCCCGGTCACGCTCATGGAGCGACCCCGCAGGCGGTGAGGCCGGCCGTCTCCGGCAGCCCGAGCATCAGGTTGGCGTTCTGGATGGCTTGTCCGGCGGCGCCCTTGCCCAGGTTGTCGATGGCCGCGACGACGGTGGCCCGGCCGGTGCGGGCGTCGGCCGCGGCCTGCAGGTGCACGCCGTTCGACCCGGCGACCGCGGCCGTGGTGGGCCAGGTCCCCTCGGGGAGCAGGGCCACGAACGGCTCGCCGGCGTAGGCCTCGGCCAGCGCGGCGCGGAGCCGGGGCCCGCCGGCCGGAGCGCTGTCCTCTGCACCACGGGCTTCTGGGTTACCGGTTCCCGGCGGCCCGGAGCCGGGGCTGAGCCGGGCCGTGCAGGTGGCGAGGATCCCCCGCGGCATCGGCGCCAGCAGCGGGGTGAACGAGACCGTGAACCCGCCCGGGCTCCCGGCCGGCCCGGCGGCCTCGCCGAGGGCCTGCTCGATCTCGGGCGTGTGCCGGTGCGTTCCGCCCGCCTGGTAGGCCGAGACCGCCCCCATGACCTCGCTGGCCAGCAGCTCGGGCCGCGGCGAGCGCCCGGCGCCCGAGGTGCCCGAGGCGGCCACGATGACGACGTCGGCCGGCTCGATGAGGCCCGCGGCCGCCAGCGGCGCGAGCCCGACGATGGCCGCGGTCGCGTAGCAGCCGGGCACGGCGACCCGCGGCGCGGCCCGGATCCGGTCCCGGGCCCCGGGCAGCTCGGGCAGGCCGGAAGGCCAGCGGCCCGCGTGCGGCGCGGCGTAGTGCCGGGACCAGGCCGCGGCGTCGGCCAGCCGGAAGTCGGGTCCCAGGTCGACGACCTTGACGCCCTGGCCCAGCTCGGCGGCCAGCCGCGCGGACTGCCCGGCCGGCAGGGCGAGGAAGATCAGGTCACAGCCGGAGGCGGCCACCGCGCCGGCGGCGTCGAACGTGCGCGCGGCCAGCGACGGCAGGGCCGCGAGATGAGGATGAACGTCCCCGATCCGGCGGCCGACGTTGCTCTCGGCGGTTACCGGGCCCAGCTCCAGGTCAGGATGCCCGGCGAGCAGCCGGAGCAGCTCACCGCCCGCATAACCGCTGGCGCCCGCCACCGCCACCCGCGCACCCATCGACCCACCGACCCTCTGTTGTCGGACCTGTCTGCCGACCGGCCGCCGCCGCCGACGGCCCGCTATCCGCCCGCCGCTGACCCTTGCTGAATTATTATGCGGTTGCCCGAAGGATTATGCAAGACAGCTCATCTCAGCCTGGTCTCAAATCCGGGAGCCGGGTTGGGCAGCGCCCGGCCGGGCGGGCATTATTGGGGGTCGCGGAGAGGAGGCGGGATGCGGCCCGAGCGGTTCACCGCTGCTGTCCGCTGTGGCGCGCTCGCCGCGGCGCTGCTGGCCGCGACCGTCGGCTGCTCGAGCAGCCCGAAGGCGGCCGGGTCGGCGTCGGCTACGCCCTGCGGCACGACCCGCACGGCGGCCAACGTGCCGGTGAACATCCAGGTCATGCGGGGCCAGGTGGCCTGCTCGACCGCGATGACCGTCGAGCGTGACTACGCCAAGGCGGTCGCCGACGGCAAGGCCCCGGGCAACGGCGGCGGGGGGCCGGTCCGCATCCTGGGCTGGACCTGCCAGGGCTTTCCCACCCCGGTGGTGCTGAAGACCGGGCAGGCGTCCAAATGCATCCAGGGCAGCGAAGAGATCCTGGCCATCCTGCCCACGCCGACCTAGCCGGAACGCGCGGGACTAGCGTGACCTCCGGACCGGAAGTGAGCCCCCGAGCCGCGGCCGTCTCCGCCCACCGGGGCGGCAGCGAGGCGGCGCCGGGTGGGACCTACGACGCCTACCGGCACGCGGCCGGGACCGGGGCGGAGTACGTCGAGTTCGACGTCCGCCGGACCATGGACGGCGAACTGGTCGACTACCACGACGAGCAGGCCGCGAGTGGACAGGCCGTGGCCAGCCTCGGGTACTCGCGGCTGTGCCGCCTGGCCGGCTACGAGGTGCCCCGGGTGGCCGACGTCATGCGCCTGATCGCCGGCCGGGCCATCGGCCACGTCGACCTCAAGGAGACCGGCGAAGGCGCGCTGGCCGCCGTGGAGTTGGCCCTGGACCTCCTCGGGGCGGGCAACTTCGTGGCCACGACCCCCGCCGACGCGTCGGTCGCCGCGATCAGGACCCGGTACCCGCAGGCGTCGGCGGCGCTGACGGTGCGCGCCACCCCGGCCGGGCCCGGGGAGCGCCCGGGCCGGCCGCTGGAGCGGATCCGGGCCTGCCGGGCCGACTGGGCGGCGGTGGATCACCGGGCTGCCTCGCCCGCCCTGCTGGCCGAACTGCGGGGCGCGGGGATCAGGGTGCTGGTCTGGACGATCAACGGCGACGCGGAACTGACCCGCTGGCTCGCGGAGCCGGGCGTGGACGTGGTGGTCACCGACCAGCCCGGCCGCGCGATCACGCTGCGCGATCGCCAGCGCCCCAGTGCTGGCTGAGGGACAGTGACGACTAGGGGTCAGGACCCGCCGCGCAGCACCGCGCCGGTCCGCCGGGCCGCCTCGGCGACCGCGGCGTCGCGGGCCTCGCTGACCTCCTCGGCCGTCAGCGTCCGGTCGGGGGCGCGGAACCGCAGCGTGTAGGCCAGCGATTTGCTGCCGGGGCCGGCCTGCTCCCCGGTGTACACGTCGAACAGGCGCACCTCCTCCAGCCGCGGCCCGGCGCCGGCCTCGGCCGCCCCGGAGACCAGCGCCGCCTCGACGTCCGCGGCCGCCACGGCGTCGGGCACGACCAGCGCCACGTCCTGGGTCGCCACCGGGTACCCGGACACCCGCGGGGCCTGGACCGGCCCGCGGGCGTCGGCGGCCGTCTCGACCACCGACAGGTCGAGTTCGGCCGCGCAGGTGCGGGGCGGCAGCCCGAACGCCTGGACCACCCGGGGATGCAACTCGCCCGTGTACCCGGCGAGCCACTCCCGGCCCTCGCCGCCGTCCACGAACAGCGCGGCGCACCGGCCGGGATGCCACGGCTCGTGCTGCTCGGCGCGCACCCGGAACGGCACCCGGCTGACCCGCAGCACCTCCCGGGCGGCCTCGATCGCGTCCTGGAAGCACGCCGGACGCCCGGCTCCCCACCAGCCGGGCAGCTCCCTCTCGCCCGCCAGCACCACCCCGAGGTGCAGCGGCTGGTCGGGCAGGGCCGCCTGCAGGGTGGCCAGTTCGGCGGGCGTGGGCGCGCGGTCCACGGGCAGGATCGGCGCGGCCGGCTGGGCGTCGGGACGGGTCAGGAAAACCAGGCCCAGCTCGAACAGGCCGAGGTCGGCGAAGCCGCGCCCGAGGTTGCGGGCCAGCACGCCGAGCAGCCCCGGCAGCAGGCTGGTCCGCATCAGCGGCTCCTCGTCCCGCAGCGGGTTGACCAGCCTGATCGCGTTGCGGCGCTCGTCGTCGGGGCGCAGCTGCAGGCGGTCGGCGTCGGCGGCCGAGCCGAAGGGGTTGCTGAGGACCTCCACGTACCCGGCGCCGGCCAGGGCCCGGCCGATCGTGCGGCGCAGCCGCTGCCGGGCGGTGAGCCCCTTACCGGCCGCGGCGCGCGGCATCCGCACCGGCACGTTCTCGTAGCCCTCGAGCCGGATCACCTCCTCGGCCAGGTCGGCCGGGTCGGTCAGGTCGGTCCGCCAGGACGGCGGCCGGACCAGCAGCGGCGGCCCCGTGCGTTCAGTAACCGCGTGCCCGGGCGCGTGCTCCGGGCCGGGGCCGCGATCCCAGGTCACCTCGCAGCCGACCTGGCGCAGCCGGCCGATCACGGTGTCCCGGCCGTAGACCATCCCGGCCACCTGGTCGGGGTAGCCGGCCGCCATCATGATCTCGGTCGGTGGCACGTCGACCGACGCGTGTGTGCAACCGGGCTGGACCGTGCCGCCGGCCAGCGCGGCCAGCAGCGTGGCCGCCTTGGCCGACGCGCGCAGCGGCAGCTCCCGGTCCACGCCGCGCTCGAACCGGGCCGAGGCCTCGGAGAACAGCCGGTGCCGGCGGCTCATCCGGGCCGTGCCCGTCGCGGAGAAGTGCCCGGCCTCGATGACCAGGTCGCGGGTGTCGTCGCTGACCTCGGTGGCCCGGCCGCCCATGGTCCCGGCCATGGATATCGGCCCGGAGGTGTCGGTGATCAGGATGTCGTCGGGATCGAGCTCGCGGACCACGTGGTCGAGGGTCTCGAGCCGCTCGCCGGGCCGGGCCCGCCGCACCACGATCGGCCCCTGCAGCCGGGCCCGGTCGAACGCGTGCAGCGGCTGGCCGAGCTCCAGCATCAGGTAGTTGGTGATGTCCACGGCGAGCGAGACGCTGCGGACACCGGCGCGGGCCAGCCGGATCCGCATCGGCAGCGGCGTCGGCCGGGTGACCAGCGCGCCGTGCACCTCGCGCAGCACGAACCGGTCGCAGCCGGTGGGGTCCTCGATGCTGGCCGGGTACACCTCGGCGGAGACCTGGTCCACGCCGGCGGGCAGGCCGGTGTCCGCCGGGTCGGTGAACTCGGTCCCGTAGGCGATGGCCAGCTCGCGTGCCATGCCGCGGATCGAGAGCGCGAAGCCCTTGTCCGGCGTGACGTTGACGTCCAGCACGTGGTCGCGCAGGCCCGCGTACTCGGCGAAGTCCGCGCCGAGCGGCGCGTCCGGCGGCAGGACCAGGATGCCGGAGTGGTCGTCGCCGATCCCGAGCTCGGCCGCCGAGCAGATCATGCCCTGCGACGTCCGCCCGTAGGCCTGGCGCGCGCCGATCTCGACGCCGCCGGGCAGCACCGAGCCGGGCACGGCCAGCGGGACCCGGTCCCCGGCGGAGAAGTTCACCGCGCCGCAGATCACCTGCTGCCGGCCGGCACCGGTGTTCACCGCGCAGTACCGGATCGGCTTCTTGAACTCGGTCAGCTCCTCGATCTCGGTCACCTCGGCCACGACCACGCCGCGCACGTCCTGCCCGACCGGCTGGATCGTCTCGACCTCCAGGCCGGCCGCGGTGAGCCGGCGCGCGACGTCGGCCGGATCCGCGTCCGGTCCCGCGGGGCCGTACTCGAGCAGCCAGCTCAGCGGAACCCGCATCACGCCTCCATTCCGAACGCCCGGCTGAACCGCACGTCACCCTCGACCGTGTCCCTGATGTCGCTCACCCCGTGCCGGAGCATTAGCGTGCGCTCGATGCCGAGCCCGAACGCGAACCCGCTGTAGCGGTCCGGGTCGATCCCGCAGGCGACCAGCACCCGCGGGTTGACCATCCCGGCGCCCGCGATCTCGATCCAGCCCTGGGAGCGGCAGACCCGGCACGGCTCGCCGCCCGGCCGGGTAGACGCGCCCCGGCACACGTGGCACTCCATGGACACGTCCGCGGACGGCTCGGTGAACGGGAAGTAGTCCGGGCGCAAGCGGGTGCGCAGCCCCGCGCCGAACATCGCGTCGACGAACGCTGAGATCGCCCCGCGCAGGTCGGCCATGGTCAGCCCCTCGTCCACGGCCAGGCACTCGATCTGGTGGAACACCGGGCTGTGCGTGGCGTCGAGGGTGTCGGTGCGGTAGCACTTGCCCGGGCTGACCACGTAGACCGGTAGCGGCCGGGTCAGCATGGCCCGGATCTGCACGGGCGACGTGTGCGTGCGCAGCACCACGCCCGAGCCCGCGCCGCCGGTTTCTGACGCACTGGTGTTTGATGCACCGTCCGGCCGGGCCACCCACATCGTGTCGTACTGGTCCCGGGCCGGGTGGTCGGGCGGGAAGTTCAGCGCGTCGAAGTTGTACCACTCGGCCTCGACCTCGGGCCCCTCGGCCACCTCGTAGCCCATGGCCACGAACACGTCGACCAGCCGATCGCCCACGGTCGTGACCGGGTGCCGCGCGCCGGCGGGCTCCCGGTCCCACGGCAGCGTGACGTCGGCGGCCTCCTCGACCAGCACCCGCCGGTCGCGTTCGGCCTCCAGTTCGTCCTGCCGGGCGGCGAGCGCGGCCCGGATCGACGCGCGGGCCTGGCCCACGCGTTTGCCCGCCTCGGCGCGGGCGGCGGGCGGCAGCGCGCCGATCTCGGCGTTGGCCAGCGTGATCGGCGCCCGGTCGCCGGCGTGGGCCAGCCGGGCCGCCTTCAGTTCGTCGAGGGTTCCGGCGGCGCCGATGGCGGCCAGCGCCTCGTCGCGGACGCGCTGCACCTCCTCCGGCGACAACGCCGCCACCTGGACGGGGTCATAGCTCTTGTTCGGTGCGGACATGGCCTGCTGCTCTCCTGCGTTCAACCGATGAGTTCTCGAAGCGGTCGGCCGGACGGTGATCTGGCCGGCCAGGCCGGCCCGGGGCGCTCTTCCGGGCCGCCGCGCGGGACAGCCCGGGCCAGTATGGTTCCGGGGTGGCCGCGCGGCCGGGCGCCCGACGGCACCCTCCGCTGCGGGCCCGCCGGTCAGCCGAAGTCGGGCAAGCCGGCGGGCATCGTAAATCGGAACTCGGCCCCGCCGCCGGGCGGCTGGTGCACGGAGATCGTGCCGCCGTGCGCCTCGACCAGGCCCTTGACGATGAATAGGCCCAGGCCGGCACCGCCGCGGTGCTTGACCCGCCAGAACTGGCGGAACACCCGCGGGGCGAGCTCGGGCGCGATGCCCTCTCCCTGGTCGCGGACCGAGACGGTCACGCCAGGACCGTCGCCGTTCCGCGCCGACTCCACCATGGTCGTTACCGTACCAGCCCCGTGCCGGACCGCGTTCTCAATAAGGTTGGCCAGGATCTGGAAGATCTTGTCGGCGTCCAGCCAGGTTTCCGGCAGGTCGCCGCGGACCTCCAGCCGGAAGCGGTCCTCCGATTCCCCGGCCGCGACCCGTCCGGCGATGACCCTCCTGGCCTGGTCGGGGATATCCACCAGCTCGCGGTGCACCTCGATGCGGCCCGATTCGATCCGCGACACGTCCAGCAGCTCGGTGATCAGCCGCGTGACCCGGTCCGCGTCGGAGTTCACGGTCTCGAGCATCACGCGCTTCTGGTCGTCGGTGAACCGGGGCCACTTGGCCAGCAGCGTGGCCGTGAACCCCTTGACGCTGGTCAGCGGCGAGCGCAGCTCGTGCGCCACGGTCGAGACGAGGTCGGCCCGGCTGCGCTCGGCGCGCGAGCGGTGCTCGGTGTCCCGCAGCGTGATGGCGAGGCGGCGGACCGCGCCGGGATGGTGGTCCCAGCGGTCGCGCACGTAGCCCACGCTGACCAGCAGCTCGGTCCCGTCGGGCAGGTGCAGTGACCGCTCCGGGTGCCGGGTCCGGGTGCACAGCCCGTCGTACGGCCGCGTCTGCGTCCACCAGCAGCGGTCCTCGTCGTCCTGCAGCGGCAGCGCCTGCTGCACGGGGCGGCCGAGCACGGCTTCCGGGCTGATGCCGGTGAGCCGGGTGGCGGCCCGGTTGAACACCGTGACCCGGCCCGCGTGGTCCGCGATCACCAGGCCGTCCGGCAGGTCGTCGGCGCAGACCAGGCCGCCGGCCAGGTCCGCGGCCGGATTGCCCGGACCGGGCACGGCGGCGAGGTTCCTGGCCGCGCGGTGCGTCGCGCGGCCTGGCCTGCTCGTGTCCACTCGAACGCCGCCTCCGCCTGGCCCGTTCCTGCTTACTGCTGTCCCCGGGGCAAGCTGACCCGCCCGGCCCGGGGTCCGGGGTACCCGCGGGCTGGCGCCGCTGCGCCGTCGGCCCACGGCCGGTAACCCTGACCGGTCCGCTCATGACGCAACGTGATCAAACTCTAGCGCGTCCGGTAAG
>Ga0207416_1002803_pt1 | contig 17929 bp, 13 predicted proteins | sample PaiPotPPM11metaG_FD_184107 | JGI IMG/M metagenome (GOLD analysis project Ga0207416, IMG submission 184107) | Iron sulfur acid spring bacterial and archeal communities from Banff, Canada, to study Microbial Dark Matter (Phase II) - Paint Pots PPM... ...
ACGCAGCGCTGTGGGGTTGGGCGCGGAGGCCCAGTTGAAATGAAATCGGACGACCCGCAGTTTGGGCCCGGTCAGATAGAGAGAGCCGTGTCCTCTAACTGTTTCCGTCAGCCGACGCGTTCGTCCAGGTTGGGCACAGATAGATATTATAGCACAAAGGTTCGACTAGTCAAGCCGCCAGTAAAACGGGTGTGGTTCCCCTGCGATTTAACGCATCCTGCCGCCTGAAAGGTTCCAGCTTCCTTATATAGGGATAATCTGGCGGCGAACGTCCCGAGGACTAGGTAGTACAAAGGCGACGAGCCCCTACTGGGCTTCCTCTTCCTTTGCCCGCTCGATCACCTCCAGCGTCAAGCGGGCCGTTTGCTCCCACGTCAGTTCCTTCACCCGCGCCAGACCTCGTTCGCGTAGGTGATTTGCTCGTATCGGATCAGCGAGCACCTCCTTAATGGCGCTTGCGAGCTCTTGCGGGGCGGCTGCCTGCACGTATTGTGCGGCATCCCCTCCGGCCTCTCGTGAGCCGGGGGCATCGGCTGCAATAACCGGAGCGCCACACGCCATCGCCTCCACCATAGGCAACCCAAAACCTTCGTACTCCGACGGGTAGACAAACGCAGCGGCGCTCGCGTACAGCCCGGCCAGCGTTTCATCTTCCACCCATCCCACGCTACGCGCGCGGATGGTATCCGGCATCTGCGGCATCTGGTACTGACCACTTGCACCTGCGATGACGAGATCGGTTCCGTTTCTCATCGGCTCCGGCAACAGCGTCATCGCCTCCAAAAGAGTCGACAGGCCTTTGCGAGCTTCGGGCTCGCCGACGAAGAGCACGTACGGCCGTGACGGCTCGCGCGCGACCGGCTGCGCAGGACGCGTGAAAACATCTTTGACCCCCAAGGGTATGACTGCAATTCTCGACGGATCGAGCGGCAAGAAGCGAAGCAATTCGGTTTTCGAGAACTGCGAGTCCGTAATGATCCAGCGAGCGAGCGCCGCGGCGACCCGCAGCGGACGCTGTTCTTTTTCCGCGACCCGTTCGTCTTTTGGCGGTATCGCAAAAAGGCTCGCATCGTGCAAGGTGGCCACGCTCGTCACTCCAGCCACCCAACTCATCCCATTCCAGGGGTACCATACGGCATCGAGCGTTCGGGCCGCACCACGATGGCGAATTGGAATATCAGCTCCGTCGAGCTCCCGCAGGTAACGTCGTCGCGCGAACCAAGCGGCCCGCTCGGGCACGAGCAAGGTCAAACGTACTGCATCGGGTCTCAAGCTCGCCCAGCGGCGCACAATCTCCCTGACATACCTGCCAATCCCACGCCGGTCGCCCGTGAGGTTCCACGCGTCAACACCGAGGTTAAGAGGCATGGCGTTTGTGTTGAGGATGTGTGACACACCGCCCTCTTGGAGGTGTCCCAAAAGGAGGTCGATGACCACAGCGTGCAACTTGTCCTGTCAATGTCGTCTTTTACGGGCATCGTTGCTCACTTAATTGTAGGCCGCAAACCCGAGCCGTACCTTGCCCCCGTCCTCGAATCTATCGCGGAGGTCTGCGATTATGCCGTCGTCAACGACAATTCTGGTACTGCGCATAGCGCAAACTCCGACGTCGTTCTTCAATCCCGGCTGGCACGCGCGGGGAAACTGACTATCGTCCACTCCTCCTTCGTTGACTTCGCAACGGCACGTAACGCCTGCCTTGATGCGACGCCGCCCGAGTTCTCCCGCGCCTGGGGATTATTTGTCGACGCGGACGAGGTTCATGGCAGCGAGCTGCAATTCATGGCCGCCCTGCTGCCGCATCTTCCTGACGAAATCGATGCGGTCGACGGCTACAGTAGGTTTTTTGTCGGTTCATTTGATTGGTGGACCGAACAGCAGCGCAGCCGCTGCTTCTTTCGCCTTTCGCCGCGTCTGCGTTGGTCGGGACGGATTCACGAACGGCTCGCTCCGGTTCACCGCCGTATTGCGCTGCCGGCGCAGTGGTTCCAATATGGTCACGTGGTGATGCCGCGCGAAGAGGCGGAGAAAAGCCGGTTGTACGCATCGCTGGGTCCGGGTGCCGCACCAACGGATGCACAAGTGACCTGTGCCACGCCAGCATCAGTTTGGGCTGAGCTCTTGCGCAAGGCCAACCGTTATCGCGGTCATCATCCCAGCGCCATGGCGCCGGTCATTGCCGCAATGCGTCGCGAGCGCTGCGATATTTTCAAGAAGGTTGACGCTCTTGCCGCACGTCAGACGTCTGGGGATCGTCTCCGCAACACAGTGCGGCAGGCAAACGCATTACGGCTGATTGCCTGGCGCGCGGCGGAGGCGCGTTTACGCTGGCGTTGGCCGGATGATCCCCGTTACCAATTGCCTTTGAAGCGGCATCAGGTTCAGGCTCCAGAGATCGCGATTCATGTCGGCCGGAGCGTCGAGGGTCGGTTCACTAACCAATCGGTGCAACCGGGCCGCTAACTCAACGTCGCGCCAAGCGTTCTGCAGTCGCGCATATTCGATACGCCTACGCCGAGCGCCAGGCGATACGCGCGCAGGGTTTCCTCTGCTCCTTGCCGCCAAGTGCGCCGACGAATCCGCGCATCGAGCGTGTCGCCACGATAGCGCGGCGGCCGGGCCAATGCGCGTAGCACAGCGGCGCGGATCGAATCGGGATCGGCGGGATCGGCGTATTCCGCGTCGTCTCCGAAATATTCCACCTCTGCACCCCGATCGGCGACGACAATCTTCGCCCCTGCTGCCGCAGCCTCGAGTGTGGCGATGCCGGCTGTTTCGCACCAGGACACGAGCGCATGCACTTCGCATCGCCCAAGCATCTCGAGCATCGGCTCGCGCGGCGCTCGGCCGTGGATACGCGCACGGGGGCACCATTTCAAACATACTTGGACCAAGTCCTCATGATAGGTCGCGCCAACGATGTCAATCTCTATCACTTCGTCGCGTAATGCGTACAGCAGCCCCGTCTGATTTTTTCGAGTTTCAACACGCCCAATAGCCATGAGCCCGCTGCGCTGCTCCTGCCAGTAGCGCGCCGGCTCAAGACTTCCCGCGATGTGCACGATAATCACAGGCTTGTCGCGCACACCTAATTGCACGAGGCAGTCTCGCGCCTCGATGGCGCTATTTGGCAACAGCACGCGGGCTCGGCGAAGCAACGCAGCCTGATCTCGGTGCCGGCGTTTCAACTCTTCCGCCTGTCGGCGGTTCAAGTAGGAATTCAAATCCTGCGTGGAGCGATAGCGCTGCAGCTTCGCCTCAACTTCGCGCGCAGTCTTCGCGTTGAGCAAAAGGCGCTCATAGACGTGGGCTCGCCCAAGATACTCACGCAAATCCAGCCACACAGGCGAGAGGACGATGGGCACGCCAGCCTCCTCACACGCATCCATCTGCCGTTTAGACATCTCGGGCTGGCCGACATTAAAAATATGAGCCAAGTCGTAGCCACGAGCATCGGGGCGATCGGTTTCTACCATATCGGCGGCGACGCCCAGCGCTTTGACTGCTTCAAAGTTGTCGCGTGCAAGCATTGCGTCGCCGCCGAAACGCGTCGACGCGTCCGGCCGCTGCACAAAGAGCACGCGGAGGCCCTCTTCGCGTACTGCGGACGCCGCATCCATTAGAAACTGCTGGCGGTGGGCTGGAGCATCTGCGTGCGATAGAGTTTCGCGTACAGGCCATCTCGCGCGAGCAGGTCTGCGTGATTTCCGTGCTCCACGATACGCCCTTCGGCCATAACAAGGATGCTCGTCGCTTTCCTGATGGTCGAGAGCCGATGCGCGATAATGAAGGTCGTACGACCGACCAAGAGCCGCTCGAGCGCCTCTTGGATGAGCGCTTCAGACTGAGCGTCGAGCGACGACGTCGCTTCGTCCAAAATAAGAATTCGAGGATTGCGTAGCAAGGCTCGCGCAATTGCCACGCGTTGACGTTCGCCGCCAGACAGTCGAATGCCGCGCGTGCCAACCATCGTTTGGTAGCCTCTGGGGAACTTACTGATAAACCCGTGGGCATTGGCCAACTTCGCCGCTTCTTCGACTTCTGCCGGTGTGGCGTCCAGACGGCCGTACCGTATGTTGTGCTCGACCGTGTCCGAGAACAATTGCGGATCCTGTGGCACGATGGCCAGCGACTCCCGTAGCGACACCAGCGTAACGTCGCGGATGTCTTGGCCGTCGATAAGAACTGAGCCCGAAGTCGGGGCATAAAAACGCGGAATGAGATTGACAAGTGTCGTCTTGCCGGCACCCGACGGACCAACGAGGGCAATCACCTCGCCGGGCTGGATGGCCGCTGAGACGCCACGCAGCACCTCGGTTTTCCCGTCGTACGCAAATGTGACGTTCCGAAACTCCACCGCTCCCTTGACATAGGTGAGCCGGTGGGCTTTCGGAGCATCCGGCTCTTCTACCGGAAGATCTAACACTTCGAAGATGCGTCGTGCGCCCACCAGCGCTTTCATAAGGTCAGCAAAGTAGTTCGCGAGCTGATTGATCGGATTGCTGGCGGCGATAGCCAGCGTCAAGAATTGAGCCAGTTCGGCTGGCGTCTTGCGACCGATGACAAGTTCGTAGAACGAAACACCAGCCAGTGTCAGCAGGCCAAGCGTCACCAGAAAGTCGATGATCGGAACCTGCGTTAACAGAATCTGGGCGAGCTTCATTGACATGCCGAGATACGCGTTGTTGAGGTCAACAAAGCGTCGAACTTGGTACGGTTCGCGCGCGAAGGCTTTGATCACCCGCATTGAATCCAGCGATTCTTGCAAGGCGTTGTTTATCTCGGCGACGCCACCGAGCGATTGTGCCGTAGCGCGTTTGACCAGCGTTGAAAATCGCACGACGGCCAGCGTGACGAGTGGCGCCACGGCAATTGTGAGGAGCGTGAGCACCCAATCCAAATAGAACATGTAAATGAGCGCGCCAGAAAGCGTGAGCACCGCGCTGCATAAGAGTGGCAGCTGGGTCACGCCCGTGACCATGAGGTTCACGTCCATGTCGAAGCGTGTCTGCACTTCGCCGCGGCTCCAGCGATCGAAAATATTCAACGGCAAGAATTGGATGCGGGTAAAGAGGTCGCCGCGGATCTTAGCAATGACTTTCTGCCCCACGCCCTGCATGGTGTAGGAGCCGGCGTACTGGGCAGCATTCTTGATAATGTTCAAGCCGAGTGCTGCAAGGAGGCCGATCTCGAGCAGTCGCAAGCTGTGCTCTTGGACCGCACCAAAGAGCGTCGTTACAGCCTTTGCGTAACCGATAGTCGCCGTTGATGCAAGGGCCGTGAGAATGACGCCACCCAGCATGGGCAAGAGCATGGGGCGAGCATAGTCGAGCAGCCTTCTGTAAACCATCGGGGTTATTTGTTTCCCAGTTCTAGCCTCAAATCCCCCGAGCACGCGCTTGTATCACGACGGGCTGGCAAAGGATGCCTCCACCTGCACATGGGAGTTACGCATCGCAATGGATGGACTCGGAGCGCCAACATCATTCGCACGGCTTGTCACGAGCGCACTCGCGGACCAGTACTTTACTCTGTTGGATATCGGTTGCAGGGCTGGAATCGATAGCGCTTGGCGCGTGTTCGGCACGCGCTTGCGCGCGTTTGGTTTCGATCCTGACGTTAGCGAAGTCAATCGACTCACCGAACATGAGACGAACCCAGGAGTGATCTACGTTCCACAATTTGTGGGTTTGCCTCCGGGCGAAAGCGGGGCGGAAAGAATGCGCTCCGGAGATTATTGGGCACACAATCCTTGGCAGCGTCTGAGTGTTGCGCGTACACAAGAAATCAGGGCTTCAAAGGGGGCGCAGGCAAACGCCGAGCCACTGGCAGATCCACGTGACCCCGTAATTATCCCACAATTCCTGCGTGAGCGCGGAATAGATGATGTTGACTTTATCAAGATTGACGTCGACGGTGCGGACTTTCTCATACTCCGCTCTTTGGTTAAAACGTTCGCGGACGTAAAAGTGCTGGGCGTCGGCATTGAGGTCAATTTCTTTGGGTCGGAGGATCCGCACATCCATACGTTTCACAATGTCGACCGGCTAATGAAGCAAAACGGCTTCGAGCTTTTCTTGCTGAGCACCAGACCCTATTCCGTCGCGGCGCTCCCAGCACCGTATCAGTACACTTGGCCCGCGCAGACAGCTTGGGGCCGGATCTTTCAAGGCGACGCGATTTATTTTCGAGATCTTGCTGCGTCCGAGCAGTCGGCATGGGCGCGCTCGGCCGGAGCGTATAAACTGGCGAAACTTGCAGCGTCATTCTCGCTGACCGGCCTGCCTGACTGCGCAGCAGAAATTCTGCTCCGTTTTCGAGGCGTTCTTGAACCTATACTTGACGTGCGCGCGGGACTCGATACTTTGATGGAGCAAGCCCTGCCGCGCGGGATGCCAATTATACCCTATGCTGAGTATATCGCTGAGTTCGAATCGGATTCTGCTCGATTCTATCCCGCTTGCTAAGAGGCGGCGGGCCCCCGACCCTCAGATTTTGTTGCTCACGCGGAGCGCGAGAGCCGGATCCTGTCCTCTACGGCCTTCCGGCCTTCGGTGTAGAGAGCGATATCGATGCGATTGCCCTCGAGGATGCGTTCCCTCTCTTCTTCGGTTGGTATGGTCGGCTCGATTCGCTCGTACACGGGATCGTCGTCGCTCCTTACATGCGTAGAGTTCGCTCGTTCGCTGAGCCGAGACGTATCGAGACCGAGGGCTGCGCTCAAGAGAACGACCGACGGCTCAAATTGTTCCACAATGCCTACCCAATCAAAGCGCCCAAGGGCCTCGATCGATTCGGCGATCACGCGCTCTTGGTCCGGCCATAACATCTCAAACCGCCGACCGAGTACCTGGCGAGCTACTCGATTGTAGATACGCTCGCGAACAAACTCAACGTCTGTTGTGAGAAAGCTTGCCAGATTTCCTGACTTTGCAATCAGAGGTCCGTTGTATGGGTGCGGCGGCAAAGCAGACCGTATGTGACTCCAGCGGTGAGATCGCCAATAATCGTACAGTGAAACAATGCGGTCTACGGGATCCCTCATCATCGTGATCCTGCTGCCGCGAGGGTCCATCTCTTCGATGAAATCGCCAGTGAAGTGCCCCCAATAAAGCTCATAGCCGCGCACCTCCTGCGCTCGCCACGTCCACGTGCCGAAGGGCGGCTGCGGGCAGATTTTACTTTCGTCAAACGCACTGCGAAGGAGCGAAACGAGCGAGGTGCCCGCGGTCTTCTCGACGTGCATAAAAAACATGGGGAGACGCAAGCTCGTTGTTATACCCATACAACTCTGCCGAGGCCTTCATTTGCCGCCAAGGCGCTCACGCTCCGGTTCAGCCGGGCGTTGCCGGCGCTATGCCCGGAACGAGTATTTTCAGCGAGACGACCGAGAACATTGCGAATCTCGGTTTGATCTCCCAGCCCCGTGCCTTCGATGTAATGGATAAAGTCTGCATACTGTGCTGCAACAGCGGGCCATGAGTGCTGCTCAATCGCGTAGCGACGCGCGGCTGACCCAAGACGTTGCCGGAACTGCTGGTCCGCGGTGAGTAATCGCAACGCATCGATCAGCAGCTCATCGTGATGCGCGCCTAGCGCCAGCTTCACCACCGCATCGTCAGGCAACTCTGAAAAGGCAGCGGTATCGGTCACGATTGTCGCCGTGCCGCAGCTCAACGCTCGCAGCATTGCCGCTGAGGTTTCCCCGGCACTCGGGTTTCGCAGGCTGAGCACCACGTCGCATGCGAAGAGATTATTGTAAAAGTTCTCGAGGCTCACATATCCCGTGAAGCGAACGCGGTCAGCCACGCCGAGTTGCGCGACTAAAGTCTTCACTGTCGCCTCGTATTGAGGTGAGATGAACTCGCCGACACCGAGGAAGCACACGTCTTCCCGTTCCTTGTGCAGCCGCGCAAATGCCCGCAAACCGGCTTCCAGTTGTTTTGCCGGCGTCATGAGACCGAAGACTCCAATGACAATGGCGTTCGGAGGAAGTTCGAGAGCCATGCGTTGACGTTGCTTATGTGCTGAAGTCGGCAGCGCAGGAATGCTAATACCCTGAGGAATGAGCCGCACGCGCGCCGCAAGGGGATCACTTCGGCCATTCAACAGCTCGTCCCGGGCAAACTTTGAATGAACGATGACGCCTTTTGATGCCGCCAGCACTCGGTCGTTCAAGGGGAACAGTCGTGTCATGATCGCACCATCGAGATCACCGTGCTGTAACAACTCGAGCGCTATACGTCCTTCGGCACCATGTTGGTACTCCAGTTCATCGCCATATCGCTCCTCACTGCCGTGCAGCTTGACGAAGACGTGATGCATCATGCCGTGGAGGGATAGTTCGTGCAGCACGCTGATCCCGTGGTGCTGGGTAAGCGTGTCAAACATGTACGCGTGCAAGGGGTTATTGCCCAGTTGGTACAGCCAAGAGAAATACCGCCCCTTCACATCTTCAGGCAACGGCAAGAATCGCACAGCACTGTCGGCCGCGACTAGGTTCGGTGGGTATCCATCTACGTATGCATCGATCTCGAAATGTCTGGTGAGATGCGGGAGTAGCTCCGCGCTATAGTCGGAAATTCCCGAATGCACAGGGGGCAGGGGCGAAAAGAAAGCTAGCTTCGGTTTGCGGCCACTTGTCTTTCCAACCGATCGTAACCATTCTGTCCGGGCTCGGCTGAAGGCCTCACGCGTTGCAGCGGCTGTGGCATCCCAGCTAAACGACTGCGCCCGCTGCAAGGACTTTTCGCGGAGCTCCCGCGCGAGCTGTGGTGATTCCAAAACAGAACGCATCGCGAGCGCAATGGCTCGAGGATCGGCGGGATCGACCGCAATACCGGCGTCGCCCAGCACTTCTGGGATGCTGGATGTGTTGCTCGCGACCACCGGAGCTCCACATGACATTGCCTCCAGAACCGGCAATCCAAAACCTTCATACAGACTTGGAAAGACAAAAAGTTCGCAAGCATTGTAGAGTGTGACGAGAGTTGTTTGCGGTATCTGGTTCGTCAACACCAACGATTCTTTGATACCGTAGCGCTCGGCAAAAGACTCCAGGATTGCGCGACCTTCGCTCCCCAACGCACACACGATCACGAGCTGGTACTTGCGCTGCAATTCTGGGGGCAACAGACTAAACGCCTGGAGCACGGCGGTCATGTTCTTGCGGAAATCAAGGCCGCCGGTAAAGAGAATAAATCGAGAGCGGATGCCGAATTGTCGCGCGACGTGCGCCGCTTGATGGCTCGCAACACGGGGATCCAATACTCGAAAAGCGGGATCCGCGGCAGCACCGATAGTAACGACTCGCGTTTGCGGGATCCCCAGCCGCTCGATGAGATCACGGCGTGAGTGAGCTGAAAGCGCGACGACCACGTCGGCCGTGCGGTAAAGCTCAAGCCGCTCCTCGTAATATGCCTTTCGTACGGGATCGACCAGATAAGCCTCAGGAAACTCAAGCGGGATCAGATCGTACAGCATGCTGACAATAGGGAAAGGACGACGCTGCGTCCACGAGTCAATAACGGCTTCGGGGCCTTCTTGGGGACTTGCAATATAAAGAAGATCTAAGTTATGACGTTCGTATGTCAGCCGTTGTAGGCATTCATTGACATCCTTAAGCGCCTCGCACTCGGCCTGCACGTAGTCGATGCTGTGGCTCGTCGTATAGGGGTTGAAGTCAGAGGGTTCTGGCGCGGCGAGAGCACTATTGAAAAAAAGATGATATTCGTCCCCGTCCATGCCGCAGAGCCGCTTGAGCAGCGAACGTGTGTAGAGGCCGATCCCCCGCTCGCGCGAGGCTGCGGTCTGAAGCGCCTGACAGTCTACGCCAATGCGCATGGTGCTCTTACCGGCCGGTCCGACTACTCTTCATCGGTCCTTTTATATCCGGATTGCGCCATGCGGTCGAGACGAATCGAGAGATCCTCGATGGACGCCGCCATGGTGTCGAGGCGCAAAACCACCTGCGAGACGACTACCCGAAGCTCTTCAATGGATCGCGCTAGCAAGACCCGATCCGTAAGGGTGGTCGGAAACTCGATCGGGTTTTGTGCGTACCACATTGCCGTCCGCCACAAATTCCTCAATCGTCGACCAAACGATGGGGATTGCGGAGTCGGAGGGGGCGCGCCGTGTTGTTGCCCTCGCGCTCTGGCCATATCCCGAATCCGCTCCATGATCTCTTCAACATCTACAGAGTCGTTCATGGGCAAGCGAACGCAAATAATCTGCGATAGACCATTGGCCGCTCTTGAGTTACCCAATGCGCACGGTAAATCCCCCACACGTCACTGTAGGTCGCTGTTGTTTCGACCGCGCAGAATCAAACGCGAGGAAATGAGCGCAAGGCTACGGTAAAAGGCGAGGGATGCGATTGAGCACGGTTGGACATGCGCCGTTGGTGTCGCGCGAATGATCTCCCTGATCCTGTACGGCCGCAACGATAATTACGGCTACAATTTACAGAAGCGCGCAGGAATCAGCCTCAACTGTATGGCTGAGGTGTTGACCGCCCCTGGAGACGAGATTATTTTCGTCGACTATAATACGCCTGATGATTTTCCGACCTTTCCAGAGGCGATCGCAGATACACTCACCCAGCGCGCAAAAGCACTGCTTCGCATCTTGCGCGTGCGCGCAATCCAGCACGAACGGTTTCGTCGCCATACGAAACTCCTCGCACTTGAGCCGATTGCGCGCAACGTCGCGGTGCGCCGCTCCAACCCGGATAATCGCTGGATATTGTCAACAAATACGGACATGGTGTTTGTTCCGCGCCGCGACGCCTCTCTGTCGGACATCGCTGCGGCTTTGCCAGACGCGTATTACCATCTCCCCCGGTTTGAAGTGCCGGAGCCACTGTGGGAGGGGCTCGACAGGCTGAACCCAGCTGGGATCATTGCCACGATGCGCACGTGGGGTTGCGCTTTTCACCTCAATGAGATTGCTTTTTCCACCTCTGACGCCACCAAATACGATGGGCCGGGCGACTTTCAACTCATGCTTCGCTCTGACATATGGCGTATTCACGGCTTTCATGAATCGATGCTCCTCGGTTGGCACGTGGACTCCAACATCGCCAAGCGGCTCTCTCTCATCCCGCAGCGGATAGGCGATCTTGTCAACGATCTGTTCGGATACCACTGCGACCACACGCGGCAGTTGACGCTCGCACACAAACCACGGGGAGAGCAAAACGACCCGACGACCTTCGTCTTCGACGTCAAGAGTGCGGACGTACCGGAACAAGCCGAATCCTGGGGGCTGGCAGACGACCACATCGAAGAGCTTAGAGTCGACAGCATGAGCCGCGTCTACGTGGAGGGGCTGCGCTCGACAATTGCCGAGCCGCTTATGCAGCCCTCGCAGCTACGCTATTCGGGCAAGACGTATTACCCGCTCGACTACTCAGTGGATCATGTCATACCTTTCCTGGCCGGTATCTTTAGCAGTTATTCGCGGAATAGTGTTATTGGATGGTTCGGGACCAAACGGCTATTCTTGGAGCGTTTTGCCGCGATGTGGCAATCGATGAGCTTCGTCGAGCCTATCCTTGTTTTTACTGGGGCGCGGTGGCTTGGGCCAGATCTTCCCTCGGGCTGCAGCTGGGCAGACGACCACGTCCTCGACGAGCGTTGCCAAGCATTCGTGTTTGATTTTGGCAAGCCGGATACCGAAGAACCATCAACATGGGATCCTGAAAGCGATCCACGCATCAACGATATCGCCGGCTCCTTCTTGCACATGGTACAGCTTGAGCGCCGTGGTTTGTCGCTCGAAATCGGGTGCCCGAGACGTTTTATCAGCGTTAATCCTCTGATCAATCTTAAGATCACAGCGATGGTCAGCGACAACGTGATCGCTGCGCTCGCACCGAGAGCCACACGCATCCGACAGGGCTTTGTCACTTCGAGCCGAGATCCAAAGGAGGCCCTGAAATACGGTCACTTTGATTGCATGCCTTCGATGGTCGTAGGGCCCGCAGGATGTGTCGGGCCGGCGCCGAGTCGAGATTACGACCGCGCCATACACGCCACTCCTGGCCTGCCTGGATTTGTGGCCTATGGTCCATACATTGCGCTGCCGCCGGGCGCCTATGAGGCGACATTCGAGTTTTACGCCGAGCGCACGTCACGAGCGAAGTTTCGAATCGAAGTTGCAAAAGACATGGGAAAGAACGTTGTTGCGCAGCGGCACATCAAACCGCACTGGCCTTTGCGAGGGCAAGGGCGGACTGTCGAGCAGCCGCCGAGGCATCTCACTTTCAAACTCGAATTCGAAGCGGTTGCGAGTCGCCACGGAGAGGAACAATTGTTTGAATTTCGGGTCTGGTCACCCGGTGCAATTACTTTCTGCCTGGTCGCCTTAAGCCTTCGGCAGATTGCCGCCTACGAACCGGTGTCGGAGGGAACGGCCGTGGCCGTCGAACGCATCGTTCGCTCGCCATAGCCGAGCCACACAACATTAACTGTCGTTCCCGGTTCGTTGCAGAGCATGCGCCAGCAATCGATCACCGGAATGGGGCGCGGGAGAGATGTGCGCCCAATGTCCGCATACTCGGGCCAGGGCGTGACGATGATCGCAATGTCGGCGCTCCGCAGAGCTTCTTGCACTGAGCGTGCGAGTGATACATCCGAGCCGAGCACGCGCGCTGCCGCGTTGGATGCGACGGGGTCGTGAACAGTCACCGCGTAGCCCAGTTTGTGCAAGCGCTGCGCGAGCATGACGCCTTGACCTTCCTCGATAACGCCCGTATCAGGCTTATACGACATACCAAAAACGGCAACGCGCGCACCCGGTGAGACGCGCGTTGTGACGGCAGCGCTGAGGCGGTCGATCTGATAGCGATTGATTGCGTCTGTTGCGCGTGCGATGTCGGCGTGCGCTCCCAAGCGTAAGGCAAGGGCGGCGAACGCGATGTTGTCTCGGGGGAAACACGGACCGCCATATCCGACCGCACCGCGTAGATACTTGCGTCCAATCCTGCTGTCCGAACCGACAGCCTCGGTAACAACATCCACGTCGGCGCCCGGCAAGCGGTCACACAAATCGGCAAGCATGTTCGCATACGAGATTTTCGTCGTGACGAACGTATTGACCGAGATTTTTGCGAGCTCTGCATTGACGAAATTCATCCGCCGCGCCGGTGGATGGTTGGGACAAACCGTTTCGTAAACCGAGGCGACAACGGCGCCGGCTCGCGAGTCACTCTCGCCGATCAGCAGAAAATCCGGCTCAAGCATGTTGTCGACAACGCTTCCCAAAGCGATGAACTCCGGATTGTAGCATAGTCCTATATTTGTTCCGACAATCCGCCCTGATGCATGCTCGAGCATTGTGCGGATTGGTCCATCCATTGACCCAGGCATCACGGTGGATGTCACAGCGACGACGTGATACTCCGGTTTACGTCCGATCGCGCCACCCACATTCTCGAGGGCGGCGAGAACGTAGTCGTTCGTAAACGCGCCACTCGAGTCGCTTGGAGTCGGCACGACGATGAACGTGACATCGCTTTTGGCAATCAGCTCATCGTGGCTCGAAGTAACCGCTAAACGTGACCGCCCCGCATCAATCATTTCTTGCAGCTTTGGCTCCTCGACTGGTGCGCGTCCCGCCCGAAGTGCTGCTAGAAACGGCGCGTGTACATCGAGTCCAATAACCGCGTGCCCTTTCGCGGCAAAAACTGCAGCCATCGGGGCGCCGAGTTTCCCGAGACCGATAACGGAGACTTTCATTCAGGGCCGAATTTCGGGCGTATTGGGGTTGATGCCTGGAGACGTTCCCAACGCCGACAGGAAGACGATAGAGCGCGCTCGATAAAGCCCACTCAAATAATGATAGGGAGTTCTTTTGTGAACGAGCTAAACCCGCGCGGCACCCTTCTCATCGCCGGCGGCGGCGGGTTCATTGGGGGTTGGATGGCGCTAGAGGCTCTCAAGCGTGGCTTTGCATCAGTGCGAAGCGTCGACGTCAAGCCCATCGATGAATGGTACCAAGTCCACGCCGATGCCGACAACGTCGTGCTCGATTTACGCAACCCAGATGACTGCCGACGAGCGGTGCAGGGTACCGACCACGTGATAAACCTCGCGGCCGACATGGGCGGGATGGGATACATCGAGGCGCATCGGGCGAAATGCATGATCTCTGTCCTGATCAACACGAACTTGCTGTGCGCCGCGAAAGATGCTGGGATCGGCCGCTACTTCTATGCGTCATCTGCCTGTGTCTATAACGTCGACAAGCAGCGTGATGCCGACGTGACGCCGCTTAAGGAAGAGGACGCCTATCCGGCAATGCCAGAGGATGGTTACGGGTGGGAGAAGCTTTTCTCCGAACGAATGTGCCGGCATTTCTGCGAGGATTTCGGTCTGCAAACGCGCGTCGCGCGCTATCACAATGTCTACGGGCCGCATGGCACGTGGGATGGCGGGCGGGAAAAAGCGCCGGCCGCGGTGTGTCGCAAAGTCGCGGCCGCGAAACTATCCGGCAACCACGAGATCGAGATCTGGGGCGATGGTGGTCAGACGCGAACCTTCATGTATATTGACGACTGCGTCTTTGGTACGCTGATGTTGACCGCGAGCGACTTCACCGAACCTATCAACATTGGTTCGGCCGAGCTCGTGACGGTGAACCAGCTTGTCGATATCGTCGAATCGATTGCGGGTGTCAAATTGCGGCGCAATTACATTCTCGACGCCCCGAAAGGCGTACGCGGGCGTAGTTCGGACAACACGCTGATCAGGAAAGTCTTCGGCTGGGAACCCAAGATCTCGCTCGAAGAGGGCCTAGAAAAGACCTATCGCTGGATCTACGATCAGATTGCGGCCCGCGGGCGGTCGCCGGAAGCCGCTAAAGTGTAGCTCGCAGTTTCATTGAATCGCCGCCACCCGGATTCTCCACCGGCGCCGCAATCATGTTCTCTCCATATTCTCCTTGCGCGGCTGGCACCGGCAGCCCGGTGCTCTCGTCGAAGCGGTATATAACGTAGTTAAAAGATCGTACCTTCTCCAGAAGCTCTTCCCGACTGCTTCCACTTCCTTCTAGAGCGGGAGCGGAGCACTCAAACAATATGATCGGACGCATCGTCTGCAAAATGTGAGCGCCGCCGTCGATCAGTCGGCTCTCCGCTCCCTCCACATCAATTTTCAGCACGTCGACGCGGTCCCACCCCTCTTGCTCAGCGACATCGTCCAGGCGCCGGGTAAGGACGTTGACCTCTTGGGCCATTTTTACGCCAGGAGGCGCCGCGCCGAACCTATTGACTCCAGAGTGTTCGTCCTCCGCGATCGAAAAAGAACTGAATCCATTGCCATCCGAGAGGGCAAACGGAAAAATCTGCAGTTGGGGAAAATTATTCAGGCTCAGGTTATTCTTTAACCGCTCGATCTCACGCGGGCTCGGTTCGAACGCATACACTCTGCCAGTCTGACCCACACGGCTTGCAGCAAACAGCGAATATAGGCCTTCATTGGCGCCGGCGTCCACGAACCGCATGCCCGGTGCAAGCACACTGTTGAGGAAAGCAAACTCATTTGGCTCAAAGCAGCCTGCGACGAAGAGTTGTTTGGAGAGGTCATTCCCAACATAAAGAATCAGCCGAATGCCGTTAAGCCACTCGACTTCGACTTCTCCGGATCTGCCAGCCGAACGAAAACTCTCCCAGATATCTCGCCGTTCGCGAAGAGCTACGTCTGGTTTGGACCAATCGATGTCGAAATGCCAGCCGGGGTAGGGACGTACATCTCGAAATTGCGCGAGTGTGCGCGCACGTTCGAGCAATCCTTGTCGACGTGAATCGATTGAAGGTTCCTCAGAGTTCACCCGCTGCGGCTGAACAGTGTCGCGCGCCACAGCCGTCACGCAAAGGTGCCAGCCAAACGTCCGCTCGAGCCATCGCAGCACAGGCCGCGGCATCCAGCGGAAATACCAAACCTTGCGGTAGCGATACTCGATATAGTCCGGTATGCGATATTGGAATATGTGATCCACGAAAATGTCGGTCACATCGAAGCCGCGTGCTTCGAGGATGTGCGTGAGCTCCCGCTTTGTATACGTATACGTCACTGGACAGCCCGTCTGCGCTTCTGAATGCTTGGCGATAATCCGTCGCCAGTCCCAAAATCGCCCACCCCCATATCGAAGCACGGCCCAAAAGACCTTCCACGAGCGAGTATGATACATCATGAGTTTGATTGTGCTTCCAGGAGCGACGAAAGAGCAAATTTGATCAATGGCCTTGAGTGGATGGGGCGTGTGGTGCAAAACGCCAAACGAATACACGAGATCGTACGGTTCCGGGGGGACCACATCGGAGAGTTGCTCGGCATTAGCTTCGAAAAATGTCACTCTGTCAGCAAATCCGTACACTTCGGCGCGCCGGCGGGCGAGAGCAAGACTCCCGCTCGAAAGGTCGACCGCGGTCACGCGCGCGCCCTCGCGCAAGAACGAAACCATAGCGGTCCCAATGCCGCACCCGATTTCCAATACACGGCGCCCCTGCCACCTTGGAAAATCCGCAAACGACGGAATGTGCGGTTCAACGAAATACTTGCGCGCTTCGACTTCGTCGAAGTACTCCCGGGTGCCAATGGGTTTCGGTGAATGGCGGATATTGCAGGGACGGCCGTTCCAAAATTCGCGTACCGAGTCAATCGGCACTGCCGCGAAGTCACCCACAACAGGTTGTTCTCGTTCGGTCACACTCATCCCATCCTCGTCGCTCATATCCGAGAGGAAGCGCTCAAGTGGTTTTCGGATGGAAGGAAGACGGGTTCGTTTCGAAGTGCCGTGTGTATTCAGCGTAGTCGACTTTCTGGCCACCCCTTAATGGGGTGAGCAGATTCAGGCAGTCAGATACGTTTATCAAAGCACCAAGTTCGCTGCGGTATTTCAGCATCAATTCAGCAGCGCGATCTTCCAGGCCAAATATCTCAAAAATACACGCCAATTTGATAATCTTGAGAGGTGGGAGCGTCATTGACCAATCTCGCTCATAATGCTTATTGCCCGCATCGCGAAGGTATAGATCGTCTCCCCACATCAGTTGGCCTTCTTGCGTCTGGGCAGGAATTGCGTACACGAAAGGCTTGGGCAGTGCGGCGCGGCTGTAACGATACGCTTCAAGATCGAACAAAGAGAACCCAAGAGTTACCAGCAGGCGATCAATGTTGCGAAATACACTCGATTCATTGTGGACCAAGCCATGGAATTGGCATTCGACCCCCAAGCCCAACACGTGCCTGGTCGATAGTAGCTGCTTTGCGCCTCGCAGCACTTGGTACTCCGACCCATCCGTGTCCACTTTGATAAAATCTACATCTATCGGGTGGTCGCGCAAAAAGAACTGGTCGAGTTCAATCATCTCGTTCGAAATTTGACCTGAGCCGGTTTGATCGTAATAAGTTGTCGTATAATTGCAGTTTGTGATCTCAGCCGCTCGTACTGCACTTGTACGCATAAATGGTTGCGTATCGGGCACGTCCTGGGGGGTGGCGTACGTCTTGTCTCCAACGAGGTAAGAATAGTAGCGATGATTGGGGTGCGGCGCCGAAGAGTTGAGCCGGTCGACCTCTTTGATGAGCGGGTCAAACCCAAAAGCCGTAAGATCTTTTCCAAAGACCTCCCAATACCGGTCGATACCACCGCTAGCTCCAACATCCACGAGAACGAAAGGCTGATCGCGAAAGACACCGCGTCGCACCAAATATGACGTTAGCGGTGGGTTCGATTTCAAACGGGGAGTCTGCACGTTCTTACCTCGGCGTGATAGTTACTTGCCGTTAGGAAGCGCGGTTCCGGTAGCTTTGATAGCGAGCGAGAAATGCCCGTGCGGCAGCTTCGTGATCGACGACCGGTGCGGGGTACTGCTGCGGCGTAAAAAATCCGAGTTCCATTTGTTGCTGTTTGCCGATTTCCC
>Ga0207416_1002804_pt1 | contig 17927 bp, 20 predicted proteins | sample PaiPotPPM11metaG_FD_184107 | JGI IMG/M metagenome (GOLD analysis project Ga0207416, IMG submission 184107) | Iron sulfur acid spring bacterial and archeal communities from Banff, Canada, to study Microbial Dark Matter (Phase II) - Paint Pots PPM... ...
CTGCACCGACGTGGAGCCCCGCCTCGAGGCCCTGCAGCCGGCCTTGCGCGAGTACGAAGCCACCTACAACACGATCCGACCCCATCAAGCCCTCGGCTACCTCACTCCCCAGGAGTACCTTGACAAACACCAGGAGACAGCATGATCGGTGTAACCCATCACCTGAACCAGTACACCACCTTGCCGGGCTTCCGGCAGCCTGCTACCGTAAGAGCAATAATTCTCCTCCTCAATGCTTGCCGAGCGCCCCGCAACAGTTGACGATCGGTCGGGCGGGGTGGTACATTCAAGGTGTTAGCACTCGGTTCCCAAGAGTGCTAATGCTCCGTAGCAGGAGGAAGGGTAATGCAGTTGACCGAACGACAGGAGCAAATCCTCAAGACTATCGTCGAGCTCTACATCTCGACGGCCCGTCCGGTGGGCTCGCATGCCATCGTGGAGGCGTCTCAGCTGTCCATCAGCTCTGCCACGGTGCGGAACGAGATGGCCGCTCTCGAAGAGCTCGGCTACGTCCAACAGCTTCACACGTCCGGTGGCCGTGTACCGACCAACGCCGGCTACCGATATTATGTCGAGCATCTGATGGATTCGGACAGGCTCTCGAGCTCCGAGGCGGTAACGATCAGACATCAGTTTCACCAGGCCCATTCTGAGCTGCAAGAGTGGCTCAAGCTGGCGGCCACTATCATGGCCTACCGGATGCACAACGTGGCATTGATCACGGCGCCGAGAGCGAGCGAGGTGCGGCTCCGCCATCTCGAAGTGATCGCCACGCAGAACACAGTCGCACTCCTGATCGTGGTGCTGCAGGACGGCACGGTTCTCCAGGAGATGCTCACGCTGGCGGAGCCTCATGATCAGGAAGAGCTGAGCGCACAGGCCGACCGGCTTGCCCAGGAGCTCAGAGGCATGACGGCATCACAGGTCGAGACGAAAGCCGCGAAGCTGCCCCAGACCGGTGCGGCGGTTGCCACGATGGCCGCACACCTGCTTCGCCGCGGCGAGGAAGGGCATACCCAGGTGTACCACGCGGGCCTGGCGGACATGATTCGGCAACCAGAATTTCTCGGGCCACGGCACGGAGAGTCATTGAGTATGTTGAACGACCGGCTCCGTTACGTGGTCGATTTCTTGCACCAGGGCTACGCAGTGGAGCGCCTGCTCTCCGGTCTACCCTTGGCAGTGGACGTTCACGTCATGATCGGCAGCGATGTTGGCGCAGAGGGACTTCAGGACTACAGCTTTGTGGTCGGACGTTACGGCGACCAGGCGGACAGTTCCGGCTTTCTGGGCATCGTCGGTCCCACGCGCATGGCCTATCCTCGAGCCGTGGCGCTCGTCCGGTACATGAGTGATCTCATGACCGATCTCGTACAGGCATATTGATATGACAGACAAAAGCGAAACGGCGGAGACAACCGAGCAGACCCCAACCGCGGCCGACGACCAGCGATTCGAAGTGAAGTGGCGCAAGAAGAGCGACTCCTCGGCGAAGACGCCGGAGGTGCCTCGGATTGAGAGCAGCGAGGCGACAGACGTCGAGCGTCTGCAGCTGGAGCTGGACTCGGAGCGCCGGCGGGTTGCCGAGCTCCAAGACCGCTGGCAGCGCGCGGCTGCAGATCTTGCCAATTTTCGGAAACGAACCGAGCAAGAAAAGGGTGACATGCAGAAGCTCGCCTCCATGCTGCTGGTTCAGCAGCTGCTGCCCGTCCTCGACAATTTCGATCGTGCCCTCGCGAGCATTCCCGGCAATCTTCAGATGCTCACCTGGATCCAGGGCGTGATGCTCATCGAGCGCCACTTTCGCGCCATCCTCGAGCAGCAGGGTGTAGCACCAATCGAGGCGCAGGGACAGCCGTTCAACACCTACTATCACGAAGCCGTCTCGGAACGTGAGACGGAGGAAGTGGCTCCCGGTACCGTGCTGCAGGAGTACCAGAAAGGCTACACCATGCACGGTACCGTTATCCGTCCGGCTCTGGTCGAAGTCGCGAAGAAACCGGAGGCCGGCGCCGAGGAAGTGGCTGCTCCTGATTCCGAGGAGAAGCCGGCTCCAGACTCCACCGATCTTGAGCAGGAAGAAGCGATTGCCGAGGAGACTCAGGCCGAAAACGTTGGACCGTAGCCGGCCGAGCTTTCGGTAGAATACAGTACTGACGCTAAGGTAGGAATTTGACTTGGCTACCAAACGAGATTATTACGACGTACTCGGGGTGGGGCGAAGCGCGAGCGAGGTCGAGATCAAGCGCGCCTTCCGCAATCAGGCGCGCAAGTACCATCCCGATGTGAATCGGCAACCGGACGCCGAAGCCCGATTCAAAGAGATAAACGAGGCCTACGAGGTGCTCGGCGACGCGAACAAACGGGCGGCTTACGATCGCTTCGGTCATCGCGGCGCTGCGGGCGCTTTCGACGGCTTCTCTGACCTTGGCGGCTTCGCCGATATCTTCGAGACCTTCTTTGGCGGGGGTGGACGGCGAGCCGGGTACCGCGGGCCGCAACGAGGCGTCGACCTACGCTACGATATGACGATTTCGTTCGAGGAAGCGGTCTTCGGCAGCGACAAGGAAATCGAGATCCCCACGCTTCAGATTTGTGAAAAGTGCCAGGGGAGTCGTGCCGAGCCCGGCAGTGGCGCCACGACGTGTCCTCGTTGCCAGGGCAGTGGAGAGCTCCGGCGCGTCCAGCAGTCGGTCTTCGGCCAGTTCGTCAATGTGGTCATGTGTGACCGGTGCCAGGGCGAAGGCCAGGTGATCGGCTCTCCTTGCTCGGCGTGCCGTGGCACAGGCCGGCAGCAGCGGAAAAAGAAGCTCACCATCAAGATTCCCGCCGGCGTCGATCGTGGCCAGCAAATCCGCCTCGCGGGCGAAGGGGAGCTGGGACCGAAAAATGGACCGCCCGGCGATTTGTACGTCGTCCTGGAGGTGCAAGAACATCCTCGCTTCAAGCGTGACGGCTACGACATTTACTATGACCTCCCGCTCAACGTTGCGCAGGCAGCGCTCGGCGACGAAGTCACGGTACCGACGCTCGAAGGCGATACCGCGCTGAAAATTCCGCCGGGAACGCAGCCTGGCCGCAGCTTTTCCCTGCGGGGTAAGGGCGTGCCACATCTCCGCTCAACGGCGCGGGGCAACATGCACGTCATCGCTCGGGTGATAACCCCCTCCAAGCTGAACTCGCGACAGCGCGAGCTCTTTGAGCAGCTGGCCCGTGAGCTCAAGACGGACTCCGACGCGGATCGTGGTTTCTTCGACAAGGTCAAGGAAGCCTTTGGCGGGTAGCCGTTAGCCATTAGCCCACCCATCGTAGGGGCGACCTGCGTTCGCCCGTGACACGCCAGCCAGCTCACGATGCCTCCTGGCCACCCTCTGTCTCACAATACCGATCCAGCTCCCATCGTCCTGGATTGTCGGCACCGTACCGCCGGACAGGAAGAATCGAAACCTAACAGGCGGCTGGAAGGGCGAGCGGACAGGTTCATCGGTGGTGGCCGGTGCAGGGGCGTACCGGGCGAACGCAGGTCGCCCCTACGATGGGTGAGCTGACGGCGACAAGGACGGCTGGCGGCGGTAGCTTTAGCTCACTATGCGACAATCAGTAGCTGTTCGTCACTAGCTGGAGCATCCGTCTCATGAGTATCATGAATGCGCTGAGCAGGCGGCGGGATGGCAGAGTGCGAGATTTTCGCAGCCTAAAGGCGTGGCAAAGGGCACACCACACAGCTGATGGCTACCGGCTAATGGCTAATCGCTCCACGAAGTGGATTGAACTGAGCGTCCTGGCCCATCCGGAGGCCGTGGACGCGATTGCCGAAGTATTTCGCGAGCACGGAACCGGGGGTGTGGCCATCGAGCAATCGGTGCAGTCCGACCCCGATGGCCAGGAGGGTCCGATCTTTGTCGGCATGCCACGCATCAAAGCCTACCTTCCTCTAGCAGCCGGCACGCCTGAGCAAGAGCACCAGATCGAGCAAGCTCTCTGGCATCTGCAGGCCTTCGACCTTTCTCCGGTTGGACCCCTCGAACGCCGGGAGGTGGACCAGGAGGATTGGGCGAACGCCTGGAAGCAGCACTTCTATCCGCTCAAGATCGGGAGGGTCGTGATCAAGCCCAGCTGGCGAGACTGGTCGGCAGCTGCCGACGAAGTCGTGATTTGGCTCGATCCGGGGATGGCCTTCGGCACCGGCCTGCATCCGACGACGCGCCTGATGCTTGCTGCACTGCAAAGTCGGATTTACCCGGGAATGCGCGTACTGGATCTTGGCACGGGCTCGGGCATCCTGGGCATCACCGCAGCCGCGATGGGCGCTGAGGTGACCGCCCTAGACATCAGTGAGACCGCAGTCGAGGTCGCTCGGCGGAACGTCGAGGAGAACGGCCTGTCGGACCGAATGAGAGTGGCCGTAGGCTCGATCGAGGCGGCTGCAGGGCAACAATTTCACTTGATACTGGCCAACATTATCGCCGGCGTGCTGGCCGATCTCGCGCCTGCGCTGGCCGCCGCTCTGCAGCCAGAGGCGGAGCTGCTGGCCTCCGGAATTATCGAAGAGCGGGCGGACTCGGTACGTCAGGCATTTCGGCAGTCGGGCCTGGCGCTCGATCGTCAGGAGCAAGACGGTGACTGGTGGCTATTCATGGCTCGACGGGTGGCGTGAATCTGCACCGATTCTTTGTTGCAGCCGGGTCTCTGCAGGCCGACCGGGTGTCGTTCTCTTCTGCGCAAGCACATCAGATCCGGAACGTGCTGCGACTCCGGCCGGGTGACCGTGTTGTGGTGCTGGACGGGACCGGAGCTGAGCTCCTCGTACGACTCGACACGCTCCACGACGGCAGCGCCGGCACCGTTGAAGAGCGATCCCACAACCAGGCCGAGCCCCAGGTGAATGTTGTGCTCTATCAAGGGCTCCTCAAGGCGGCCAAGTTTGAGCTGGTCCTTCAGAAGTGCACCGAGATTGGGGTCAGCAGCTTTGTCCCCATAATCACAGGCCGCAGCGTCCCTTCGGAGCCAAGCCCCGGCCGGCAGCGCCGCTTCGAGACCGTCGTTCGCGAAGCAGCCGAACAGAGCCGGCGCGGGTGCCTGCCGGAGGTGTCGGCAGCCGTGCCTTACGGGAAGGCCTTAGCCGAGGCAGCATCAGCCGGCGGAGTGGCAGTTCTCTGGGAGGACGAGCGTACTGTCCGTCTACGGGACATCTCTCTGGCTGTGCCGGGAGCGCAAGTCGGCCTCTTCGTGGGGCCAGAGGGAGGCCTCACACCGCAGGAGGTCGCGCTGGCCCGCGACACTGGAGCGAGCGTTGTGTCTCTTGGCAAGCGAATCCTGCGGGCCGAAACGGCCGCCATAGTGGGTTCTGCCCTCCTGCTTGCCCAATCCGGAGCTCTGGGCTAATCAGACGAAACGCCCGACGATTCGGGCGTCATTTTACCCGTTCTCTCGACCGTGATCCGTAGTAGTCGCATCCTTCATGGATGCGACTACGGACGATCATCGTCAAGATGACAGGCACGAGACCTCACGAACCCTTCGTGTAACACCGGCCGGGTGGTTGACACCTTCCTCGTCCGATTCCTATAATCGGTCGCACATCGGAGATTTTTTGTATTCCGCCACACTGTCCTCAGCACGTGCCAGAAGGTGTGCTGAGGTTTTTTGCGATGGGGGCGGACTCATTCAGCCAATTCTTGTAAAGGGGTCTTGACGACTCACCCATGAAACGTACGTATCAGCCTAAGAGAATACCGCGGAAACGTGAGCATGGATTTATGGCACGCATGGCTACCAAGGCAGGTCGCCGCGTGCTGAAGGCACGAAGGCTGAAGGGGCGCCATCGCCTGACGGTGTAGGCAGCGATGTATGCTGCCGAAGCGCCATCGTCTCATTCGTTCTGGGGATTTTGTACGCGTTCGCCGTTCTGGCCGCTCGTGCGGGTCTCCGCTGTTAGCGCTCGCGGTGCTCCCAACGCGCTCGGCGGACATTCGGATTGGCTTTTCGGTCAGCAAGCGCGTTGGAAAGGCTACGATTCGCAACCATGTCAAGCGTCGCATGCGAGAGGCGGTCCGACGCCAGATTCCTGCCATTCGTTCCGGCCAGGATCTGGTGTTTGTGGCGCGACCAAGCGCTGCGGGCGCGTCGTACCATCAACTGGTGGAAACAATCGCATATCTTCTCCGAAAGTGCGGAGCGCTGCATCGGGATGGGTAGACTGGTTGTGGGACTTATCGTGATATATCAGCGGGTTCTCTCTCCGCTCCTGGGGCCGGCATGTCGCTACGAGCCATCGTGTTCGGAGTACGCGCGCCAGGCCGTCGAGAAGTATGGTGCTGCCCGAGGTTCGTGGATGGGCATCAAGCGGCTTGCGCGCTGCCATCCGTTCCACGAGGGCGGATACGACCCCGTTCCGTAGACTGGAGCCGGCACATGCAAAATCTCTTTGGATTCATAATTCATCCGCTGGAGCTAGGGGTCATCGCGCTGTCTGTCTGGGCGACCAGCGCGGGCATCGGAATCATGCTCTTTACGATCTTGGTGCGCCTCGCTTTGTCTCCCCTGACTATCACGCAGCTTCGCAACGCCAAGGCCATGCAGCGCGTTCAGCCACTCGTGAACGAGCTGAGGCAGAAGCATGGGAAAGACAAGCAGGCGCTGAGTCAAGCCACCATGGCGCTCTACAAGGAGAACCGGGTGAACCCCGCCATGGGCTGCCTGCCGACCGTGCTCCAGTTTCCCATTCTGATTGGACTGTTTTACGCCTTTCTCAGCCTGGGTAAATCGAAGCCGTCGAGCTTCCCAAAGACCGGCAGCGGTGCTGTCCATTGCAGCGGACAACTCATCACGAGTCAGGCCAGCTGGCTTGACCATTGCTACCGCGTCGTCAACGCGGTGAGCAATCCGGACCACATTTATAGTCTCTTTCACGCCAATTTCCTCTGGCTCAGTAACGGTCTTGGCAAGCCGGATCCGCTACTGATATTGCCCATCCTGGCGGGCGTCACGCAGTGGATCCAGTCGCGCATGATGCTGACGAACAGCACTGACCCTCAGCAGAAGATGATGAATTCGATGATGAACTTCATGCCGCTGATGATCGTGTTCTTCGCGACGCGCTATGCGTCCGGGCTCTCGCTCTACTGGGTCACGTCAACCGTTATCGCAATAGCCATTCAGTACCGAATTACCGGGTGGGGCCTTCTGCCGCGGCCGGCCACTATATTCGCTGCCCTCGCCGGAGGGAACGCTGCAGTCCGGTCGCGGTCGGGTAGGTCGCCCAGCGTGGCCAGGTCGCCCTCCAACAGCAGCAAGGCGATCACGGCGAAAAAGCCGGCCAAGACAACGGAAGTGCCGCGCCAGACCGACGCACTGCTTGCTCCGGCGGCGGGAGAGGAAGCCATCGATCTCAATGGACAGGATGGGCAGAAACAGGGAGCGGAGGGACCACAGAAGCGGACCGGGACGGATGGCAGAAAGACCTACCCAGGTCCGCGCAAGAGGGCGAATCGCGCCAGAGGAGGACGACGCGGTGGAAGACGGGGTTGAATTTTCCGGGCGCACGGTCGAAGATGCCGTGGCGCAGGCAGAAGCAGAACTCGGTGAGGGCCGTGAAGCGCTCGAGATCGAGGTTGTGTCGCAGGGGAGTCGAGGCGTCTTCGGCATTCGCTCCGAATCCGCCCGCATTCGCGCGCGGCGCTCCGGAGTCCCGGTCGGTTCGCCTGAGTCGGACCGAGGAATAACCGGTCATCCGGGTCGCGGTGAGCCGACTGTGGCGACAACGGAGGCAGAACCTTCATCCACCGCACAGAGCGACTTCGCAATTGCCTCGCCTGCTGTGACTAAGGCCGCTCCACGTCCCACGTCGCAGAATGGGGATTTGGCAACAGAAGCAAGCGAAGTTCTGCGTCAGCTGCTTCACACCATGGGATTTGAGGCTGACGTACGTGTGCAGAACGAGGAGAACCCACTGACACTCGGCGTCAGCGGTGAAAATCTCGGCATTCTCATCGGTCGGCGTGGGGACAATCTCTCAGCGCTTCAATTCATGGTCAATCTCATTCTCTCCAAGAATCGGCGCCAGTGGCCTCGCGTCGTCCTGGACGTCGAGAACTATCGAGCACGGCGCGAAGAGTCTCTTCGCTCATTGGCAGACCGCGTGGCTTACCGTGTGCGGCGCAACGGCCGTCCCTTCACACTCGAAGCGATGCCGGCCAGCGACCGGCGGATCATTCATCTCGCCTTGCGCGACCGCGCCGACGTCGAGACCTACAGCATTGGTGAGGGACCTGCACGCCGCGTTGTGGTCGCGCCGAAGCGACCGGAGCGAACCGAAGCCGAGCGGTATCGCTGAGCTCGCGTGATCGGTTTCTCAATCAAGTTGGCTTTGACTCGCGGGCGATAGCTCCAGAACCACCCCCCGAGGCGAACCCTATCGCACGTGAACGTCTATGTGACGCCCTCGTGTGATTTTCTTGAAGGTTATCTGCACAACCACTCTGATGGTGCCCGCCCGCTCAAATCCACTGGTGTCGTGAATACTCTTGTAGCTGCCGCTCTTGGCAACCCCCAGCGGATCAGAGCTCTTCGAAGCCTGCAGGAACCGCCCGTGAACCGGAATCTGGAAATATCTCACGATCTTCCCGGTCAGACTGCGTCCCCGTTTGAGATTCCTGACCGTGTAGAGCGCAACTATCTTGACGTCTTCGCCTTTGGCGAAGGTCGTGCGCACAGTACCCCGCGCGTTCGTGGCCTCGAGCCTGTCAAAGCTAAAGCTGAACTTGCCTTGGACCGGAGGGCGAGGTGTCGGTTTGGGCGTGGGTTTGGGCGTCGCAGTTGGTTTCGGTGGCCTGGGTGTCGGAGTCTTGGTCGGCTGTAGCGGTCTGGGAGTGCGAGTCGGTGCAGCGGTGGGAACCGGAGTCGAAGTAGGAGGCACGCTGGTGGGCGTGGCCGTTGGCCTGAGTTGGAGCGTAGGAGCAGGAGTGGGGGTGGACGTCGATCCACCGCCGGATGAGCCATTTAGCAGCGCGATATAGCCATTGGCCATGTCGCTCAAGGTTTGATCAGCAGTGCTGCCATACGTACCGAAGTCGTCTCTGGGTAGGAAGTACCCTGCCTCCCAGACGGAGTTGGACTTCTGCATGATGCGCAGGATCGGATTATAGGCGTACGTGATGCTGGTCGTCTGATCGGTGTACTGGAGTGCACCCGGAATTTTTACGTCGAGGCACTGCTCGGCACCGGAGAAGCTGCAGGTGGTTACGGTCGGCGACGAGTAGTTAGAGTAGAAGCTCACCAGGCCATTGAGAGCGTTGACCGCGGCGTCGGGATTGCTGTACGCGGAAGCAAGGTACTCGATGAAGTAGGGTCTGCCGGACGGCAGGTTCTTGGTCGCGACCTCGGTATAAGCAAAGAGCATCCCGTTGTCTTTGTACGAGAAGTGAACGCTGGATGGGTTGTCCATATTGTGGAGCAGCGCAAAAAAGAGACCGTTCTTTTGGAGTGACGTGTCATCCGCGTCGACCGGCGTGAGACTCTGCCCTGCAACGGTAAGATCAGACGGATAGACGTAGGCCGGCTCCTTGAGCTGGCTGGCGTCTTTGACGACGCCGGACTGCACCTGTTGCGGCGGCGCGTTTACGCCATCGTACAGGGCGGCTCGCCCAAGGGCAGGCTGATGACGTAGCGGATGAAGGGCGCGCTGCGCCGCAGAGACTCTCAACCGGGAGGGTTTGGCGTGCACTCCCGCCGCGGGCAACAACACAACTCCCATTGCGATCACAATAGCGGCGAACGCCTTCATTCGCTTCTCCTCCTCACTCGACCCCCGCGCAGGCAAGCCAAGACCACGCGCGCACGCCACAGGCCGCATCTGCGCTTGCGGCAGAGCACATCTACTCCTCTGCCGCGCACTGGTGGCTGTACAGTACCATACAAATACGTCAAACGCAAGAGGGGAATGTTGGGAATGGCTCGGCTAGGCATGCACCGCGAACATGGCGGATCGATGGTGTCTCACGCCATTCATCGTTGCCGTTCCGGTGAATCGGTAGGTTCCGGGTCGCGTAAACACATGTACCCACCAGTTCCATGAGTAGCCCGCCGTCTCGAGTGAGAAGTGGTGTCCGTGGTGCGCGACGAGCAGGGCGTTCTGCCGTACGCCCCAGGCATAGCTGAGCACAGACTCCGTGGGCAATTGCTGGATTCGGACGTAAATTGCCAGCACCACCTTCTGACCTACGCGAATGGTCTTGAGAGAACCCCGTCTCTGACTCCAATCGGGTGTGGCCCCCGCCTGCACCTCCGCGCTATAGACCCGGAAATCGGTTGGAATTGGGCTCTCTTCTGGAACCGGAAGGACTGCCGTCGGGGTTGCGGTCGGCGTTCCTGTCCCGGGAATTCGTGTGACAGTAGGAGTCGCAGTGGATGCGGGCGTGCGCTTCGGTGTCGCCGTTACGATGAAGGGTGGAGTGCCCGGGCCACCACTTGGTAGCGAGGTGCCGGAGGCAGGTGAAGCAGCGGCACCCAGCACGCCGGCCAGCGCCAGAGTGGCGATTCCCATAAGCGTAACGGACTGAACGCGCATACCCTTCCCTTACACGATGAGGACCCGCTCCCGCCTCATCAAGCTGCTTCAGCTGCGCCAGTTCCATGATGGCCTCGCAGTTCTCAGGAATGCAATGGAGGTGGGCATATAAAGAGCGCCCCGAGGTCGGGGCGCTCCGCGCGTGGACCGCTTTAGCCGGAGTGGCGCCTAGTGTACAGGGCGGAACCGCGGGGTCGAGCCGAGAACCAGGCGAGTGCGGCGGGCAAAGCGTACCCACAGTCCGTCACTCGTCGCGCTCTCTCTTGCCTTCGCCCGCTGCGCCTTGCACGCCTCGCGCGCCTGTGCGCGCAGACTCGATGCCGCGAACTCGCGCTCCCAGTCTTCGACGTATGATTGCGCCCTACCGTTGAGATCGAAGTCATACCTGAGGCCTGTCATGGATCATCTCCCTGTGTGTCGGGGGACACGTTGATCTTGTGATCCCAAGCTATGACAGAACCCTCCGCGCGTCTGTGAACCAGTCAACACTGTGAAAAAGTTCGCATATGGCGTCGGATTGTCGCCCTGACGACAGACAGTGTGTTGCCACTGCCTTAAGCTGGGCGTTGTAGACAAGGAGTGAACATGATGGAGCGAGAAGACGTGAGGCACGAGGTTCGCGATTTTGAGTTGAACCTGAAGACCTGCGGCCGACAACTCTCGGCCTCTGAGCTGGCATTCCTCGAAGCAATCATCGGCCGGGCCGATTCCATCGAGTCGGAGGATGCCCCCGAGTTCGCACGGCTGGTCTCCTCTGTACGAAGCTGCCTACTTGCGCAGTCCAGAGTGGACGGCAGTGTGCGTGCGTGACCTGCCTACAGGTGTAGCTCAGCCACCGAGGCCAAGATTCGGCTTGGGCGATATGGAAACCGATCGACATCTTCTCGGCGGGTTACACCGGTCAGCACCAAAACGGTTTCCATTCCACTCTCGGTTCCCATCACGATGTCCGTGTCCATGCGATCGCCAACCATGATTGCCTCCTCGGAGTGCACATCAAGCTGACGAAGAGCGGTGCGCAGCATGAGCGGATTCGGCTTCCCTATAAAGTAGGCGTCCACGCCGCTTGCCCGTGCGATGAGCGCTGCGAGCGCTCCCGTCGCCGGAGTCAGGCCAAACTGCCCCGGCCCGACAGGGTCTGGGTTGGTCGCGATGAATCGTGCGCCATCACTCACGAGCCGCACTGCTCTGGCGATGCGCTCAAAGCTATAGCTGGTCGTTTCGCCGATGACGACGTAGTCCGGATCGTGTTCGGTCAGCGTGTAGCCGGCGTCGTGTAGCGCGGTCGTGAGTCCTGCCTCACCCACTACATACGCGCTCCCATGGGGATGCTGGGCATGGAGAAATCGTGCGGTGGCCAGCGCCGATGTGTAGAGGTTCTCAGCCGGCACTTCCAGACCGAGGAAGCGAAGTCGAGCGGCGAGGTCGCGCGGCGTGTAGATGGAGTTGTTGGTCAGGATGAGGAATTTGATGTTTCGCGATTGGAGTCTTCCAATGAGATCCTGAGCACCGTCTATCAGATGATCTCCCTGGACCACAACTCCATCCATGTCCATAATCACGGCCCGTAGGTCGCCCACATCTCCCTCCTCTCGCCCGCTAGCTTGGACTGGACTCTCAACAGCACCGACGAAGTCTCGAGGAATTCGCCCGCCACAGACTAACCCTACCGTAAATAGGTGGGGCGACCGATGAGCCGGAGAGCGGACCGGCGCGATGGAGCTATCATCAGAGGTCCTGCCATCCACAGTGGACGAGCGGCGAGCTACTGCAGCGGAAATGGGTAACCGCATACGACGATGAACGAAAGGTGAAAGATGGACACAGAAATAGCGAAGACCGAGCAAGAGTGGCGCGAGACGCTCACTCCCGAGCAATACCAGGTCCTCCGGCTCAAAGGCACGGAACGACCATTCACGGGCGAATATGTGCATTGCAAAGACGACGGTACGTACCGATGCGCGGCGTGTGGTACGGAGCTCTTTGGCTCGGAAACCAAGTTCGATTCCGGAACGGGGTGGCCTAGCTTTACAGAGCCCGCCAATGCGGCCAACGTGGAATTGCGTCCGGACTACGCTCACGGCATGATCCGTACGGAGGTGCTGTGCCGCCGCTGCGGCTCCCACCTCGGCCATGTCTTTGACGACGGTCCCGCGCCCACCGGACAGCGTTACTGCATTAACTCCGTGTCGCTGAAGCTCGACCGTAAGCATGAGCCTTGAGCCCTGATTACCCGAAGGGGTCGTTCGCGAACGACCCCTTCGCTCTTACCTTGTAGGTCCAGGGGACACCAATGGGACCGTGGTACCCCCAAGTCACGGCACCGGTATGCGCCGGGCTGATCGTTATCGGCGCTCTCGCGAGTGGTGGCTCAGCAGGCGCCGCGGTGCCAACACGACCGGCGTATGGGCACCCGCAGCGCGCCGTCCGTACTGCCGTGCATTTCACGTTGCCCTCGGGGCTGGCCGTCGATGCTCGCGGTGAGGTCTATGTCGCAGACGTCACCGGCGGCGGCACCCGCATCCAGAGAGTTTCTGCCAACGGACAACAGTTGGCTTCGTGGAACATCCCGTGGCACCGCCCCGCGCAAAATGCGCCGCCGGTTGGCCTGGCGATCGACCCGGATGGCAACGTCTGGGTGTCCGACACCAACAATGACCGCATCGAGGAGTATTCGGCCACGGGGAAATCGCTGCAACAGCGTGGAGGGACAGGTACCAGGATCGGGCAGTTCAGGACTCCGATGAGCCTGACGGTAGATGCGCAGCGGAACGTGTATGTGGCAGACACGCTCAACAATCGGATCCAGAAGTTTCGCAAGGATGGATATCCGCTTGCAGTATGGCCCGCCCACGGCACCGGTCGCGGGCTCTTCGACTTTCCGAGCGGCGTTGTAGTGGGACGAACCGGCAATGTGTATGTCGTCGACCTAAGTGGACCTGTCAAGAAGCTGTCACCCGTGGGTCGCACCCTCGCTGTTTGGCACCGGCTCGGAAGCTTGCCAGGACAATTCAACACTCCCACCGGTGTTGCTCTGGACCGGCACGGCAACGTCTACGTGGCGGATAGTAATAACCACCGGGTCCAGAAACTGACGTCACACGGGCAGCCTCTCGCGGTCTGGAGCGCGCCGACCCGGCCGGGACAGTACTTCTTGCCGGAGCAGATCGCCGTCGCCCCGGATGGCCGCGTCTATGTGACGAATGGCGCCGCAAACAGCGTCGTCGTCTTCTCTGCCACCGGCAAAGTGCTTGCCGTGTGGCATTGAGCTATGAGCCTTGAGCCATCAACCGTTAGCTACGTGTCGTTAGTCGTCATCTCACAACTCATAGCTCATGGCTCATAGCTCACGGCTCACAACTCAGTCTGCCGGAACATGGACCTGAATGGGTGGGAACGAGAAGGCAACCTCTCCAATGTGGCGATCGACGGACACAAGGATGCGGCTGAGGTTCTTCTGCACCCACTCGGCGGTGACTCGATTGGCTTCCTCTGCTTGGCGCTTTGAATCCCACAGGCTGAAAGAGATCGCTTTATCACCGCCACTCCCGGCAAGCGTGTAGGAGATAAAGCCCGGCTGTTTCTGGAACATCGGAAGAACTTCTCGCTCCGCCTTGTCGATTGCCTCTTGTGCCATGCCCGGCTTGAAGGTAAAGATAGCGACGCGCGCGTGCGCCATGGTGGTTCTCCTCTCGATCCGTTGTAGGTTCCTTAGAAGTTCAACATATCGCGAGTCCCGGAGCGTGTCAACCTCGGCCTAATGGCCGCCGTATCCGCTGCGTGTCCACACCAGTCTCGCCAGGCGCGCGTAGCGCTGGTCGCCGCTCGTCGTCGCCCAGTGCGCCAGGCTGCTGAAGATGGGAGCATAGAAGACGGTCTTACAGTGGCCGGTCGGGTCGCGCTCGCGGCAGCCGAACGTGCGCGTGTCGCCGGATTGATTGACCGAGCCTTTGGAGTCTATCCGCGATCGCTCCCAGGCCTCGCCTCGTTGCAGCGTCCCGTAAAGCGCATGGCCAAGCTTGCCGGTTCCCAGGAGGGCAAGGTAGCGCGTAGCGGATACCATGCCGAGCGCCTGATAGCCGGAATCGTGCCCTCCATCTTCGGGCATCACGCCGTTAGCCCGCTCCATACCGACCGCGTGCCAGGCGTACTGCTTCGACCACCTCACGAGCCGCCTGTCGCCTGACAGGATACCAACCGCCCCTATGGCAATTGCCGCCTCATAAAATCGATGACTCTTGGTGCTGTCGTCGATCTTCCCCGGTCCACCAACCACGCGAATCATGTGATAAACCGCCCGCCGCATGCGTCCCGTCTGCCAGCGCAGCTCGCCGGAAAACTGAGATGTGTATCGCGAGGCTTCCAGAACGATCAGAGCGGGCGCCGTCTCGGACAGAAACAGTGCGGTGCCATGGAATGGCCACGCGGAACCCGGAAACGAGCCGTCACTCGCTTCACGCGCCAACCCGAAGCGCAACATGCGCAATCCCTCGCCGATCAGCGCCGGCTCGTTGCGGAGTGCGCCCGCGATGATGTCATAGCCACCGGCCCGCTGATACTCCAGGAACCAGGCCGATCGCGGAGCGGTGACATTGGGACCGTATGCCCCATTCGAGGCAGCATCGTTGTGGCCGTATCGATACAGTACATCGAAGACGGGCAGGCTGCTCTCGATGCGTACAAACGATTTCACACCAGGGGGGCCAAGGCCACTCGGGGCGCGACTCTGCAGCGTCTGACCGATCGAATCATGGGCGATAATTCCCACGCTGAAGCACACGACAATCAGAGCAGCAATCAATGACCAGCGCACAAATGAACTCTCTCAAACCGGCGTCACGATGAGCGCCCGCGGTGCCGCGACTCCCGGTGAACTCAAAGGTAGACTGAGCAATTTTAGGCGCTACGCCGCAGCAGCCAGCGCCTTCTGATATACCAGGTTTGCCGTCACCACGTCTTCCACCGCCAATCCCAGCGATTTGAACAACGTGATCTCTTCTGCCGATTGGCGCACGGGCTTACTTCCCGCCACAACTTCCCCGATCTCGGCAAAGATTCGGCCGGCGGCGATGATGTCCCCGGATTCTTGATTTGCGGCGTCGCGCGAGTCGACGTAGATGCGCGCGCGGCGCAACGTGACGTCGTCGAGCTCCCGCCAGCTGGGACGGCAAGCCCCCACCGCATTAATGTGCACACCCGGCGAGAGCCAGGCGCCAAAGAGTACCGGCCTCGCGGATGATGTCACCGTCACCACGACATCGGCTCCCGTCACAGCCTCCTCCGCCGACGCGGTGGCGCGAAGCTTGAACTCTCGAGCGAACGCCTCGGCGTGGTGCGGACTCCAGACGCGCACGTCGTTAAAGTGGCGAACCATCCGTAGGGCCTCGAGGTGGCTGCGAGCCTGCACTCCTGAGCCCAAAATGGCAAGGACCGATGACTCTGGTCGGGCGAGCAGCCTGGTGGCAACAGCCGACACCGCAGCAGTGCGCACCTCGGTGATCAGGCGCCCATCCATGATGACAAGCGGCTCGCCCGTTTCGGGTTTGAAGAGCATGATGGTCGCGAGATGGGTGGGAATACCCTGGTTACGAGGATAAAAGGTCACGAGCTTTACGCCGAGCGCACCGGCGTACGCCGGCATGACACCAAGGAATCCATCATGCTCGTCCACCGGAACAGCCGACCGAACCGGTTGCACCACCTTACCGCTGGAGAAGTCGGCAAGGGCGCCCTCCATCGCCTCAATCACCTCATCGATTCGCAGCAGTCGCCGAACTGCCGACTCGTCCAGCATCATGGTCATCTAGGTCAGGTACCGCCCTCTCGCCATTATCTGTTGACCGTCGACCCAGGCGTCGGTGGTGCAGGAGATCGCGTCGATGTGGGTCGTGCAGGTCCAGCTAGCGCCGGTCAAATTGGGCAGGGGATTGCCAAACGCGATATGGACGCCCGGCACCTTTTCGTCCTGCAGCAAGTTGCCGATCATGCGCGAGATGCCGAGGTTGGTGCCAAAGGCAAATTCCCCCACGCGGTCACCATTGGCTTCCCGGCGACAATAGTCGACGAAGTCGGTGAGGAGCTGCGGGTGGTCGCAGCGAGCCTCCCGCAGGACACCTCCTTCAATCTCGAGCGTCAGAGGAGTCGCGGAGATGTCCCCGTATTTCGCACATAGGTAGTCGCCTACTGCGCCATCGACCACGAAGGTGCCGTTGACGTCATCCGGTACGCTCCAGACCTCACCGCCGGGAAGATTCGACCAGTAGAGCGGGCTGATGAGTCCACTTGTCTTGATCCACAGATGGCCTCTCTGAAAGGTCGCCTCGATATCCGTTCCGGCCGGACTCTTCACGGTGACCCGCTCTACGGCACGAACCTGATCCAGCACCCAATTGCTCAAGGCATCCACCACGTAGTAGTCGGCGCGCATGGACTGACACATGATTGCGCGAGTTATCCATACCATGTGGGCGTAGGTGATCTTTTGTAGTTCGACCAGTTCGATGAGCTCAGATCGGCTCCGGATCTCGCCTTCCTGCGGCCAGAAGCATGAGATCGTGACGTCGCTGCCGGCCACAGCACTCAGGATACGCGGCGGAAAGTGGACCAGAGGCCGCCTCCCTTCCTCCTCGAGCACGAAGCATTCGATCTCGGCGCCTACGCGCCGTGCCGCAGCCACGAGACTCCCTGCAATTTCGAGGGTGGCTCGATCCGTAACCAAGGTAAGTCGATCTCCGGCCCTCAGCGCCAGACAGGTTTCGATGGCATTCCGCGCTCCAGGCGCCAGCTCAGGATCGTAGTCCAGATCCTCGAGGAGTAACGTCGTGCGGAGGCTCGGTGAGTCCTTCAAGGTTGCTTGCTTTCTCTCCCCCGGTGCCTTGACGATACAGGATTTTCAGCCACGCGGCAACGAGACGCCGCTCGGTCACTCCGTGCTGTCCGAATCGAATTAGTCTTCGTACACCAATTCCTTGCCTATCGAGAACTCATCGCGTACTCGCACAAGAGCGCGCATCTCGAAAGCCTTGCGGCGGCCGATCCGATCACCGGGTTACCAAATCATCGCGCGGTAGTCACGAGGTTCGATGAGGAGCTCGAACGATCCCATCGTGCTAAGCACTCCTGCGCAATCCTTGTTCTCGATCTCGATCGATTCAAGCAGCTCAACGACACGTACGGTCATCGTGCGGGAGATGCCGCGTTGCGCGAATTTGCTTCCGTGGTACGCATAGTTCTGCGAAGCGGCTGGGACGCGACCAAGTCCACATGCTTGACCGCCCTGCCGAGACTCCGGAATCCATCAAGACAGGTTGATGACGGCTTGCGCCCTCTTGGCGCTATGGTTGCAACGTCTCTTCGCGTT
>Ga0207416_1002806_pt1 | contig 17920 bp, 18 predicted proteins | sample PaiPotPPM11metaG_FD_184107 | JGI IMG/M metagenome (GOLD analysis project Ga0207416, IMG submission 184107) | Iron sulfur acid spring bacterial and archeal communities from Banff, Canada, to study Microbial Dark Matter (Phase II) - Paint Pots PPM... ...
TCGATCGAGTGCAGGTGCGTGCCCGAACGGGCCAGCCGCATGACCCGGCCCCACAGGGTCTCGCTGAACGCCTGCCCCAGCGCGTCGCCCTGCCACAACTGGCCCAGCCGCTCCGTCGCGCCCGCCGGGTCGGCGGCCACGAACGCGCCGTTGATCGCGCCCACCGACGTGCCGACGACCACGTCGGGCCGGATGCCCGCCTCCGACAGCGCCCGCAGCATGCCGATCTCGTGAGCGCCGAGGACGCCTCCGCCGCCGAGCACGAAAGCCGTCTCCATCCGCCCCCTCCTCGCCGTCCAGCCAACCAGACTCCGCGGTCATCGCCGGACTCCGACGTGCCCAGGCTGGACCGATATATCCGCGGGGAAGGCGGACGAGGCGTTCAGTCAGATCGAGATTTTGAACGGCGGGTAGCGCTGAGGGGCCCGGGACCGGCCGGGCGGGCTGCCGGGCGGCCTAGCTGGCCAGGGTGGCTTCGAGGGTGACCTCGGGCACGCCAGCCAGCGCGCGGCTGACGGGGCATCCGGCCTTGGCCGTCGCGGCGTGCTCGGCGAACGCGGCCTGGTCGATGCCCGGCACCCGCCCGACCGTGACCAGGTCGATCCGGGTGATCGTGGGAGCGCCGTCGACCAGGCGCAGGGTGACCGCGGCGTCGGTCCGCACCGACTCGGGCGGGGTCCCGGCCTGGGCCAGGATGTTGGACAGGGCCATCGAGAAGCAGGACGCGTGGGCCGCGGCGATGAGCTGCTCGGGATTGGCCCCGGGACCGTCCTCGAAGCGGGACTTGTACGAGTACTCGCCGCTGATCGTGTCGCCGGCGGTGAACGTGCCGCTCCCGGTCGGCACGTCACCCTTCCACTCGGCGCTTCCCTTAGCCGGCATGCTGCCTCCTCGCCTGCTGCACGAATATTGCTGACCCACGGTATTTACTGACCCACGGGGATGCTACCGGGCCAGGTTCGTTACGGTTGGACCGCTGCCGGCCGCCGAGCGAAGGAGTCACCATGTGGAACTCGTTCAACACCGATGCCCTCGTCGGCCTGGCGGCGGAGGTCATCACGATCCCGGGCGGCGACGACGACGAGATCCACGCCTGGGTGGCCAGGCCCACCGGAGAGGGCGCGGAGGACACGCTGCCCGGCGTGGTGGCCGTGCACCACATGCCGGGCTGGGATGAGTTCTTCCGGGAGTTCTGCGAGCGGCTGGCGCGGCACGGTTACTTCGTGATCTGCCCGAACCTGTTCGACCGCTTCGGCCAGGGCACCCCGGGCGACATCGCGGCCCGGGCCCGCTCCGAGGGCGGGGTGCGCGACGACAGCGTGGTCGCCGACTGCGAGGCCGCGCTGCGCTGGCTGAAGGCCCAGCCCGCGAGCAACGGCCGGGCCGGCATCATCGGCACCTGCTCGGGCGGCCGCCACGCGCTGCTGGCCGCCTCCGGGGTGGCCGGCTTCGACGCGGTCGCCGACCTGTGGGGCGGGGGAGTGGTGATGGCCCAGGAGGATCTGTCCGAGGCCCGCCCGGTCGCGCCGATCGACTACACCGCCGACCTGGCCGTGCCGCTGCTCGGGATATTCGGCAACGACGACCGGCACCCCACGCCCGAGCAGGTCGATCAGCACGAGGCCGAGCTGAAGCGGCACGGCAAGGACTACGAGTTCCACCGTTACGACGGTGCCGGGCACGGGTTCTTCTACTACCACACGCCGATGTACCGGCCCGAGCAGGCCATGGACGGCTGGGAGAAGGTCTTCGACTTCTTCGGCCGGCAGCTGAACGGCTGACCGGAGCTACCGCCGCACGCCACCTCACGCATCCGCGGTCCCGGCCGTCTACCAGGTACACGGATGACCGAGGGAGACCGCGATGACCGCGACCGAGATCAGCACCGAAACGACCTGGACGACCACGGACTCGCCGATCGGCGAGCTCACCCTGGTGGCCGACGGCGGCCGGCTGACCGGCGTCTGCTTCCCGCACCACTGGTACCGGCCCGACGCGGCCAGCTTCGGCCGGCGCGCCGAGGGCGGGCCCGGCGAGAGCGGGTTCGGCGAGGTGCGGCGCCAGCTCGCCGAGTACTTCACCGGCCAGCGGCAGCGGTTCGAGCTGCCGCTGGACGCCCGGGGGGATGAGTTCCAGCGCCGCGTCTGGGAGCTGATCGACCGTATCCCGTACGGGCGGACGGCGACCTACGGCGGCCTGGCCCGCGAGCTGAGCGGCGAACTGGGCCGCCCGGTGCTGGCCAAGGACGTCGGCGCGGCCGTGGGGCGCAACCCGCTGAGCGTGATCGTGCCCTGCCACCGTGTCCTCGGCCGGGACGGCCGGCTCACGGGCTACGCCGGCGGGCTCGCGCGCAAGCGGTTCCTCCTGGACCTGGAGGAATCCGCGGCGGGCCCGTCCGCGAAGCTGTTCTGACCGGCGCCGCGGGCGGGGACGGGCAGCACGGATGACGGGCAAGCGGCCGTTCGAGACGATCGTCGCCGAGCACGGCGCGACCGTGCTGCGGGTCTGCCGGGCCGTACTGGGCCCGGCCGACGCCGACGACGCGTGGTCGGAGACGTTCCTGGCCGCGCTCAAGGCCTACCCCGACCTGCCCGCCGACGCGAACGTCGAGGCGTGGCTGGTGACGATCGCGCACCGCAAGGCCATCGACGTCACCCGCGCGGCGGCGCGCCGCGCGGTGCCCGTGGCCGAGGTGCCCGAACGGGCCGCCGCGCCCGCCGCCGACCAGCGGGACCTGGACCTCACGGCGGCGGTCGCGGCCCTGCCGCGGCGCCAGCGCGAGGCCGTGGCCTACCACTACCTGGCCGGGCTGCCGTACCGGGACATCGCCGAGGTGCTCGGCGGCACGCCCGAGGCGGCGCGCCGGTCGGCGGCCGACGGCATCGCCCGGCTCAGGAAGACCTACCCGGCCCCCGTGGTCAGGGGAACTGGGCCAAGTGAGACCGCGCGCGTGGAAGGAGCGGGCAATGAGCGGTGACGAGGCGGCGCTGGCGCGCGACCTGCTGGCCGGCCTGCCCGAGGTCGCGCCGGACGACCTGCGACGGCTGCGCGACCGGCTGGCCGCGCGGGCCGAGGCGGACGGGGTGCTGGACGTGGCCTACCGGACGCTGGACACCCCGGTCGGGCCGCTGCTGCTGGCCGCGACCGGCACCGGGCTGGTCCGGGTCGCCTACCCCGTCCAGGGCCACGACCAGGTCCTCGCCGATCTGGCCGAACGGGTCAGCCCGCGCATCCTGGAGGCCCCGGCCCGCCTCGACCCCGCGGCCCGCGAGCTCGACGAGTACTTCGCGGGCCGGCGCCGCGTCTTCGACCTGCCGCTGGACTGGCGGCTGGCCCGCGGGTTCCGCCGCGCGGTGCTGGGCTACCTGCCGAGCATCGGATACGGCCAGACCGCGAGTTACTCGGTCGTCGCGGCGGCGGCCGGGAGCCCGCGGGCGGTGCGCGCCGCCGGCACGGCGTGCGCGACGAACCCGCTGCCGGTGGTGGTGCCCTGTCACCGGGTGATCAAGGCCGACGGGTCGCTCGGCAAATACGCCGGCGGTCCCGCCGCCAAGCAGGCCCTGCTCACCCTGGAGCAGGCGGGCTGACCCCGCAGGCGCTCAGCGCATGAGCGGCTGTCCCAGCGGAACGTGCTTGCCGCCGGTGGCCAGCGAGCAGGAGCCGAAGAATATGTACACCCCCACCGCGGCGAAGGCCAGGACGAAGTAGCCACCCGTCTTCAGCAGGCCCGAGGACGACTGGACCGTACCCAGCAGCACCAGCAGCAGGGCCACGTCGATGAGCCCGAACACCGCGGTGTAGGCCACCGGCAGCCGCACGGTGGCCAGCGTGAGGATCACGATGACCACCAGCCAGGTGATCAGGAACAGCTTCTCGGTGTCGATCACCGCGGTGAGGCCGATGCCGAACCAGTTGTGTAGCAGGCCGAGCACCAGCACCGCGTAGCTGGCCCAGAACCCGGCGAAGATCCCGAACACGCTCGCCACCGCGCTCTGGCCCAAGGCCGCGGCCCAGACCGTCGCCACGAGCAGGCCCACCGAGGTGGCGGCCATGATGATCGGCAGGGAAGCGCCCACGGCGGTGGCGGGCACCACCCCGACCAGCACCAGGCCGAGCGCGATCGAGCCCACGATGAAGCTGGGCAGGCCCACCAGGCCGGGATCGCCGGCCAGCGGTCCCGCCGCGGCGGCGGCGGACTCCTCGGCCGCGGCCGGGGGCGGGGCCGGTGCGTCAGCGGTTGCGTCGAGCGAGGTCATCGCGGCTCCTCTCGCCGGAGGTGACGAGGAACCCACGATGTGGGCCCTCAGCAACTGGAGTACCTCGCGCGGCGGGACGTACGGTTCTCAGTTTGAGCCGCCGCCGCGCTCTCGCCCGGGGCCGCGCTCAGCCGGCGGGCGTGACGATGCCGTACTCGTGGATCTTCCGGTAGATCGTGGCCCGGGACATGCCCAGCGACTCGGCCGCCTTGACCTTGTTGCCCTTGTAGTCCAGCAGGCCCTGCACGATCGCGTCCCGCTCCATCGACTCGAGCGGGCTGAGCAGCCGGCGGCTGACCGTCCAGCACTCCGGCGGCAGGTCGGCCGGGCGGATCGCGCCGGTCCGCCGGCGCTGCACGACCCGCCGGAGCACCTGCCAGAGCTGCTCGGTGTTGCCGGGCCAGCTCGACCTGAGCAGGATCTGCATCGCCTCCGGCGAGCAGGTCAGCCGCGGGTACTGATTGAGCTTCGCGAGCAGGAACGGCACGAGGTCGTGCAGGTCCTCGATGTGATGCCGGAGCGGGGGGAGCTCCACCGTGCTCGGGAAGAACCGCAGCAGCCCGGCCAGGTCCGGGCTCGCGCAACCCTGGCTCACGGTGACCGCGACCCACAGCTTGTCCTGCCGCCCGGCGGCCCGGGCCTCCTGCAGCGCGGCCGACAGCGCGTGCCGCCGCCGGGCGCCCAGCCGGTCCACGTGCCGGACGACCAGGCCCCCCACGCCGTCGAGCAGTTCCCGGCGCGCCGTCGCCTGCCAGTCCGGGTCGCCCGCGGAGTCGGTCGCGTCCAGCACCCGGAAGCGGCCGGCCGGGTTGCGTCGCTGGTGCACCGCCCGCAGCACGGCCAGCTTGCCCACCCCGGGCTCGCCTTCCAGGGCGAGCCATTCGCCGGCGTCGCAGACCGCCTCGACCTGCTGGCAGGCGCGCAGCCAGAGCGGCCCGGAACCGACCAGGCCGGGCAGGATCATCCGGGCCTGGTGCCCGCCGGTGTCCACGGCCGGCAGCCGGTCGGACTCGATCAGCTTCACGTGCACGACGCCGCCGGCCAGCCGGTCCTCACCGCGCACGGGCCGGCAGAACATCCGCGCCTTGGCCCCGGTGGGCAGCTCGACCACCACGGCGCCGGAGTGCCGGCTGGCCAGCGTCTCGGTGGCCTGCCCGAGCAGCACGGCCTGGTCGCCCGGATCGAGCACCTGGCGGGCCTGCTCGTTCATCATCACCACGTCGTGGTTGACCGCCAGCACGATGCCGGCGCTGTGCCGGCACGCGCGCAGGTACTCCTGGAGCAGCTCGAACTCCCGGGCGTTGCTGTCGGTCAGCAGGGCCTGGGTGATCTGGTCGGCCGTGGTCTTGGCCAGCGTGATCAGCAGCGGGTCGGCGTCGCGGCGCCAGCAGGTCAGGTCCACGGCGCCGAGCGTGATGCCGGAGATCGGGTGCCGGATCGGCACCCCGGCGCAGGCCAGGTCCTCCAGGTTCTCCGCGTAGTGCTCGTGCCCGAACACGTGCATGGGCCGGCCGCCCTCCAGCGCCGTGCCGATGCCGTTGGTGCCGACGAACTCCTCGGCGTAGCTGAAGCCCGGGGCGAGCTGGACGCTGTCGAGATGCCGGTCGAGCTCGGAGTCGGCGACCAGCCGGGTGAGCACCACGCCCGAGGCGTCGGTGAGGATGACGCTGATCGGCTGGCCCTCCAGGTGCTCGCGCAGGTGCCGGAGCACCGGCAGGGCGCTGCGGGTCAGCGGCGTGTCCAGGTTGGGGTCGCCGCTGTAGGCCAGGTCGATGCGGTCGGCGGCGACATGCCAGCGCTTGGAACGCCACCACGACGCGAGGATCGTGTCGCGTACCTGATTCGGGTCGACCGATTCGGCGGTGAGGAATCTCTCCCTGGTCTTGGCCAGCCGGTCACCGTCGGTCGAGGCTGGCGGGCGCGCTGCAGCGGGCGACATGCCCCCTCCCTGCCTCCCGGTATCGCTCTCGCGGGCGGTGGCTTCATCCCGCGGGGTGGCGTGCCGAGGTGTCCGTCGTGCCTAACAACGTAACAACGCCGTAACACACACATGTCTCAAGTTGAGACCGCCGTTTCGTGGCGGGCGCCATTTGGGTGGTCGATAGGGAGGTACCCCATGGACCGGCCAGACGAACCGCAGCCCGAAACGTTCAATCCATGGAGCATCGTCAATCTCGTGTTCCAGCATCTCGCCGACCAGGGCCTGCACCCGATTCTCGGCGAGGCCGGCGATCCGGGCGCGCCGGCCGCGGAATTGCTGCGCGCGCTCGGGGTCCAGCCGGCCGCGGAAGGAAACCTCGAGATCTCCCGGGACATCCGCGCGCAGCTCGCCGAGCTGCGCACCGCGGTTTTCGGCGAAAGCTGAGCGCGGCCCCGGGGAGTCCGCGGGCCGGCCTGTCTCATGTTGAGAGCGCCGTTCCCCCAGCTACGCGATGTGATGCCGGTCACAAGCTGTCTCGGCCGGCCCGAGGTAGAGGAAAGGGGTGACCATGAGTCGCCAGAGCGTGGCCAAGGCCCACCAGAAGATCCAGGAGCTGGCCTGGGAGCCGATGTACCACGAGCCCGTATCGCAGTACGGAACCGACTACACCTTCCGCAAGGCCCAGAAGAAGGACCCGCTCAAGCAGGTCCTGCGGTCGTACTTCCCGATGCAGGAAGAGAAGGACCACCGGGTCTACGGCGCCTCCGACGGCGCTATCCGCGGAAACATGTTCCGCCAGGTGCAAGAGCGCTGGCTGGAGTGGCAGAAGCTGTTCCTGAGCATCATCCCGCTGCCGGAGATCTCCGCGGCGCGGGCCATGCCGCTGCTGTTCCGCACGGTCCCGAACCCGGAACTGCACAATGGCCAGGCCATCCAGATGATCGACGAGGTCCGGCACTCGACGATCCAGCAGAACCTCAAGCGCCTGTACATGAACAATTACATCGACCCGGCCGGGTTCAACAGCAGCCTGCGCAACTTCCAGAACGACTACTGCGGCACCATCGGCCGCCAGTTCGCGGAGGGCTTCATCACCGGTGACGCGATCACCGCCGCGAGCATCTACCTGACGATCGTGGCCGAGACGGCGTTCACCAACACGCTGTTCGTGGCCATGCCGGCCGAGGCCGCCGCCAACGGCGACTACCTGCTGCCGACGGTGTTCCACTCGGTGCAGTCCGACGAGTCCCGGCACATCAGCAACGGGTACGCCACGCTGCTGATGGCGCTGGCCGACGAGGGCAACCACCAGCTGCTCGAGCGCGACCTCCGGTACGCCTGGTGGAACAACCACCGGGTGGTAGACGCGGCGATCGGCACGTTCATCGAGTACGGCACCAAGGACCGGCGCAAGGACCGGGAGAGCTACGCCGAGATGTGGCGGCGGTGGATCTACGACGACTACTACCGCAGCTACCTGGTGCCGCTGGAGAAGTACGGCCTGGTCATCCCGCACGACCTCATCGAGGAGGCGTGGAACCAGATCTGGAACAAGGGCTACGTGCACGAGGTGGCCCAGTTCTTCGCCACCGGCTGGCTGGCCAACTACTGGCGGATCGACCCGATGACCGACAAGGACTTCGAGTGGTTCGAGTACAAGTACCCGGGCTGGTATGACCGGTACGGCAAGTGGTGGGAGAACTACAACCGGCTCTCGACGCCGAACGGGCACCACCCGATCGTGGCCGAGGACGTCAACTACCAGTACCCGCACCGCTGCTGGACCTGCATGGTCCCGTGCCTGGTCCGCGAGGACATGGTCATGGCCGAGGTCGACGGCCAGTGGCGGACCTACTGCCACGAGATGTGCCGGTGGACCGACGAGGTGGCGTTCCGGCCGACCTACCAGGGCCGGGAGACCCCGAACATGGGCCAGCTCATCGGCAAGCGCGAGTGGGAGACCCTCTACCACGGCTGGAACTGGGCCGACGTGGTATCCGACATGGGCTACGTCCGCGACGACGGCAAGACCATGGTCGCCCAGCCGCACCTGAACCTGGACGACCCGAAGAAGCTGTGGACGCTGGACCACATGCGCCGCATGCCGCCGCTGCAGAGCCCGAACGTCGTGCTCAACGAGATGAGCCCGGAGGAGCGCGAGGCGTTCCGGGCCAGCTACGTCCGCGGCGGCCCGGCCGGCCGCTTCGCCCCCGCCGACGGCTGACGGACGGCTGACGGCTAGCACGCGCAAGCCAGGGAGGAGGGCCGCGGGCCTGCCTCGAGGCCCGGCCCGTGGCTCTCCTTTCTGTAACCAGGCCTGTCCGAGAACACGCAGTTCGCGAGGGAGTTCATGGCCGACAAGCATGTCGTCCGGTTCGAGCCGGTCGGCATCGAGATCGAGGCGGGCGAGGACCAGACGATCCTGCGCGCCGCGGCCGAGCAGGGGATCATGCTCATGCACGGCTGCAAGGAGGGCCAGTGCGCCTCCTGCAAGTCGTTCGTGCTCGACGGCGACGACATCGAACTCGACCGCTACTCGACGTTCGCGCTGCCCGACTACGAGCTCGACGAGGGCTACACGCTGCTCTGCCGCGCGCACGCCTACGAGGACCTGACGATCGAGCTGCTCAACTACGACGAGGACATGATCCGGTCCGGCCTGCCCATCCAGCAGGCCGTGGCCGAGGTGGTGGCCAACGACCCGGTCACCCACGACATGCGGCACCTGGTGCTGCGGCTGATCGAGCCGGGCGAGGTGAAGTTCTTCCCCGGCCAGTACGTGGACATCGCCGTCCCCGGCACGGGTGCCACCCGTTCGTTCTCCATGGCCAATACCTCGAGCCGGGAGAGCGGCCAGCTTGAATTCGTCATCAAGATCTACCCGGACGGCCTCTTTTCGCACTTCCTGGACACCCGGCTCGCCGTGGGCGACCGGCTCGACCTGACCGGGCCGTTCGGCGTGTTCACGCTGCGCGACAGCGAAGACCGGCTGATCTTCGTGGGCGGCGGCGCCGGGATGGCGCCGATCCTCTCGCTGCTGCGGTCCATGGCCGAGCGCGGGATCAACCGGCCGGCCACCTACTACTACGGGGCCCGCGGCCGCCGGGACCTGTGCTTCGAAACGGAGCTGCGCGAGCTGGAGACCACGCTGCCCGCCTTCCGTTACGTGCCCGCGCTGTCCGAGCCCGGCCCCGACGACGACTGGGACGGCGAGACCGGCCTGATCACCGACGTGGTGCAGCGCCACGAGTCCGGCCTGGCCGGCGCGCACGCCTACGTCTGCGGGCCGCCGCCGATGGTCGAGGCCGCGATACCCCTGCTCGAGCGCCTCGGCGTGCCCGGGAAGCGCATCTACTACGACAAGTTCACGTTCACCGGCGATCCCGACAAGGAGGCCACATGACCACGGCAGCCGAACGCAGCGTTCCGAAGCCGGTATTCACCGACGCCGAAGCCGGGGCCAAGGAGTTCCCGGACTCGAACTCGCGCCGGTTCAACTACTACATCCCGGCCAAGCGCAAGCAGAGCCACTACGAGGACGTGACCGTCGAGGTCCAGCCGGACCCCAGGCACTACCTCAGCCAGGGCTGGCTGTACGGGTTCTCCGACGGGCGCGGCGGCTACCCGCTGGACTGGACCGTGCTCAAGGCCTGGGGGTCGGACCGGCCCGAGCCCGAGCGCTACCCGGGGTCGGGCGGCAAGGGCTACGACTGGCCCGCGCACGGCTGGCACGAGTTCCGGGACCCGAACGAGGAGTGGGAGCTCACGCTCTACCGCTACAACGCGAACGTCGTGCGGCAGCTCAACCAGAACATCGAGAACGCCAGGGAGTCGAAGGCGTTCGAGCAGTGGAACCGGAACTGGGTGCGCTTCGTCGAGCGCAACGTCGGCGCGTGGATGCACGTGGACCACGGCCTCGGGCTGTACCTGTACGCGAACGCCAACCGCCGGGCGCCCACGAACATGCACAACAACGCGATCTCGGTGAACAGCATGCACCGGATCCGGGCGGCGCAGGACCTGGCCCTGTACAACCTCACGCTGAGCGAGGAGATCGAGGGCTTCAACGGCGCCGCGCACGTGGAGACCTGGAACACCGACCCGGCCTGGCAGGGCGTGCGCGAGACCGCCGAGCAGCTCACCGCGATCGACGACTGGTGCGAGGCCATCTTCGCGGCCAACGTGGTCTTCGAGCCGCTGGTCGGCGAGCTGTTCCGGAGCAGCCTGGTGCAGCACGCCGCGCCGCGCAACGGCGACTTCGTGACGCCCACGGTGGTCGGCGCCGCCGAGTACGACTTCGCCGAGCGCGACCTGCGCTACACCACCGCCATGTTCGACCTGCTCACCGACGACCGGGAGTTCGCGGATCACAACAAGGCGATCATGCAGCAGTGGCTGGCCACCTGGGTGCCGCGGGCGATCTCGGCGGCCCGCGCGCTCCAGCCGCTGTGGTCGCAGCCCGACGCCAAGCCGCCGCGCTTCGAGGACGGCCTCGACGGGGCCAAGAGCCGCTTCAGCGGAATCGTATCCGCGCTCAATCTGGAATCACCGAAGGAGTTGGCCAAGTGAGCACGTTCAAGACCGCCGAGAGCCCGTTCAAGTCCGACAGCACCGCGTCGAACATGTGCGGCTTCACGCTCATGAACAACCAGGTCGGGGCGGTGATCGCCCTGGTCATGGGCACGAAGCCCAACGTACGGGTGACGCACCTGCCGTCCATGATCCGGGTTGACGCGGTCGGGACCATGGAGGTCGTCTACGACGAGATCGCCGAGGCCCTCGGCGAGGAGCCCGGCTCGTTCGACCAGGCCGAGTTCGAGGAGGACATGTCCACCCACTACGGCCGGATGATCCACACCGATGACCGGACGATCATGTTCGCCAACCCGGAGGACGCGGCGGACTATCTGGGCTTTGACCTGACGCCCACATCGGCGTAGCGAGTTAGGTGAGATCCCGAGCGAACGGGAGGCGGAGTGTACGAGAAGAACGGCGAGAAGTACTTCGTGGTCGATGGCCACATGCACTACTGGAACGCGGCGCCGGACAATTGGGTCCCGGGGGCCGAGCTGTTCGCCAAGGGCTGGATCGAGTGCTTCCACGCCTACATGGGGCTCGGCCCGCCCGAGACGCACTGGACGATCGAGCACTTCCAGAAGTACTCCGAGGACGACCTGATGAAGGACGTCTTCGAGGACGGCCACGTGGACATGGCGATCTTCCAGCCCACCTACCTGCTCGAGTGGTACAAGGAGGGCTTCAACACCACCGAGCGCAACGCGGCCATGGGGCAGAAGCACCCGGGCAAGTTCGTTTACAACACCCGGTGGGATCCCCGCGACGGCGACGAGGGCCTGAAGACGCTGCGGCAGAACGTAGAGCGTTACGGGTCCAAGGGCGTCAAGCTCTACACGGCCGAGTGGAACAACGGCTCGCGCGGCTGGAAGCTCACCGATCCCGGCGCGTACCGGTTCCTGGAGGCGTCTCAGGAACTCGGGATCAAGAACGTCCACGTGCACAAGGGCCCGACGATCTGGCCCCTGGACAAGGACGCGTTCGACGTGTCCGACGTCGACCACGCGGCCACCGACTTCCCCGAGCTGAACTTCATCGTCGAGCACGTGGGGCTGCCGCGGATCGAGGACTTCTGCTTCATGGCCACGCAGGAGCCCAACGTGTACGCGGGCCTGGCCGTGGTGATCGGCGGGCTCATGCACGCCCGGCCCCGGTTCTTCGCCAAGGTCATGGGCGAGCTGCTGTTCTGGGTCGGCGAGGACAAGATGCTCTTCGGCAGCGACTACGGCATCTGGGAGCCGAAGTGGCAGGTCGAGGGGCTCGTCGACTGGGAGATGCCGGACGCCGAGGAGTTCGCCGACTACCCGCGGCTCACCACCGCGGGCAAAAAGAAAATCCTCGGTTTGAACGCTGCCAAGCTCTACGGGATCGACGTACCGGCCGAGTATCAGCTGACCGACGCCGGCACGCCCGGCGCCCACGAAGTGCTCGGCGGCCAGCCCGAGGAGCACGCGGCCTCGGGGGCATGACCACCCCGGTGACCGCCGGATCCCCGAACGCGACCCCGGGGGCAGCGCCCCCGGGGGACGCGCGGGTGCTGGCCGCGCTGGACGCGGTGCGGGATCCGGAACTCGACGAGCCGATCACCGCGCTGGGCTTCGTCGCGTCGTGCACCGTCTCCCCGGGCGGCGACGCGGAGGTCCGGCTGCGCCTGCCGACCTACTTCTGCGCGCCGAACTTCGCGTTCTTGATGGTCGCGGACGCCTACGACGCGGTGTCGGCCGTTCCCGGGGTCCGCCGCGTGGAAGTGGTGCTCGAAGACCATTTCGCCGCCGACGCGATCAATGGCGGGGTGGCCGCGCAGGCGGGCTTCGCGCGCTCGTTCGACGGCGAGGCCGTCGGCGAACTGCACGGCCTGCGGGCCGACTTCCTGCGCAAGGCGGTCATGGCGGGCACCGACCAGGTGTGCCGGCCGCTGCTGGCCGCGGGCGCCGATCCCGGCGGGCTGCTGGACCTGACGCTCGGCGACCTGCCGCCGTCCGGCCCGCTGCGCCGGCTCCGGCAACGGCGGGCCGAGCTGGGCCTGCCCGCCGGCGACGACGCGCCGCTGATGATCGACCCGGCCAGCGGCGCGCGGGTGGCCCCGGGCTCGCTGCCGGTGCACCTGCGACGCGCCCGCACCACCCGGATCAGCATCGAGGCGAACGGCGGCATCTGCCGCGGCATGCTGCGGCACCGGTATGACGCATCTGGACTAGGCGAGGAGGAGGACCAGTGAAGGCCGTCCGACTGCACGAGTTTCACCAGCCGCCCGTGATCGACGAGATGCCCGAGCCCACGGTCAGCGGCCCGCTCGACGTGATCGTGAAGATCGGCGGCGCCGGCGTCTGCCGTACCGACCTGCACATCATGGAAGGCCAGTGGGACGCGGCCATGCACACGCCGCTGCCCTACATCCTGGGCCACGAGAACGCGGGCTGGGTGCACGAGGTCGGTTCCGCGGTCACCAACGTGGCCGTGGGCGACACCGTGATCCTGCACCCGACGCCCACCTGCGGGCTGTGCCGGGCTTGCCGGGCCGGCGACGACATGCACTGCGTCAACAGCGAGTTCCCCGGCCTGTCCCGCGACGGCGGGATGGCCGAGTACCTGCGTACCTCGGCCCGGGCCTGCGTCAAGCTCGACCCGCAGACCCAGCCGCAGGACGTCGCGGCCCTGGCCGACGCGGGGATCACCGCCTACCACGCGGTCCGCAAGGCGATCCCGCTGCTCTACCCGGGCACCACCTGCGTGGTGATCGGCGCGGGCGGCCTCGGCCACATCGGCATCCAGTGCCTGGCCGCGCTGACCGCGACCAAGGTCATCGTGGTCGATCAGAACTCCGCGGCGCTCAAGCTCGCCGAGCAACTCGGCGCCGACCACACCGTCGTGGCCGACGGGGGGCAGGTCGCGGCGGTGCAGGAACTGACCGGCGGGGTCGGCGCCGCCGTGGTGCTGGACTTCGTGGCCGAGCAGGGCGCGGAGAACGACGGGTGGGCCATGACCGCCCGGGCCGGCTCGTACTTCGTCATCGGCTACGGCGGCACGGTGCACATCCCGACCCTGGACATCATCTCGACCGAGCGCAACATCATCGGGAACATCGTCGGGACCTACAACGACCTGGCCGAGCTCATGGTCCTGGCCCAGTCGGGCCGGGTCAGCCTGCACACCAGAACGTATCCGCTGGATGCCGCGGCCGAGGCCCTGGCCGATCTCGACGCCGGCCGGGTCCGCGGCCGCGCCATTCTCGTCCCGTAGGGAGGATGATCGATGGCCAAGGAACTGCGCTTCGGCGAGGACGCCCGCAACCTGCTGCTGGCCGGGGTCGACCAGCTCGCTGAGGCCGTCAAGTCCACGCTCGGGCCCAAGGGCCGCAACGTCATCCTGGAGAAGATCACCGGGTCGCCGGTGGTCACCAACGACGGGGTGACGATCGCCCGGGAGATCCACCTCAGGAACCAGTTCGAGAACATGGGCGCCCAGCTGGTCAAGGAAGCGGCGATCAAGACCAACGACATCGTCGGTGACGGCACCACCACGGCCACCGTGCTGGCCCACGCGATCGTCCGGCAGGGCATGCAGGCGATCGGCGAGGGCGCCAACCCGGTACTGGTCAAACGGGGCATCGACGTGGCCGTGGGCCGTCTGGTCGAGCACCTCCAGGGCGTCGCGCACCCGGTGGTCACCGAGCAGGACTACGCCCGGGTGGCCGCGATCTCGGCCAACGATGACGACTCGGTCGGGGCGGTCATCGCCCGGGCGCTGCACGCCGTGGGCGACGGCGGGATCGTCACGGTCGAGGAGTCGGCCGCGCACGGGATGAGCGTGGAATTCGTCGAGGGCTTCGAGTTCGACAACGGCTACGTGTCGCCGTACATGGTGACCAACCCGGCCAGCCTGGAGGCGATCGTCGACGACCCGTACATCCTGCTGTGCAGCGAGAAGATCACCAAGGTCCAGCAGCTCATGCCGCTCCTCGACAAGGTCATGCGGGCGCCGCGCCCGCTGGTGATCATCGCCGAGACCGTGGAAGGCACCGCGCTGAGCATGCTGGTGCACAACCACGTCAACGGGGTGTTCCAGTGCGTGGCGGTCAAGGCGCCCGGGTTCGGCGACCGCCGGCTGCACAAGCTGGAGGACATCGCCGCGATCACCGGCGGCTCGGTGTACAGCAGGCACTCCGGGTTCACCCTGGAGACCATGGCCGTCGACCAGCTCGGCCGGGCCGCGCAGGTGCGGGTCACCGCCGACGCCACGGCGATCATCGGCGGCCGCGGCTCGTCGGCCGACGTCGAGTTCCGCGTGGCCCAGCTGCGCGCCGAGCTCGAGCGGGCCACGTTCGGGATCGACGAGGACGTGCTCACCGAGCGGATCGGGGCGCTGTCCGGCAGGGTCGCGGTGATCCGGGTCGGCGCGCCGACCAACGCCGAGCTGAGGGAACTCCAGCACCGGGTCGAGGACGCGCTGTCCGCGACCCGGGCCGCGATGGCCGAGGGCATCGTGGCCGGGGGCGGGGCGGCGCTGCTGCACGCCGAGGGCAGCCTGGACGACCTGCAGGTCAAGGACGACTACGCGACCGGCGTCGAGATCGTGCGGCGGGCGCTGACCGAGCCCGCGTTCCTCATCGCCGCGAACGCGGGCTACTCCGGTGCCGAGGTGCTGGCCCAGATCGGCCGGCTGGGGCCGGACGAGGGGTTCGACGCGCTGCAGGGCCGCTACGGCAACATGATCGAGATGGGCATCATCGACCCGCTGCGGGTGACCCGTTCCGCGCTGCAGAACGGGGCGTCGGTGGCCGGGCTGCTGCTCACCACGAACACCCTGGTGGCCGAGGAGCAGACGCCCTGGGGCGGCAGCCCGGCGCTGATGACCGAGTACGGCCAGCTCGACGAGGGCCTGCACCAGCCATCGCCCGACGCCAGCACCCCGCAGTCGCTCGGGCTCGGCCCCTCGATCGGCTGAGGCCTGCCCATGGTGGCCGAAGCCCCCGCAGAAGACGCCGGGGCCGCCGGGGCGCAGGCGCCCTGGATAACCCAGCCGAGCGGGCTGCGCCTGCTGCGCTCGCGCGGCCGCGCCCGCGGCGTCGTGGCGCTGCTCGGCCCGGCGTTCGTGGCCGCGGTCGCCTACGTCGACCCGGGCAACTTCGCCACCAACTTCTCGGCCGGGGCCCGGTTCGGCTACGCGCTCGTCTGGGCCGTGGTGGCGGCCAACCTGATGGCCATGCTGGTGCAGTACCTGTCGGCCAAGACCGGCGTCGCGACCGGGCGCGACCTGCCAGAACTGTGCCGTGAGCAGCTCGGCCCGGGCGCGTCGGCGGGCCTGTGGGTGCAGGCCGAGCTGGTGGCCATGGCCACCGACCTGGCCGAGTTCGTCGGCGCCGCGCTCGGCCTGAACCTGCTGTTCGGCGTGCCGCTGCTGGCGGCCGGGCTGATCACCGCGGTCGTCGCGTTCGGCATCCTGGCCCTGGAACAGGCCGGCTACCGGCCGTTCGAGCTGGCCATCGCGAGCCTGCTCGGCATCGTGCTGCTCGGCTTCGCCTACGACCTGGCCGCCGTCGGGGGCAGCCCGCGGGGCATCGCGGCCGGCTTCGTCCCCGGGCTGGCCGGCGACAAGCTGCTGCTGGTGTCGGGGATCATCGGGGCCACGGTGATGCCGCACGTGGTCTACCTGCACTCGGCGCTGACCAAGTCCCGGGTCACCTGCCGGGACGACGCCGAGCGGCGCGAGCTGCTCCGGTTCCAGCGGCTCGACGTGGTCGCCGCGCTCGGCCTGGCGGGCCTGGTCAACCTCGCGATGCTGTTCGTGGCCGCTGCGGTGTTCCACGGCGCCGGCGCGCCGCACGCCGACTCGCTCGCGGCCGCGCACGCCGGCCTCGGCCGGTTGGTCGGCGGCGGCGCCGCGCTGGCCTTCGCCGCTGCGCTGCTCGCGTCCGGCCTGTCCTCCTCCAGCGTGGGCACCTACGCCGGCCAGGTGGTCATGCAGGGCTTCGTGCGCCGCCGGATCCCGCTGTTCGCCCGCCGGGCGCTGACCATGCTGCCCGCGCTGGTCGTGCTGGGCCTCGGCCTGCCCGCCACCGACAGCCTGGTCATCTCCCAGGTCGTGCTCTCGTTCGGCATCCCGTTCGCGCTCGTGCCGCTGGTCCTGCTGACCCGCCGGGCCGACATCATGGGCCCCCTGGTCAACCGCCGCCTCACCACCGCCGCGGCCGCCTGCATCGCCGCGATGATCATCGCCCTGAACATCCTCCTCCTCTGCGCCACCTTCGCCCCCTGACGCCGCCGCCCCGGCCCGGCTTGGCGGCGGGCATAGACTCGAAGGACCAGCACAAACGCAGGGGAGCCCGGTTGGCTCCTGGCGTGGCAGGCTCGCAGGTACTCCCCGGGTGTGACGTAGCCGCCCGGCGCGTCGGGCGCCATCGGGACCCCGTTCCGCCATGGGGGGTACAGATGTTTGCCAGGATCATTACCTTCACCGGAGCCAGGAACATCGACGCCGGGATCAGCTTCCTGCGCGAGGACGCCGTGCCGGTCTTGCGTGACCAGAAGGGCTACCGGGGCCTGAGCGCCAACGCCGACCGCTCGCGCGGCCTGCTCGGCGTGATGACCATCTGGGACACCAAGGACGAGCGGGACGCGAGCTGGACCGCGCTGGCCGGGACGCGCCAGCAGGGGCTGGACGCCGTCGGCGGGGGCATGAGCTCCGACAACTACGAGCTTGTCCTGCAGGAGCTCGGGGCCGATCCGCCGGTGCCCGGCTCGGCGCTCCTGCTGATTCCGGCCAGCCTGGACCCGGCCCGGGCCGACGAGCACCTCGCGTACTTCCGGGCCAACGTCCTGCCCGAGATCAAGCAGACCCCGGGGTTCCAGGCGGTCCGGATGGTGCTCGACCGGGACAGCGGGAACACCATCACCGGGACGACCTGGTCCGGCCCGGAGGGCCTGCGCGCCGCGGCCACCGCGGCGGAGGCGCGCCGCCAGCCGGCGGCCGGGCGCGGCGTACGGTTCGGCGAGGCCAGTTACCGGGAGGTCGTCGTCAGCGACATCCGGTAGCCGCCGCGCGGCGGTCCGGGACGGCACCGGATCCGGTGGCGCTGACCAGCGGACCGGCCTCTACGATCGGGCCATGCCAGAATTCGGGCTCGATGCGCAAGTTGTCGATCAGGCCGTCCTGGACCGGACCGCCCGCC
>Ga0207416_1002811_pt1 | contig 17907 bp, 9 predicted proteins | sample PaiPotPPM11metaG_FD_184107 | JGI IMG/M metagenome (GOLD analysis project Ga0207416, IMG submission 184107) | Iron sulfur acid spring bacterial and archeal communities from Banff, Canada, to study Microbial Dark Matter (Phase II) - Paint Pots PPM... ...
TCTCTTGGTTCACTGATCTCTTTCGGTTCCACTTTTGGCAACAACAGTTGTAAACGCATCGCTGATGTCCTCCCTCTTTTTTCTCCTCTCTATTTTACACCACTTTTACCACTGGACGAACAGTCACGGAGCGTGCCCGTAGTTCTGCTGGGTCAGGACACCACCCTCTAGCAGATGAGTGATCAGATGGGCAAGCACCTCGGGATTCCTCTAGAGCCTGTGAGCCTGCAGATGGCTCGATCATCTGCTGCACGAGCGTTTCCAGAGTGCTCAAACGACGTTCATATCGCAGTTCGCGCTCATGAACGAGTTGGAGAGCAAGCTCAGCGACTTGTTGCTGCAAGCAAGCCACAGCGGCCTCCAGAGAGGAAAGCGACCTCACCACATCAGAGGCATCTGACAAGGTGATGGGCGAGGAGGTACCCAAGTGTGCCGAGACTCCTGGACGTTCTGAGTGTTCTTCTGTCGGCTGTTCAGGCTGAACGAGCAATGCAGGCCCTGACACTGGTTCGGGGGGAAGAACCCGGTCCTCTTTGATCGAACGACCATGCAAAGCTGCTAATTGTTGCACTTGCTCGATAGTCAGGCACTTGACCCGCGCATCGGTTGGATGGGAATGCAGCGACAGATTAGAGTGTTTGAGCCACTGGCGTAACGTCTTGGCGTCAACAGCAAGCATACTACAACATTGAGTAAAAGGGATAGCAGTCATGATGAATACTCCTTTCGAGCAGGCAAGATTCCCTGGGAATTTTCCCAGGGAGTGGCTCTTTTTCCCTGAGAATTCCCAGGGAATCTTTGAGCGCAACACCACGGGTTCACACGAAGCCGAGAGCACGTGTTTGGGCGGATCCACCACGGCTTAGAGGTGAAGAGACGCATTAAGATGGTTATCCGGCCTCCAGGCGACGTTTGGTATGATAGAAAGAGGCCTTGCGTTGATGGTACCTGCGCCAATGAGACCAATCCAGGATGAAAGATGTATGAGAGGGAGGGGGCCACATGAGACGTCCAAGCAGATGACGCACTTCAGCGACGGTGAGGCCAATCAGGGATTGCAAGTCGACACAAGCAGGCTCCTGGTCCCCAACAGGAGTCCAGGCACGTTGGCGCATCTGGGACTGATGGCTCAAAGAAGAGGCATCGGGCTGGGGAGCTGTGTGCCTCTGCTCACTAGGATGCAGGCTTGCAGGAGAGAGGGCAGGACGCTCTGCTTGAGGCTCGACAACAGGGGCAGCAGGGCAGCGATCAGGCCAGTCTTTCTCTTGGGCACAGATCCCCGCTAAAAAGGCATAAGCCAGCATCACCAGGGTAATGTGACGATACCATGCTGTCCAGGTTCGCACTTCATACTGATCCAAGCCCATGGCTTTGGTGCCTTCAAAGACTTCCTCCACACGCCATCGGGCTCCAATGGCATGGACCATCTCCTCTAAAGTCGTCTGGAGGGGTCCGAAGACGAAGTAATAGGCTTTGAGCGAAGGCTTGTCCACGTTGCGACGAATGAGGAGCCAATGGCGGCCATCATGGAGCCACTGGTGCAAGATCGGCACACAGGCCCAATCAAAAGTGCGAGGGCCTTTTGTCCCCTCACTCATCGAGAGCCGCTGCCAATCGTGCTCCTGCAGCAGGAGGGCTTCGACCTGACGAACTTCCACCAACTGGCGTCCCTGCGACGTTTGGATGCCAACAGGCTCATTGCATGCGACAGCTACCACATGAGCTTGCCCATGGGCGTGCAGCCACTGACGCAGCTGGAAATTGCCTCCATAAACGGTATCAGCCACGACCCAACTGAGCCTCACCTCAGCCATCTCGAGCCGTGCGAGCATCTCTTGGGCCAGTTCCGGCTTGGTCTGGAAGCCAACCCAATCCGGGATGCCTGCCTCTTGGCATCGCTCTTGGTCCTGGGTCCATGCCTGAGGCAGGTAGAGTTCACGATCAATGAGGGCATGTCCACGCTCTGTCACGTAGGCCAAAAACACTGCGACCTGACAGTTGTCCAGTTCTCCGGTGCTGCCACAATACTGTACAGCCACCCCCGCTGATTTGCCTCCTTGTTTGAGAAAGCTGGTTTCATCAATGACGCCGATGGCCTGCTCTTGACCCAGCTGCTCTACCACATAGTCACGCACATCATCACGTACTCCATCCGTATCCCAGACCGCACGCCCAAGCAAGCGTTGCATCCCGTAGGGATTGGCTTCCCGGGCCTGTTCGGCAATCTGCCAGCTATTTTTGCGCTCGATGCCACTCATCAGCCCTTTCAGATATCTCAAGGCTCGCCTGTGCGGTTCCGGTCGGGCAAATCGGCTCGCTATGCGGGCATGCAGTTTGATCAATTGGTTGGCCCAACCTGCTACGTCTGCTGGGGTCGTTTTCTTCCCACTGAGTGTGGTATGCTGAGATAGCTTCATGGTCTTCTCCTTGCTCATGTGAGTTTGTCGCACTTGTTTTTTTTTCTTATACCACATTTGCAAGAGGGGATGATTTTGAGGCTTTTTCTTCTCCTTGGAGGGCTCTTTATTGCTCAGCTTACATGTGCCACTGTAGTGACAGACCACTGGCTCTGCACTGCTGTACAAGAGAGCAGTCAAGGGCAAAGAGTGACCGGAATGGTCCCCTGACGAAGAAAAGCCAAAACGCTCTCATTGTCGTTTTTTCTCAAAGGATCTCGACCCGTGAAATTGGGAGACTTGCCTGGGGTACACGTCACTTTTTTGAACTGCGCCCATCAGATTATCAGATGATCACAATCTTGCACTACCTCCCTATCTGTGCTATATTCCCACTATCTGATGAATCTACAGCCACCATGCCGACCTCTTCACCAGTCGCGACAACCTCAAACATAGAACATGGTTGGCCAGATGACCCAATCCGAAAAACGCGAGGCATATGATGACCAATCTCATCGGTCGACAGTTGGGCAACTATCGCCTCATCAAGCTACTGGGCGAGGGGGGCTTTGCTAATGTTTATCTAGGGTAACACGTACAGATCGTTGCCCAACAGGCGGCAATCAAAGTACTGCATCTCACGCAAGTTAACACACAACAGTTTCGGCAAGAAGCTGAGACCATCGCCGCACTCAAACATCCACATATTGTACGCCTGCTTGACTTTGCTATTGAGCAGGGCACACCCTTTCTCGTGCTCGACTATGCACCCAATGGCTCACTACGTACACAGCATGCAGATGGTGAACAATTGCCATTAGTGACCGTCATGGAGTACGTCACGCAAATTGCCGATGCTTTGCAGTATGCGCATGACAACCATCACATTATCCACCGCGACATCAAACCAGACAATGTGCTGATTGACCAGCATGGCACCCTCCTACTCAGCGACTTCGGCATTGCAGTGATCTCCAAGACAGGACGCACAACGCGCTCAGTCGCCCATGGCATTGCTGGCACGCCCTACTATATGGCCCCGGAGATGTTCAGAGGGAAGCCGGAGAAGGCCAGCGACCAATATTCGCTGGCCGTGATGGCCTATCGGTGGCTCAGTGGCACGCTCCCATTTAGCGAGGGTAATGCTATCCAGTTAGGCTATCAGCATGGATACGAGCCCGTGCCGCCACTGCGCGACAAGATGCCCACTATCTCGGCTGACGTCGAAGCCGTGATCATGAGAGCGCTGTCCAAGCAGCCGCAGGATCGTTTCGCTAGCGTGCGTGAGTTTGCTGAGGCTCTGGAAGCGGCGAGCAAGAAGCCAGCCATTGGTCAGCAGTTGGGCAACTATCGCCTCATTGAGCTATTGGGCGAGGGTGGTTTTGCCAGCGTCTATTTGGGGCAACACGTGAATATAGCTACCCAGCAAGCTGCAATTAAGGTCTTGCACCTAGCCGGGGTCGATCAGCAACAGTTTCAGCGCGAAGCCGAGACCATCGCTGGGCTCAGGCACCCTCATATTGTGCGTCTGCTCGATTTTGACATCCAGTCGGGCACAGGCACACCCTTTCTCGTGCTCGATTATGCGCCCAATGGCTCACTGCGTATACGTCATGCCGATGGCGAACAACTGCCACTGGCAACTGTTATACAATACGTCATGCAAATTGCTGATGCTTTGCAGTATGCGCATGATAAACACCACATTATTCACTGCGACATCAAACCGGACAATGTCCTGATTGACCAGCAAGGCGAACTGTCGCTCAGCGACTTCGGCATTGCCGTGATGTCTCAGACGGGACGGACGACCGTGCAATCCACCGCAGATCTCCCAGGTACGCCCGCCTATATGGCCCCTGAGATGTTCACCGCCCAGTCCGTATTTGCCAGCGATCAATATGCCCTGGCGGTGATGGTCTATCAGTGGCTCAGTGGCACGCTCCCATTTGGCGAGGGCGATTTTTACCAGTTGGGCTATCAGCATACCCATGAGCCCGTGCCACTCCTGCGCGACAAGGTGCCAGCCATCTCGCTAGCCGTAGAAGCTGTGGTGCTCAAAGGCCTCGCCAAGCAGCCGCAGGACCGTTTCTCCAGCGTGCGCGAGTTTGCTGAGGCTCTGGAAGCAGCGAGCAAGAAGCCACCAGTTGGCACGAGGTTGTTGACCTATCGCGGACGCAACGATGCACTAGGAAAGACATGCGCTTGGTCGCCCGATGGCACACGCATCGCCACTGGCGGGAGCAATGGTCTGCTGAAAATCTGGGATGCGAGAACAGGTCAGCTGATCCTGACCTGTGAAGATTGCTCGGTAGCTCCGATCAATGCGGTGGCATGGTCACCAGATGGGCGTCATCTCGCTTCCGCTTCTGTCGACAAGCTAGCACGAGTATGGGACGTGAGCAGTGGCCGATGTGTCCTCTCTTTCCACGGTCATTCCCGTACTGTGAACGCCGTGGCATGGTCACCAGATGGCCGTCGTCTCGCCTCCGCTTCTCATGACAAAACCGTGCAAGTCTGGGATGCTGCCAGTGGCAACGCCTTGCTCTCTTTCCACGGTCATTCCGAATCTGTGAGCGCCGTGGCGTGGTCACCAGATGGCCGTCGTCTCGCCTCCGCTTCCTATGACACCGTGCAGGTCTGGGACTCTGCCAGTGGTGCTGTATTGCACACCTACGATGGTCATGGTTCTGGTGTAAATGGTGTGGCGTGGTCGCCGGATGGCACGTGCAAATGGGGTGGTAGTTGTGTGGCAGGCGGTGTGAGGGGGCAATGAGCGCGATCTGTGGTGTCATATGGTGGCAATACATTGTAAAATGCGTGCAATGCCAATGGACACGATAAATTATGCTGATGGGGAATTTTATGCTGTGTAATGGGACAACTCTCAGGTTTCCTTTTTTGTTGAGAATGTGAAATACTCTACAGTCACTAAGGCCAACGCGCTTCAAGGAAAGGGGCAATGGGTCTTCGACCATCCTTTCTACATTATTATAGACAATGCCGCTGGTGGCTCTTGCCCGCACAATCCTGATCAAACGAGGTTTTTTTACAGAAGATGCATATGGACTGCATAAGAGCATATCAGTAGCTATCAACTGTGCAGGGCCCAGTTCTTTTTTTCTAGAACCGTAAACTTAGCTGGAGAGAAGGCGAGACTCCACATCGGCTAAATAAGCAGAAGGATCCTTACGAAACCGAAACTGTTTGCAGCGGCACACTTGACGAGAAGAGACTTCAGCACGGACGGCACGCCAAGCTTGAAGATTGTGAGGGGCCAAATCGTGTGCGGTAAAGGTTTTGACGCGAGTGGCCAGAGCGGCTTGCACGCGAACAGCTCCGTGGACAACCAATCCAGGAACAGCTCCACGCCGTCCGGTGGCCCTGCGCTCAGATCGGCGTACCGAGCCAAAGGATTGTTCCAAGCCATTGTTGGTTCGTGGCAGATCAGGGATCTGATAGCAGAAAAACAAATGGGGAGCATAGCTGCCAGTCACCTTGAGAAAATGAGCAAGAGCCCGTTGCCAGTCAGGAGCAAGCTGCTCTGCTTGCTCCTGCATATGCATGAGGATCAACAGGAAACGCAATTGACGTTCTTCTGGACGGACATCCTCCTCCCCCAAGACATCAGCAAGCTGATGAACCCATCCATAGACCTGCTCAAGGGTTTGCCAATCGGTCCCCGTGCTCTCGAGTGCCTTGTTCAGAAGATGTTGTAAGCGCAAAAGAGGCTTGGGAAGAGCCCCCTTCTACAGTAAACTAGGAGTAAGCCCTCTTGACTAAAGGGCCAAAACAAGGGTACATAGACTCTTGTGAAGAAGCGAACACGGAAGGCGAAAGGCTAGACCCCCCACACGGCTCGACCGATTAAAAAAGAGCACCCTTCGCCTTCTGGTGTTCCTGGAGAAACGATCATTAGAGAGTCCCGCCTCGAGCGACACAGTAGAAGGACACGCTGTTCCAGGAACGAGTTTGTTCAAGCAAGGAGGAACTTTCCCATGTGGTTTGTCGGTTTGGATTGGGCAGATGAGCACCATGATATCTGTGTCATTACTGATGCAGGCAAACAGATTGGATCGCTGCGTATCGCCCATACCCCTGAAGGATTTCAAGACCTGAAAGATTTTTTGCTTTCTATCACCGGCCCGAATCGGAAAGAGGAGGTGGTTTGCATTGTCGAAACCAATCACGGCCTCTTGATCGCCTGGCTCCTTGAGACGGGATACCCGGTCTATCCTGTCAATCCCAAAACCGTCGATCGACACCGCAGTGCCTCGGGAGCCAAAACGGATAAGATCGATGCCTATCTGCTTGCCAAACATGGCAGATCCGAGATTGCTGACATGCGCCGTCTTGAACCAGATAGTGCCATCGTTGCGGAATTGAAGGCTCTCACCCGTGACCAAGATGGTTTGATCAGGAGCCAGACCCGTCTGGTCAATCAACTGACAGCGTGCCTTAAGGCCTACTACCCTGTAGCCTTGCACCTCTTCAGCAAAGTGCAGCAACGTTGCACTCTGGCCTTTTTGCAGACCTACCCGACGCCACAAGAGGCAATGGCTGCTTCGATCGGACAGATTGCTCAGGTCCTCAAGGAGGCTGGTCATCCCACTGCCAACAAGGTTGCCCCAAAGATCTTCGAGACCCTGCACCAACCACAGTTGACTGCTGATGCTATCACCACGCGGACGAAAGCTCGCCTGATGCTCGTGCTCGTCAAGCAATTGCAACCACTGGTTGAGGAGATTGCTCACTATGATAAGGTGATCGAAGAGCTTTTTTTGACCCACGCTGACAGCAAGATGTTTCGTAGCCTGCCCCGAGCTGGAAAACGGCTTGCACCCCGGCTGTTGGCAGAAATTGGGGATGATCCTGACCGCTATGCTGACGCTGCGAGTCTACAAGCCTTGGCTGGGACCTCGCCTGTCTTGTTTGAGAGTGGCAACTATTCCAAGCCGCATCGGCGCTATGCGTGTAGCAAACCGCTGCGCAATGCCCTCCAGCAGTTCGCATGGCAGAGCACTCAAACAGCAGGCTGGGCCAGAGACTACTACCGACGCAAGCGAAAGGAGGGCAAAAGTCACACAGTTGCCGTGCGTGCACTGGCCAATGTCTGGGCGAGGATTCTCTTCGCTATGCGCTCTAGCCACAGCTGCTACTGCGCAGCCACTTTTGAGGATGCTCAACGAAAACATGCTCCCAGAGCGGCATGAGATAAACAACTGAAAGGGAGTCTCTTGAGCTGCGAAAAGACGTGCTGGTTTTTCGCTTTCACCTTGGCATGCCTTTTTCACACCACGTCGGCGACAGGGTATCCTTCTCGTCACAAACGCTCTCTGCTGAGAAACACAGGGGGGGTAACTGGTTTTTGAAGCGTGTGGAGCAAACACACGTTGAAGATATCTCACACGGTGAGCCCAGAGCGCGAAGCGACAGGCTTGCCTCTTGCGGGGTAGTGTGTGGTTTACGACTTCATCGGGCTATGCTTGCCATGTGCCGTCTGCTTTCCGGCAGCAACACACCTTCTCCGTAGGTCTCAATCTGTCTGCACGTCACGTCACTGGCTCTTCTCATGATTTTACCTCTTCCTCTCACATTGGCTCCAAAAAGGCTTGACATAGAGAGTCTTTCTTGTAGGCACTATCGGCCCAGATCAGCTTGAGTCGGGGAAAGAGACCTTTGAGCGGCGAGAGCAGGAGTTTCCCCCCATTGTGATCCTGGATATTGGCCTCGTGGACAAGGGGTTGCAGGATCAGCCCATTCGTATCGACGAGGATATGCCGCTTGCGCCCTTTGACTTTCTTGCCGCCGTCATAACCGCGAGTCCCCCCTTTTTGGCTGGTTTTCACCGATTGACTATCAATGATGGCTGCACTGGGAGTTGGCTCACGACCCTGCTTCACACGGACCTGTTCACGCAGGGCCGTATGGATGCGCTCCCAGGTGCCATCATTGCGCCAGATGCGGAAGTAGCTCCAGACGGTGGACCAAGGCGGAAAGTCGTGCGGCAAGGCTCGCCATTGGGCTCCCGTGCGATCCAAGTAGAAAAGGGCATTCATCACTTCACGCATATTGGTCGTTCGTGGACGCCCTCCTGGCTTCGCAGGAGGGATTAGGGGTTCCAGGATCGCCCACTCTTCATCGCTTATATCGCTGGGATAGTCTCGTCGGCGCATGGCAGATCTCCTCAACTAGCTGTCATCCTTGATCTGCTTCCACACTCCTCTCTCTCGATTCTACCACCTTCATAGAGCTGCTGAAGCTTCCTTACGCCTCACTCGGCTTGTGGAGCCTTCTCACACAGCCTCTAAGTGCCTTGTAGAGCCTATCACAAGGTCCAGTACTCAAAATAACAAACACTATTTAAGCCATACCAAGTATTCGCTGCTCCGCTGTATACGCCGTATCCGCAATTTCTATTCTTGAATCACCAATATACAGTGCGAGCGTTGGAAGCACTGTATGATCTCCAAAGATGCCAAGCAGCTCTAGAATTTTGTTGAGGGTGGCATCATTTGCGGAACCCAAGTGTCGTTGAAGTGCATCCCTCATTCGTTCTCGCTCTATTCTAGCAAGCCAGAATTCAACAGAACCCAGACTTCGATCAGCAAGTTTGTCAAGCTCCAAATCAATTGCCACTTCAGAGCCTAAAAGACAAAGTGTTAGTACTGCTACATCACGTAGGGTTTGCGGAGAATCGCTAGAGCGCTGAATATCGTACTGAGGATCAGAGGCAATACGCTCTAATAATCGCCGTGCTGATGGCATCGCGATATATTCTAGTGCAAAGATGACCGTTAGTTTATCGTCCTTGCCCATTTCATCAACATAGCTATCAAGAATAGCTATCAGCTGATCATCAACCCAGTCGTAAACCATACTGGATCGTGATCTCGTTCCAGAAACTAGAGGGTCTCTGCCGTGTCTCAATGATTTTGCTAATAATACTGCCTTCTCCAGACTATAAGGAGCAAGAAGCTCTGTAATCTTATCCGCCGCCGCATTGGTCCCTATCCACAAAAGAGCTTGAATAATATACTGCTGATGCTTGGGTTCGAGTTTCCATGCTTGATGAAGAAAAGGAATAGCTTTCTCTCCACCAGTAGCGGCAAGGGCACTAATCGTTACATCCCAAACAACCGGCAATTTTTGCCTTGCAAACTTTTCTAGTACTTCAAAAGCACTTGGATGCTGCAGCTTACCAAGGCTATCTACTACCATATTATCCAGCACATCTCGATCCTTTATGCCCCTGCCACGGAAATTGAGTTTTTTAGACTCTAGGATATATGCAAGCAGTGGAATAGCTTCTGGCAAAGAGGAGTCCCCAAGCGCAAGGACTACATTACCTACTAATTGTGGATTTTTAATAAAACGCCTAAATATTTCCATTGCACGTCTATCACGGGAAATCCCCAATGCCCTGATCACATAGTGCAGTACATGCTCAGGTGTAGCAGCATCATTCGCTAAAGCAATAAGCGGCTCCACCTCTATTTGTGTGCCAAATTCCAGCAGAGTTTCCATAAGTCCCATCGTTGGACGTTTTGTTTCAGATTGTTTTGATTGAATAATTGCCAGTATCGTTTCACTTGCACCGAGTTGCCCCAGACTCCGTACGGCCATGTGCCTGACGTATTCGTTCGGGTGAGACAGCAGTCTCGTTAAAAAGGGAATGATCTTTTTCAACGAGCATTGTGGTACTCCATAGACTCGTATCTCATCAAGTGCATTATAAAGACCATGACGGGTTGGAGCATCTTCTTGGTCATTAACAAAACCATTTGTTATGCCTTGTTGATCTTTAAGATCCAGCCTTTCGCCAATCTCATTCAGCGCAACCTCGACCGCTTCAAAAGATTCTTCCGTCTGAATGTGCAGCAATGCTGTGAGCGCTCCCCAACCACAATATTCTGTACTAACTAGATACGTAACAAGTGAATCTATTGCTTGTTCACACTTGAGATACCCTAACGTGTGCGCTGCGCCGGAGGCGTGCTCAGGGTCATTGAGGACAGCTAGAGAGGTTTGTATCAGACGCTGACGAAATCTTGGCGGCAAGGCATCAATGAGTTCTTGATTCTCCGGCCAATACCAATTATTGTATTTTCCGAGGTAGTGTATAAACGCCTCTACGACTTCTTCCGCGCCTAGTCTCGCTAACGAACACAGCGCTGCTTCTGATTTACCAGAGCACCAGCATTGCAGAAGGGCTTCCTTGCTTCTGTCTGCTCCAAGTAACCCAAGAAAACGTGCCGCACGGTCACAATCTAGGGTAAACCTGCTCGATAATTTTTCTTCCAACTGAGCAATCACACGCGTTTGAATAGCGGGAGGAACGAGTGATTGTAACCGCTTAACTGCCTCGGCAGCAAGCCAAAGGTTCGTTACGCATAAACGCTCAATGATTGCGGCTGGATGTGAAACATTTTCTGCGATATACAGAGGAACCTGTCGCCAGCGATAACTGCTCGCTAGAGTCTCAATGCGCATAAGGATATCACTACGCTCCTGAGTTTCTTCAAACGTTCGGGATAGAGCCAAGCCAACTATGAATTCAAGAAAGGTCTCATGGACAAATTTCACTCTTCCAGACGCATCTTCAAATAACACAGCAGCGTTTTTTAATTGGAACAATAGAGATCGAGAAGGCGCATCATACAGATTAAGCAAGGAATGAGTAGTTGCTAATTCATCGAGGCTGAGAGTTGACTTATCCTCTCCAACCATCAATAATGCAGTGGTTTCAATGACATTTTGAATGGCCCGCCTATGGACATACCTCTCCATTGCTTCATAAATAGCGTCTATCTTGATTTCCAAATACTTTTTCCAAAGGTCTTTGTCCACAATCGAATGGATCAATCTAGGTGAGCTGTTCTGATAACCTTCAGTGAAAATGCGCAAGAGAAGTGGAGAACGAAGGCGTTGTCCTGCGTCATACCCAAGTTGTACATGTACGTTATATTTTGAAAAATAATACTTACACGCTTGTCTAAATTCATCATCGTTATATCCTCCCAAATGGATAACGTAACTCCTATGAGGCGACTTTTCAGCTAGATCCTTCCATGACGGACTCTGAATGAGCGGCCAGAAAGCATCACGGCAGGTTACTAAAAGGAGAAGGGAGTAGTTGTGGTACGCACTGCACAGATAATCTATGGCTATTCGTAACTTGGTAGGCTCACTATTCTCATCAGCACCATCGAGAATGACCAAAAAAGGAAATCCTTCATTCTGCGCCAGCCGACAAAGCTCGTGAATGTTGGCATGGTACGTATGGTCATTGACAGGATAGCCCACCGCTTCAACAATTTCACGCTCCAAGGTATGACGATCGGCGATTATTACATTACCAGGAATAATAATGACGGGAGCCTTGCTACCAAATTCTTCGGAAAAGTGAAGCACTATATTGGTTTTGCCTGCTCCAGCTTGATCGACAATTGCAAGTCGTCGTGCTTGAGGCTTCCCTTGATGCATAGAAACGACCATCTGACGATACCATGCCTGTACCTTTTGTTCGGCCTGACGCTGTACATATAGTGATGGATCATACTTTCCCATGTACCCATTAAGTTGCATTTGACGTTGCTCATGACACGCAGCAAGAAGACTATCCCAGTTGTGCCGTTCTACCGCTATGCCCAGCAAGTCTTTCCGAATCCCATGCTGAGCGGTATCCAAAACGTTGGCAAGCTCAAGTACGCCTATTATTCGCAGCTCCCATCCATACAGACTCTCCACTTTTACTTGCCACTCTCGCTCCTTTTCTGGATCAATAGAGCAAGTAGTACAAAAGACAAATATTTCTAGCGAGAAATGTTGTAAAGCGGCAACTGCTTTCAGGTCATTCTCAAGCTTCCCAGGCCAACTTGTGCGTGTACAAATGCCGTATTGGAACGCACAAAGTTTCCCTTTTGGGTCATATCCCCATGAGTCAGGCTGGCCTTTAACTGTACCATGCTCACTTACCCCTCTCGGATGAAGTTCATACCGCCAGTGCGCCTCTAGGAGTCGATCACAGATGGTTTGGAAACGAGCAGCATCGGTTATATTTGCTATAGCAAGTGCCGTTCCTTGATATACAGGAACAGCATTGTTTTGCCTTTTTCTCATGTAACAATCCTGGCAATGACACAAGCAATCAAATAGATGCGTGCCAAATTAAATTTTGTGTAACGGTACATGGCAGAAATGTCCAAAGGTTAGGCCCAGACTGCCTTTAACGCTTAGGTGCTTTATGCCATTACACATAATTCGGTGTGGCATCTTGACAGCCACCACGGAAATTCCCAAGTTATTCTTCAGACGTTCCTAGATATTACGCAGCTGACGCCACAAATTTACGTTGTCCTCAATTTCTTTCGCTGGGAGCGCAAGAAGTTTGAACCGTACCTGCATGGCGCGGTCCAGAAGCACTAGAAATTGTTCGGGGTTGTGATGTCGCGTAGCGTCATTCAATATTTGCTGTATAATACGTCCCCTATCCACAATTGTAGGCTGCTTATAAAACTCATACAAGAAGTTGGTTAGGACAATGACCATAGACTCCACGCTAGTTTCCGGGCGGGTCAGTCCTTTTAGAACTCTAGTGAATGGATCAGTCGGAAGCCACCTAGCCTGCTTGGCTGCTTCCATAAGGGTATCAGAGCTAATAGTAACATAGTGATAGTTGCTGTTTGCAAGTTTTACTGAAGCTTTCTCATAAATCTGCTTATCAAGTTTACCTTGTTTGAGCTGAATCACGAGCAAGGCTTGTGTCCATATACCCTTTGTGTCAAAGGTCTGTACTGCCAAGGTTCTTAAGACAAGGTCATCACAATATAGGATTGACGTGTCACCGTTTGCTAATCGGATCGTGTCTAACTGATGAGAGGCGATGAGGTCATTGAGTTGCTTGGGGTCTGGGACCTTCTGCCTAAGTGCGTCAATCTGCTCCTGCTTCATGGAACCTGTAGTCGTGTGGTGTCGCACCCATTCAGCAAAATGCTCAAGACGCTCTATTCGCTGTCTATGCTCTTCATCTGTCATTTCTTGCCGGATGTATTTCCCATTTTGCTTATACAATGTCATCTTATGCTTTTTACCGTAGATGCGTTCTTTGGCAATCTTCTGGATTATTAGATCGTGGGTCGTTTGAACTACCACGAACTTGTCCAGGCCTACCTCACTCAGCCGTAGGCCAAGCTCGTAAAAAGTAATCAGTGCGGTTATATCGGCCACTATTGTTCGTTTCGTACTTTTTTGGAATAGCTCCTGAGACGTTTGTGCTTCTTCAGGTGTCCCGGTGGCAATCCTCACACCTAAATCTGGTGTGCCTCTCAATGCATCGAAGACCTCTATAACATCGCGGTTTACCAATTTTGCGAACAGATCGATTGGTATTTTGCCGTCTTTGTACAATTGCTCTATTAGTGCTGCACGGTCATGTGTTTGATCGAGCTGCTTAAACATCGGCACAAAACCAGTCTCCTCAACGTTGAAACTCATCAAGTCACTTCTCTGCGGGAAGCGTCTTTCGTAGGTCAGCATGGAAACCTGTAGTGCATACACATATTTACTCTGAATAGCAGTTATTCGTACTTCTCTTGATCCGATGAGTCGGTTACGAGTAAGCTCGATCTTGTCTCCTACCTTTTTGCCCATAAAGCCACGATGCTTAGCTTCTGCAACGTCTATTTCATTGTCCCTAATTTGTGGCTCACGATCTGCTTCAATCACAAAAAAACCACCATCATACAGGAGGACCGTGTTGGGTTGCACCGTTTCTGGCTCTAGCATTTCTGGGGTAGCGTCATCTAGCCCCATTGTTAGGTTTATGTAAGCACTATGGGCGTCGGGGTTATTCTCGAATTTTTTACGCGTGTCGTACAGTAATGCAAGCATTTGTTTCGTCCGACCGCACATTTGGTATAAATGTGCTAGTTGAATGCGAGCATAAAGATCCAACTTGTCTACATCCCTTGGCTCATCCAAGTATTTACGTAATACTCTATTGTTGCCTGATCGAAAATCGATGAATGCAATCTCCAGCCTCGCCTCTTCATCTTCAGGGTGATCCTTGACATAATGAACCAAGACCCTGCGCGCAGCAGGCAAATTTTGAAGTTCTTGGTAGGCTGCCCATTCTAACTGCGCAACCTGGCGACTTGGTCCACACTTTTTTCTGATCTTTGCCGCAATGTCGATTGTTTTTTGGAAACGGCCTGATTCAAAGAGGCTATGCAGATATCTGCAAGTAAACGGATGATCGACATGTGGCAGACGCGCTCTTTCGTATGCCCTAGCTGCTACCCCATAGATTTTCGAGTCGTATGCCTCTTCTGCTACATCCAGGATTATCCTCATCTCGGTATCTTCCGATATACGAGCCTCGGCTTGTTCTAGGAGTGAAACCGCCTGCTCACTATCTTGCTTTATTCTTGCCAGCCGTGCAGAGAATAAGTGGCCTAATACTTTGGTACGGTCCTGCAAAACCAGCTGTGTGGCAAGCTGGTCCGCCTTATCCAGATACTCTTGCTTAAGATAAGCTTGGAACAAGTTTTGGTTGGCGTTCATCCATAAACTATCTTGCTCTTTATGTGCATTAAGGAAGGCAAGTAGTTCCTCTTCCGCTTTCTCAAACTTCCCTTGAGCCATGAACGCGTCGCTTAGGAGTAGGCGAAGATCCGGCATCGGTGAGCCACGTCCAATGTGCTGTTGTACATACACCTCCGCTACTGTCGGTTTACCAGATTCAAGTGCGACGATGGCTGCATTCTTGACGTATACAACATCATCCGATTTGAGGGCCAATAATTCCTCTACGACTTTTTCCGCAGTACTAGTTTCACCTAGCATTCTGCATGCGAGCATTCGATTAAAAAGCCATTCGGCTCTTGCCTTACGATCCTCTACATCTGGTATCATGCCCCAAGCTTTTTGTAATAAGCCAATAGCTTGCTTGACCTGGCCCTTTTCAGCGTCGTCAAGCATTCCTCGCATTGCATGTGGATTGTTGTTTGTGATTTCTTCTACTAAGATGGTTCCAAGGTTGACTGCTATATGAGGATCATCGTCTTGCGTGACCGCACTTTCAAACAAACTTCTAGCTTCCTGGATGCGGTTGGCCTTTTGTGCCACAGAGCCTAATGCAAAACTCACCTCCGGTGTTTCCAATATTTTTGCATCAATAGATGCCTTGATGGTCTTGTACTTTCGTCCCAATCCGCTCATTGCTAGAACTTTAATTGCAGATGCTGGGGTATTAAGGGGATTGATCTCAAGTAGCTCGTTCGCTTCTACTAGCGCTCTTTTGAAGTCATTTTTTAGGAGATATGCGAAGGCTCTGTTGGATCTGGCTTTCGGGGCGCTCGGATCGAATTTATAAGCATCAAGGAAGTATTGTGCGGCTTCTTCATGCTTGCCGCATTGATACAGCGCTGATGCCATAGTTGACAAAATGCGGAATCGGGTGGCATTGTCCGCAGTATCCCATTGAGTATTTTTGAGTTCTGTTAAATATTCGACGGTTTCGGTGTATCGATGCTTTTCTAGGAGTTGCTTGGAGACATCTGTCATTCTCAGTAGCTGATCTTTTATTGTGTCTCTAAGGCCTTGAATCTTGGCTTTTCTGTCAGTGACGAGTTGTTTCCATGCCGCTACATAGCTTGTATCTCGTTTCGTAAAACTTCGGCCTGGATCAAACGCAACAGTCAGCGTCTTTTTGCCTGCATACTTCAGTTCTGCTACGGCGTCCTCGTCGTAGTAGTTCCAGTAAACCTTTTCCTCATTGAGGTCTACGCCAAAGAGGAAAATTGGCTCATTCTGACGTGCGAACTCGAACAGTCCCGTAGGGCACGAAAATTTTAGGTTATGATTTTCTGGAAGTCCCTTCGCTTGCGCCCAGATAATTCCCATAGGCTGTCTATCATCATCTAGGACTTCTATATGTCCGTCGGTATTCGGCCATGTATCGTAGTCATGCAGCCGAATCGCTATCTCGCCATGATTACCCAGAATAAATTTAACCAGACCTACTGCCGCGCTATCGGTTGAAGCCGCAGGACTGTGTATCGCCATATTTGCTTGTTTTACAATCATTTATATTTATGTCAATCTATCTTCTTCAAAAGAAGCTCGTATGTTAACCAAAAGCAGTCAAACACTGAGTACAGGCTACCATAAGGTCGTGCCAACAAGGTGCAGTAGCTTACTAGCACCTATCTGTCAGCGAGCAGTTTTTGTCTCTGTATAAAAAACACCTACGTTCCGTAGGCTCGCATGCGTCTAATTAAAGGGTTAATTAATTGTTTGTGCTCCCTTAGTATAGCACGGGTTTGACGTTACAGGGGTGAGACGCTACTGGGCTAATGCACCCGTGCCAACATAAGACAAGGTACGAAGGCGTTGGATGGACGGAAGGAACTTGTGTCAGCTTGTATGATGAGATATACAAGTACTGCCGCTTGTTAGTTCGGAAGCTCTGCACTCATAAACCAACATACTGCCTGCTCTTTGAATGTTGACATCGTGCCTGGTTTCACGGCCTGCCCCGTTTATGTGGCTTCCCCATGTAAGCCACCCCCCGCAGTTGGCTGAGAGTATAGCACAACATTGGCAGTCTGTCAATCAGACTGCCAAGCCACCAAGCCACCACCACCAAGCCAAAGCCAAGTCGACCTTCTGTATTGTATAGTTTATGCTAAATGTGTATACTGAATGATGTTTCTGGAAAGTGAGAAGAGGTGTCCTACTAGCTGTATAAAGCAAAAGACGCTTGCTGCCCTCCTTAAAAAAACGATGATGTATTTCTAGCGAGGAGATCCTTGTTGTGAGCCTCATTCTGAATATACCTGAGCCGGGGCAGTTAGTGGACGTCCGGCAGCGCCGTTATGTGGTGATCGATGTTTCCCAGGGAACAGTCTCTTCTGAACTTCTCAAACCTATGCAGAGTCAGCATCTGGTCTCACTCGCCTCGGTGGAGGATGACGACCTCGGCGAGGAACTACAGGTCGTCTGGGAGGTGGAGCCGGGAGTCAAGGTGACCGAAAGGAACGCGCTTCCTGCTCCTATTGGCTTTGACGCTCCCGAACGGCTGGATACCTTTCTCAATGCAGTCCGTTGGGGAGCCATTTCCAGCGCAGATATCAAGTCCCTGCAAGCTCCCTTCCGTAGCGGCGTCGAGATGGAAGATTACCAACTTGACCCAGTCGTGCGAGCTATCCAGATGTCTCGTGCTAACTTGCTGATCGCTGATGACGTCGGCCTAGGCAAGACCATTGAGGCTGGGCTGGTCTGCCAGGAACTGATCATTCGCCACCGTGCCCGCAAGATAGTCATTATCTGCCCTGCTGCGTTGCAGATGCAGTGGCGCGACCAGATGCGCGACAAGTTTGGCCTGGAATTTCGTATCGTTGACAGCACGCTTTTGAAAGACTTGCGTCGCCAGCGAGGGCTGCATGTCAACCCCTGGACCCACTTTCCCCGCCTCATTACCTCGATTGACTTCCTCAAGCGCGAG
>Ga0207416_1002812_pt1 | contig 17895 bp, 13 predicted proteins | sample PaiPotPPM11metaG_FD_184107 | JGI IMG/M metagenome (GOLD analysis project Ga0207416, IMG submission 184107) | Iron sulfur acid spring bacterial and archeal communities from Banff, Canada, to study Microbial Dark Matter (Phase II) - Paint Pots PPM... ...
TTCGGGTTCTTCGCGTAGTGCGCCTCGTCGACGACCAGCAGCGCGACCGCGACGTCGAGATCTAGCGGCATGGTGCGCAGCGACTCGAACGTCGTGACCGCGACGCCGCCCTTGGCCGCCCACTCCTGCTCGGCCGCCTGCCGCTTCGCGCCGGGCAGATGGAGCCGACGGGCCTCCAGCAACGTGTGCCGCTCCACCTCCCGCGTCCAGTTGATGACCACGCTCGCCGGGCAGACGACGAGGAAGTGCGTCGCGCCCTTGGCCGCCAGGTGGCACATCACGGCGAGCGACTGCATCGTCTTGCCGAGGCCCATCTCGTCGCCGAGGATCACCCGCTCCTGGACCAGCGCGAACTTCGCGCCGAACGCCTGGTAGCCGCGCAGCGATGTCTTGAGCAGGGATTGGTCAAGGGGCAGAACGCGGACTTGCTCGGCGATGTCAGCGGGGAGGAAACCCTGGCTGGCCTCGCGCGCCGGGTCCAGTTCGGCGACATCGATCAGCAGGCCGTTATAGGTGACGGGGCGGGCGAGGTAGTCATTCCAGAGCCGGGTGACCCGCTGTTCCTTGCTGACCTTCTCCAGCTCCGCCTCGGCCCGGGACAGCCGCTTGCGGGCCACGGTGACCGGCTTGGAGCGGAGGATGTCATCCAGCTCGGTGAGGGCATCACGGGCTTCTTGCTTCTTCTGCCCGGAGAACGTGAAGAGCATTCTCGCCCGGCTCGCGCCGCGGGCGGCCCGGTCGAGGCGGCGCCCGATCTCGCTCGCCAGCGGACTCAGGTCCGGGCCCTTCAGCGCGGACCTAGATCGCTCGTAACGACGCAGCGCGGCGACGAGCGCGGTCTGCTCCGGGGTCCGGGCGTCCGGGTCGATCCGAACGCGGGTGCCATCCTTGACGGACTCCCGCAACTGGGCTGCCGCCGCCATGATGCGCTTGGCCGTCCGGCGGCGAACCCCCGGGATTCGCCTGAGCGCTTCCTCTCCGGTCGCGAGGACCTGGCCGACCGTCTCCAGGCCCGCGTCTATGAGGGGAGCGAACGTGACCTTCTTTTGCACGAGGTCACGGAGCCGGTCGACCGGCATCACGTCCAGCGCGTCGGCGACAACCCGGTCGCGTGCCGCCTCGTACGCTCGTCGCGCGACTTCGCGGGACTCGCCCGGCGCGGACAGGACCGCCTCGATGGAATCGCAGAGCGCGCTGCCGTCCGCGACGATTGCCTTCGCCGCCTTCCCGGGGCGGAGAGGCCTGGCTTCGCCGGGCTCGTCCTCATCCGTCGCCGGTTCCGAGGTCCCCGTCAGTTCCGCCGCGCGCGCCACCGTGGTCAGAACCTCCGCATTAGAACTGGCGATCGGACAGGCTACCTCGATAGAGGATATCTCCGACAGTCCGGGAATCTCCCCCGATTTCCTCAGCGGGGCGCGGGGCCAGTGCTCTCGCGCACGATCAGGCGCGTCTCCAGCTCCATGCTCAGCGCCTCGTGCGGCTGCCCGTCGAGCTGGCGCATCAGCATCGTGACCGCGGTGCGGCCCATCTCCTGCAGCGGCTGGCGGACGGTGGTGAGCCGGGGTGCGGTGGCCCGGCTGACGTCGATGTCGTCGAAGCCGGTGACGGAGAGGTCAGCGGGCACCCGCAGCCCGCGCGCCGTGGCCGCTTCCATCACGCCCACCGCGACCTTGTCGTTGAAACAGACGATGGCAGTCGGCCGCGACCGCAACTCGAGCAGTTCCCCGCCGGCCTGCACTCCCGTCTTGGTGGCGGGCTCGCCGTACCGCATCAGTTCCGGGTCGCCAAGCACCCCGGCCTCGCCCAGCGCGGCGAGGTGGCCGCCGACCCGATCGTCCCTGGTGCGCCAGTACGGCGGTCCGGTGACCACTCCGATCCGTCGGTGACCAAGCTCGATCAGGTGCCGGGTGACGGCCCGGGCGCCGGAAAAGTGCGCCGCCGAGACCGACACCATGCCGCGCGGCACGGTGGTACGCGGGTCCACCACCACGAACGGGTAGCCGCGCGCGGCCAGTGCCTCAAGGTCGGCGCGGGGTTCCGGTGGAAGGATCAGCACCGCGCCGTACGCGTCGCCGTGGCGCGGCAACTCGCGGACCACGGTGGACTCGACCACGGCGTCGCCCGCGTCAAGCAGCATGCTCTGGCCGTGCAGCGCGAGCGTCTCGGCGACCGACGTGACAATGTGCCCGAAGTAGTCGGTGAGCAGGTAGGGGCAGCGCACAAACACGGGCGGCCGAACGGCCGGCGTCGGTTGCCGCCGGCGCGGCTCGGGCGCTCGGTCGCCCAGCCGTTCGACTACCTGCCGCACCCGCTCGCGGGTGTCCGAGGCGACATTGCCCCGGCCGTTGAGCACCCGGGAGATGGTAGCGATCGACAGCCCGGTCTCCGCCGCGATGGCGCGTACGGTTACCCGGCCAGGTCCCGTAACGGGATCTGAAACGAAGTCTTGTTTCATCGCTTCTCCATAAGAGCTCCTTGGCCAAGCATTAACAAAACATCAACGCCATACAAGAGTCTTGACGCTTCTTCGGTGCGCTGCTCTTATAACTGATAAGAAAGTTTCTTATTTGTTTCTGAAACATCATGTTTCAGAAACAAATAAGGCCTCGCTCCACCCCGGCGGAGTAACCCCCAGCTCCCGCCGGGCCCTTGGTCGAAGGGATCACCCGATCGCTATGCGCATGCCAAGAACCCCCAGGAAATCGTGGTCGGCCGCACTCGCCCTGGCCGCCGCCGCCGCACTCGGATCCGGCGGGCTCGCGCTCGCCGCCGCGGGAACGGCCGAAGCGGCCGGTCCCGCCTTCCCCGCCCACTTCGCCGCGCCCTATCTGCAGATCTCTACTTCGGACTCCGGCGACATGGCCGCCGACATGTCCGCGTCCGGCGATAAGTACTACACGCTGGCCTTCCTCGTCTCCCAATCCGGCTGCACTCCCGATTGGGAGGACGGCGGCTACAGCTTGGGCACCTTCAACTCGCAGATCAGCGCCCTTCAGGCGGCCGGCGGCAACGTCATCATCTCGTCCGGCGGTGCGGGTGCCACCGAGCTCGCACAGACCTGCACGAACGTCTCGCAGCTCACCGCCGCCTACCAGAACATAGTGAACACCACCGGTTCTACCCGGCTGGACTTCGACATCGAGGACTCCGACCTGGCGGACACCTCCGCCACGTCCCTGCGTGACCAGGCGCTCGCCGCGCTGCAAGCGCAGGATCCGGCCGTGCAGGTCGACTTCACCCTCGGCGTCTCCCCGCAGGGGCTGCCCACCGGCAACGGCTCCCAGTACGCGGTGCTTCAGGACGCGAAGGCCAAGGGCGTGAAGGTGTCCACCGTCAACATCATGACGATGGACTTCGGCGCCGGGACCAACGACCTCGCGGCCGCTGAATCCGCCGCGCAGGGCGCCGCGGGCCAGCTATCGAGCCTGTACGGGATCTCGACCTCGGCGGCCTACGCCATGATGGGCCTGACCCCCATCGCCGGCGTCAACGACGACGGCACCGACTTCTCCATCTCCAACGCCTCGTCACTGGAGAGCTTCGCCGCGTCCAACGGCGTCCAGGAGCTGTCCTTCTGGGAGGTCGACGGCTACGACAAGGGAACCGGCTACCAGTACTCGTCGATCTTCAACCAGATCACCGGCGGCGGGGGTACGACGCCCCCACCACCCGGGAATACAGGGCCGGTTACCGGTTACCAGGGCCTGTGCCTGGATGACCGCAGCGCAAGCACCGCGGACTTCAACCCGATCCAGGTCTACACCTGCAACGGCACCAATGCGCAGAGCTGGACCGTGAACAGCAACGGCACCCTGACGGTCCTTGGCGACTGTCTGGACGTCGCCGGCGCGGGCACGGCGAACGGCACGCTGGTGGATCTGTATCCGTGCAACGGCACCGGCGCGCAGTCCTGGACTCACGAGTCCAACGGCGAGCTGGTGAACACGAATTCCGGGAAGTGCCTCGACGACACCGGATTCGGCGGTTCAGGCACCCAGGTGCAGATCTGGGCCTGCGCCGACTCTTCCAACCAGCAGTGGAATGTGCCGTGAGGCGCCGGCTCCTCGCCGTCCTCGCGACGATAGCCCTCACGTTCGGCCTCGCGCTAGCCGCTACGCACCACGCACAGGCGGCTACGACCGGGGCGATCACCGGGTACCAGGGCCTGTGCCTGGATGACCGCTCGGCGAGCACCGCGCTGCTGAACCCGGTGCAGGTGTACAACTGCAACGGGACGAGCGCCCAGCAGTGGACGGTCGGGTCCGGCAACACCCTGCAGGTGCTCGGCCTGTGCCTGGACGTCAACGGCGCCGGCACGGCGAACGGCACCACCGTCGACATCTACACCTGCAACGGCACCGGCGCCCAGGTCTGGGTACCGCAGTCCAATGGCGAGCTGCTCAACCCCAACTCCGGCAAATGCCTGGACGACACCGGGTTCGGCGGTTCGGGCACCCAGGTGCAGATCTGGGCCTGCGCCGACAGCTCCAACCAGCAATGGACCCTGCCAAGCGGGTCGACGTCGCCGCCTCCGGGCAACACGCCGAACTTCGGGTCCAATGTCTACGTGTTCAACACCAGCATGTCGACCTCGACGATTCAGAACGACATTAACGCGGTGTACAACACGCAGCAGTCCAACCAGTTCGGCACGCAGCGCTATGAGTTGATGTTCGAGCCGGGCACCTACAACGTGAGTGTCCCGGTTGGCTTCTACACCGAGGTCGTGGGCCTCGGCCAGAGCCCGACGCAGACGGTGATCACCGGCGGCGGGATCTACGCCAACGCCGCTTGGAACAACGGGAACGCGACCGAGAACTTCTGGCGCGGCGTGGAGAACATCACCATCGACCCGTCGTCCGGCAGCACCGAGTGGGCGGTGTCGCAGGCCGACCCGATGCGCCGGGTGCAAATCGACGGCAACCTCGTGCTCGACGACGACACCTCCGGCAACACCACGAGCAACTGGTCGTCCGGCGGCTTCATCAGCGACTCGGTCGTCACCGGGCAGGTCAACTCGGGCTCCCAGCAGCAGTTCATCATGCGCAACGACCAGTTGGGCAGCTGGACCGGGTCGAACTGGAACATGGTGTTCGTCGGCGACACCGGCGTTCCGGCGCAGAGCTTCCCGAGTCCGCCGGACACGACGGTGAACCAGACCCCGACGGTCGACGAGAAGCCGTACCTCTACATCGACTCATCCGGAAACTGGAACGTGTTCGTGCCCTCGAACCGGACCAGCGCGCAGGGCGTCTCCTGGGCGAACGGGAACACGCCGGGGACCTCGCTGCCGATCACCGATTTCTACATCGCGACGCCGAGCAGCACGGTCGCCCAGATCAACGCCGCGCTGGCGGGCGGACAGGACCTGCTGTTCACCCCGGGCGTGTACCAGATCAACGGCACCATCGACGTCAATAACCCCGACACGGTGGTGCTCGGCCTCGGCCTGGCCACCCTGGTATCCAACGGCGGCAGCACGATCCTGCAAACCGCCGACGTCAACGGCATTCGCATCGGCGGACTTATCTTTGACGCCGGCACTACCAACAGTTCCGTCCTCGTCCAGATCGGCCCGTCCGGGTCCAGCGCCAGCCACGCCGCGGACCCGACCGTCCTGTCCGACGTCTTCGCCCGGATCGGCGGAGCCACCGTCGGCAAGGCCACGCAGACGCTGGTGATCAACAGCAGCAACGTCGTCGGCGACGACATGTGGCTGTGGCGGGCGGACCACGGCAACGGCGGCACCGTCGGCTGGACGACCAACACCGCCGCCAACGGCATGGTCGTCAACGGCGCCAACGTCACCACGTACGGGCTCGCGGTCGAGCATTACCAGGCCGTGCAGGTCCAGTGGAACGGCAACGGCGGGGCCGACTACTTCTACCAGAGTGAAATGCCCTACGACCCGCCCAGCCAGTCGGCCTGGATGGACGGCTCCTCCGACGGGTATCCGTCTATCGCGGTCGCCAACAGCGTGACCAGCTTCCAGGCCTACGGCCTGGGCGTGTACTGCTTCTTCAACGTGAACCCGAGTGAGGTCAGCGCGAACGCGCTCACCTCGCCGGCCTCGTCCGGAGTCCAGTGGCACGACATGGTCACCGTATCGCTTGGCGGCACCGGAACAATCGAGCACATTATTAACGGCACCGGCGGCACGGTTAACTCGAGCAGCACGGTCGCCGACCTGACCAGCTACAGCTGACCAGCTACAGCTGACCAGCTACAGCTGAGCACGGCAAGACCCGGCCGCAGCGGGCAGACCCGATGCGGCCGGGTCTCGGTCAGCGTGCGCAGGCGGCGACCCCAGGGGATCACTGGGTGAACGGGTCCTCGATATGGCGGACCAGGCTAGCGGTAGGTCGGCACGCGGGAGAAGACTTCCTGCACCGCCGGGGCGAAGTGTTCCAGGGGCAGCCAGTCGTAGCCCGGATCGAAACAGTTCTCGTCGTAGCGCTCGCAGAATTCGACCGTGGCGTCGAACCACCGGTGTCCCCGGTATGTCTCCCTGGCGTTGACGTCGTCCCCGGTCTGGGCGCCGTAATAGTGCATCTGGAACAGCGGGTGGTGAGAGACGATCCAGCACAGCTCTTCCGCGACAAACGGGCGCAGCACCGCCGCCGCGTAGCTGCCGTGCGAGTACGGGGCCAGGGCGTCGCCGATGTCGTGGATCAACGCGGCCACCACGTAGTCGACGGACCGGCCGTCCCGCTCCGCCCGAGTTGCGGACTGCAGGCTGTGCCCGAGCCGGCTGACCGCGTACCCGGGGTCCGGCTCCGCCGCCCCCAGCGCCCGCACCGCGTCAAGCACCCGCAGGTGCAAGGTGCGGTTGTACGCTTCCTCGCGGGCGTGGATCAACTCGTATTCCTCGGCGGTGCCATCCTGCATCCGGGTGAAGGTGGCTCGAGCCAGGTCGCTGCCCATGAGCCCATGGTAGGCGGGCCCGCCGGAAGTGAGCGTGGGGTTGGGCCGTCCACCGCCCGGGTGACAGATTGAGGGTCATCCGGGCAAGCGACCTCCACCGCCGTCCGGATTACGGCGCTTCACCCCGCTTTGCCTCCGCACTGGATCGGCTGCTTCTGTCATTGCGGGTCATAGGTGGCGTATATCGCCAATTCTGACCCGCGATCAGGCTAGAAGGACTTAGTGGAGGTCAATTTGTTCTATTTTGTGGGGCTGGAATGGACAATCCCGCTGTTCTTCCCTGCTTTGACCCGCAATCACGCCGGTGGGTCGGCGTGAAAGCAGTCCGTCGGCTGACACGTATTAACCCCGCTAAGCGGCATCGGTGGGAATGGCCTGGGCGGGGACAGACGGAATTGCGAGGCGTGGGTCGACGCCCGCGAATACGAGCCCGATGACGAAGCCGGCGATCTCTTCGAGTTGACGTGCGCGGTTCAGCGATCCGAGAACTGCTGGAACGCCGCCCGCGTCCCGCACGAGTTGGCCGACCGCGCGCAGCGCGGCCGGGTCGTCGCCGCACATCGCCACGGTGACTGGTTCCTGATCGCCCGAAGTGGTCCACTGGCTGGCCGGGAACAGGTGGAAAGCCTTGACGACGTGCGCCCCCGGGGCCATGGCGGCGATTTGCTCCGCTGCCGCTTCCCCGGGCGGCGTGCGGAGCAGGCCCACGCCGTGCTCGACGGCGTTGACCGGATCGATAAGCGCGATTCCGCCGAGGGCACCCCGGGCGGCGCCGGCCGCGTCCAGGATCTCCGCGACGCCCTCCCACGGCACCGCGAGCAGGACCGCGTCCCGTTCGGTAACAGCCTCACGCGGGCTGCCTGCCCGCGCCGCGCCGTCCAGTCGGCTCGCCAGCGCCTTGGCCCTGGACCTTGACCGGCCTCCGATGATCAGGTCATGCCCGGCCCGGGCCCAGCAGGTGCCAAGCGCTTCGGCCAGCGTCCCCGTTCCCAAGATTCCGATTAGCATCGCGGGTGCTCCTATCCGTCGTGTTCTCCGGGTGGCTAGGTTAGGCACGGCGATACGCACCGACCGGTACGCGCCGGGTCCGCCATGATGAATGGCGGAGGTCAGCACATGGAAGTCAGCGACGATCATTGTGAGGAACTGGTAGCCGACTGCCGCCTGCGCGCGGCGACCGACCTGTTCGCCCACACCTGGGACCCGGTGGTCATCGCCGCGCTCGGTCCCGGCCCGCGGCGGCGACACGAGTTGCGCGCCGCGATCGGCGGCATCAGCGACAAGGTCCTGACCGAGGCGCTGCGCCGCCTCGCCCGCCACGGACTCATCGTCCGGCACATCTACGCGGAAGCGCCGCCCCGGGTCGAGTACGCGCTCACTCGCCTGGGCCAGAGTCTGGCCGACGGTCCGATGCGCGCACTCGGACGCTGGATAACCGAGTACGGAGACGAGCTACTCGACGCTCAAGAACGGTCATAGACCGTAGCGGTCGCAGTTCTTATCACGAGTAACACAAGCATCCTCAGAAACTTAAATTTCTTCGGCCGTGGCCTCGTGGTGCCCTTTGTAATAGCACCGGCCCGTGACCAACCAAGTACAAATAGCAGGAAAATGCTTAGTGTGGCGAGGATCTCATCGGTGCCTCGGCGGTCGCGGGAATGCCGCTCAGTCTTGGGCGTGCCCGCGCGGGAACGCGGCAGCGGGACGCCTGCGTCCGTGGCGGGCGTTAGCGGTTGTGACCAGCGCAGATAAAGTCACGAGATGCGATTGGCCCGCGTCGCATTTCCTCGGCTGGCGGCGGCCGCGGCGCGGGACCGCGTGACGCGCGGCGACCCGTTAATCGGCGCAGTGTACGTAATGAAAAGCTATTTGTCCAATACGAGGGAAATTCTTCGCCATTCGTTTACGATCTCGTGATGTCAGGCGCTCCGAAGGCTGCCCGCACCCGTGCATCGCCAGTGCACTGTGTAGGCAGCCTTCCTGGTGAGCGCGACGTTCGCGGGAAGGAGCCCTTTGGGCTACCCAGGAAGTTCTACGAGCACTCCTATCAAGCGCTTGCTGCCGTTCGCTGCCGCACCTGCCGCCGTGGCTGGGATAGCCGCGGCGTTTGCCTTCGGCAACTCGCCCGCAACCGCCCCCAGGCTTGCCGCCGTGGGGGCGGACGCGTCAGGGCACTCGGCGGCTCCGGCCGTCGCTCCTCAGGTGGACGGATCCGCCACGCAGATTGTGTCGATCACTCAGGCGCCCACCACCGGGGTGCCCATCGTCCGGCTTGACGCGAAGCAGCTGGCCGCGGCCGAGCCGAAAGGAAAGCATCACCGCGCGGGTTCGGCGGAGTACGTGGTGAAGTCGGGGGACACGCTCGCCTCGATTGCGGCGCACCTGTATTCGAGTGCTGACTACTGGCCGGTCCTCTACTGGGCCAACCACGGCAAGGTTCAGTACGCGAACGAGATTCAGGTGGGGCAGGTGCTGGCCGTTCCGGCGAAGCCGGCCAAGGTTCCCGCGGCGCCTACGGAGGTCTCGTCCGCCCCGGCTCCCGCCCCGGCGGCGAGCAGCGCGGCCAGTTCCGGTGGGAGCTACTCCTCCACGGGCACGACGCAGCAGTCCGCGCCCGTGCAGACGGTAAGCACCTACACCGGCAGCACCGGCTCGTTCCAGGCGTGCGTCATCGCCAGGGAGTCCGGCGGTAACCCCCAGGTGACGAACGCGAGCGGGCACTACGGGCTCTACCAGTTCAGCGCCTCGACCTGGGCCGCCTACGGCGGTAACTCCGCCGACTTCGGCAACGCGAGCGTGGCGGAGCAGAACCAGGTGTTCGCCAACGCCATGGCGGCCGGCGGCGAGTCCAACTGGGCTCCGTACGACGGCTGCTGAGGCGGATGACCGCGGCCGTGCCACAGCGGGCCGGATAGCCGCCCGCGCCTCGGCGCTGCGCCGAGGGCACAATTACACGCACCGCCAGCAGTGACTGGCATGCGCATATAAGACGGGTCGGCGGCCAAGGGCCGCCGACCCGCCTTCATTTCAGGGGCTCGGGGGGCCCAAGCCGTCGACGGCGCCGAGGCCAAGATCATCACCGGCTGATAATCGCTGTTGGCCCGCGCTTTACCTAAATTTTCATTGAGGGAGTGCCGGATCTGGGGCCATCCGGCCCGATTTTGACCCTCTGCTATTGGGGCTGTGACCTCGCAGGTATTGACCACATGCCGTTCTGCTGTTAATTAGTTCATAGCCACCAGTGAGTTGGGTGGGGGTGGCTAGGGGTCGCGCCATATATTCGGCGCCAAAACAAATTCCCAGGGGGGAATTATGAAATCCAAACGGTTCGTTGGGCTGGCCTGTGCGCTGACGGCGCCATTGCTGGCCGTTACCGCGATAGCGGCACAGGCATCAACAGCTTCGGCCAGCACCGCCAGACACGGCACGCACGTCCTGTACGTTTCGCCCAAGGCTTGGCCGCTCGCCAAGGATCAATCATGCCGAACCGCGGCGTTCCGTACGATCCAGTCCGCGGTCCTCGCGGCTCCGGCGGGAAGCACGGTGGTCGCTTGCCCGGGGACCTACCGTGAGCAGGTGGTGGTCGCCAAGCCGCTGTCGCTGCTGGGCAAGCACGCGGTCATTAACGAAACGGGAGTCAGCCCGACATTCAAGATCGCGGTACCGGGCCTCGGAACGGCGACCATCTATGCGGCCGTGATCGCCGTAAGTTCCCACGTTGCGATCAGCGGCTTCAAGGTAACGAACGCCCAGGGGGAGGGAATTCTCGCCGCGGGACTGGGCCGGACCATCTACGGCCTCGCTATCTCGGGCAACGCCGTCGTCCACAATGATCTTGGCGGCCCCAAGTCCCCGTATTTCCAGTGCGCGGCCGCGGGAGCGGTTCCCGGTGACTGCGGCGAAGGCGTCCACTTCGCCGGCGGCGTCGCCAACTCGGTCGTCCGCGGCAACCTTATCGCCGGCAACTCCGGCGGGATTCTGCTGAGCGACGACCTCGGCCCGACGCACAACAACGTGATCGAGAACAACACCGTCACCGGTAACGCCTCAGACTGCGGGATCACAGTGCCCGGGCACAATCCCAACGCACTCAGCCGGACGGGCGTGCCCCAGCCCACCGTCGCGGGCGTCTACCGGAACGTCATCAAGAACAACGTGGTGACGAGCAACGGAGTGAAGGGCGAGGGCGCCGGCGTGCTGTTCGCGAACGCCGGGCCAGGCACCGCGTCCTATGACAACCAGGTCGAAGGCAACTACATCGCGGCCAACGGACTGTCCGGGGTCACGATGCACGCCCACACCATCGGCAAGGGCCAGTTCGAGGACCTGAGCGGCAACGCGATCTTTGGCAACGTCATCGGCAAGAACAACCTCGACGGCGACCGGCTCGACGGGCCTCCCGGCCCGTCCGACCTCGTCACCACCGGTGTGCTCGTGTACTCCGGCGGCACGCGAGTCCGGGTCGACATCGCGCATAACCACATGTCCAATAACTCCATCGGCATCTGGCTCAGCAAGGCCGTCATGGCGTCCGGGCTGCGGTCCAACGTCTTCACCAACGTGAAGACTCCGTTCTCCACGCACCACTGACCTAACGGAAACCCGGATGGCCGGCCACGGCGCCGGCCATCCGGGTTTCTTGGTGCCGCCGTGATCCGCGATGACCTGCCCAACGACCGGCGCCCACGGCCGCTCCAAAAAAACTTCCGCGAACCGGTCGAGTCTGTCCTTCCTCGTTCGAGGCGTAAGCAGAGGGGCGGACCGGCTAGGCGGTCCGCCCTCGGCAGGGAGGACGAACCGTCATGGTCACCGCTACCGTTTCATCAGACACATCGCCTGGCGCCGACTGCACCCGCGCCGCGCGAGTCACCAAGTCGCTGCTGGGTTACGGGGTCCTGGCCGGGGTCGTCTTCCCGGCCTCCGTCCTCATCCAGGGCCTGACCAGGCGCGGGTTCAGCATCGCGCACGACGACGCGAGCCTGCTCGCCAACGGCCCGCTCGGCTGGATCCAGGTCACTACGTTCGTCCTCGCCGGCGCGACGACGGTGACGGCTGCCGTCGGTGCGCGGCGGGCCCTGGCCGGCCGCGTCGGCGCTATATGGGGGCCGCGGCTGCTCGCGGTCTACGGCGCGGGGCTGGTCGCGGCCGGCCTGCTGCGGGCCGACCCCGCTGACGGCTTCGGCCCGGGCGCTCCCGCCGGCAAGGCGGCGCACGTCAGCTGGCACGGCGACGGGCACCTGATCGCGGCGGCCATCGCCTTCGTGGCGCTGATCGCGTGCTGCTTCGTCGTCGCCCGCTACTTCTCCCGGGCCGGCCACCGCGGCCTGGCCGTCTACTCCCGCATCACTGGCGTCGCATTTGGGGCCGCTTTCGCCGGCGTCGCCACCGGGTCCGGCGCCAGCGCGGTCGTCCTGCCGTTCTACGCCGCCGTGCTGGCCGCCTTCGCCTGGCTGGCCATAGTCTCCGTCCACCTGTACCGTCGCACCACGCGCTAGAAGGGAGCACCACGCATGCGTTACCTGATGCTGCTGTCCGCCGCGAACCCGTCCACCCCGCCGCCGCCCGAACTGTACGAGGCGATCATGAAGCTTGGCGGCGAAGCCACCCAGGCGGGCGTGCTGCTCGATACCGCGGGCCTGCTGCCAAGCGCGGCCGGCGCCACGGTCACGCTGGCCGGCGCCCAGCTGACGGTGACCGACGGGCCGTTCACCGAGTCCAAGGAACTGATCAGCTACGCGCTCTACGAGGTGAGGTCCAAGGAGGAGGCCATCGAGTGGGCCTCCCGGTTCATGGACCTGCACCGCGAGCTGTGGCCCGGCTGGACGGGCACGACCCAGGTCCTGCAGGTGATGGGTTCCTAGAGCCTTGGCTGACCCGACGTCGCCGAGTCATCGCGCCACGCGGTCCGCGATCGAGGCGGTCTGGCGGATCGAATCGCCCCGCCTCATCGCGGCCCTGGCCAGGATCACCGGCGACATCGGCGCGGCGGAGGAGCTTGCGCAAGACACGCTGGTGATCGCGCTCGAGCAGTGGCCGGTCCAGGGAGTCCCCGACGGGCCTGGCGCCTGGCTGATGGCGACCGCGAAGCACCGGGCCGTCGACCTGGTGCGCCGCCGCGCCCGCTACGAGCGAAAGTTGCAGGAGGTGGGGCGCGACATGGAGTCGCGACAGGAGACGTACGGCGAACCGGATGCCGACGCGCTAGACGACCACATCGGCGACGACCTGCTGCGCCTCATCTTCACCGCGTGCCACCCGGTGCTGTCCGCCGAGGCGCGGACGGCGCTCACGCTGCGCCTGATCGGCGGCCTGACCACGCACGAGATCGGCCGCGCGTTCCTGGTGCCGGAGCCCACGATCGCCCAGCGCATCGTGCGGGCCAAGCGGACCATCGCGGGCAAGAAGATCCCGTTCGAGATCCCCGCGCCGGGCGAGCTGGCCGGCCGGCTCGCGTCGGTCCTCGGCGTCATCTACCTGATATTCAACGAGGGCTACGCCGCCACCTCAGGCAACGACTGGATCCGTCCCGAGCTGTGCGTCGAGGCGCTGCGGCTCGGGCGGGTGCTCGCCGGCCTGATGCCCGACCAGCTTGAGGTGCTCGGGCTGACGGCGCTCATGGAATTGCAGGCATCCCGCCTCCCTGCCCGCGTCGGACCCGGTGGTGAGCCGGTCTTGCTCACCGGGCAGGACCGGCGGCGCTGGGACAGGCTGCTGATCCGGCGCGGCCTTGCCGCCCTTGACCGCGCCGGGCGACTGGACGCCGCGCCTGGCCCGTACGCGGTGCAAGCGGAGATCGCGGCCTGCCACGCCCGGGCCACGTCGGTCGAGGGCACCGACTGGGAGCGCATTGTGGCCCTGTACACGGTCTTGGCCTACCTGACGCCGTCCCCGGTTGTCGAGCTCAACCGCGCCGTCGCCGTCGGCATGGCGCACGGTCCCGCACAAGGGCTCGAGGTAGCCGACCGGCTGGCCAACGAGCCCGCGCTGGCCCGTTACGTCCAGCTTCCCGCCGTCCGCGGCGACCTGCTCGCCCGGCTTGGCCGGTTCGCCGAGGCCAGCGAGGAGTTCACCCGGGCCGCCGCGCTGACGGGCAACGAACGCGAACGTGCCCTGTTCAGGGCGCGCGCCGAGGAATGCTCCCTCGGCTGAGCCGACCAAGCAGCCGATTTTGGCCGCGGCCCGTTAAAAATCTGGAGCCGGGCTGCGAACCTTGTGCTCCGGTTGTTCGTCCCACTATTAGGAGAGAGATCGCGTTTCACCTATTATCTAGGTGGACGTACGGGTTCGCTGTTCTGTTGCGCGTGCCTGAAATGGGGGGCGAGTTCACCGATGGACGGGGTCCTGGCGGGCCGCTATGAGCTTGAGGTCCCGCTGGGCCGCGGCGGGTCCGGTGAGGTCTGGCGCGGCAGGGACCTGGCGACGCACATGCCAGTCGCGGTCAAGCTCGTTGAGCTTTCCCAGATCGATGATCCGGGCACGCTGGCGGAGACGATCGGCAGGTTCCGCCGCGAGGCCACAGTGATCAGCGAGCTGAAGCACCAGAACATCGTGGGTGCGCTCGACGCCGGCCGCATGGCCAACCAGCTGTTCATGGTGATGGAGCTGGCCCCGGGCATCTCCCTGGCCAGCATGATGGACGAGCGCGGCGCCCGGGGAATGGGGCTGTTCCCCGTCAGCAGCGTGCTCCGCATCGCCGAGCAGGTGAGCGCCGGCCTCGCCGCCGCGCACGAGGCGGGTGTCGTGCACCGTGACATCAAGCCGAGCAACCTGATGGTGACGCCGCAGCTCAGCGTCAAGATCATCGACTTCGGCATCGCGCGCCTGCTTGCCGACAACTCACCGCGGCTCACGCTGCCCGCGCAGACGGTCGGCACCATCGCGTACATATCGCCCGAGCAGGCCCAGGGTCTCGACGTGGACGGACGGGCCGACCTCTACTCGCTCGGCTGCGTGCTTTACCAGCTGCTTTCCGGGCGGCCGCCGTTCTTCTCCACCCTGCCTGGCGCGCTGCTCATGATGCAGGTGATGGACCGGGCGACCCCGCTCAGCACGGTCCGGCCCGACCTGCCGGCCGGGCTCTCCGAGCTGGTCAGCGATCTGATGGAGAAGGAGCCGGCGGCGCGGCCCGCGACCGCGACCGCGGTCATCGACAGGATCGCCGCTATCCGGAGCACGCTCGGCGACGAAGCGCCCGAGTACGAGGCCGACCGAGACACGATCAGGGCCAGTGACCACCGCGCCGCAACGGGCGAAACCAAGTTTGACCAGCCATCGCCGCAGTTGGGCCGGTCCACCGTCTTCGTACCGGAACGGATGCCTGACCCGCCACGGCCGAGCGTCGCCGGCGCGCCGCCCTGGGCACCCGCGGGCGTACCGCCCTGGGTCCCCGCCGGCCCGTCCGGCCAGCCGCCGATGCCGTCACCGCTCGCCTCTCCCGTCCCGGTCCAGCCGGGCCCGCCGGCGGGGTCGACGCCGCAGGCGGCCGCGGCAAGGCGAAACTCGGTACCTCAGTGGCCCGCGGCGCCGCCGGGACCCCGTCCCCGGCCGGTCTGGCGGAGCGTGGTCAGCACGTTGATCACCGCCGCCATCGTGGCCGGCGCCGGGGTCTACTTCTGGGAGCGAGAGCACCAGACGCTGAAGATCACCCACGTCGCGGTCAAGGCCACCAACCAGTCGGTGGGGTGCAGCGGCACGACGGACGTCATCGGCACGATCTCCACCAACGGTCACGGCGGGCCCATCAAGTACGAGTGGGTACACGACGATAAGACGAATCCCACGCAAGTGGCCGACGACGCGAGCGGCAGCGACACGGTGCAGGTCACGCTGAAATGGGCGCTCCACGGCACGGGACGGGGGCAGGCCGTCGCCGAGCTCCGCGTCCTCTCGCCTCAGCAAGATGAGGCCAGCATTACCTTCCCTTACTTCTGTCCTAGGTGAGACCGGTGAGGTAGGCGTGAGGGTCACCAGCTGCGTCCCGCTCGCCGGACGGGGCGTGATCGCCCGGTACGGCGTCCTGGTCGCCGCCACGGCCGCCGCCGGTCCCGGCCCCGACCCGCTGCTCGGCGCGCTCGCCGAGGCCGCCGCGGCGAGCGGCGACGGCGGCGACCTGGTGGTCAGGGCCGCGCGGGCCGCGCACGTCCAGCGAGGCCAACGCGATCAGGCCGGTTACCACGCCTGGGCCTGCGCGGGCGTCACCGCGGACGGCGCAGTGGCCGTGTTCGTCTGCGGCCGGGCGATGGCCACCGTCCGCGTCGACGGCGGGCCGGTGGTCACGCTCGCGTCCGGGGACGCGGTGACCCCGGTGAGCAGGAAGTTCACCGGGGCGACAGTGACGTTCGGCCTGACCGTTGGGCCAGCGGCGCCGCCAGAACCGCAGTACTGGCTCGGCGACGGGGTGGTCTGCGGCGGCGGCCTCGCCGTGACGGTCACCGCCGACGCGTTCGAGATGGCCACGCCGACGCCGCCGGCCCAGGGCGGCTGGCACCCGCAGACCGTCGACGCGCCCGCCTTCGCGCCGCCGACGTCCGGCCCGCCCGCGGAAGGGCTCGCGCCCGGTGACGACCCCCGCGCCGTCCTAGTCGACGGGGTGCTGTGCGCCCAGGAGCACTTCAACGACCCGGCCGCGCGGGCCTGCCGGCAGTGCGGCATCGGCCTCGACCAGCCGCCGAGATACATCGAGCGCCGCCCGCGGCCGCCACTTGGCGTGCTCGTGCTTGACGACGGGACGAGGATCCCGCTCGACGGTGACTACGTGCTCGGGCGGGAGCCGACGTTCGACATTGACGTGCTCGACGGGCGATCCCGGCCGTTGCGGATCAGTGATCCAAATGGCACCATATCCCGACTCCACCTACGCATATCCTTGGTCGGCTGGCAGGTCGAGGTCAGCGACCTTGGGTCGGCGAACGGGTCAGTTCTCCAGGCGTCGGACGGCGAGCGGGCGCTCGTCCCGTACGAGCCGACGACGATCGAGCCGGGCGCGCGGATCGGTATCGGGCACCGAAGCATGCAGTACCTGGCCTACCGAGGAGTTCTCCCATGAGCGGGTGGACGGTTCCAAGCTTCGCCGAGGACTGGGCCGTCCCCGGCTACACCGAAGAGCGAGAGCTTGGCCGCGGTGCGTCGGGCCGGGTCGTCGAGGCGATCAACGACCTGACCGGCCAGCGGGTGGCCATCAAGTACCTCAGCGCGGGCCTGGTCAGGGACCCCGCGTTCATGTGGGGGTTCCGCACCGAGGCCCAGATGCTGAAGTCGCTCGGCGTGCCGCAGGTCGTGCAGGTCTACGACTACGTCGAGCAGCCGGACCGGGGCGCCGCGATCATCATGGAACTGGTCGACGGAGTCTCGCTGCACCAGATGCTCGTCCGCCGCGGGCCCACCGGTCCCGAGGCCGCGCTCGCGGTGCTGAAGGGCTCGCTGCTCGGGCTGGCCGCCGCGCACACGCTCGGCATCGTCCACCGCGACTACAAGCCGGAAAACATCCTGGTCGACGCCGCGGGCAACAGCAAGCTCGCCGACTTCGGCGTCGCCGTCAAGGTCGGCAAGCAGACGCCCGCCGCGGGCACGCCGCTGTACATGGCGCCCGAGCAGTGGCAGGGGGCGCCGGCCAGCCCGTCGGCCGACATCTACGCCGCGACCGCCGTCTTCTTCGAGTGCCTGACCGGCAAGCCGCCGTTCTCGGGCAAGCAGCAGCGGCTGCAGGAACAGCACGTGACCGCTCCGGTTCCGCTTGACCGGGTCGACGCGCCGCTGCAGGGCATCATCGCGCGCGGCCTGGCCAAGAACCCGGCGGGCAGGCCGCAAAGCGCGATCGCGTTCGTCGCCGAGCTTGAAGCGGTCGCGGGTGCCGCCTACGGGCGGGACTGGGAGGAGCGCGGCCGGGGCCACCTCGCGGTCCGCGTCGCCGCCCTGCTCACGCTGCTGCTCCGCAACAGCGGCGGGCCCGGCTCCTCGGGCACCTCGTACGTC
>Ga0207416_1002813_pt1 | contig 17887 bp, 22 predicted proteins | sample PaiPotPPM11metaG_FD_184107 | JGI IMG/M metagenome (GOLD analysis project Ga0207416, IMG submission 184107) | Iron sulfur acid spring bacterial and archeal communities from Banff, Canada, to study Microbial Dark Matter (Phase II) - Paint Pots PPM... ...
CGACCACAATCTCGCATTGACGTTCAGGGACCTTTGTATGAAACGTCCAATAATCGGAACACTTGCCCGCCCGGCGCGCTGAAATAAACATGGTTACTGCCGGCGTGGCGGAATTCTCGAATGCCTGCATCGCGTAATTTTTGCTGATACTGAGCGACATCGCTTGTACGAAATTCAATCCAGGCACCCCGAAAAGCATGTTCGTCATCGATCGTTTGTCCGGAATACTCTTTGGGAGCACTCTCGGTGAACTCAACGCTGAATGCGCTGCCATCCGGAAAGAGTATCAAGAGTAAAGGGTATGCCATTCCAAAGTCTTGTTCAGTTATGTTGCATCTGAGCACGTCTTTAAAAAGCGACGTAAAGCGTTTGCGAACGTTCGGTTGCGCAAAGATGTGAACCCGAGCGCCAAGAGCCCTTATCCCACTGTGCTGCTCATTCACTTCCGTTCCCTTAAGCGGCAGCATTACCACCCCTTCAACATATCTGATCAGTTCATTTCGATTGCCTCGGAGATGAGTTTATTTTCTGTCCCATGCGCAAGACGCGAAGAAAATGCTCATTGATGGAAGCAACTCTGCATCGCTAACATGCATACATTAGGGATACGTCCACCAACTCAAAGCAATCGAAGCAAGCTCGTTACGAGCGCTATGCCCAGTAGAACCGTCGCCCATCCGACAATGGCATTCATGATTTCGCTAGGTCGAAACTGATCTCGAGCGAGATCACGTGCTGTCGCCAGAAAACGCCACACGCCGAGCACCGCAAGCAAGCAGCCGAAGACACCGAAAGCAAGGCCCAACCATTCGCTCGTGTTTGTCGGAGGCAGCTTCACATTGGAACTGCCCGGCAACATGCGCAGAAACAGCCCGAATCTTGAAATCACAAAGCCGAAAGCCATGACACTAAGTGAGGTCCTGACATACGCTAAGAATGTTCGTTCGTTTGCGAGATAGTCAGTCGGTCTCGACGGCCCAAAAGGTGTGACAGTAATCATCGCTCCCAGCTTTCCATCCGCCAAGGGCTAATCCTGGATGCACTACAATAAAGGTTGACAAGCCCTCGAGGGACGCCAGATGCGCGGATATTCCGAGGCCCAACGCGCCAGGAAATCATCCTTCCTGGCCTGCCATCGGCCGTCCATCTATGCTGTGCTCGCTGACCTCGTGTATTACGTGTTGGCTACAAACGGTCGCACAGACTCCTTAGCTCGTGCCGAGCCCGTAGAGCTCATTCCTAGCATGTTCTATTTCAGGTTCGAGTTCGGCGATTTCCACCCTAAGGGTCTCATCTACCCTATCTGCGCTCATCACAGCTTGTCACAAGCGAACGCAGGCGCGTCGTTCCCCGGCGACGAGCCCTGATACTTCCCAAAAAGTTCATCGATGAGTGCGCGGCCCTCGTGGACTGCGTTCTCATGGATCGCGAGCTCAGCGCATGATGTGGCGCGCAGGAGCTCCTTCTTCCGCCTGCTGCACGCGAAGCGCCTCGACACGCTCATACAAGCGCGCCAGTTCGACGCGCAGTTCGTTACGCTCCTGAAGAAGGACTTTGAGCGAATCTTCTTTGCTCACTTTTGCGTACGACTTCAATCTCTTCGAGGCCGCCTGATCAGCATAATGCTCCCGAACCCGGCGACAAAATCGATCCAGTTGTTAGTCTTAAGCGCGATGAGATTGCCGGCAAGTATACCGAGCACAATCTCAATCAGCGCGGCCGAGACCTTGAAACGTATAGAGATCAGCGCACCAATGAATGCCAGGCTCATCCAAATAGCGGCAAGGAGCCAGGTATTGTCCAGAAGCGCCACATCGAAAGCCCGTGCATAACCATGCCTCCTGGTAAAACGCAGTGTTGCGAATTCAGGAGTCATCGGCCAAATCCGGCTGTTTGGCTAATTAGAGCGCCGGGCGAACTCCACCGCCCACACGTTGCTACGCCTGGTCTCGCGAACGTTCCTGTCGCACCACGTCGGCTTCGAAACGACAGCGCTGGAACCAAGAAGCCTCACGGAACATACATGCCATAAGGCTTCTAACTGCCGACGCTGATCGGGCTCGAACCGACGACCTCCTGCGTGACAGGCATGTTCGGATTGATTTCACCGTTGTCAGTGGACGTCTACAGGCGTCCGTCGTTGTGCCATCCTCGGGGCAGTGTCGATTCTGCCAGCGTCGCCAAATGTCCACCATTGCACTCCCACTATGCTACACGTCAGTGCGTCGTTGACTTTGCGCAACTCGACTTAAACCCAGCGCTTCTAACTTTAGCTCAATCCGGATTTGTTTTGTCAAGCTACTTTTGGCAGCGTTGCCCCTAGCGAACTTGGCCGCATGGCTTTGCGACGCAGCGCCCGGGGGCCACACACCCAAGGCTAGAATGACCTCGACGACCTTTCTACGACGAACGGGTTGTGAGGACGGAAAAAATAGCTGTCCTAATTGCGATAATTGCAATCAGTCTCATTGGAATACGTCCGAAGAACGTGCCGGCATGGGTCTGGGCTGGCGCCGGCGTCATTGCCCTGCTCGGGTTAGGGCTAGAGTCGTTACGTTTAGCGTTCGACGCGGTGCTTACACAGTGGAACGTTCTACTCTTCATACTCGGGCTGATGGGAATTTCGGCGGCCGCTGAGTACAGCGGGCTCTTCGAATGGATTGCCAGCGCGCTGCTCGAGCGGGCCAGCGGCTCGCGCAAACTGCTCTTCGTCAACCTCTTTATCGCCGGTAGCGTTATGACTATCTTTTTTTCGAACGACGCAACAGCCATTGTCTTCACGCCAATCATCTTTCGTACGGTCGCGAAGCGCGGAATCGATGCGCTGCCGTACCTTTACGCGTGCACATTCGTCGCTGACACTGCTTCGTTTGGCCTGCCGTTCTCAAACCCAACCAATTTGCTGGTCCTGCCGCGGCCAAACTTCATTCCATTCCTCTTGCACCTCGGACCACCGATGCTCATATCGCTTGTCATAAACCTCGCCGTGTTTCTTTTGATGTTCCGGACGCGGCTGCGAGGTCATTACGTGGTCGAGCCGACCCGCGCAATAGAACGCCGACAACGATACACGCTGGCGGCGATGGTTGCGGTTGCAGCCGCGTATGTGGTGGCTCTCGCTTTGAGGTGGCCGCTTGGCCCGGTCGCGGTGATTGGCGCGCTTTTCGTGCTCGTCGCGGGGAAAGTCTACCCGCGTGAAGCAAGTCAGCGCATCGGCTGGTCGACGTTCCCGCTGCTCGCTGGTTTATTCGTGCTTCTCGACGCCGTATCGCGGTCCGGATTCACCACCTGGGCGATTAGCGGATTGCACCGCATGGCGCACGAGGGGCCGCTCGCAACGATCTTGGCCGCCGCCTTTGGGTCGGCGCTGGCAGCAAATCTTTTCAACAACTTGCCAATCGCTGTCATTTCTGGCACTGTGGTCTCGCACGGGAGCGAAAGCTGGCTCGCGTACCCGTTGATCGCCGGCGTCGACCTAGGGCCCAATCTCACGACGACTGGGTCGCTTGCGACGATTCTGTGGTTGTCGATCCTGCGCAGTCGCGGGCTGACCATCAACCCCCTAGAATACTTGCGCCTGGGTCTAACCGTCGTCCCGGCGATGCTCATGGTGACGTCGCTCTGGCTTTGGTTAACAGGGTAGGAGGCACGGATGGGGATACTTGCAATTTGCCTCGATGGCGTTGCGGACGATGAGTTGATTGCGGCCGCATTACCGTGGACGGTCCGATTCGATAGCGTGGAGCTTTGGTGCGCTTACGGAGAACTTGTCGGACGCGAGCTGCGACATGTGCGCGAACATCATGGTCGATCACCAGAACCCCATCCGCCCCACGGTCACGACGATGTAGACCAGGAGCAGGCAGAGGCCGTTGTTGCGCGCGGCGCTGCATTGATGCGGCGCGCGCACATCGAGCCACGTGTGCGCACCCTCCGTGGTCGCGACGCAGGGCACGCAATAGTCGCGGCCAGTGAACCTGGAACGACACTCTTCTTGGCTGCAGGTCATCGCGGTGGTGTCGGACCGCATTCGGTCGGTCATGTTGCGCGGTTCGTGATCGATCACGCAGGTGGACCGATCATCCTTGTGCGGGTCTGAACGTAAATACTGCAACGCGGTCATGGCGTGTACCAGACGTGTGCCAGAACACGTGGAAAATGGCGGAACGGCCAACCATCTTATAATTGGCTGCCCGCTCCATTTTGCCGCATTTGTTAGAGTCTGTCAGATTCGTCGGACCGCGTGTGAAGCGAGTGCTCTACCGCTGAGCTATTCGCCCGAGCTTTATTTCACAAGGTTTTGTCCGCTTTTGTCTCCACCGCCTGCCGCAACGTACGAATCCCCGAAAATATCTGAACGGTTACCGCATGATCGCTAAGCACGATGCGCACACGTATTCGCCGGTAGGTTTGAGCGTGTACCCGTCTTCCCCGAGGCGAATTCTTGAACTACATGAGGCGCACAGTGTTGGCTCGTAGACTGGTGGGTTCTCCAATTTCTTGAAGTTGTGTTCGTTCGTCCCATACCACACGTACATTTCCGTCTTGAACGCCTCGCGGCACAACCTACAGGTCATCCAATCCCCAGAGTGACTCTCGTTGTAATGATACGAGCAAAGTGTGTAGCGACTGTGGTTGCGATCGCAGCTATTTCGGGCGTAGGAGAAGAGCCTGTAGGTATGTTGATCGTCGCAGATAAGGTTGTCGCAACACGCGGTTCTGATCAAGGCGCCGGACTTTCCGCACAGGCCACAGCGCGGGCCTCTCCTCCGAGCCTTCGTTTTCGTCTTAGGACCTTTCGCAGTGCTCGATCGTGTCACTCGGCCACACCTCTCCGCAGGAAACTTCGCGCAAACCCACTCACCACGTGAAGAGAAGCTGCAAAGTACCCTAGCGACCTAGGGGTTGCACGATCCGAAGCTGTGGGAAATATTTCGAAAAAAAGCTGTCGCGCGTGATTAGCCCTCCAACCTCTAGAGCGTGCGCAGCGATCAAAAAATCGACCAAAAGCCGACGGGGCTGAGCGCCGCGGTCTTTGCGTCTCCGCTCTGCAAACTGCGCAAATGCTAAACCGGCGCGGACCCAAGTCTGTTGCGACAGATCCCACGTCAGTCCGATTCTCGTGTCACGAAGCAGCGCGTCGACATCGCGCTGACGCCAGCCAGGGTGGGCAAGGCATTCGGCATACACGGGGGGTGAGATCACAAGCCCTCCATGGCGGCTTTCATCCTCGAGAACTGCCGCAGCACGCGTGCCCGAAGCTTGATCGCCCGCGACCAGATCCAACAACACGTTGGTATCGATCGCACAGCTCATTCGTTACGGCCGCGCAGACCGCGGACAAAGGCGTCGGTTTGAGCGGCCGTGCGGCCTTTGCCGATGCGATAGCGCCCAGTGTACTTGCGAAAGCGATTCTCCGGCGGGTTGGGGGTAACGATAACTTGGCCGGCCCCAATTTCAAAAACCACTTCGTCGCCACGGGCGACGCCGAGCGTTCGGCGAACCTCCGCGGGTAGCGTTATCTGACCTTTGCTGGTTATCCTTGCCTTACTTCTTACACCCATGTAAGGATGCTACCATATTCGAATCGGACTTGCAAGATGAACCCGGCCCGTTGCGTTGTGCCTTCGCATGTACCAACGGTGCGCCAGAATGCGTAGAGGATGCCGGAAAAGGCGGAAAGCGGCCCCTGCACCGAAGTGGCTTCCAATATTATCCTTATAGCGTTTGTTTAGCGTTGGGTGCCTCGTCGGATCGTGTGTAAAGCGAGTGCTCTACCGCTAAGCTATTCGCCCGTCTTTTAAAGAAAGTTGCAGTTTGGGTCCCCATGATTCTTCCTTGTAGGGTCAACCCTGTGCACACCGAAGCTCTCGCGACGCTCGTGGGATCGGAGTCGCATAATGAAGCTTTGGAATGACATAGAACAGGATCTACTTGCGGGGTCAACATGCCTCGCGGAATCCGATGAGTTCGCAGTTTATGCGCTCGAAAATGACACGTACGCGCTCGTGCTTCGTCACCATGGAATGCCGTGGCAGGGCGTTACGCTCTCAGGTGATGGTGTATTCCGCGCGGCCGAATTACTCACAAAGGCAAGTCGCTCGCTCTACCGCGACGTCGCGTCACGATTGTCCCCCGAGAACAAGCGCTAATTTGGAATGCTGACCAACTGAAAAACGGCGCTGAAGCGAATCCACAAAGCTGCTGCTAAAAATACAAATCCAGCGATCAATATCGTTGGCAAGATGCCGATTGTGCTGCCCAGTACTCCCCCGATAAGGCTGCCCAAGGGTAGAGTGCCCCAAACAATCGCGCGCACGGTAGCGTTCATGCGACCCTGCACTGAAGGTTGCGTGATGGCCTGTCGTAGGCTTACTTGGTTCACATTGTAGATGGGGATCGTAAATGATTCAAGCAGTTGCGAGAGGAGCAAGAAAACTACGGGGAGAGCGAAAGCCGCGACTGCCGTCAGGAGGGTACCGAGGCCACCGATGACGACGGTGAGCATAAGAGTCTTCCCAAGCCCAAACCTGCGAGCAATGCCAGCCCCAAAAAATGCGCCGGCGAAGCCAAGGTTGCCAAACGCGAGCACGCCGCCAACCAGTACCGGAGGCAGATGCAAGTTCCTGTACGCGAAAATGAGGAACACGGCTCCGATCATGGCGCTGCTGAGATTGGTCGTAGCGGTGCACAACGCTATGTTGCGAAGGACTGGGTTCTTAATAACGACGTCGACGCCGGTTCGCAGCTCGCGCCAGAACCCTTCTGCTATTGCAGACGAAGACGCTGTCTCTTCGCGTTTACGGATGGCCAGGAGCCCGACAATTGAGGCGATGAACGACAATGCATCGACGAGAACGGAAGCTGGGGCACCAAGCCATTGAATGAGAATGCCTCCGAATCCCTTGCCGGCGACCTCCGAAGCCGAGCGGCTGATCTCCAGTTTCGAATTGCCTTCTATGAGGTCGGCACGATCGATCAAGGCAGGAAGATATGATTGATACGCTACATCAAAAAACACGGTTAGTACGCCGACAACTAGCGCAACTATATAAAGCTGACCGAGCGTGAGCGCATGGTCGGCCCAGGCTAAGGGGATCGTTCCAAGTGCCAAGGCACGACCAACATCTGCGACGATCATGACCGCCCTGCGAGGCAGCCGATCCACCCAAACCCCGGCGGGCAGTCCCAATAACGGGAACGCGAGGAATTGAAAGGCTTCCAGTAATCCGACCTGGTACGCGTGCGCACGCAAGGCGAGGATTGCGACGCTTGGAAGTGCGAGCGCGGTGATGCTGCTTCCGAACAGACTGATGGTCTGACCTGTCCAAAGCTTCGCAAAGTCAGAATGGCGCCATAGACGATTACCGCGGTACGGCTGACGTGATTGAACCAACTCCTCTCCTTTCGGCCGTGAGGTGAGCGAGCGCGGCACTTCGTTTTCCTTATTGCTCTGCTCCCGCTAGATCGGGATCGCATTCACTGAATCATTTCCGTACATGGGCAACTAAGGGTCTGACTAACAGACTCGCATGTGACATTCAGTCGAGTCTTTACACAGGTCGCCTCTAACAACCGACCGAAACAGATAGCGTCGGGCGCGTAGCTCAGGGGTAGAGCGCTACATTGACACTGTAGAGGCCAGAGGTTCGAGACCTCTCGCGCCCACCATTTGCCAGGCTAGGTGCACACCAAGTGCACACTCAGGCTTAAAGATTGAAATGTTTTGGTGCCATTTCTTTTGTCCGCTGGTGAAGTTTCGTGGCCCGGGACTAGTTGTGAGGACTCGGCAGCGGATACCACGGTGGAACGTTTGATTTCGTTTGCCGCTTCGGCATCGGACAGGACATGTGCATGGCCGTCATGTTAGACTGTGAAGACCCATGGCACACAGGACACGTTCTTGAACCAGCACACATCGAGCACATTTTGGAACTGGAGCACATTGGGCACATTGCGCCCGCTTTTACCGATGTGCCATGTTGACACATAGGACAGGATAGTGAACACTTCGCTCCGGTCTGTGGGTTTGCCCCAACACCTGTGGATAGCCCAAACCCTACAAGCATCGCTGTCACGAGCAGCACGGCGAAAATACGCATTCGGATTCCTCCGGTGGCAGAATTCGGAGAAGCAGGGTCAGAACCTTGGTGTGGGATCGCTTGGAGCAGTTGGACTAGTATCCGACTCGGGCGTCAAGTCTGCGTTACCGTTCCTTACTGGTTTGATAATTTTCGGGCGAAGAATCAGCCCGCTGTGTCAAGGTGATCTCTAGTTAGCTTATTGTTTGCGATCTTACTCAACGTTGATGACCTCGGAAAGGCCGCCCCCGCCATCGACTTCTTCGCCGTTATTCGTCGCGTGGTGGTTGATGTGGCAGTGAATGAGCCATTTTCCTTTCACACGCGCAGTCCAAATTACATCATATCGTTCCCCAGGTGCAACCTGCACGGTATCCTTTTGTAACTGAGCAGCCGGGGGAACCGGGTTTCCATCGGTGGCCACAATTGTGAAGGGGCCTCCGTGGATGTGCATCGGATGCTCGAACGCGCCGCCGGCCCCAATGAAGCGAACTAATAGCCGTTGGCCGAGCTTCATGTCAATCGGCTGCGTTTCCGGATATGCCTTGCCATTGATAGTGAAGTAGTTGGGCATTAGGCCTTCCATCGGCATGGAGGGATACGTTTGCCCGTTATGCACGGTCCACTCACCGAGCTGTATATCAATTTCCTTATCATATTTCATTGAATTCTTGATCGGGTCGATGATGAATGCACCGTATAGCCCGAGTGCTTGCTGACGGTCCGAGTTCACGTGCGAGTGGTAAAAGAATGTGCCTGCCTGCGTTGGCGTAAACTCGTAGGCAAATGTGGCACCCGGCGCAATGGCCTTTTGGGTGAGGGGCGGGGTTCCGTCCATGTTGTTTGGCAAGATCAACCCATGCCAATGCACGCTCGTGGCTTCGGGAAGATTGTTGGTAACAATCACCCTAATGCGATCACCTTGCCGAATGCGAATCATCGGACCCGGTACTTGGTTATTATACGCGTAGGCTGCTACCGTTCGGTTTCGGAGTATATGCCAGTTGATCAGAGAAGTTGTAAGGTGAAATACTTTGACACCGTTCACAATTTGTGGCTGAAGCAACTGATCACCGCGCGCATCCGCGCGCGCTGTGCTTCTAACTAGCGCTGGATCAACGGCAGCCATCTCTTTCATTTGGGCCGTATTTTGATCAGCGTCCATGATCATGCTCGCCGGCGTCGCTTCACTGCTCAGCATCTTTGCAGTCGCGGGTTTCCCACGCATCGCGAAATTCCCATAGTGAGCGGCGATGAGTACACCCGCAACGAGCATCAGAGCACTAAGCAGCGTAACGGCGACAATCTCGGGAATAGAGGCGCGAGGCTTAGTGTTGATCACGTCATGCCCTCATCTTGTCCATTTCTTGAGCCACCTTTGCCGAGCGCGCGATCCGTACCCATGCCGTGTTTTAGTCCGGCCCATACGAGCCAAACATTGAGCGGATACCCGACCACAGCCGCAGCGATCGCTGCGAGCGACATGACTCCCCAAAATCGCAACGACGTCGGTTCCATGGCTGCCATATCGTTTGACATGAGAATCACCATCACGGGAATCATCGCTGCCATTACGGCATTCATCGAAATCCATTCGGGCAAAATCGTCTTACGTACGGCGCCGAGATAAGAACCGCCCATCATGTCTTTCATAAAGAGCGCTTGGAAAATTAGCAATCCGAATGCAAACCCGAACGCATACTCCGAAACACTTTCGAGCGACATGGGAAAGCCGAGGATACCTGTGATTGCCGCGGCGACGATAATTCCAGTCGCATCCCCGGCGAGGCAATGGATCGTGGAGCCAACCCCTTGCTTCCAGAGCGGCTTAATGAATTCTTCATGGGTGCCAGGGAACGGCTCCTTGCATGAAAGGATATAGAGAATCAAGCCAATCGGCCCGGTGTAAAGCGTTACCAGGACCCAGCCGTACTTCATCACTTTCATCTCTGGATTGAACGTGAACGCATCCCATGCGACGTACACCACCGAGACGAGTACTGTGGCAAACCAAACGATTAACAGATCATTGCCGAACCGCATGCCGACCCCTTATGGTCTTCAATCCAAATTTCTGGGCAAGCGAGAACAGCGTTTCGCAAGTCTATGGTCCGCCACCCATTCCCTGTCAAGCAGGCACCCTGAGTCACTGGCTTTCGAGCTCCGCAAAGTACGACGCGGCGTAGTGCGCCAACGGCGGCTATATGCGCGCGCTCGCGGTTGCGACAACGCACGTAGCTCGACCGGTCCTGCTCCGCCACGTTTGACAGCAGGTCCCAAGAAAGGTACACTACGCCGTGTAGTAAATGTGTGCCTTTATTATCTCTCACGTCCTTCCACTTAACTGTGCCCTTTCGCGAGGAATCCTTTTGACTGCGTACCCGAACGCATGAACTTCGCAAATTTCGCCCTGGCTCACTATCGAGGACTCTTGGCGACGCTGGCCGTGCTGGTCGTGCTCGGCCTTGCGTCCGTAAGTTCACTTCCCATGTCGATTTACCCGAAGGTTGCGTTCGCGCGGGTCGTGGTCGTCGCGCAGAACGGAGAAATGGCACCCGCTCAAGTGCAGCAGACGATCACGCGTCCGATCGAGCAGCTTGTCGCGCCCATCATGGGCGTCACGCTCGTCCAGGCCAACTCGGCGCAGGGCGCGAGTGAAGTGTCCATCACCTTCGACCCGCACTCGGATCTCAACGTCGATCTGCAGCGCGTGAACGCTGCTCTGTCGCAACTGCGCGCGGTGCTGCCCCCGGGCACAGCTACCGATGCCCAACTCGTCAACCCCAACATCTTCCCGGTACTAGGTTACACAATCGACGTGCCGGGCAAGTCGCCCGCAGATGTGAGAAACCTGGCCGAGTTCCAGATCAAGCCAGGCCTGACCGGTATTCCGGGAGTTGCACAAGTCCGGGTGGTTGGTGGCCGACAGACTGAATACTGGGTGAGCGTCGATCCACGCAAGGCAGCTGCATTGAACGTACAGCTCGACAAGATCGCCGACGCCATCGCGGCAAACAACCAAATCACCGCGGTCGGGCATTACAACGCCTTTACGCAGCGACAGATCGTGCTCGTCAGCGGCGCCCCGCGCACGAGCGCTGACATCGCCGCAATAGTTGTTGACAACCGTCATGGCACTCCCATCACCGTCGGCGACCTTGCTACGGTCCATCCGGCGCTCAAACCGAAGACGTCGCTTGTGTCGGCGCACGGGCGCGAAGCGGTGTTGCTCAACGTCTACGCGCAACCCGGCGGCAACGTTGTTCAAATCTATCGCGATGTCGACGCTGCAGTGACGCGGGAAGCGGCCGCTGTCGGGCAGAGTGCGCGCATCAACCCCTACTGGAACCAGGCCACGCTCGTGGACGACGCGGTTAAAAACCTTCGAGACGCCATCGCGATTGGAGCGTTCTTGGCGATCCTGGTCGTCTGGTTCTTCCTAGGTTCACTACGCAGCACACTCGTCGCGGCCGTGGTCATACCGCTTACCATCGCCATTGCGTTCTTCTTTATGAGGATCTTTGGCCAGGGTCTCAACCTCATGACGCTGGGCGGCTTGGCGGTCGGCGTCGGCCTCGTTATCGTCGACGCCATTTTCGTTGTCGAGAGCATCTGGCGCCATTTGGAAGCTGGCGACGGGAGAATCCCGGCGGTGCGGCGTGCCATGGGCGAGATAGCGACACCCATGATAGGCTCGACGATCACCACAGTTGTGGTCTTTGCGCCTATGGCGCTGCTGTCCGGCGTAACTGGCGCGTTCTTCATGGCGCTGTCCATCACTCTCACAATAACGTTGGCGCTCTCGCTGTTCTTCGCGCTCTACATTACGCCGTTGTTGTCGGCGCATTTCCTAAAGCGGCAGCGGGCTTCGGACGTGGAACGAAGCCCGGGGCACCGCACCATGGATGCTTTATTGCGCGCTTACGAACCCGCGTTGCGCTGGTTCCTCGAGCACCGGCGCGCGGCGTTCATCGTATCCGGTGCGGTGGTTTTCGCCACCATTATCATCGGCGCCACTCTAGGCAGCGACTTCATGCCCGAAATGGACGAAGGGGCGTTCGAACTCAATTTCAAGATGCCCGCAGGCACGTCTCTGGAAGAGACCGACCGCGTCGTGAACCAGCTCGAGGGCGTCCTACAGCAAAATCCAAACATCGTCGGCTACGCCGCGCTTACCGGCCTCGATCCGTCGGGATTCTTTCCTGCGCCGCAAAACGTTGGAAACATCCGGGCAACGCTGCTGGAACTCGATAAAAGGCGTGAAAATATCCATCGGATTTTCGACGACATACGGGCGGACGTTTCCGCTCGCGTGCCTATTCTCAACTTCTCGATTACCCAGATTCTTCAAGATCTGCTGAATGATCTTTCGAATGCGCCAAGCACAATCGAAATAAAAGTTTTCGGGACCGATCCCGCCGTTCTTGCTAAACTGGCGGTTGAGATAGACGCCCGCATCAAGCACGTCCGCGGTGTCGTCGACCACTTCACCGGTGTTGTCTACGCGAACCCGAACACGCTCGTTCGGTTGTTGCCGGGGGTAGGAAGCCAGGCCGGTTTCACGACCGATTCGTTAACTCGCGCGGTGCAGGCCGGCCTTAACGGCGAGGTGGTGACAACGCTCCCGCATCTGCCGGCGCCGATTCCAGTCCGTCTGCGCTACGACGCCCCCTGGAACCAGCAATACGGCGATCTACAGAACATGCCAATCGTAGCCCCAAACGGCGCCACCTACAGCCTGGGAGCCCTTGCCAACGTCGAACCGATCGGCCCGGCGACGGAATTGAACGAAGAAAACCTCCGACAGATCGTTCGTGTCACGGCAAACGTGAGTGATCGGGATCTCGGAAGCACGATCGGCGACATCAAGCGTGCGCTGGCCGATGTAAAATTGCCGGCCGGCTACGCTATTACCTACGGCGGGCGGTACGCGCTCCAGCAGCGGTCGTTCGCGGAGTTTGCCATCGCGATCGGCGTTGCGGTCCTGCTGGTGTTTCTGGCCATGGTTTTCGAGTTCCGCAACTTCAAGATCCCGCTTGTCATCATTTCGTCCGTGCCGCTGTCGCTCTTCGGAGTTGTAATCGCCCTGCGGCTCACGGGCATCCCGCTGAACGTGTCGTCGTTCATGGGCCTCATCCTCCTGGTTGGTGGAGTCGTCAAGAACGGCATCCTTCTCTTTGACGAGGTCGCTCGCTTATCGCCCGGAGATGGCGACGTTGGGCGCATCATGCTCGAAGCTGGGCGCATCCGCATGAGGCCCATCCTCATGACGACACTGACCTCAATGCTCGGTGTACTTCCCCTAGCCTTGGGGTTAGGCGCCGGCAGCGAGATGCAAAAACCGCTCGCAGTCGCGACGATTGGAGGCCTGATCTTTTCGACGTTCTTCACTTTGCTGCTGATGCCGTCGTTCTACGCAGCATCGGCTCGCGCCAAACTTCGCATCATGCCGGATTTGCTCGCAGATCACGATTCGCAATCCGAACAAGAAAAAGCCCTCACGTGAAGAATGTGCTCTTCGTAGCCTCGGTCCTTGCATTCGTCTTACCCGGCGTTGCCTTTGCCGATGCCGCGCCGCCGCCTTTGACGCTGGGCGCGGCGCTCGTTGAGGCGCGCGCGGACAACGCCGACGTGATTGCAGCGCTGCAAGCCATCGAAATTCAAATCGCCCGACTCGAGCAGACCTCACCGAGTGCCTTGCGCGCGGAAGCCGCGGACGCAAGCGCTCCCGACGTACCGGGCGGCCTCGGCGAGCTGCGGGTGCACACGATCGGTGTGCAGCAGCTGTTCGATCCGCCAGGCGTTCTCGCGGCATCGCGACTGGCTGCGCGCGCAGCCATCGACGGCGCGCGGTCGTTGTACGCAGTCGTGCGACGCAACGTCGAGGGGCGAGTCGTCGACGCGTATTACGCGCTTGTCGGTGCGGGCGCGCTCGTCGCCGTGAACGTAGAAAACGTCCGCGTGACGGACCAGTTCGTCGGCAGCGCTCGAAAGCGCGTGCGCGCCGGCGCTGCTGGAAACTTCGAGTTGCTCCGCGCGACGAACGAGCTGCGGCGTGCCCAAACGGACCTCATGCGCGCGCAGGCAGACGAACAAGGTGCGCGGATCGAGTTGAACGCGTTGCTCGGCCGTTCGCCAGACTCACAGACCACTGTCGCTGCCGGTACGACCGATGTAACCGTGGCTTCCATGGACGAACTTGTGGCGCGTGCGCTCGCCTCCGATCCACAATCTGCGGTCATCCGGGCGCAACTCGCGCAGGCGGCGGCAGAGAGCCGGGCTCGTCAGCTGCGACGCCTTCCTTCACTGTCAGTCGGCGTGGGGACACAGACCACGACCGCGGCTAGCTTCCCGTCACCGTCGAAAGGCTCGGCGATCAGCGCCTCGCTTTCGATTCCGCTCTTCGACTACGGCACGATCCGCGGCGCTGTACGGGAAGCGCAGGCGAACTCTGCGGTCGCGAAACTGGAATTGCAGGGTCGCCAGCTCGCCGTCAGGGCTCTCGTCGCGCGGGCGCTCGCTGCCCTTCAAGCAGCTGGCGCGCAGCTCAACTTCGCGCGCGATTCTCAAACGCAAGCTGAGAAGGAGCTCCAAGTGGCCGAATTCGGCTATCGTAGGGGCGCCCTCGGCGCGCTCGACGTGCTCGCCGCGCGAAACGCCGCCATAGCCGCTCGCGGCCAGGCCGAACGATCCGCTGCGGACGCTGCATCTGCCGTTGCACGAATCGAACTGCTCCAAGGAATAACACCGTCGCCATGAGATTCTTTGTCGTCGCATCATTTCTCGTAATCGTTCTGCTTGGCGGATGTTCACCCCACGCTCCGGCACCGGCATCTGCTCCGTCGTCTTCCGGGTCCGGCGCTCCGTCAGTCACCGAACCCGGCGTGCAGGTCAAGCTCGCGCCGCTCGAACGAGGTTCGCTCGCTGGAACCGTGGACGCTTACGGTTCAGTTCTGACGGGGCCAAATGCGCGAGCAACGCTTTCATTCCCCACTGACGGCCAGATAGCGGACATCAACGTCAACGTCGGCGACCGCGTGACGCGCGGCCAGACGCTCGCTCAACTCGACACGCGCATGGCGCGAAGCGCGGTCCAGCAAGCGCAGGCCGACGTCGACGTCGCGCGCGCCGCACTGGCACGCGCCCGAGCGGGCGCACGACCTCAGGAACTCGCAGAGAACGCGGCGCTCGCGCAAGCCGCACGAACAAAGGTCGACACCGCGCGCGCCGAGCTCGAACGGCAGCGTTCGCTGGAGGCAGCGGGCATTGCTTCAGTGCGCAATGTGCAACAGGCACAGTCGGCGTACGCCGACGCGCTCGCCGACTTCCGGGCGAAGCGACAAGCCGGATCGCTCTTGCTCGCCGGACCGCGCCCGCAAGACGTGGACGTTGCGCGCGCGCAGCTTGACCAGACGCTCAGCGCGCTTTCAACGGCGCAGACACGCGTATCGCTCATGACCATCGTCGCGCCGTTCGACGGCGTGATCACCGCGCGAATGAAAAACGCCGGCGAGGTCGTCGATCCGACGACTGCAGTTCTGTCGCTCGTGAACCCAAATCGCACGCTTGTCGAAGTCCAGCTCAGCGAAGATCAGGCGGCGACAGTCCGACCGGGAGACCGGGCAACCATCGTGCAGGGCGGCTCAACACGACCAGTCGCCGGCATTGTGGACGTCGTGACCCCAGCGTTCTCGTCGGAGACGAGAACGCTCACGGCGCGCATACGTTTGCTGTCGCTAGGGCTCACGCCCGGTGCGTCCGCGCGCGCGAAAATCACCGTTCGAACTGCGGCAGAAGGATTCGTCGTGGCCGAGGAGGCGGTCGTCAAGGACCCGCAAACGGGTCAAGCGGAAGTCTTTGTCGCGAACGCCAATCAAGGTTCGTACTCGCCGACGCCCGTGCGCATCCTATTGCAGTCCGGTCGTGTCATGTCAATAGTGGGCCCGGGACTCCATGCCGGTGAAAAGATCGTAACCTCCGGCGCATACGAACTGCTGGCGAAGTCCGTCGGATCCTAGAAAGATGAAAAGCAAAACATACCGCCCCGGCTCTACCGGAATCGAGCAGGCACTTGGAACGCGGGAAACCGCGATTATGGAATACCTTTGGAAACACGGCGCGGTTGCGCCGGGCGAATTGCATCGCGGCCTAAGTTCCAAAGGGCAGCTCGCTTACACCACGGTGCACACCGAACTGTCACGGCTGGCCAAAAAGGGTCTCGTGCGCAAGAGCGGCAGGCACCTGGAGGCCACGTATGCGCCGGCTATGTCGCGGGAACAGTTCGTGGCCTCGCTCGTATCGCAAGTGGTAGGGGGGCTCATAGACGCGCATGGCAGCGCCGCCATCCACGGGTTCGTCGACTTTATTGCTGACGACGATCAATCGATGGATGTCGTCAAACGCCTACTGCGTCGGCGCCGGTCGAAGGGCTGACGCGTCGATGCGGTTCATCCGAAGCGCGTGGCTTCTTATATTCTTGATTCCGCTCGTGCCCTTGGCGGGAAGATTCTGTACGTTGGTTCCGACTGACGCGATATACCATTCGCTCGTCTTTCTCCACGAACGGCTGCCGCTAATCATCGCCTTTCTGGTGACTGCTTCGGCGATCGCGACAATTGTAAAGTTGACGCGAGTGCGCGGCCGGATTCGAACCCTGCTCGAGTTCTCTTCGTCGTTGCCGAGCCGAATTCAAGCGATCGCCCTGCGTGAAGCTCAGACACTGAGTATGCCGATGCCGCGAATCGTGTACTTGGATGTGCCCCAGACTATGTGCTTCGCCACCATCGGGGGACCCCTCATCATATTGTCGCGCGGATTTGTTGAGCGGCTGTCCGACGACGACCTGACGCTTGTGCTGCGACATGAGATGACACACGTTCAACATCGAGATCCTCTGCGCGGCGTGCTCGTGCATCTTGCCTTTGGCGCGCTGCTTGTGCCTGGTTTTGAAGCAATTGAACGGACGCTGTATATTAAGCGCGAATCTCATGCCGATGTGGTCGCGGCCCAGTACAGTCCGGAGAGGTACAATTCATTGCTATCTCGGCTTTCCCGAGCGTCAACGGAGGATTCTTCGATTTGCCGTGGCGTCGCCTTCGACGGCCGGGCCCCATTGGCAGCCGGTGACTCCGGACGGCGACCCCTAAGTTGGACGCGGTTCATACCCTCCGCCACAGCTGCCGCGCTGATCGTCGGCGTAGTCCTCAGTCACGCGTTTTTTGATAATCACCTAAACTATCTGCTGACGCATCACTGTTGATCGCTACACTCGCTAAAGGGCCCGCGATGCAAGAGTAACTTCGCGTTCGCTGCACGGGAAGGCCAGCTTAAGCCCCTCTGGCGTGTCACTGACGAGAACCGGCGAAAAGGGAGCAAGAACCCAAAAAGTACCAATGGGGTCACTTTAGGTGCACACTATGGTGCACACTATGCGGCAGATATCAGTAGACGACCGTCGACGCCCATGGACTTAACGAAACCCCGGAAAACGAGCGTCAAATGGGCGCTAGTTGCCACCGATCGACAATAGTAGACAGACGTCCAAACCAAATTGACACTGTAGAGGCCAGAGGTTCGAGACCTCTCGCGCCCACCATCCAAAGTCATTACACCGCGAGCTTCTCGCGGTGTTTTTTCTTTTGTCTCAGAATCTGAATCGCATGGGCAAGGTGCCGCGCCGGAGGTCGTTTCAAATTTCGGGTAAATTCGTAGCCGGCCTGAACTAGGCGGGGCCGCAAGAAAGAAGCGGCGTACTCCGGATTTGCAACCATCCAAAGGAGTACGCCATGAAGCAAGTTTACCCCAAA
>Ga0207416_1002814_pt1 | contig 17883 bp, 11 predicted proteins | sample PaiPotPPM11metaG_FD_184107 | JGI IMG/M metagenome (GOLD analysis project Ga0207416, IMG submission 184107) | Iron sulfur acid spring bacterial and archeal communities from Banff, Canada, to study Microbial Dark Matter (Phase II) - Paint Pots PPM... ...
GTCCGATGGATAGGCTCTCCGCTCGCTCATCTCTTCTTCTCCATTGCTTCTGCTTTTTACATATTCTTCTCCTTTCCTTTATCGGCTTCGGGATCTGGTTCTTACACTCTCTTAGACAAGGATACAATATCGGAATCCGAGCCCCCAGAATGACCCGCTGTTTATAGCCATTGAGAGGATCGACCTGACCCCGGATGGCCGCGTTCGTGAGAACCCTGCTTGTCTCCTGGAAGGAGGCTGCTGCTACCCAACTCGCAGTACAGAGAGCAGCCCTGGTCAATCCCAGAAGGACTGGACGAGCCATTGCTGGCTGTCCACCTTGTACAAACGTCCGTGCATTGGTCTCCATGAAGCTGAAGCGATCGAGGATGGCTGTGGGCAGCAGCTCTGTATCTCCAGGATCGGTGACTTGTACATATCGGAGCATCTGGCGGACAATCACTTCAACATGCTTATCATTGAGAAAGACTCCAGTTGCGCGATAGACACGCTGCACTTCATTGACCAGATAGTGTGCCGTCGCCTCGCGTCCCAGCAGATGGAGAAGCTGCCGGGGATCACAGGCCCCGGCAGAAAGTTTTGTGCCAATGACAACGGTCTGTCCCTCTTCGACGGCAACGGTCTGACCAGGGATGATCTGGTACGCTCTCTCCTGACCTGGAGATGTGGTGCAACGAGCAGGCTGGGTAATGCGAATGACCGTTCTCCCTATGTCCGCTTGTTTTTCGATGTGGATCGTTCCTTCGGTCTGGGCAAGCAAGGCTGCGCCTTTGGGCACGCGAGCTTCGAAGAGTTCATTCACGCGTGGTAAGCCCTGTGTAATATCTCCCTGAGCATTGGCAATCCCACCCGAGTGAAAGGTCCGCATCGTCAATTGGGTGCCAGGCTCGCCAATGCTCTGTCCGGCAATGATGCCGACTGCAACCCCCTGTTGGACCAGCCTGCCTGTGGCGAGATCCTGACCATAGCAGTGGCAGCAGATCCCAGAGGCAGCCTGACAAGTGAATGGAGAACGGACTCGCAGAGCCGTCACTCCAGAAGCAAGCAGCCTTCTGACATGCTGATCGTCAAGGAGGACCCCAGTTTCCAGGTCGCTGACTGGCTCAGCAAGCACCCGACCCACCACTCGGCTACCCATATCAGGCAGGCCCAGGGCACAACTTTCCTCATTGGTGATAAGCCAACTCTCCTGTGTTCCACAATCCTGTATGGTAGTCCAGACTTCCATCCCAACCTCAACCAGTCTCCGAGTGAGGTACCCTGATTGTGCTGTGTTGAGGCTTCTGTCCATAAATCCCTTCCTTGCCCCAGACCCGGCGATAAAGACCTCCCAGGGGGTAAGACCGATCAGGTAGTTGCCCAGCACCGGGATGGGGATAATCCGTCCAGATGGATCTGCCATCAGCCCACGAATGCCCGAGAGCTGACGGATTTGCTGGAACTTGGCTTTGGTCGCGCCGGATTTCACAATCGTTGAGATCGTTCCCCAGGGATCAAGCAGCTCCAACAGCTTGGAACTGATCTGCTCGGTGACCTTAGTCCAGAGTGCAATGAGGTGCTGATCGCGCTCCTCTTCATTGAGGGTCCCATCCAGGTAGGCTCGCTGGAATGCCTCGGCATGCCTCTGTCCCTCTACAACCATGGCCTGTTTTTCCGGTGGCTCCTCAATATCGCTGAGAGCAAAGCTCAGGCCGCTCTTGGTGGCAAAGCGATACCCGAGCTGCTTGATGGCATCGGCCAGTTTGGCGGTTGCATCTTCGCCAAGAAGCGCCAAACTCTCCGCGATCAGCTGCTTCAAGCCTTCCTTCGTCATGGGGTAGTTGCGGTAGCGCAGTTCCTCGGCAAGCAGGTCATTGAACAGGAGCCGCCCAACGGTCGTCTCAAGACGTCCTCGTTTGGGAGAGGAGGTCTGAGCTGGCGCAGGAGCATGGTAGATCTGCTGGTCAGGTACACGAACGATGATCGGCGTGTGCAAGTCAATCACCCCCTGCTCATAGGCCAGTCGTGCCTCGTCCACATCAATGAATGCTCTACCTGCCTGCTTGGTGCTTGGTCGCTCCTCGGTCAGGTAGAAACAGCCCAGCACGATCTCCTGGGACAGTGAGATGGTTGGCTCTCCTGTTGCTGGGCTACGCAGATTGCGTACTGAGAGCAGCAATTGTCGTGCCTCGGCCTGTGCCTCATCCGAGAGTGGCAGATGCACGGCCATCTGGTCGCCATCAAAGTCTGCATTAAAAGCACTGCAGACCAGCGGATGCAGGCGGATGGCGTGCCCCTCGACGAGTCTGGGCTCGAAGGCCTGAATGCTCAAACGATGCAGAGTCGGGGCACGGTTTAACAGCACGACCTTTTCGTGCATGCATTCGGCGAGTGCATCCCACACCAGCGGGTCGCGCCGCTCGACGAGGCGTTTGGCAGAGCGAGGGCTGTGGGCGATGTGGCGATCCACTAGCTTGCGCATCACAAAGGGCTTGAAGAGTTCGAGCGCCAGATGCTTTGGCAGTCCACATTCATGCAGCCGAAGATCCAGGCCAACACAAATGACACTGCGCCCAGAGTAATCAACCCGCTTGCCGAGCAAATTGCGCCGGAACCGGCCCTGTTTCCCACGGAGCACGTCGGTCAGACTTTTGAGGGGCCGAGCACTCCCATCTCTGAATGGGTGAGGTCTGCGAGCATTATCAAAGAGCGCATCGCATGCCTCCTGTAGCAAACGCTTCTCATAGTTCAGGATAGCCTGGGGGGCATCATGTTCCATGAGGCGTTGGATGCGCCGATTGCGGTGCAGGACTCGGGCATAGAGCGTATTGAGATCGGAGGAAGCCAAGCGTCCACCACTCAGCCGAATGAGGGGACGCAGATCCGGCGGCAGCACAGGGATCACTGAGAGCACCATCCAGGCCGGGTCTATTCCAGAGCGACGAAACGCTTCTACGACGTGGAGTCGCTTGATGGCTTTCTTCGGGTTGCCCTGTCTCCTGCGAACAGCCTCTCGCAACGATGCAGCCAGTTCAGTGAGATCGAGAGCCACAAGACACGTCTCTATCGCCTCTGCTCCCGTTTGGGCGTGAAAACAGTTTCCTGCCAACTCCGCGAGACCATGATACTGTGCCTCATCGAGGAAGTCCCCGACGGAAAGACACACAAGCCGCTGATGGAGCGACTGCTCGGTTTTGTTCTCTTGCTCGTTGCATCGGGAGAGGATGCGGTCTCGTTCGGCTTGGTCGATCTGGGTGACCAGGTAGCCAGTCGTGGAGAGCACACGGGCCAACTGACGTGGAGAACAATCGAGCAGGAGGGAGAGGACACTTGGCACTCCATAGGCGAACCAGCTATGCACGACCGGGACCACCAGCTCAATGTGTCCCATCCGCTCGCGACGTACCCGGCTTGGTGCCACTTCCACCCCACAGATGTCGCAGACAAAGCCAGGTGAGCGCTTGCGGCGGTATTTTCGACAGGCGCACGTCCAATCCTGCATGGGACCGAAGATCCGTTCGCAAAAGAGTCCTCCCTTTTCAGGTTTGTTGGTGAGGTAGTTGAGGGTGTCCGGCTTGGTCACCTCACCGTGACTCCACTGGCGGATCTGCTCTGGTGAGGCCAGACTGATGCGCAGGCTCGTGATGCTGTTCAGATTCATGATCGTTTCCTCTTCTTTCCAGTTCTAGAAAGGATACTCTTGGTCTCTGATTATGCGGGTGGACTGACCGGGATCGCTGGAAGGGTTGCACTCACGGTCGTATCGCTACTGGCGGCACTCAAGAGAATGGTCCCGGTGACAGCGGGAACCGAGGCATACGGAGGATCAAAGACCATCGGACTGTAAATCTCTCCAGGAAAACTGTCCGCGTAGGTCTTTCCCGCAATCGTGACATTGATGGCATGGGTTCCACTATAGTCAAAGACTCGTCCCCACCAGCTATGGCAGGAGAGCGAATAGCGACGTTCGACTCTGCCAATAGCTCGTCCTCCAGCAAGAATATCGGCCTGATCCGCTGTCCGTACATCTCCTGGGGAGGTACATCCCTGTGCTTCTGGGTCCTGACCATTACAGGTGGCTGCTGTTGGCTGCTCCGAACAGGTGAGGGCTGTGGCAGCAGCCTGGGCGTGGAAGGGCAACTGTGGAACCAGGAACACGGCCATGCCTGAACTGAGAAGCAACGCAATAAGAAGACAAACCATTTCGCCCTTTTTTGAACGTCGTGTCGTGATCGATGTCATGGAAATGACTCCTTCCTGAGAGGTGTGCAGGTGCCTGTCGATCTATTCAGAAGACAGACACCTTGCTTGTGTCAATGTATCTCTTCATCACAGTAGCATTCCGCTCCGGTTCGCCACCGGAACATGAGCGGACAACGAGCGGAACCGAACCAGAAAACGACCGGGAAGCAAACCAGAAAACGGCGACGCACGTTCGTACGAGCAGGATCTGGTCCTCTCAGAGGCCTATTCTACGGTATCCTGCGCCTCTCCATTGGTGCGATGGTGTCGCATCTTCTGCCCTATCATCGTTGTCATAGTTCATGAGTGGCTCATATTTCCTTGAGCACGCGATGCACAAAACGCAAGACGCCTCCTGGGCGAAGCATTCCAGCCCAGCCTATTCCCTGCCGCCAGTCAGCACCGATATCATCTCTCATGGCACTTCTGAAGCTTCAGGCTCCCCTGCTTATCCACGCTCGCCTCGTTCTCGTTCCAGGGGGTCCCACGACCTGTTCCAAGTGACTCATGCCTCGGACGATGTTCTGCGGCATGATCAGGCGTTGGCTGAGGTGATGGAACGGGTGGTGATGTCAGCTCAGAAGAGCGCTCTCCTCCTGAGCGCTTCTTGCCCATACGCCTGCTGCGTCGGTGATTGTCAACAGGTTTGCTCTCGTCCATGTCAGGCAAGGCAACCTCATCTTTTTGAGAATGAGGCGGACCACTGGTGGTTCCCTCAGCGACCTCTCCACCCTGCGTTGGCTGACTGGGCTGTTTGTGGGGATGGGATGAACCACGAGGAGTTCCACTCGTGACCTCTCTCCCCTGCGTTGGCTGACTGGGCTGCTTCGTCGTTGTGACCAGTTGCGCTGCGGCCAGGTCCTGGGCTCGTTGTGCTGCGGCCTCCCGCTGCTGTTTCTGGGCCAGTGCAGCCCTCGCCTCACGCTGTAATCTTGCCGCAGATGCGCTGACGTCCAGGAAGCGATGCAGATGCTCTCCATAGCGACGGTCCACCTCGCTGGCTGACAGGGAGGTACACGCATTGGTCTGCCGAATGGCTTGGACCAGCTTCTCATGTGACGGATCGTCCTTCCAACTGGCAGGGTGGATCAGGGCCACTGAGATGATCTGGAGCGGGTATCCTGGGATAGCCAGCCGAGCATAGCAATGGATGGGAGGCTGACTGATGATGTGCTTGACGGTGACCTTTTCCTGTAGTTCGGTCTCCATGAGCTTGGCGTCTTCGGCTGAAATGCGAAAGACCCACAGATGCTGGCAATTGGAGAAGACCATCTCAAGCAGGCCATGACGGATCGTGGTGAACCGTTTGAGACTCTGGGTCGAAAGGAGAAGCGCACACCCATATTTGGCATCTTCTGAGAGCAGCTTCTCGAAATCGCTGCCCGAGAAGTTCTGAAACTCGTCGATAGCGACACAGACCTTGCGACGCTCTCGCAGGGGAAGGTGCTGCTGCAGGCTGAAAGAACGGTGCAGCAGGTTGATCAACGTGGAGCCTAAGATATTGACCGCATTGTCATCCATATCCCTAGCCGAGAGAGCACACAGCACGATCTTGCCCTCTGTGACGGCCAGATGTACAGGAGCTTTGGTTACTGGTTGACCGACGATCCGTCTGAGATGGGCATTCTCACTGAAGACGCCGATCTTGCTCAAGATCGGCATGATAATTTCCTGCCGAAAGGTGCTGGCGGTTGGCAGGGCAAAGTAGGTGTGTTGCCACCAGGCAAAGATCTCCTGGTGCCAGGTGTCGTTGATATCAAGCTGACTTAAGACCTGAGTGGCGTAGTCCTTGTATTGCAGCAAGGGGTTAATGTCGAGCAGGGTGTATTGCTCCTCGGCTCTCCCTTGCTGCACTAAACGTTCATTGAGAGTATAGAGCAAAAGACAGACGGCGTTGAGAAAGTAGGCCATGCGTGGTCCCCAATACTCCGACCAAATCTTCTGGAAGCAGGACATCAAGTGACCGACCGCCTGATCACGAGTGAAGCCCATGGATGCATCCAACGGATTAAGGGCCACCGGGAACTGAGTATCGGTCATGTCGAGCAGCAGGACATCCTGGGTACGCAAAGGTGGTACGAGCTTGAGCAGGTCCATGATCAGATCGCGATGTGGATCTGCCACAAAGACCCCAGGTTGAGGGGGCATGTCGTGTGCTCTTGGTTGCAGCGGCTGCATGGCGGCACTGGTGAGCACCTGAAGCAGCACCGATTTGCCGCTGCGCGACATTCCGGCAAAGAACATATGCGAAAAGAGCACCTCGAAGGGGAGATACACTGGGACATGGTGGCGACGATGATGGGAATACCCGACCAATGCTGGCGGCAAGGGTGAGGGCTGCTGCTTGATCTGGTGAGCGATTTCGGGGGAGGCCAACAGCCCTTTGGATGCCACTCGACGCACCAGTGGCAGATCGGTCATCTCCTGTGGCAGGTGGAACATCCCGGAAAGCTCCAGTGATGAGAGGACTTGCCAGGAATACGCTCCACCGTGGAGCAGGCGAAGGAGTGGAGAGGCATACGGAAAGGCGTTGCATGCACTGGTGAGTTGTCTGGCCTGCCAGTCCCCCGCATGTAGGAACCTCGTGCGCTTGAGGTACAGGCTGTTGGATGAGGCCAGGGTGAACTGACGATACACCACTTCCATGCTCCAGAGATGGGCAGATAACTCAGCTGTTGTGCTCATCCGCTCGTGCCCAATCACGATGACACGCAGGTGGCTATAGAAGCCCGCCTTGGCCATTTTTTCCGCGACCAGCTTCATGTCGTAGATCGGCGGTCGTTTGCGAAAAAGCTTCCACCACAGCAAAGCACCCACGCCGATGGCAAGTGCTATGCCCAGAAGCATGAGCTGCAACCAGGCGTGTTGCTGATACCAGCGAAAAGCAAAGACACTGCCAATGAAAGCGACGATCATGGCAAGCAATCTGGCCCCCTCAGCGATATCAGAGCGCGTCGTCACGTGTTTCATTGATACTGCTCGCTCATCTCGCTCCGGCTGAAGGGCATGCTCGACCGATTTGCGAATGTCGGCGGAGAGCCAGCTCTCGGGAGCACGCACCAGAGCCAATTGCACGACGATACGCTGACCGGACCCGATGGCTTCCATATTGGCAAGCAGACCAGCAAGGGGGTCAGTCCCAGGTTCGGCTAGGGCCTTGCCTGTGAACGTTTTGAGCGGGAGCCAGCTGGGCTGTGCCAGGGAGAACTCGCCGACAACGGCATGCTCCCCTGTGCGTACGATGAGCGGATCAGCGTGGGGAGTGACGCGTTGGATCTCTGCCTGAGGGTATTGGGCTTCTAGCTGCTTGCAGAGCAGAGTCAGCTGTGCCTGCGAACTGGCTCTGAGCAAGAACCCCTGTTCGCGTCTGGTGCCAACGAGTTCGAGGACAAATGGCTCATCGCTGGCACAGGCCTGCAGCCAGTTCTCCATCGCCTGGGCCTGCCGTGCCCCTTCATCGGAAGGCACGATGAGTGCAAGAAACTGCCCACCCTCCGGCCTGAGAGGTGATGTTTGTCCATGCCTTTTCCAGCTTTTCCTCAGCTGGGCCAAGAGATCACGTAGGAGCGTTGGCAGAGGTGGTGTCGTTGCCTGGGTCATGAGTCCCTCCTTTCGGTGTGAGCATCACCGTTTTGACGTTTCTGGTGCTGGCGTTGCCGCAGCAGACGGCGCTCTCGTGGATCGGTCGTGCAGATCGCCTGATGAAGCGGACTCTGCCTGGCAACCTGAAGAGCCGCATATTCGCGACCACAGCGGAGCACGGCTCGGCCTGAGACGCCCTCCTCGAGAACGCGTTCTAACTCCTCGGCAAGCTGGAGTTTGTGTGCGGCATGCCGCTGCATGCCCAGGAAGAAACAGGTCCCAGCGTTGGAGATAATGACCTGTCCCTCTTCCAGGAAATCTGCTGGATGCTGGGAAAGCGTGAACTGGGCGATCCCAAGTTTGCGGAAGCCACGTGAGCCTGACTCCAGGTAGCGCTTGCCTGCTGGATGCTTGAGCATATAGGAAGCCTCTTCCACCACGTAGGCCAGATAGCGATCATCCCGGCGCAGGGTGCGGTGACGCTGCAAGAAGTTCTGGACAACATAAATCATGAGCGGATACCACTTTTCATCCAGCTTGTTGATATTGAAAATGGTCAAGGGACACTCGATCTGGACCGTGGTCTGCCCTGGAAAGAGATGGGTCACCATCTCAAAGCGCTCAAGCAAGACCTCGCGCACCGAGGGTGAGGAGGCTGGCACCTGCTTCATTGCTGCCATGAGGTCAGCAAACACTGGCGGTTCTCGCAAGAGCGTCTGCGGATCATGCCGGATCGCCTCAAACGTGATCCCTTTGGCAGCATAGGCCTCGCGTGCTGCGTGGGTGAGAAAAGCCTCTTGCGCTTTGGTCAGGGTCTCCCCATAGAGCAAGGAGAGCCCGACGAGCAAATGGTTGTCGATGCACTCGGCCAAGATGTCGCTAGCGTCATCGAGATGCACATCGGCAGGCCCATAAGGAAGGTCCATGATATTCACCGGGCACGCTCCAGCCAGATGAAAGCGCTGACTCTCCCCATGCAAGTAGTCGTGAATGGCGTCGTAGTCGCCATCGCGATCCAGCACCACGGCATCGGCAATCTTGGTGCACAGCAGGCCCAGAATCAGGGTCTTGACCAGCCAGGACTTGCCCATCCCGCTCTCGCCGCAGATCACGACATGCGGGTTGGGCAGTCTCTTGTGAGGGTCCCACGGGTTCACGTACACCGGGCACTCCGATAAGCCCGAGCCAGTGGTGCCAATATAGGCTCCGGTCGGTGTGCCGATCGTCCCACGCGACCAGTTGAGAAAGGTCGAGAGCACATCAGATGGCAGGTTGGTGTAGGTATCGAGCCACATGAGGTCAGCAGGCAAGCAAGCCTGCCAGGCTCTATCATGGCACCAGGAGAGCGATCGGACACGCAATTGGAGATCTCTCAGATGTGAAAGCAGGTACGTGGCACGTTGCTCAAGTCGCTCAAGGCTTGAGGCATGGATGCCGATCACCATCTGGACGGCAAAGATGGTCAGCTTTTTTCGTGCCAGGGCGTCGATCACTGCTCTGACTTGCTCGGCTTCGACTTTCTGGTCCGCTTTGGTGATACGCAGGGTTTTGTGGTCTGCCAGCTGTTGACTTTCCAGCTTGGTCAGGTGCACCTCCAGCTTTTTAATCATCATGGCAGAGGCGATAGGCTGGTAGCGTGTCGTAATGATCATCGGAAGGCCGAGTGATGTCAGCTCTTCTTGCCACCCACATGTCAGCTCTGGAGCAAAACCGATCACCTCATAGTAGCGCTGATAGCGTTTCTCGTCGCGTACGGTGATTGCAACAGCATCCTTGAGCAGCGTGACTGCTGATGGCGCAATCAAGTCAGCCACACGGACAGTTCCTTGCTCGAAGTGTGCTTGATTGTTAGCGCTTGTGTAGATGAACGTACGGTGCAGACCTGTAATACATTTCTTCCACGTGTGTCTGATGGCCTGCAAGCTGGAGACCTGCCTGGGGATGCTGGCAGGTCCTCTGACCGCCGTTCCGTCGTATTCAACAGGGGCCTCGCACTCACCAGCGTGGAGTGTCGCTCTCTCTGCACGAGGCTCTTCTCCTTCATCAAGAACCTCAACTTCAAAGGAGGGAAGACTCGTTCCCGGCGTGAGGCAGGAGGCGTATGCTTGCAGGATGCTGGTATCATTGAGCAAAGTTGCACGCACGTCGAGCTGCTGGAGGGCTTTCTTAACAATGGAAACACGGATGCGCAGCTCATGTTTGACCTGCTCAGGGGTGACCTCGGGGACCTTCTTGGGCACAAGCAGCTCAAAAAGTCGCTGCAGGGGCGTGTGCGATGTTCCATCAGAGCGAAGCCGCTCGAGTTCACGGGTAGAGGCAGAGACAATCATCAGGTGCCTGATGGTCGTGCAGTGCGGTAGCCTGCCTTGCTGATACTGCAGACTTTCCTGCTGCAACTTCTGCAGCTGCGGTGTGGTCGCGAGCTGGGAAAGCACGTCGCGCTGTGCAACGAGGGCTGGGTCACGCTCGGGATGGGCCGTCTCGACCAGCGAGATGCACTTGAGCGGGAAGCCAAGGCCATCAAGGAACAGCTTGAAGCGCCCGTAGATGCGAACTTGTTCGGCCTCGGTTAGAAAGCGCACCTGCTGAAGGCTCTCGACCTCAAAGACAACCCAGGAGGTGGCATCGGGTAGCCGGTGCTTACGAGCCGTGATCATCCCTGCCATTGCATGATCCAGTTCATGCAGGTGAATCCAGCAGTCCCGGACCGAGCCAGGTTCGCCCTTCTCGGTCGGTGCCCCCTCTGGTCGCCACACAGCATCTTTCGGCAGGAACCTGAAGCGACCAAGGAGCACGAGCCAGGAGAGCATCGTGGAATCACCCACCTTGCCATGAACCAGGATCAGGACGAGGATCATGATGAGCATGTCCCCTATGATCCTGGGCAAGATGGGCAGAGACTCGGTGAGGGCAATGATGCCAAAGAGGGCTCCCAGGTCCGAGAGCAACTGGGTGAGCGACATGCCGAAGATCTTCTCCTCAAACTGCAGGAGGTGGCTGGGAACGGCTTTGATTAAGGGATGACTCTCATGTTCTGGCATGGCTGGTGTGAGCAGGTGCGTGTCTTCTTCCTCGCAAGCATAGCTCAACGAGGAAAAAGAACCGCACTTGCCGTTCTCCTTTCATCAGATGATCAGACGAGACATCGTCGGACGATCGAGAAGCGGCACTACAACATGCCACCAAGGCTGGTGGCCAATTGGACAAAGGCTCCGGTTCCGGCAATGATGGCGGCACAGACAAAGACTTTTTTGAGTTGTGTCCAGCGCTCGGCACGCGCTGCTGGTGAGGTGTCGTTATTGAGCATAATCCCGACGCAATAGACGGCAATAAGAAGCCCCGCCGCTGTAATGCCAATTTTGGCGGCATTCTGTTGCAGCGTACTCAGAACGGTGTTGAGATTGGTCAGTGTGTTCATGATGATCCCTTTCTGTGGAATATGGCAAACAACCCTATGCAAACAAGAAGGCGACCTTGATCGCCGTATCGACCAGGGAACCCAGACCACCACCACCCCGACTTCCTGAGCCTGCCCCAAAGCGCTCAAGCAGGGCCGGAATCTCAGCCGTCAGGTTGAGCATGGCAATGGCCAGGATGAAGCCCGTAAGCCCTGTCTGTTTGCTGGCGATCAAGAACTGAACGCCCAACCCGAAGGTCAGGAACTGAATAAATTGCTCGAAGATGGTGATGAAGTACATGCGTGCCCAGACCGAGAAGATCGGTGAGGTGGTCGGATGCAACGCGGTCAGAAACGCAGGCCCAGAGAGCACGAACAACACATTAAAACGGATGATCCTCTTGATGGACTGGAAGATCACACGGAAGAGCCCAATGCCAAACACAATACTCATCACAGCAGCCAGCAACAGGGTTTGTGCATTAGTAAAGAGTTGCCCATGGTTGACCTGCTGAACAAACGTTTGCACGTTAGCCCCAACGACCTCAGTGAGCAAGTTATTGAGGATGAGCAAATCCTCTCCAATCAGGGCTGAGAGATGGATGAGCAGTGCTGTGAGGATGACTCTGGCAATAAACTGGCCTACTGGCATCCGCAGCGTCCCTGCCGTGTCCCCATACATCATCTGGAGAGCACCAATGACAATAAAGAGTCCAAGCAGGAGGTCCGACGCCATGGTCATCGCTCTCCATCCCTGTATCACGATAGCATTGTGGGTGGTGAACTCCAAGGGAGTGGTGCTCGTCAAGTTGAGCAACGGCGCGATCGGACCCGCGAGATTTTGGAAGGTCTCGACGATCCGATCAATGAGCCATTGCAGTGGATTGAAGGCGGGAATCATGTCTTCTTCTCGTTTCTGCAGTTCTCTTGCTTGGCTTTGGGTATGTGCACACATACTTCGCTGTCTAGCATAGCAAGTGGTCTCGGACTGCAAGCAGAACTGGGAGAGGAAACAGACGGGTAACGGGCAGGAGATAACCGGAACACGACCGGGAAGAAAACCAGAAAGTGGAAGAGAGAGTCATGGAATAAAGCTGAGGCAGGGATGTTGCCTTGACGGTTTGAGAAGTGTTCTCAATACCAACTTGCGGTTAGTGGTATCCCTTTTGAATAGTACGTTAACGCATCCCTGCCATGCTGAGAATGATACGTCAGCTCGCAAGTTGGTATCAACTCATCTTTCGGAAAAGGCAATGGTGTCCAGTTTGGATGTGACTGTTGTCCCCATTGCTCGTAATAGACGAGGCTAGCAAGAGGGAGGCGCTGCGCCCACCCGACTTTTTGCAGTTCTGGTTCATCACCAAATGAGTCGACATACCCCAAGCAGAGATAAGCAACAGGGATAATATGAGATGGCAACTGTAAAATACGCTTGAGCGCTTCATTGTTGAGAATACTGACCCAGCCAACACCAATTCCCTCTGCTCGTGCTGCTAACCACAGGTTTTCGACGGCGGCTGCAGTGCTATAAACATCCGTTTCCCGGATGGTGTGCCGTCCAAGGACATGCGGGCCTCCACGTGTGGGGTCACACGTCACGCAGAGGTTAAGAGGAGACGCTAAAATGCCTGCCAATTTTAAACGGCGATAGAGTTGTTGACGCTCATGGTCATAGACCGTTGCCGCAAGAGCGTTTTCCTGTTCAAACAGAGCAGAGACTTGCTCTTTGGTGCTCTGTTCTCTGATGAGGACGAAATTCCAGGGCTGCATAAAACCAACGGAAGGGGCATGATGTGCTGCTTGTAAGATAACGGCCAGCGTTTCTTCTGGAAGAGGTTCTGGGCGAAAACGACGAATATCACGACGACGATACATTACCTCATAAATAGCTGCTTTGCTTTCCATTGACTCACGGTTCGACCATTTTTCAGACAGAAATTAGGAATCATCAGTCAATTGAAGATAGATGGCAGGTGCAAATCCTAACAACGCTAAAATATCCTTCTGAAGAGAAGAAAGTGGCGTGATATGGCGTTGTATGAATTCAGAAGTACGAACGATGGTAAGCGTCACTTCGCTGAAAGCTTCCAACAGCCGTTCTGCAGTTGGTTGATTGGTACGACGCTTAGGATTTCCTGCGTAGAGTCCAGAAAGCTCTCTTTTCTGCTTTTCTAGATTTTGCCGAACAACACTCTCTAATACTGTCAAGACACGCAATGCAATGGTGAGCAAGCGCACCAGTCCCACACGATGATCATCACGTTGCACATACATGGGAGCTAATGAGAGAGGATGTCCTTTCAGGCGCTCGAAACACCGCTCGACACGATATTCATCACGATAGGCTTCTACAGCTTGCTCGAGAGTGAGATCTGCCGTTTTCTGATTGGTAGCATACACACGCCAGCCCAGATGACTTATTGCATACTCAAGAGCTTTCTCATTGCGTTCACTACTTATGGTGAAGAAAACTTCTTGACGCGGTGATGAGAGTTTCCCTCTATAAGCACGTACTTGGCGCTCATGACTTTCTTCTTGAACAAGAACATCTAAAAGTCCTTCAACACGAAATTTCTTCATCACTTCTTGAATAGCTTCATCTATTTCTGTGCGCGTTTTTAGGTGCGTCTTTCCTTGCTTTCTCACCAATAAATTCTGTAGAGCCTGCTCTGCTTTCTTGATACGTTCTTGCAAAAAATGTGTTGCAGCTTCAGCTGAGCGTGTTGATTGAATCAAAAATCGACGTTCTGTCCATGTTTGCATCTGTCCGTTTATTTCAGCAGTCAGCGCTTGGCTCGTTTCATACCCTTTAGCAATACAGATACGATCATTTTTATCATTCACACGATAAACGATTTTTACAGGCAATCCTTCACTTCTTACTGTATCAATTTCCTGCTGTAATTGATCTAATGGCACTTGTACGGATGAAAGAGGGCACAAATAAAAATCACTCTGGAATTGAATACTAGCACGCGTCTGGAGTGCAGACATCTTACAATCTCCGATATAGAGCAGTCCCTTCTTTCCTAACCCATCGCGCACTCGTGCAATGATGGGCAGATACACGGGATCATCTGCTTGCTCGCCAGAAAGGACTTCTGAGGCCAGCGGCATTCCCAAAGGGTCCAATGAAGCCAGCACCACTTTGAGCTGTGCGAGGTCGGGTCGATGATCCTTACTGTATCCCAATTGCAGCAATCCCTCTTCATTCACTTCAGCATAGCTACTGACGGTCGTTGTATCAACGCGTATACATTCTTTTTGCAGGTCATACACTCGTACCAAATTTCCCATCAATTCCTGTTCAAATGCAGACCAATGAATATCACTACTCAAAGCATGCAATACATCCGCAAGACGATCATCTGTCATATCTTTTGTTTCAAATGTTTCCAGCCCACAGCCACGTATTACTTCTCTCTTCCGCTCTGCCCATTGCTGTACCTGATTCATTCGATGACTGGCCTCTGAAAGGATATGGGATAACCAAATCATTGTCACGTTTCCTAGGCTCAATCCCTTCCGATTGCCATGGACTGGAATATGCTTATCCAATAGCTCTGCTAGATTCATGCGCTGTATATGTGCTAATAACAGCGGAATATCGTCTGCACGTTCTGTTTCAATATTCAACGTCTCTTTCATGCTTGGAGTGTATTACAATTTTGAAATCTCGTCAAGAAATGAGCGAACCGTGAGATTGAGAAAGCATGTACCGAACCGGGGATATCTGGAGAGAGATCGCTCATCTATACTCCTTCCTGATATTGAGCAGAGATCCATTTTCCGAGGCAACAAGTCATGATGAACAAGCCAGCAATCATCATGAAAAGTGTATCACGCAGAGATCTGGAACAGCAATCACCTGGGTCCTACCAATGTATTGCTGTGCCCTAGATTACAAAAACATCCCAGAGATTGTCAAATAGCACCATCACTTTCAAGCAGAGTGTGCCTGTTGAGCCAGAAAAAGGCAGAGACGAATGGCGATCTTTTCGCATCTCAAGCGGCTAGAGTCATATCCGACACGGATGTCTGATGCTTCCTTGTTTTGTTCCTTTATTCCCCCTTCCAGGTCATTTTCAGATCGCGTTCCGGTTGCTGTCTGCCACATACCCGCTGGTAAACCGGGTGAGTCTGTTAGAGTAGAAGGAACCCTCATGAGGAAAAAGACATCCCCTGCACAGCAACATCCTTGGAAATGGGTTGTCTGTGCTTGGGAGATCGTACAGCAAGATATACTTTTCATACCAGAATCTATTGCTTATTGTTGTTTGTAGTTCGTCGCTCTATTATTCATTCTCTTGTTTGTGGTATCCACCGTGCACAGGTACTTTCCCCAGCGGAAACATTCCTGTGCATGGCATTGTTTGCCATGGGACAGGGATGCTCTTTTTGGGAGGCTAGACCACGTGCACGGTCTCATCTATCTGAAAAGGAGATATCCCTATGAAGATCCGTACTGCCAGGTTAACATCTGTCGTCGTTGTCTCAACCCTGACATTTATTGCTGCTTCGGTTCTTTCAGCGTCTCATCCTGTTTTTGGTGCGATTTTTGAGATCGTGGGAATGGGCTGCTCACTCTGCCTCATTCTCATCTGGCTCATCTCACAGGGAAAAGCGTGGGGGAGAACGGTCCAGAAGCAGTGGGGCCGAGTACGGAGCTGGCTGCGCACACACACGTGTGAGAAAAAGGTACCTCATGACACGATTGTTCCCATAGCGCAGCTTGAGCACGTACGTCAGAATGTTCAGCGTTTCGGACTGGCTCTGTATGGAATGACACCAGAGATGGAAAACGCCCGTCGCATGCACTTTAAGCAACTCGGTGATGCGCTTCCGCCTCTGGCCCTTCCCCCACAGAACGCCGTCTTGTCTGCTGAATTCGCGAGCTTGATCAAAACCCTGACCCATTTTGGCTTTCCGTCTCTGGAGAGCGTACGACTCCAGCAGAAGGATCTTGCCTTCATCCAGCACTGGGGAAATGACCTGGAAGCGAGGTTGTGGCAACAATACCAATGCTCTTTCGAGCAGCAAGCCGCTGTGCGTATGGCCTTGGTCACTGTAGCTCAGCAGCATAAAGCACTTGGTGAAATGTGGGCTTTCGCTCAGCATTACTCAGGCTACCAGCGAATCCAGGGAGCACTCTGGCTCCTGGAAACCATGGTAAGCGACAATCGTTGTCACTGGGACCTCGCACAGACCTACGTGCAGGCGCTCCAGAGCGATATCAAGACCCTGGTGAAGCAATGTGAGCAAGCCATCGTCTAGCTTCTTTCGTCTTTTATAGTTCGTTCCTTCTGCCGTCATTGTTTTTCGTTTGTGTCCATTTATCCCATTCGCACAGCGAACCCTGGTACTTCCTGTGCGGTGGTGCAAACCAGTGTACATGGAAGAGATATCTTGGGAACGCTGAGTGGATGGAGATCGATCAAAGAAAGAAGGAGATCGTTCCATGACACACATCACTCTTAATCTACGTTCAGCTCACAACGCATTCATTTCCTGTATCGCTGCGGCCAATCAGCAGCACACTGATCCTGCAGTGCTCAGGAGCGTGTACCAGGAAAAGCTTGATCGACTCGATCAGGGCATAGAGGTGCTGTATCAGCTCGCCTCAGCGGGAATGGAAGAGCAACTCGCTCTTCTCTTGACCACCCTGTTACAGGAGTGGGCCATCAAAGAGGCGATTGAACTGCTCTTACGCTCTCATGATCCGATTGATCCGGCCAACCAGGGACTCCACAACGCCTTCTGGGAGAAGCTAGGCCGGCAGCATCAAGCACTCTCTTCTGAACTGCTTTTACAACTCCAACGAGGCAAGGAAGAGCGAGCACTGGCTCAGGAAGAGCGAGCAAGGAGCTGGCAAGCGATGGCACTGAACGCCTTCGAGAGTCAGCACCAGCAGCAGCAACGCTGGCAAGGAACCGCCTTGCAGTGGGTAGAGCACCAGCAGCAACTGAACCAGCACTGGTTCGAAAACCAGCAGGGGATGTTTCATCATTTCCAGCAAGCGAACCAGCAGTGGGCAAACACAGCGATGGCTGGCGTCCAGCAGGCGCAACTGGGTGTCAAGCAATGGTATGACTTCGCCGCTTCAACTCAGACCACCGTTGCCAACATGCTGGCAGGTTCTGAGCATCGGCAAGCAATGGTTGTCGAGCAAGCGATGACACGAGCCACCACCAAAAGGTGGCTAAGCAAGCTCATGATCATTGGTCTAGTGATGTTTGGTATGCTCGCACTGTTCGGGTGCTCGTTCTTCGCAATGATGCACCTCTATTAGTCCCTTCCAGAGAGGGAGGATTCTCTGGCAGGTGGGATACGCTCACCTCTGACCTGGTTTGGTGTGCCAGGGGCACGCCCCTGGTCACAGAGACCTCGCCCCGGCAGGGAAATCCCTGTCATACGATCCCAAAGTGAGGACAGGCCTCACGTGTCCCTTTAGGCCCTTGGAGCGAGGGATGATGTCGCTCTCATCCTGGCAGCGAGGAACTTTTCGCTTGCAACCGGTATCCACAGTCGGAGGTGTGTTGAGTGGAGGGCATGGACTTCTTTCGTCAGAAGGTCGTTCATAAAGGTTTGCTGGCACCATGATGGTTGAGTGATAGCGCTCCCCTCTCTTGTCCTTTGAACCGCTCTTTCGCTCCTGCCAAAAACCGCGTTGATGCCACCATCTT
>Ga0207416_1002818_pt1 | contig 17870 bp, 14 predicted proteins | sample PaiPotPPM11metaG_FD_184107 | JGI IMG/M metagenome (GOLD analysis project Ga0207416, IMG submission 184107) | Iron sulfur acid spring bacterial and archeal communities from Banff, Canada, to study Microbial Dark Matter (Phase II) - Paint Pots PPM... ...
GAATACGAGATAGTCGGAGCGCCAACTATCCAGCAACAGAATGGTCTAAGGCAAGTAGCTATCTATGCTAAAGGAGATACGAACTCACTCCAGGAACAAATTGAGCACTGTAAAGCCTACTGCGCCAGAAATGGTTACAGGATTGACAAGGATCAGCTTTATTTTGAGGTCCGAGAAGGTACTGATGAGCAGGATCGCCCCGAACTAAATCCCGAACTAAATCGCCTCACAGAAGTAGCAAAGGGCGGCCTGATAGATGTTGTTGTACTAACCAATATCCAAATGTTTACGAGAAGGCCTTCCTATCTTGCTGTCATCTTACAAGTATTTCAAGATGCAGGGGTTTTAATAGAAACGATAGATTGAATATGATACAGGCATATGAGCCTTCATTCGCACATAATTGGAAGATTATTCAATTGGCAATTCAGAGCGACCATGTGCATCTCTTCGTCAGAACAGATCCATAGAACTTGTCTGCTCTTCTCGGTACCACTTGCCCGCACAGAAAAATAGTTCACGCAAGGTTGCAAACATGGTAGCGATTTTTATGTTTCTGACTTTTTTGCCTGGTAATGACAGTTGGCGTACACTAACTTCGGTATACGTAAAGCCTGCACGAGCAAATCTGTATATCATTTCAACATTGGCCATGGCTCCTCGTGTCTCCAGGTGATGCGTCTGAAAAAAATCGGTCCTGAAAAGTTTGAACATACAATTCACGTCGTGTACCTTGATACCAAACATAAAACGTACCAGTTGTTTCCATGTCCAACCGTTGAGAGTGCCTACCCAGGAAGTGTAACGAGAATGAGAATATCCCAACACTGCATCATAGTCCTCAATGAGAGGGAAAAAGTCGACTAGATTGCAGATGTCAAATCGGCTATCTGCCCCTATGAAGAGCAGCAACTCTTTTGTGGCTACCTCAGAACCTGCGTTAAGTGCGGCACCGTACCCCCGTTTGACCTGATGGCTAATCATGCGTACGTATGAGTTCTGTCTGGTAAGTTGCCCTACAATCTTTTCAGTGCTATCTTCGCTACCATCGTTGACCACGATCACCTCAAAATCATTTGTCCATGCACTTAATGTATGAATGATTGTAGAGATCGTGTGCTCGATGGTGATCTCTTCATTATAGACTAGTAATACTACTGATAGGCTACGAGATGCAGTGACAGTTGGCACATCTTCTGCCGTAACTGTTAACGTGTCGCCAGGTAGCAAATATCCTTTGTTGGTAGCAAATATCCAGGCACGCATGATCAGAAAAGAGAGTACTGCAGTTCCAGCAATGGAACTTATCTTAGCTACATTCATCCATAGAGGACTGCTCAGTGAGCTAGCTATGAATAGGTTTGTTAAGAACCAATTGAGTGGAAGATTACAAAAAAAGCATAATGTTACTACAGTAATAAAACGCATTACCTGCTGTCTGCTGATTGGATTTTTGTCACCGAACGTCCAGAATTTATTGATAGCAAAGCTGTTCAAGGCAGCTACACATTGTGCAAGCAGGTTGTAGAGCAACAGCAGTTGTGTATCCTGGGTCGGTAGCAACCAGAGCAATAGGTTGAAAGCAAGCAAATCAATCGCTGTATTGAGAAACCCTACTAGGCTAAAGCGCGAAAGCTGACCAAATAGCTGCCTTATGCGTGAGCGTGCTGTCTGTGTAGTAATTTCCATAGGATATTAAATCTCCCTCTATTTTGATGACCTGCACTATTTCTTATTGGTAACGCAAGAGTTGAATGATGTATCGGGTGGAACTGGTCGTGATGGAAGCGGAAGTTCGCCCTTACGGTGATAGAGCATGAGTCCAGAAGGATCTCTAAAGATTGGCGTAAAGTGTGCTAGAAAAGTAGGACTATGCGGATGGAGTCCTTTGTTGAGCAAGCTCTGCTGGTCTGGGAAGTCGATGACCCACTCTACCGTTTTCTCTGGATGAGCTAACGCTTGCGGCCACAAGTCGGTAGAACCTTGATAGATGACATTTTTGAAGTCTATTCCGGCATCTACGAGACTGACATCGCCCGACGCTTCATTCTCCAGAATCTGGCCTCCGTCATAATGTTGGGCCAGGAACTTATTTAACGCGTGAGGCTGTCCGCATGCTCCATACAGACCATCTTGTAGTGTAATTGGACTTTGTGCCGCTGTGGAACCTACTGGAGTGAGCATTACAACAGCCAGTGCCAGTTGTATCGGTATACGACGGTGGTAATGATGGCGCAGGAATTTGTAAACGCCATCGGCTAGTAGGGTCAGCAAGAGTGCAACTGGCCCTACCATTTCCGATCCATAGCGTACATTGCTGAGGGATCCGTTGGGATTTCCGGGTAGGACACCGGGTACCCGTATAACGGTTTGTCCGGTGTAGAGCGACAGCACATCAAAGCCAAAGACTGATAAAAAAGCCAGGGTCGCCAACGCTTCTGGTGAGAAACGCCGTCTTATAAGGAGGAGGAAGAGTCCCAGAACTGCCAATACAAACAGCACAGGACCTGTTGTGTCAGCTACATCAAACGTATAAGTTACAAGTGACATCCACAAATTATGATATGTGTATAATGTCCCACTCTTAATAGCCGCTAGCTGTTGGGCTTGTGCAGAAAAGGGACCACGCTGGAATGCGAGGGCATCACCAAATATAACTTGGTTCCATATAAGCCAGAGCGCGATACCAAATCCTGCGAGTGAACCATACAGAACGAGATTTCCTAGTACCTGTTCCCAGCGGTAACGCTTCTGTCGGCTAATAATGAGAATGAGCATGCATAACCCTAAAAAGATGACCCAACCCTCATAGCGAGCCAGGACAGCCAGGAATGTACAGGCTCCACTAAAAACCAGTAGTCTCGCCCGCTCTTCTTGTACCCATGCAAGAAAGTAGTAGCATGCCATCGTAATAGTGCAGATGCAGGTCAGTTCCGAAAGCGGCGTAGACTGGAGATACAAGATGTTTGCATTCAGCAGAAACACTAATGTCCCAAGATAGCTGAACATTCTATTGTCGGTGAGTCTACGCATGATCAAGTACAGGAATGGAGCAGAAATAACATAGTAGATCATGGAGGAAAGACTGCCCGCCAGACCTGTACGCCAGAGATACTTACTCCAGATAAATGGGAACATCGACACATGCGGTAGCGGTAACCAGACAGTCCCAAGTTGTGCTATCCCTGGATTGGTACTATCAAAAACAGCACGTGCAATGCGTAGATGCGAGTATGCATCGCTATACAGCAGTATTCCATGTATTTGGGAATAGTACAGGCAAGCTGCAATACTGGTTATGCAGGCAGTGAGAATCACTGCTACAAGCCAGAGATCGCGTACATAGACGCTCTGTATTCTGCTTAACGCTCGTTTTTGCTCATGCGAGAGGGATGGAAGAGGTAGCGCTTGTTGCATGGCACGCAGGCGTGATACGATGACCGGAATGCTATACTTTGTGCTTGTCTCTTTAGAGATGCTGGCAGAGGTGGCATACGTTATGCTCATCTGTTTAGAGACAATGCCGTCTTCAATATGTGCTGGTTGTTGTGCGGTCTGAGGTGGGGCTACCTCCTCGGTAACTGTCCTCGCCCCGATCAAATGCATTCCATGAATGGTCTTCTGCCAGTAGTGAGGCTTAAATATCAGTTCCCATAAGGCGAATAGCGCTGCTATACTGGTTAATATCCAGTGGCAAGGAACCAGCAAGGCCCAGGGCATGAGCCTATACTGTTTCTGTTTGAGGCATCCCAGCAGATAGAGATACATATAGAAAAAGTTGCCAAATATAAGGCAAAAGAGGCCCAGATACAGAATTGGTCTGGGAAACACCGTATGATAGAAAGCCACGACTGAAGGATTCTGATTGCAGGCGATATAAATCAATGTCGAGGCCCACATCAAGGGATTGAGAAAAGGGATTGCAACACGATTGCCTACTATCACCTGTAAAGAGAGCAAGACCTTGTATTGTCTCTCTTTAATCATCTTGAGTGGGTGGCGCATATGTACGAGATAGGTCTGCATATAACCTTTAATCCAGCGCGAACGCTGGCGCAACCAGTTTTTAGGAAGAGAGGTAGCCTCCTCCAGCGTCGTCGAATCGAGCAGCACCGTCTTGAGATGGCACCGGGTCAGCCGCAATCCTAGGTCGCAATCCTCCGTAACATTGTATGCATCCCAACCACCGAGTATGCGCAGTGCAGCAGTAAGAAAGTGATTTGAAGTTCCCCCCAGTGGTAAAGCAAAGCTGAGATGCTGTAAACCTTGCAAAACGAGATTGAACCACATAGAGTAATCGGCTGTGTACCAGCGTGTCAGGACATTTTGCTGTGGATTATAACAGTTGAGTTTTGCTTGAACACAAGCCAGATCTGTTCCGTGGTTAGCGAAAGTCAGGACGGCTTGTTTCAATTGCAGTGGGTCGGGAATATCCTCTGCATCGTAAATAACAACATATTGTCCTGTTGCATGGAGTAAGCCATAATTACAGGCACGTGGCTTGGTGCGCGGGTTGCCGTCGGGCACGGTTAAGATATGGAAATGCGCAGGTAAAGCCAGTGCCTGGATGGCCTCACGTGTGCCAGGGTCATTAGCTTCAGTGAGAAAAAGCACCTGCAATTTGTCTACTGGATAATCGAGCGCTTGCATGGCCCTGACAAATTGTGGTACAATTGCAGCCTCACGATACAAAGGACAAAGAATCGTGTATTGCGGCCAATCTGCATTTTTAAGAGCGTGAACGATGTCATCATCTATCTGCTCCTGGGCAAATGGCTGTGATGCTTTAAATGTCATTATGACGTTTAAAAGTAGATTTATGCTATATATAATAATAATAACCGCTAAAGTAGCTACAAGCACTTTTAGTCCAAATATAAGATTAAGGATACCCCAGGCAAAAGTTAGGGTATAGAGTGCGATAGCTTGTGGTTTCGTTATGGTCTCCAATGCGGAAAGCTCTGGACGAAAGGGTGCAAAGGTGCAAATCTCTCGGTCATCGATTTTCACGATCTGGGCCGCGTGTTGCTGATAATCGGTAATCTCCTGAGTAGTACCATTGATCCTGGTATACTCGGCTTGCTTCGCCAGCCATTTCTCATATCGTTTCGCATCCTCTAGCAGTTTCGAATCAATCAGTGCTTGCGTCGCCATATACGATCCTTTCTCTTTCAACATCTTCTTGCTGCCACTAGGCTATGAGTTTCATCTTTTTCGGCTCCAGCTAGGTGGCATTTTGTAAGCTTCTGTTATAGACGTGTAGTCTCTAACTCTATATCTTCGCTGGAAAAAGCCTGGGAGATGGCTGGAGCAATTTCTTCGTTGGGCATGCGCGTATTTCCCACACGGGACACATCTCTTTCCAAAATGACGCGAGCCATTCTGCTCACTTTGAGCTGTAGCGCAGTATGTAAAAGTTCCAGCCCAACCTTTAGAGGAATAACTTTGCTCTTACCAGCTTGACGTTTCTGAAACTCTATAGGCACATTGGCAATCGTATGTCCATGAAATGCCGCGTAAGTGACTAAATGCAAATCTAGGTTCCATTTCCCTGAACACGACCTTGCCCCATTGTCATAGATCGCTCGCCTGAACACTTTCAATCCTGATTGGATGTCAGTGTCAATACCGAAGAGCATAGTAATAATCGAGGTGAAGACGTGACTTAATCGACCACGCGCATGATGAGTCCCCTGATAGGTAGTACGTCGATCGGCAATAATGATGTCAGAATGTTCCGTCGCCCGTATCATTATTGGTAAAGCCTCCGGGGGATATTGCAAATCACCATCGATCATCGCAAGCACATCAAATTGTGCTGCAGTGAAGCCTTCAATAAGCGAATATGATTTGCCAGGTAGGCCCTGTTTAATGAGAACCTGTACGGGTAAGCCTTTATCTTTGGCAATAGCACGGGCAACAGCAATGGTATCATCCATAGAATGATCATCCACTACAATCACTTCGTAAGAGATTGCTGCTTCAGTCAGTACTTGATGCAGACGTACTAACAGATGACCAATATTTGCAGCCTCATTTAAAGTAGGAATGACCACACTAATAGCCTCAGATGTGGGTAAAGTACTAAGAGACATATGACTCGAAGCCAGACTATGTCCCAAAGTATGTGAAGACTTGACAAGAGTAGCCTGAATCGCTTCTCTATCCTGCATGTTTCCCTCCGCATCTGTCATTTCATACTTGCTGTAAGCAAGCCTATTATGAAAGATAATGAATTCTTCGAGTGTATAAAGCTATACAATGGAAGAATCAAGTAATCTACCACAAATAATCAATGCCCAGTCAGTAAGGGTGTGAGGTAGGAAGAAACAGTGAACAATACCTCTGGCAGCTCGAACCGCATGATCACGGTTTTTGATTTCACCAACAGGATCTTTCCAGTTCGTGTGACCTTTCTTGATGCACAACAATATTGATCGGGGTAAAACAAAAAATACTTAGGTATAAGCATCTGTCTAGATATATTTAGATATGATGTAGGCATACTCATACCCATTATTGTTCTATATCCAACTGAACTAGTTTCACTGGTTCAGAAGAGTCCTATTTGTCTAAACGTCAATCATATCTAAATATATCTGTATAAATGTATAAACCTAAATACTTTTTGTTTTACCCCGATCAGTATTGTTGTGAATCAGGAGAGGTCACACGAAACCGTGCTCACTTGGGTGTAAATATACCTCCAGTCTGAAAGACGGCATTGCGACTGGCAAAACTATTTTCGTAAAACTATTTCGTCATGAAGGAGGTTATGCATGCTTTTCAGATCTATCCCCTTAGCAAACGTGTTTCTGCCTGATCATTATCTCAAGCATTCAGGGGAAGAACGTAACCGCATATTGCTGGTTGCAAATGCCATGCTGTCGCTAGTCCTTTTGCAAGGAATGTTTCTCATACAAAATCTGACATCAATCGACACAACGTATGCTGCTGCGAACAGCACCTTTTCGTCTGCTATACCTGCAATAGCTGGCTCGTCGGTCACAACTTACAAAGGTAATAAATATCGTACTGGGAACTATTCGGCTGAGACGATCTTAAATACGAGCAATGTCAATGCTGCACAATTTGGCAAGCGTGTCACCTATCCTGTGAATGGCCAGGTCTATGCGCAGCCGCTCTTTGTGCCGCATCTGCTGGTGAATGGAGCCATTCATAACGTGGTGTTTGTGGCTACAGAACACGACAGTGTCTATGCCTTTGACGCGGATAGCACAACAGCCATATCACCTCTCTGGTCCACCAGTTTCCTTACGAGTGGGGCAGCATCAGTCCTTGCAAGCGATAGTTCTTGTAACGACGTGGGTCCCGAAATTGGTATTACGAGTACACCAGTTATTGTTACCAGTTCAAATACGCTGTATGTGGTCGCCTTCACGAAGGAGAATGGTTCCTTAATCTACCGCCTCCATGCCATCGATATCACGACTGGGCATGAGAAGCCTGGGAGTCCAATAGTTATTCAGGGAAATAGTGGCGGCATTGCCTTTGATCCCAGCTACGAACGACAGCGCGGAGCCCTCTTGTCTGTGAATGGGCAGGTTTATGTCTCCTTTGGGTCTTTCTGTGATATTGGCCCATTCCATGGTTGGATTATGAGCTACCACTACAGTAGCAGTAATGCACTGTTCCAAGAGACTGCGATCTATAACGACACGGTTATCGGGGGTGGCGGTGGGATTTGGGGAGCTGGCAGTGGGCTTGTTTCTGATGGCTCTGGGAACATCTATACGGTGACAAGCAACGGTACTTTCAACTTAAATACGGGCGGTCCGAGTGCGGGTGATACCGTCCTCAAACTTACCCCTCAGCTCAACGTAATCGATTATTTCACCCCATTTAACCAGTTATGTCTGGCACAAGGTGACATTGATCTTGGTTCAGGTGGTCCGTTGCTTCTCCCAGGGATAAATGAACAGATTATCGCAGGAAAAGAAGGGCGCATTTATGTCGTCAACAACCTCAATATGGGAAAATTCACTCCAGATCCGACATTAGATTGTTCATCAACCGAGCAGAATCGAACTGACATCGATCATGCCCTGCAGGAATTTCCACCACAGACCATTGGTAACTACTTTGATGGTAACAACTTTAGCACCCCTGCTGATTGGAATAGCAGGGTCTACTTTGGAGGTACAAACGACTACATTAAGGCCTATCGTCTCACTGATAGGCTGCTCTCGCCGACTCCGATCTCTCAAACCCCTGAAACATTTGGTTTTCCTGGGGCAAATCCCGTTATCTCCAGTAATGGAGTCCGTTCCGGCACGGGTATCCTCTGGGCCATCGATTCATGTGCAGCTCTGCGTGCCTACGATGCCACCAATCTTGCGAATGAACTGTACAACAGCAACATCAATGCAAGCCGCGACGCATTAGATAGCTATGTCAAATTTACGGTGCCGACGGTGGGCAATGGAAAAGTGTTTGTGGGAACACAAGCGAGTCTCACCATTTATGGCTTGTTTGCCACTCGGTAGTCGGGTGTGTGAATTATAGATCTGCGTGCGTATAAAGGTCTAAAGAGAGCATCCATGAGCTACGAGAGATACCATCAGCTCTTCCCAGACTTTAGTTGTTTATGCGCAGGTCTATAGTTGTAGAAGGTCAAGCAACCAGAAGGGAGCGATCCCTTTGGGCCAATCGAAAGGTAGTTGGATATTTTTTACGATATTGAAGGAATGGCACTTGTATCCCAATCCTGTTCACGGGATTGGGATGCAAGTGCTGAAAGCGTTAAATGGCGTGTGCTGCTACTGATGAGGCCCATGATCGAAGTTGGAAGGCACGGATAATGAAAAAGACCCCAAAGACTATCGCATAGATTCCCACGAGCCAAAGAAGAGACAGTAATCCGGCTCCAGGAAAAATGATCAGAAGAAAGCCAAACACAAGAGAGAGAATACCTGTGAGCACCAATGGCCACTCTCGAGATAGGAACGGACGTATCGCGAAAGCTGCAAAGATCTCCATCATGCCAATAACTATTGCCCAGGCAGCAATGATATAGAGCCACACCAGCGCTGTTAGACCAGGAAAAACAAAGGCAATCAGACCAGCTATAATGCTGAGGATGCCCTCCAAGAGGATCCAGCCCCAACGACCCACGGAACCTCGTTCTCTAACCGCTACGATCACAGCAATGATGCCACCGATAAGAGCGTATGCTCCAAAGACATAGATGAACGCGAGCAGCGCAATATGAGGAAAGACAATGGCAATCAGACCGAAAATGATGGCCAAGAGTCCTCTCAGAGCTAGCATCCACCAGTGGCGCTGGATCGCTTGAGCTGCTGTGGTTTGTATCATTGTATTTCTCCTTTATCTTTCAGCTTCCTGCATAGATCTGCGGCATGCGCTCAAGTTCGTCATTGACCATACGCTGTGCCACTGCGAGATTTCCACCGACCTTCGCAATGATTTGCTGGACCACGCCTCCCTCTTGTGTGAGCAGGGCAGCCAGCAGATGTTCGACCTCGATCTGACTATGATGGTGCTCCGTGGCTATCTCCGCTGCCACACGAAGAGCCTCACGTGCTTTGTCAGTAAACTGCTCAATATTCATGATGGTCTCCCTCCGCTCGGTTTTTCTCCTGCTCCAGTTCCTGGCGTACAGTCTCTAGGCGCTTGAGCAAATGCAGAATCACTTCGACTCCCGCCAGATTGATGCCCAGGTCGTGTTGCAATCGGCGAATCCTCCGTAGTTGGATGACCTCTTCCTCACTATAGCGCAGTTCTCCACCAGTCTCTTGCCCCTCGATTAGACCCAATACACGGAGATGGCGAATCGCGCCAATACCCAGATGGCTTACTGTAGCCGTCTCCCGCTCGCTATACGACGAGGAAGTGCGGTACTGCTGGAACACTATGTGTGTCACATGCTGCTCATCCATGGCTACTCCTTCCTCCTACGTTTGCTGCCTGGGAAGTCTCGCCCATTGAACGAGCGAAGGCTTCGAAGAGGCGTCGTTGTTCAGCATTGAGGTGCGTTGGAACCACTACATTCGCTTCAGCGTAAAGATCACCACGCCTGTCTGGCCGTCCCGGAGCAGGCATACCCTGACCTTGTAGTCGGAATGACCTCCCGCTCGGGGTTCCCGGCGGAATGTGTAGCAGTAGCCGACGTCCATCAGGAGTTGGCACCTGCACATCGCCTCCGAGCACGGCCGTCGTTAGAGGAACATCTACGCGTGTGCGGAGCGTTGTTCCTTCCCGTGTGAAGCGGGGATCTGGTACCATATGTACACGCAGATAGAGATCTCCCTGCCCCGATGCACCTAGACCAGCCATGCGTATACGATTACCTTCATCCACGCCCGCCGGTATCTTCACTTCTACACGACGAGTACTACCATCGGGCTCGGTCAGTTCCAAAAGGCGAGTTGCTCCTTGGTATGCATCAGCGAGGGTGACATCTATTTGGGACTCGACATCTCGCACCGGAGTATATACATCACCTTGACCATACCCTGTTGTTCGTGTACGTCCCCGTCCCCTCGTTGCACCCGAAATGTCTGAACCAAAGAAGGTCTCGAAGAAGTCAGAGAATGGGGATGCTCCTCCGAAGAGATCATCCAGGTCCTCTTCATTCATAGTGCGATACTGAGTGCGTCCCCCTTCTCCTCTCCTAGCTCTACCTGCTGCTCCCACTGGTCCAGACTCAGGCCATCGTCCATACTGCTGGTGATAGCTACCTAGCTCGTCATAGCGCTTGCGCTTCTCCGGGTCGGATAGCACTTCATTAGCCTCGTTGATCTCCTTGAACTTTTCCTCGGCATTCTTATCACCCGGATTGACATCTGGGTGATGCTGGCGTGCCAGCTTGCGATACGCTTTCTGAATGTCCTTCTGGCTTGCGTTTTTGTCGACGCCCAAAATTTTGTAATAGTCCTTGTAATCAACGGCCATGAGTCCAATCTCCCTGAAGAAGGTTGCAGTTAGACTTCGCGGTACTCTCCCTCTACGGTTCCAGGTTCACCACGAGGTGGTGCCTCGGATGCTCCACTGCCCGTCGGTGCTCCAGCTTGGCTGTAGACCTCCTGACCAATGCGCTGCATTGTGCGCTCCAGGTCATCAGCGGCGCTACGAACACGCGTGAGGTCGCTGCCTGCAAGCGCATCGCGTACGGCCTTGATGCGGTCTTCTACCTCACTGCGCAAGTTAGCCGAGACCTTATCCCCCAGATCTTGCAGCGTTCGCTCTGCCTGATAGGCCAGACTATCGGCGCGGTTGCGCATCTCAATCTCCTCACGACGCTGGCGGTCCTCCTGCGCATGCTGCTCGGCTTCCCGCACCATACGGTCGACCTCGTCCTGGGAAAGACCGCTGGAGGCTGTGATGGTGATCTTTTGCTCCCGACCCGTTGCTTTATCACGGGCTGTGACATGGAGAATGCCGTTGGCGTCAATGTCGAAGGTCACCTCAATCTGCGGTAGCCCACGCGGAGCTGGTGCAATGCCTTCGAGTCGGAAGCGGCCAAGGCTCTTGTTGTCGCGTGCCAATTCACGCTCACCTTGTAGCACATGGACCTCCACGGCTGGCTGGTTATCTTCTGCCGTGCTGAAGGTTTCGCCCTTGCGTGCTGGAATGGTCGTATTGCGCTCGATCAATCTGGTCGTCACGCCTCCCAGCGTCTCCACTCCTAGCGAGAGCGGCGTGACATCGAGCAGGAGGACGTCCTTCACCTCACCCTTGAGCACGCCCGCCTGGATGGCCGCGCCGACGGCCACTACCTCGTCAGGGTTTACCCCCTTGTGCGGTTCCTTGCCGAATATCTTGCGTACCAACTCAATCACCGCTGGCATGCGGGTCTGTCCACCAACCAGGACGACCTCATTGACGTCGCTGGCCTTGACGCCTGCATCCTCCAGTGCTTTCATCACTGGGCCACGCGTGCGCTCGATGAGATCGCCGACGAGTTGTTCGAGTTTGGCACGCGTCAGGGTCATCACGAGGTGCTTGGGCCCACTGGAGTCAGCACTGATGAAAGGTAGGTTGATCTCTGTCTGTGTCGCCGAGGACAATTCGATCTTGGCTTTCTCTGCCGCTTCCTTGAGGCGTTGCAGTGCCGTCCGATCCTTGCGTAGATCAATCCCCTGGTCTTTGCGGAATTCGTCAGCCAGCCAGTCAACGATCCGCTGGTCGAAATCGTCACCACCCAGGTGTGTATCTCCATTGGTCGCTTTGACCTCAAAGATGCCCTCGCCTAGCTGTAAGATGGAGATATCGAATGTCCCGCCACCCAGGTCGTAGACCGCGATAATCTGATCTCGCTTCTTCTCTAGCCCGTAGGCCAGTGAAGCGGCGGTTGGTTCATTGATGATGCGCAAAACCTCGAGTCCTGCAATTGTGCCAGCATCTTTAGTTGCCTGACGCTGCGCGTCGTTGAAGTAGGCTGGTACCGTAATCACGGCCTGGGTAATGCGCTCACCGAGTTTGGCTTCTGCATCGACTCTCAATTTTTGCAGAATCATAGCCGAGATTTCTGGCGGGCTGTATTCACGTCCCCCCATCACAACACGAACGTCACCATTGGGAGCACGCGTGATCTTGTAGGGCATGGTCTTTACCATACGCTGGACCTCGGGATCATCGTACTTGCGCCCCATGAGACGCTTAATGGAAAAAATCGTATTTTCAGGGTTGGTCACGGCCTGTCTTTTTGCTACCTGGCCGACCAACCGTTCACCACTCTTGGTAACTGCTACGACGGAAGGAGTGATCCGTGACCCCTCAGCGTTCTCTAGGACGGTCGGCTCACCAGCCTCCATGACAGCCATGACCGAGTTGGTTGTTCCCAGGTCAATGCCAATAACTTTTGCCATTGTTCATCGCTTCCTTTCACAAAAGCCTCGTAGAGACTTCCTTCTCGTCAGAATTCAGAATCTTCTTGTTGCTGGGCAGGCGTATCACTTATGGAAGACGTAGTATTTGCGACACTGACCTGAGCAGGGCGAATAACACGTTCTCCCAGAGTATACCCTGGCTGGGTAACGTGTAGGATCGTGCCTTCGGGTACATCTGCTCGTGTCTCTGTCGTGATGGCCTCATGCTGGTGTGGATCGAATGGCTCTCCGGGTGTGCCAATCCGCTGCACACCGAGCTGCTCGAGCAGCGTCGTGAACCTTCGCGCAATCAGGAACAGGCCCTGCACCCAGGGATGCGTAGCCAGCTCTGGTGGAATTGTTCCCAGTGCCCGCCCAAAATCGTCAAGCACAGGTAATAGCTGTGACAGCAGATTACTCTGGGCAGCGATGCGTCCCTCAGCTTGCTCCTGGTTGATGCGGTGCCGATAATTCACAAAGTCCGCCTGTGTTCGCCGCAGCAGGTCCAGGTACTCTTCGGCTTTCTGCTGCTCTGGAGTAAGCTGTTGCTCTTCCTGGGTCGAGACAGGAGCCGAATTCGGCTCACTTTCCCGCTCCGGCTGCTCGACTGTCTCTTGCAGACGTCTAGACTCCTGCTGTTCTTCTCCGTTCTGCTGCATGGCACTTTCCTTTTCTTCTCTTCCTTCACGGCTCCTTCTACCAGAGAGTTCGTTCCCTCGGAACGGATAGCCCACTGTTTGAGGCGCTTGTCCGTTGTGTAAGAGCCTGACAGGGCGATCCACTCTCTGCTCATGCAACGGGTGCATGTTAAGATGCTCCTGACGTCCTTGCGCTGGCGAGCGAAGAGTGTGTGTCAGGAGCATTGTTGCGATACTTGCATAAGGCTCGTAGTTCTATTGATGGCCTCAATGGCTATGAAGCCAGCATCATGGTATGGGCGAGACCACGATCCGGTTATCCACCTCGGTCACCCCCGGTGCTGACCAGGCGGTGTCCTCTGCTGCCTGTTTCTCAGCGTAGGAACGGACTGTCCCACGAAGGATAACCTTGCTGCCCTGCACTTCGACGGTGATATGCTTGGCATCAGTCTCCGCGTTGCGGATAAGCGCCTTCTCGATGCTCTGTTTCAGGTCTGATGGCAACGGATGAGGCTTGACCGTGATGAGGTTAGTCACTCCTTTGACACCTGCTATGCGCCTTGCAGCACGCTCTGCATCTATTTTCTGAAAGTAGTATTCGACTTCGCCTTTGAGCGTGACCCAGCCTTGGCTGACCGTCACGTCCACTTTATCAGCCGGAATAGCAGCATCCCACTTGAGGGCATTGACCACAGCAGCAGCAAGGTCGGCGTCGGTGCGTTCAGCGAAGCCGGGCAGGCGCACTTCGATGTCGTTGGCGACTGCCTTGACGCTAGGAACGCGATGAGCGGCTTCCTCTGCAGCGACCTTTTTCAGATACGAATCGACCCAGCCAGTAAGCGTGACGACTCCATCCTTGGCAGCGACACCGATTTCGTTCGACTGGATGCGCGGATCCCACTTCAATTCTTCTATGACCTCTGACCGGATTTCTTCATCAGTACGGATGTGAGTTGCCATAGTACGTGTCTCCTTTCCATTCTTTGCAGTTTTGACGCATGCTCTCTGCCAAGCTCATGACCTGTCAGGGTAATTTCTCCAGGAATAGGCAATATTCTTGTCGCATCTGCCAGCTTGCTTACCATCCAGCAGGCGTTGCAGATGCGCCCAGCATGTGTCTGTGGCCTAGGAGTCCTGCACGGGAATCTGTTTGGGTTTGGCTCCTTCAGCTTTGGGCACATGTAGCGTGAGAATGCCGCGCTCATACTTGGCCTGAATGTTCTCGGGGTTAATGGGACCAGGGAGTGTAATGATGCGGCTCATCTCACCTTCGTAACGCTCGTGCCGCACATAATTTGGCTTTTCAATCTTCTCCTCACCCTTAGTTGCGTAACGAATAGTCAGAGCATTACCCATCGCTGTGATCGCAATGTCCTCTGGCTTTGCCCCTGGCAGCGGCGCCTCAACGATGTATTCCTGCCCATCCTTCGACTCGTAGACATCGACAGGGAATGTCCGACCAGTGACTGCCTCAACGCGCTCCTGCCAGCCCATGTTCCCCTCAAACAATCGGCTCATCGCCTCACGAAGCGACATCGGCGCTTCAAATGGATCTCTCCAAATCATTGACATATACTTTCTCCTTCTATTACCTCTGATACCTCTGAAGTCTGCTTTCAAACAGAGTGATCAACGAGATGAAGTGAATCGTACCTAAACGATGCACATGTTTCGCTTGCCCTCTCCTGGAGAAATACTGATGGGATCTTATGCTGGTAAACAACGGATGTATTTGGAAGGAGATAGATCTGCTGCTTGAACTACCTTACCGTAAATGCACAGCAGCAGGTTTTGACATGAAGCCTCGCTATCTCTCCCAAATTCATCTTTAATGTAAACACGACTATATTTGTATTGAAGAATATATTACGTATTATTTTTAATAATAGCATAAATAGAAATGCAAGTCAATTTTACAAATAAACTCTACAAATAGACGATAAGAGATTATTGATGTGAGTTGCCATAGTGTGTGTCTCCTTTCCATTCTTTGCGATTTTGATGCAGACTCTCTTACAGTTGACTACTACCTATGTTCTAATGAAGACTTTTCCTTCATAAAGTGATACCATCGCTGACGTTGATCAGGTGCCTCGAGAAGATACTCAAAAGTGATGAGGCGGGCACCTCGGTCGAAGGTTAGATAGGACCATGCCCATTGGAGCAAGACGCTCACACGATTGCGAAAGCCGATGAGAAAGATGATATGTACGACTAACCAGAGGACCCAGGCCAAAAAACCAGCCATCCGAAGAGGTCCGATAGCGACAATACCAAAAGAACGCCCTACCGTCGCCAAATTGCCTTTATCGATGTAGTGGAATGGACCAGGTGGCTGCTTCCCAGTGACGCGTTTGGCAATAACAGAGGCCACATAGCGTCCTTCTTGAATAGCGACCGGAGCCAGACCTGGCAGTGGTTTTCTCCGCTGTTTCACCCCTGCACTATCCCCTATCACAAAGATATTCGGATGACCAGGGACACTCAAATCTGGCTCGAGGAGCACACGCTCTGCACGATCTGTTAATGCTCCAAGCCACCGTCCGGCATCAGATGCTCTTACTCCAGCTGTCCAAAGAATTGTTTTAGTAGCAAGACGTTCGCCTGCAATCACTACCGCATTTTCTTCAATAGACTCCACTCTGCTCCTCGTCCTCACTTCGACACCCAGACGAGCCAATGCCTTTTGAGCTTCCTGAGCTAATTTCCTGGGGAAGGATGCTAGAATCTGTGGTTCACCTTCTATAAGGATGATATGAGCTTCTTGTGGATGGATATGTCTGAAGTCGCGTGCCAGCGATCTGCGTGCGAGTTCAGCAAGAGCCCCTGCGAGTTCGACACCAGTAGGGCCCCCACCGACCAGGACAAATGTTAAAAGTGCCCGCTGTTTGTCTGGATCAGGTTCGATCTCAGCTGCCTCAAACGCCAGCAAGATGCGACGCCGGATTTCAATGGCATCTTCAATCGATTTGAGTCCAGGGGCCAGGGGCTTCCATTCATCATGCCCAAAGTAGTTTTCTTGTGATCCTGTTGCCAGGACCAGATAATCATACGAGAGAGTATGCTCCTCATTGGTCAACATATTGGAGAGATGAAGAATTTGCTGCTGAGTATCGACGCTTTTCAATTCTTCCATCAGCGTCTCGGTATTCGATTGATCGCTGAGAATATGACGGATTGGTGAGGTAATATCCGTGCCTGAGAGACCCGCTGTAGCAACCTGGTATAAGAGAGGCTGAAACAGATGGTGATTGCGCCGATCCACCATGGTGACGCGCACAGGGTATTCGCCTAGCGCTTGTGCGGCTTTGAGTCCTCCAAATCCGGCCCCGACGATCACTACATGAGCAGGAGCTTGTACAAGCTCCTGGCATCTTCTTGCATCAGTTGCATGCTGCAGGTCGTTACTGGTCATGGAACGTTTATCTCCTCTTTCTGTGTGCCTTATTAGCAAGAGTCGTTTGAGACGTCGAGACAAAGAAGACACGACTCCCATCAACCAAAAGTTACAGATGCCAGTCTTTTGTTGACACAGGAATTCTCCACGCTTTGGAAGAGATAAGCATGGTTCAAATGAGGCGGTTTGTACTGAACAGTGACATGATAGTGACACTTACCCGTAGTGATACTGCCAAGTCAAAATTGTCCCTCTTTTCCCCTTGCTTTGCTGCTCATATGAGGTAATAATGGAAGTATGGGAAAAGCATGAGAGGCTAGAGGTGAACTGAGAGGCAGGATTCAAATGGGGGCAATCCTATCCTGCTTGATCAATACTTGCCAGATACTGGTATACAAGTGTCAAGTTCTTTTGAAGCACACCTTAGCAGAGTAAGCCGACTGTGGGAAAGCTTGGGCGTTTGGAAAATGTTCTTAGAGATGTAAATGATGAAAATGTATTAGAGATGTAAATGATGAAAAAGGAATTTCCAGAAAGGTAGGATTCAGAAAGATGACAAATGATGTGGGTGGAACTCGCAACCCAGAAATTAAAACACGATCTGGTTCACCACCATTGGATCTGACACGGGTGAACTCTAGTCAAGGTCGGAACCGTGGTCATGATGATCAAGCCCCATATGGACCTCCTCCTGAATACACAGAGGTCGTAACTTCTCAAAAAAGATCTCAGAGCATCCTAGGCAGCTTCAAACGCACGTTAGGAGAAGAAATCGCTGCTGTAAAACGCACGTTTAAAGAAGAGATCGCTGGTGCAGGAAGTACTCCGGTAAATGAGATAATAGAGAGTGGTGGCGGATGGCGATTGCCTTTCGAGCCTGTAGCGAGGTTAGGGGGAGTGGGGCTTTTGGGGGTAGGTTTTTCAAAGGGTAGGGCAAACGGGGGAGAAAAAGCAGGAAGACATCTCTTTTTGCTAGGATAAGAG
>Ga0207416_1002820_pt1 | contig 17862 bp, 14 predicted proteins | sample PaiPotPPM11metaG_FD_184107 | JGI IMG/M metagenome (GOLD analysis project Ga0207416, IMG submission 184107) | Iron sulfur acid spring bacterial and archeal communities from Banff, Canada, to study Microbial Dark Matter (Phase II) - Paint Pots PPM... ...
CGACTTCTCCTCGGCGAGGAGCAGCAGGGCTTGATAGCGACGCCAGTGGCGAACGCGGCGTTCGCGGGCAGCGGCAGCGGTCAACTGCTCGCGCTCGTCCTCAGTAAGCGTGACGCGCATGTAGGCCTCCTTTGAGGCCATCAGCGTATCTCTGTCTAACGATGATTGTCTACCTACTTAGTTCCCATGCGATAGTCTGGAATGCGTTTGACGATAAGGTATCTACCAGCATACTGTACGCGGTCGTTGCCAAGAAAGGGAGGGACCTGAAAACCCGTCGCGTCTACGCAGACTACGATCTGCCATTCCCGCCGCAGAAGAAGTTGTCGAAGGAAATGGCAATCGCTATGAGCGATGCAGAGACGATATTGTCTACGCTGGATTCCCTCTAAGGTGGTTGGAGTGGCTTACGACTGTTTCGTATCCCGATACTGCAACCGCTTCCCCGCCGACTTCCGTACTGCCTGAACGGTGCGCTCACCATCCGTGACCGCACGGGAGTTGTAGCGAAAGTCGAACTCGCCTACGTACCGATGCAGATGCTCTGCCGAGACGTGATGGTGCGTTCCGTCAAGGCTCCGCTTGAGTTGGCTGTAAAATCCTTCCACCGTGTTCGTGTGGGCATCGCCACGCACGTATTCGCCCTTGCCGTGGTCTACGACCTCATGCGCCGCGAAGTCCTTACCCGGCTTCGTGTAGACCTGAAACGCATCCGTCATCAGGGTGGCGTCCGGTGAAACATTCGCTTGCAGGATTTCCTTCACGTTCTTGCCATTGACGTTCGTGACGACGCGGGAACGCACCTTGCCGCCACGCTCGACTAGGGAAACAACGGGCGTCTTGTTTGCCGCGCCGCGCCCGCGCTTACCATGCGCCTTGCCGCCGATGTAGGTTTCATCGGCTTCGACGGTACCAGTGAGCAACGTACCGAGCGGCCCCTGATCCATTGCATAGCGGATGCGATGCGCCATGAACCATGCCGTCTTATAGGTCACACCGAGCGTGCGATGCAACTCAAGGGCGGATACGCCGTTCTTGCCCGCGCACATCATATGGAAAGCGAGCAGCCACTTTGACAGCGGAATCTTGGAATCCTCAAAGACGGTTCCGACAAGGACGGAGAATTTCTCGCGGCAATCGGCGCACTTCCACACGCGGCGATAACTCGCCTTGCCCGTGCTGGTCTTGCGATTGCCCTCTTTCGGTTCGAGGTAGTAGGCGTGATTCACGACGCCGCAATGCGGACAGATCGGGCCTTCCGGCCAACGGATAGACTCGAAGAAACGCCATGCTTCTTCCTCATCGGAATACTGCTTGGCAATCGTGCTGAGATTCAAGTCCGCGCCGGTCGTTTCGTCCACCATGACAGCCACCTCTTGAACGCATAACAACTCTCTATGCGTCTATTATCTCACACGGAGATGGGTCTGTCAAGTATACAGTCACGTTACGGATTGCTGCCCGCTGGCTGCTGCCCGCTCTCCGGCGCCGAAGCCACACGCCGTTTTCGGGCCGGTCGCAGAATATTTGCCAGGAGCGCAATCAGGCCCCGCATGCCGATCCCCATGTAGATGAGCAGGTTCAAGGGTACGGCCGTTTGCCGCGCGTAGTGCAGCCGGTGAAAACGCCACATCGCCCCGTAAAAGGCGAGCGTCGCGCGGATGCTCCGCTGGCGGCTCGATGATCCCTTGTAATGGAGGATCCGCACGCGCGGCTCGTACCGGACGCGCCAGCCGCGCGTCTTGATCCGATAGCACCAGTCGAGATCCTCCCCGTACATGAAGAACCGCTCGTCCATCAGGCCGGCGTCGTCAATCGCCGCCAGCCGGACCATCAGACAGGCACCCATACCGCTATCCATCTCGATCGCTTCATCCGGGTCGTGATGGGTGAGGTTGTATTGCGCGAAGCGGGGGTTGTGCGGGTAGCGCGTTGCCATACCCGTCAGTTTCCAGAAGGCATTGGCCGGTGTCGGAAACGAACGGCGGCAGGCGAGATCGAGCGAGCCATCCCGCAACACGATCTTCGGCCCGATGATGCCCGCCTCCGGATGCGCCGTCAGCGCGCCGAGCAGACCCGTCAGGGCATCCGGTGGCATCGCCGTGTCCGCGTTGAGCAGGAGCGCCGCGATCCGTGTCCGGTCGGCATCTGTCGGAACCGCCGCGATGATCTCCCGCAGGGCGAGGTTATTGAGCGCCGCGTATCCCCGGTTCTCCGCCGCGACGATCAGCCGCACGTCCGGGAAATCGCGCCGCACGATTGCTGCCGTCTCATCCGTCGAACCGGCATCCACGACGTACACAGTCGTCGGGATGTCGGGGTGCGCCGCCGCCACTGACCGCAAACAGTCCGGCAGCAGCGCGGCGTTGTTGTAGGAGGAGACGACGATATACAACTCGTCCATCATCGCATTCACGGTGCGGAGGATAACAGATTCAGCGGGCCGCTGCGTGCGTCGCCCTTACATTCCCGATGCCGTTTCGTGTAACCGCTCCCAGAAACGGCGCGCCGCCTCGAAAAATGGTTGCGCCGCCGTGCTCTCCGGCTGCGTCGCGACGATGGGGCGGCCGGCGTCTCCCGCGCTCGCGATGGCCGCGGTGAGCGGCAATTCCGCGAGCATCGGATAGGCGAGCGGCCCGTCCGGTATGTCGTGGCGCGGCCAGATGGTATGACGCGCGCCGCAGTCCGGGCATGCAAAGTAACTCATGTTGAGGATCGTCCCGATCACCGGCACCTGCGCCGCCGTGTAGAAGTGGAGCATGCGCGCCGTATCAATCTGCGCGACCTCCTGCGGCGTCGTCACGAGCACGACGCCGTCCGGCCTGACCTGCCGCGCGACGGTTTCGTGCGGCTCCGCCGTGCCGGGCGGCAGATCGAGCAGGAGTACGTCGAGCGGCCCCCACGCGACGTCCGCGATCAGTTGCTGGACGAGCATGCCGGCGAACCGGCCATCGAGTTTGACCGCCTGCCGCTCGCCGATCAACATGCCGACCGAAAACGTCCGCACGCCGAACCGCTCGACGGAAGGCATCCGTTCCGCCATCTTCAGCGGCGTGCGGTGCCCGATGGGGAGCATCACTTCGCCGGGTGCGCCACCCCGCCGCCGCGCTCCGAACATCACGCCGACATCCGGCCCGTGAATGTCCGCGTCGAGCAGCCCGACTCGATGGCCGAGCGCCGCGAGCGCGACCGCCAGATTGACCGCGACGGTACTCTTCCCGACGCCCCCCTTGCCGCTACCGACCGCGACGATGTGCCGTGGCTTGTCTTGCTGCTCGATCATGCGCTGTCCTGTTGCGTCACCTCAATACCGCTCGAATGGTGGGAGTATCGCATAGAAACCTCGCTGCCCGATCCCTCTCCATTGCCTCGCAATGGAGAGGGATCGGGCAGCACCGGCTCCGTCGTGCCAAAGCGGACGAGGCCGATGATGCCGGTGGTCATGATGAGAAACGCGCAGGCGGCGATGGCGACGGGGATCGGGAGGGCGGCATAGAGCGGGCCTGCGAGGAGCAGGCCGAGCACCGCACCCGCGCTGGAGACCGTCATGCGCAGGCTATAGACCTTGCCGATCTGGTTCGCGGGTAAGTCTTGCTGGATCATCGTCAGCATGACGATGTCGCCCATCGGCCCGCCGATTGCCGCGACCGCCGAGCCGAGGATCGCCACCGGCAGATTCGTCGCCATCGCCATAATGAGGAAGCCGCCGCCGAGCACGAACCGGCCCGCAAAGAGCATCGCCACCCGGCGGTGGATCGTCATGCTGCCGATCACGATGTTGCCGAGTACGTTCCCGACGCCGTACGCCCCGACGATCAGGCCGTACGCGCCGACCTGCCCGGCCAGCACGCGGGCCGCGAGCAGGGGCGCGCCGATCGTGAAGCCCGCGCCCCAACCGATGGCGCTGATCCCATTGCTGGTGACTGCCCAGTTGAGGGCACGATGCGTTCGCATCACATGTATCGCGCCCGCGATCTCCGCGCCGACGCCGCGCATGCCCCGCGCCGCGTGTTCTTGCATCGGTTTCCACGCGAACCGCCGCCCGAGCGACAGCACCGCGAGCGCCGAGATGACGAAACTGATCGCGTCGAGCGTGAAGAAATGGGTCAGCGAGAGCAGTGCGACGAGCATGCCCGCCAGACTGGGGCCGATCGCACGCGCGAGCCGCCGCGTCATATCCATCAGGCCATTCGTTGCCTGCAACATCCGGCGATCGGCGACGAGCGCGGGCAGGCTTGCCTGGAGCGCGGGATCGAAGAGCGCCCCCAGCCCGCTGACGACCACGGCCACGGCCGCGAGGTGCCACAACTGCACCATGCCGCGCCACGCGAGGATCGGCAGGACGGCAACCGTCGCGGCGCGCAGCAGATCCACCGTCGCCATCGTCTTGCGGCGATCCCAGCGGTCCGCATAGACGCCGCCGAGCATGCCGAAGAGGAGCGTCGCTGCCGTCCCCGCCGCCGCGACGACGCCCGCGCCACCCCCCGCGACGCGCACCGCCGTCCAGATCACGGCGATCGCGTAGAGTTGGTCGCCGATCGCCGACAGCACCTGGCTGATCCAGAGGATGGCGAGGTGGCGCTGCCGCAGCATCCGAATGAAGTTCACCGCCGTACCTTTGCGTGCGTCCAATCCTCACTGGATGCAGCATACCGGTATCGGATAGATGGCTCAAGGCACTGCGATGACTGACCGACTTTTGGGCGCATCCCCGATTTTGTACGGATATCAGGTCCGCTCCGCGTGACGCAATCCGCGTGTGCGGGTATAGTTGACGCATCTTCGGAGACGACGATGAAGCGATAAACAAGGCGTGGAGGGTATGAGATGGCACAGACGGAGATTGCGCGGTTGGATGAACTCTTCTCCGCGGCGGCGAAGCGCGTCGCGCCGGGCGCGCCCGGCGGACGCGGCCTTTCCCCGGATCGGGTGAACTTCGCGGGTGGCGCCCCTGACCCCAAGAGTATGCCGACGAAGGAGATCGCCGCCGCGACCGCGCGGGCGATGGAGAAGAATGGCCAGTGGGCGCTCCAGTATGGCGGAGCCGCCGGCTACAGTGGCCTGATCGAGCAACTGCTCATCAAACTGAAGCGTGATAATGGTGTGAACGTCCGCCCGGAGAACGTGCTCATCACGGCGGGCGCGTCGCAGGCGATTGATCTGGTCTGCGATGCCTTCGTTGATCCCGGCGATGTCATTCTCTCGGAAGAGCCAACCTTCCTCGGCGCGCTTCGCCTTTTCAACGCGCATCAAGCGAAGATCGTCGGCATCCCGATGGACGATCAGGGTATGAAAATGGATCTCCTCGCGGAGAAGTTGGCCGAACTGAAGGCGGAGGGCGCCCCGCCGAAGTTCATCTACACGATCCCCACCTTTCAGAACCCGACAGGCGTGACAACGCCGCTGGAGCGGCGGCTGCGCATTCTGGAACTGGCGAAGGAATACAACGTCGCCGTCCTCGAGGATGACGCGTACTACGACCTTCGTTTCTCCGGCGAACGCCTGCCGATGATGGTCACGCTGGACGATGCCGGGTTGGTCATCTACACGGGCACCTTCTCGAAGATCATTGGGGCGGGCCTGCGGCTTGGCTGGATCATCGGGCCTGAATCGCTCATCCACAAGGTGGCGAAACTGAAGCCGGACGGTGGCACAAGCCCGTTCGCCTCGCACATCGTCGCCGAATACGCGCCGTCGCAACTCGAAGAGCATGTCAAGGAACTCGTGAAGGTCTACCGGAACCGGCGGGACACGATGATCGGCGCGCTCACGGCGGAGATGCCCCAGGGCGTCGAGTGGACGGAGCCGGAGGGCGGCTTCTTCGTTTGGCTGACGCTGCCGGAGGGCATGGATTCCGTCGCGATCCAGCCGGAGGCGGCGGCGCACGGCGTGGACTTCATGCCCGGCACGGTCTTCTATCCGAATCAGAACGGGCGGCGGAACATCCGCCTCGCCTACTCATTCACGGACGAAGAGACGATCCAGCGCGGCGTCAAGATTCTGGCGGGTATCCTCCGCGAGTACGTACCGAGGACCTGACACTCGTTCGGCGCGATGAACGTCGGTGTCGGCTGCCTGTCGGCAGGAGTTGGTCCGTTCTGCCCGATGCGCATTGCATGGTACGGGCCGGGCACATTCTCCTATCAACATATGCGGATGAGTTGACATTCGGTCGCGAGGCCGCTACCCTAATGATGAGGCAATGACGAGCACACCGCCACGATGGTCGGGCCGTCCAGCGAGCCTGCGACACGGTGCAAGGCAGGCACGAACCCCCGCGTGGTGATCCGCTCCGAGCCACCGCCCGAAAAGACCTCACCCCCGGCCCCTCTCACCTGCCCAAAGGGCGCCCGCGATGGAGAGGGGAGCGTGGAAGGCCCGAGTAGGCGTGGACGGGAACCGCCCGATACCGCGGGGCCGACGTGCTGGCGTTGGGCGGAGTGGGCGTTGCCGGAGGGCGGCGTCAATGAGGGTGGTACCACGGAGCGCGATCCTGCGCCTCGTCCCGATGGGGCGAGGTTTTTGTTTGCCTGGCAGAGATGAGGTGGCAGATGAGTACTGAAACGCACACCACGTTCGACCCTGTGGATACGCGGGTCTCGTTCCCGGCGTTGGAGGAGGAAATCCTCGCCTTCTGGCGGGAAAATGACACCTTCCGCCGATCCATCGCGCTGCGGGAGGGTGGGCCGAACTTCTCGTTCTACGAGGGGCCACCGACGGCGAATGGCCGCCCCGGCACACATCATATCCTCGCGCGCGTCTTCAAGGACCTCTTCCCGCGCTATAAGACGATGCGGGGCTACCAGGTGCCGCGCATTGCCGGGTGGGACTGCCACGGCCTGCCCGTGGAGATCGAGGTCGAGAAGCAGATCGGCTCCAAGAGCAAGAGCGACATCGAGGCGTACGGCGTCGAGCGATTCATCCAGAAATGCCGCGAGTCCGTCCTCACCTACGTCGAGGAGTTCGACCGCCTGACGGAGCGGATCGGCTACTGGTGCGATCTGGAACACCCGTACTGGACGATGGACACGAACTACATCGAGTCTGTCTGGAATCTGCTCCGGCGATTCTGGGATGACGGCATGCTCTATCAAGGGTTCAAGGTCGTCCCGTACTGCCCACGCTGCGGCACGCCACTCTCCACACACGAGGTCGCGCAGGGGTACAAGGAGATTGGCGACAACTCGATCTACGTCCGCATGCGTCTGACGGACGATACGCTCTTCGGTGGGCCGACGAGCCTGCTCGTCTGGACGACGACGCCGTGGACGCTGCCCGGCAACGTTGCCGTCGCCGTCAACCCCGGTTTCACCTACGCCCTCGCGCGGCAGAACGACGAGCAGTTCGTTGTCGCGGAGGCATTGCTGGATCGTGTCCTTGGCGTGGGGGAATATGAGGTGCTGCGCACCTTCCCGGCCTCCGTGCTGATCGGGCAGACGTACACGTCGCTCTTTACTTTCGTCACGCCGGACAAGCCCGCATACCGCGTAGTCGCGGGCGACTACGTGACGGCGGACGACGGCACCGGTATGGTCCACATCGCTCCCGCCTTCGGTGAAGACGACCTCGAAGTGGGCCGCGCCAATGATCTGCCGGTCTTGCAGCCGGTGGATCTGACGGGCCACTTCACGGCGGAGGTCACGCCATTCGCGGGGCTGGCCGTCAAGCCGCGCGACGCGAAGCAGGACAAAGCGGCCGATCCGGTCATCATCCGCCACCTGAAGGAATCAGGCGATCTCTATCGCACGCAGCCGTACCGGCATCAATACCCGCACTGCTGGCGGTGCGACACGCCGCTGATCTACTACGCGCTCTCGACGTGGTTTATCGCCATGTCCCGCGAGCGCGATCTGCTGCTGCGCACCAACAGCGAGATCAACTGGGTACCGGAGCACTACAAAGACGGACGGTTCGGGACGTGGCTCGCCAATGTCAACGATTGGGCGCTCTCCCGCAACCGCTACTGGGGCACACCACTGCCCGTCTGGGTCTCCGAGACGACGGGCGGCATGCACTGCATCGGCTCACTCGCCGAACTGAAAGAACTGGCGCTCGACCCGATACCGGACGACATCCATCGCCCGTATATTGACAGCGTGCGTATCCGCTCCCCGCATGACGGCTCGGTGATGCGCCGCGTGCCGGAGGTGATTGACACCTGGTTCGACAGCGGCGCGATGCCCTTCGCGCAGTTCCATTATCCCTTCGAGCGCAAGGCGGAGTTCCGGCGCGATTTCCCGGCGGACTACATCTGCGAGGCAGTGGACCAGACGCGCGGCTGGTTCTATTCCCTCCACGCCATCGCGACGGCATTGCAGGAACAGCCCGCGTATAAGAATGTCATCTGTCTCGAACTCCTTCTCGGGGCGGACGGGCGGCGTATGAGCAAGTCGCGGGGTACGGCCGTGGACCCGTGGGCTGTCTTGAACGTCCACGGCGCGGACGCGGTGCGCTGGTATTTCTTCACGTCAGCGCCACCCGGCACCGCTCGTCGCTTCAGCATGGACCTCGTGCGGGATGTTGTGGCGAAGTTTATGCTGACGCTCTGGAACTCGTACTCCTTCTTCGTCACCTACGCGCGGCTCGATGGCTGGACGCCCGAAACGTCCGCGATGCCGGTTGCGGAGCGACCCGAACTGGACCGCTGGATGCTCTCCGAACTGCATCAGTTGATCGAAACGGTGACGGCGGAATTGGATGCCTACGACGTGACGACGAGCGGCCGCGCCATCGAGCGGTTTGTGGACGACCTCTCCAATTGGTACATCCGCCGCTCGCGCCGCCGCTTCTGGAAGACGGAGAGCGACGCGGACAAGAATGCCGCCTACGCGACGCTCTACGAATGCCTCGTCACCGTCGCGCATCTGCTCGCGCCCTTCACGCCGTTTCTGGCGGAGGCGATGTACCGCAACCTCGTCCGGCGTGTCGAGCCGGACGCCGCCGACTCCGTCCATCTGCGCGACTGGCCGGTGGCGAACGCCGCCCTGATTGACCTGAGCCTGAGCCGGGATGTGCGGGCGGTCGTGCAGACGGTTTCGCTTGGCCGCGCGGCGCGGATGAAGGCGAATCTCAAGGTGCGGCAGCCGCTCGCTCGCCTCTTAATCCACGCGCGTGACGCGGCGGAGCAGGATGCCCTGATGCGCTTGACGGACCAACTCAAGGAAGAACTGAATGTCAAGGTCGTGGAGCTATTAGCGGCGGGGGAGGAGGTCGTCTCCTATAAAGTCCGCGCCAATTACCCGCTCCTCGGCCCGAAGTACGGCAAGCGGCTCCCCGCAATCAGTGCCGCGCTCGCCGCGCTCGACCCGAATGATGTCGCGCGGCGCGTGGCGGCGGGTGGATCGGTGCCGGTGACGGCGGAGATCGTATTGGAACCGGATGAACTCCTGGTGGATGCCGTGGAGCGCGAAGGATACGCGGTGATGGAGGAGGGCGGCTATACCGTCGCCCTCGATACCGCACTGACGCCCGCGCTCGTGCGCGAGGGGATGGCGCGTGACCTTGTCCGTGTCATTCAGGATGCACGCAAGGCGGCGGGCCTCAATATCGAGGACACGATCGCCCTGTGGGTGGATATGGACACCGAGAACCAGGACGAGACCGAGACCCGCGCGATGCTCGACGAGTACGAGCGGTACATCAGCGGCGAAACCCTCGCGACGCGCTTCACCGTCGGCCCCGTGCCGGACGGCGCGGCGACGACTGCCGTGACGCTCGGCAGCGTCCCGCTCGTCATCGGCCTCGAAAAGTCCGGCACCCTCAGCGGTGGCTCCGCCCGCCCGCGCGGCGAGGAGGATGAGTAGGATGTGCCCATTCTCCACTCCGCGGCGGGGGTTTGACTCATTACGGCACGGTAGTCGCGGTCGGCGGGCGCGGAGTCGCGGGCGGCGTTGAGGTAGGCGTCAGTGTGGACGTGGGCGCCGGCGTTGGGGTCGGAATGGCGGTCACCGTCACCTGAATGGACGGTGGATCGGTCTTGATGACCTTCACCGGACTGCCGGAGGGCAGTTGTACCTCGATGCTGACGCTCTTCGGCCCGCTCGGCCCGGTGAAACTCGCGAGGTTGGCGAGAGCGACAATATTCGTCCCGTTGATCTGGTCGAGTTCCTGACGTGTCCCGCGGAGCGTGACGGTCACCTCCCGCTGGGAGAGCAGGGAGGGCTGCAACCCCGGCCGCAGATTGACGGGCTGGATCGGCACCTGGAAGGCGATGTCCTGCGTCTGCGGGACGATCGTGACCTGTACCTGCACGCTTGTGACGTTGTCCTTGATCGTCACACCCGGTGGGAGTTTTGTCATGTCGAGGGGTATCGTCAGGGTCGTCGGCTGATTGAGCCCCTCAATGACGATCGGTTGCGTCGGGATGTTCGAGACCGCCTGAATTATTCTCGGCTGGCCCATCAGCGTCACTTGATTGGGCGTGACAAGGATCGAATCGAGTTTGAAGCCCGCGGCGGGCGCCCCCGTCACATCGGCGGTACTGATCGGCACGACGCGCTCGTTGCGGTTGTCGGTGAGATCAACAGCGACGGTCACACGCGGTGGCGAGAGCGTCACGCCCGCGACCTCGCGGCCGCCCGCATCCAGCGCCTTCACATCAACCGGGCTTGTGAAATTCGTCGTGCGGTCGCCGAGGTCGAGCGGGGCGACTGCCTGTGTGACCGCATTGACTTTGCTCTCAGGGCCACTGACGCGCACTTCCGCCGGTGTCGAGGTGACATTGTTCACCGTGACGCCCGTTTGCGTCGGTGTGGGCACGATGACCGGGAGTGTCTTCTCGATGCTTCGCTCAACCGTCACCTGCGCGGTCGAGGAAGAGACGCTCTTTTTCCGCAGATTATTCAGGTCACTCTGAACATGGATTGGCACCTGCTGCGTGCCCGGCTTCACATCTTTGAGGTCAATCGTCGCCGAGACCCTGCCCGCCGTGAGCGTTTGACTGCTCACGATACTGCGCGGCCCCCAGATTGAGACAATCACGGTCTGCGGGGTGTAATCAATGACGGAGAGGCCATCGGGCAGGTTGTTTTGTGTCACGGGGATGTTCGGAAAATCCCGGCGGCGGTCCGGGTCGTTATTGTTCGTCACCCACGCCCAAAAGCCGAAGGCGAGCACGATCGCGAGCACCGCGCGGCTCATCACGCCGCCCGACGGCGATCGGTTAGTCTGCTGCCGGACGCTCGCCATCTGCTGTCGTCTCCGTCTTTCCGCTGCCGTTCCGGTCGCCGCGCCCGTTGAGGAAGGAGGGGCGATGCGTGCGGCCCGCTTCACGATCCACGCGCAGCAATGCGCGCAAGGCGCCCTTGAGGCGGTCATGCGTCAGGTCGCGTTGCAGCCGCCCGCCCAGCGCCATCGCAATCTGCCCCGTCTCCTCGGAAACGACGATGGCGATGGCGTCCGACTCCTCGCTGATACCGACGGCCGCGCGATGACGCGTGCCGAGCGTCCCACCAATCGGCGCGTCAGTGAGCGGGAGGACGCAGGCGGCGGCGAGGATGCGGTTGTGTCGCACGATCACCGCACCGTCGTGCAGGGGTGTATTCGGCGTGAAGATCTGGATCAGTGTCTGCCGCGTCAGGATCGCGTCTTCGGGCACGCCACGGTCCGCGTAATCCTGCAGGCCCGTTTCGCGCTCGATAACGATCAGCGCGCCGATCCGCTGCCGCGAGAGTTGCACGACGGCGCGGACGATTTCGTCAATCGTCTTGCCGATATCCTCCTCGATGCTGGAGAAGGGGAGGTTGAGCCAGGTGCGCGTCTGGCCGAGTTGTTCGAGCGCGCGGCGTAGTTCCGGCTGGAAGATGACCGGCACAGCGATGACGAGGGCGGGGAAGGCGATTTCGAGCAGCCGCCGGAGTGCGGTGAGATTGAGCGTGCTGGACAGGACCGCGATCATGCCGAGGAGGATGGCGATCCCCCGCAGGAGGGGCATCGCCCGCGTCCCGCGCGCCACGGTGAGCAGCCAGAAGAAGATGACCGCCACGACGAAGATATCGAGGAGCGCGAGCAGCGTCAGGCGCGTGAATATCCACGGCAGTTCGAAGGCGATCAGTAGCGGTGTCATCTGCGCGCGTTCCGCTCCTTTGCCACCTTGGGATGTGGCGTCTCTGGCTGCGCGGAGCCGGCCGCAAGGCCGCACAGCAGACTGCGCGTGCGTCGGTCGCCATTGTAGCACAGGGGAAAGTACTCAGTACTGTCTCCGTGGCGGGCGCGGAGTAATGACGGTGGGGTAACCCGTCTGACGCTTGCGGTAATCACCGGCGGGGATGTGGATGTGCCGTACCATGCGGACATCGGCGAGGCGGGAGGAGATGCGGTCGTCAATGCCGGGGAAGTCAATGCCATACTTTTGATCGGGCCGGATATTATTGCTCGTCACGACGAGCGGCAGCCGCTGCATCGCGCGGTAGTTGATGATCTGAAAGAGTTTTTCCCGCGCCCACGGTGTCGTGTTCTCCGTACCAAGATCGTCCAGCACGAGAACGCCGACCTCGCGGATCGCGGTGAAACGGTCGTCGAAGGAGACGCCGCTCTTCGGGTCGTACGCGGCGCGTAGTTGGTCGAGCAAATCCGGCACGACGCCGAAATGCACGGTCATTTGCTGGCGAACGGCTTCATTGGCGATGGCGGCGGCGAGGTGCGTCTTGCCCGTCCCGTAGGCGCCGTACAGCACGATCCAGATCGGCTCGTACGTCTCGCTGTACTGCTTTGCCTGGATGAACGCCTCGCGCGTGCCGGGCACGTCTTTGTCGAAGGTGGCGAAGGTGCAATCCACGAAGTGATCGAGGTTGGAGAGCGAGCGCTGGTCGCTGTACCGCGTCGCCGCCCGTTCGCGTTCCTGGCACTCGCAGGGAACAGTGCGCCCGAACTGCGGATGGCCGACCTCGACATCGAGCCGAAGAAAGCCCGCCCCATGACAGATCGGGCAGACGTCGCCCTCGCCGCGATCCCGCCGGTTGACCGGTATCTCCACCTCGCCCGCCTCCGCCGCCCGCCCCTCCACATATGCCGCCAATCGCGAACCGCGGATTACGTCCTTGATGCTCTGCATGTGCCCCTCCGGGGAGTAACGAGTAACGAGTATCGAGAGGAGTTGACTCCTCATTACTCGTTACTCGTTACTCACATGGGTTCCCGATAGACTTCGAGATCGGCGAAGCGGGTGACGGACTGGAAGAAGCGGAGGTTGACCGTACCCATTGGGCCGTTGCGGTGCTTGGCGACGTGGATTTCCGCGATGCCCTTCTTCTCCGTCTCCGGGTCGTACAACTCATCGCGGTAGATGAACATGACGATGTCGGCGTCCTGCTCGATCGAGCCGGACTCGCGCAGGTCAGAGAGCACCGGCACCTTTTCGGCGCGGGACTCGACGGCGCGGGACAACTGCGAGAGCGCGACGAGTGGCACATTCAGTTCACGCGCCAGTTCTTTGAGGGAGCGGGTAATTTCCGCCACCTCCTGCACGCGGTTATCGCTGCGGCCACCGCGCATTAGTTGCAGGTAGTCCACGATAATCATATCCACGCCGGACTCGGCTTGCAGACGGCGCGCCTTCGAGCGCAGTTCGATGACGCTGATCGCGGGCGTGTCGTCAATGAAGATCGGCGCGCTGGCGAGGGTGCCGAGTGACCGCGAGATGGCGGGCCACTCGTCGTCGTCCACATACCCCAGCCGCAGCCGTTGCGAGTCCACGCCGGTATCCATCGCGAGCAGACGCTGGACGAGTTGCTCGCCGCTCATTTCCAGCGAGAAGATGCCGATATGCTTGCCGTAGCGGAGCGCCGCGTTGAACGCCATCGTCAGGCTGAGCGAAGACTTGCCGACACCGGGGCGGGCCGCGACGATAATCAGGTCGGACTGCTGGAGGCCGCCCGTCATTTTGTCGAGGTCCGCGAAGCCGGTCGGCACACCGGCCAGTTCGCCGCGATGCTGTTGGACGAAATCAATCCGCTCGAAGAAGGCGTCGAGGAAGTGCGAGATCGGCTTGAAGTCTCGCTCCAGCCGGTCCTGTGAGACATCGAAAATCAGTTTCTCGCTCTTATCGAGGGCGTCAACCAGTTCGAGGTCGTCGTTGTAGCCGATCGTGACGATCGTCGAACCGGCGTCAATCAGGCGGCGGCGCGTCGCCTCGCGCTTGACGATCCCCGCGTAATACTCGACGTGCGCGGCGGTCGGCACGATGCTGAGTAGGGTTGTGAGATAGGCAAGCCCGCCGACATCATCGAGGCGACCCCGGCGCTGGAGTTCGTCCGGCAGGGTCGTCAGGTCGGCGGGCTCGCGCTTGTCGTAGAGGTCCACGATGGCGGCGTAGATTTCCCGGTGCGCGCCGCGGTAGAAATCTTCCGGCCCCAGGCTGGGGCGGACGCGGACAATCGCCTCGCGGTCAATCAGGAGGGAGCCGAGGACGGATTGCTCCGCCTCGCTGTTGTTCGGGGGTAACCGATCCAGTACCCGCTCTTGTAGTGCCACGTCGCTTCGCTCCTTCAGGACTGAGCGATGAGGACTGAGGACTGAGGTTCAGCCATCAATTCTCTCGCCATCCACTGAGGAACGAAGCCCTGCCGGACTGATTCTGCTCAGTCCCCAGTCCTCAGTCCTCAGCCCTCGCTCGGCGGTTCCGGCTGGTCGGGCTGCGCGTCTTCCGCCGCCGGAGCCGTCTCTTCCGCCGTTTCGCCACCCTCACCCGTCACAACGACCGTCACCGATGGGACAAGACGACCGACGAGCCGGACGGAGATCTTGTGCTCGCCGATACTACGGATCGGCTCATCGAGTGCGACCTTGCGCCGGTCAACTTCCTCACCTACCGCGCGGGAGAGGGCGTCCGCGATCTCCTGCGCCGTGATCGAGCCGAAGAGCCGCCCATTCTCGCCCACCCGTGCCGTGAAGGTGAGCGTCGTCGCGGCGATCTTGTCACCAAGCGAGCGCAATTCCTCTTCCTGCTTGCGGATGCGCCGCTCGACCGCCGCCTGCCGCTCTTGCACCTGCTTGATCGTGCCGACCGTGGCGATCTCCGCCAATCGCTTCGGCAGGAGGTAGTTGCGGGCAAACCCTTCCTTCACCGTCTGCACCGTCCCCGCCACACCCAGGTGTTCGACATCCTGGATGAGAATCACTTTCGTCGCCATTGCGCGTACTCCTCGGTTTCGTCTACCACAGCGTTTCAATCCTCACCTAGCCCGGAGACTAAATGCGATAAGCGGCAGACAGTATACGTGCCCGCGAGCAATCCGCGCAAGGGACTGTGTACGGACAGTACATCTGTGCGAGAAGTCTGTCAAGAGGGTAGTACGTACTTTGCGGAGCGAGAAAGTGGCGAGTAACGGGGCGAGGCCGTCTCACCTGTTACTCGCTCCTCGCTCCTTCGCCGCCCTGCCCGGAAGGACAGGCGCGGATGCGTACCTTCGACGGGTGCGTGGCGGGCATGAGGACGCGATGATAGGCACGGATGATGCGACAATGGTGTCGCGTCGGGGAGGCCGATGGAGGTGAAGTCATGTCCATGCATACGCCATTCGCGAATGACAGCGGGATTTCGATGCACGCAGCCGCCCCACATGTGGTGATTATCGGTGGCGGGTTCGGCGGGCTGGCGGCTGCCAGGGCGCTCAACGGAGCGCCCGTGCGCGTCACACTCATAGACCGCGCGAACCATCACCTTTTCCAACCACTTCTCTATCAGGTCGCGACGGCCGCGCTCTCGCCCGCCGACATCGCCGCGCCGATCCGCTCCATCCTGCGGCGGCAGCGCAACGCGACCGTGCTGCTTGGGGACGTGGCCGGTGTGGATCTCGCGAACCGCGCCGTCATCCTCGCGCCGGACGCCGAGACTGATGAAACCGCCAATGACCGACTCCCCTATGATTACCTGATCCTTGCCCCCGGCGCGGCCACCACGTACTTCGGTCACAACGCGTGGGAGAAGGACGCGCCGGGCCTGAAGAGCCTCGACGATGCGATCGAGGTGCGCCGCCGCGTCTTCCTCGCTTTCGAAGCGGCGGAGCGCGAGCGGGATTCCGCAGCGCGCCAGTCATTGCTCACTTTTGTCGTCGTTGGCGGCGGCCCGACGGGTGTGGAGTTGGCGGGAGCATTGAGCGAAATCGCGCGTGAGGCGCTCGAACGCGAGTTTCGCTCCATCAACCCCAATGACGCGACGATTTATCTCCTCGATGCCGGCCCCCGCATCCTCGCTACCTTTCCCGAAGACCTCGCACGCAGGGCGGCGAAAGACCTCGAAACCCTCGGTATAAAAATTCGCACGCAGGCCGCGGTAACGGGGATCGAACGCAATGCGGTCCATCTCGGTGACGAACGCATTGATGCCGCCACGATAATCTGGGCGGCGGGCGTCACCGCTTCGCCGCTCGGCGCCTCGCTTGGTGTGCCGCTGGAAAAGGGTGGGCGCGTACCGGTCGAGCCGGATCTCACGCTCAGGGACCATCCGGAGGTCTTCGTGATCGGTGATCTCGCTGCACTGAAGGATCAGCGCGGCAATCTCCTGCCGGGCCTCGCGCCCGTCGCGACGCAGCAGGGCGAGGTATCTGCGACGAACATCCTCCGGGTGATGCGTGGGGAGCCGACGAGAGCATTCCACTACCGGGATCGCGGCAACATCGCGACGATCGGGCGGAATCGGGCCGTCGCGGTGATCTACGGGATCAAGACGAGCGGCTTCATCGCCTGGGCAATCTGGGTCTTCATCCACATCCTGACGCTGATCGGTTATCGCAACCGTTTCGCGGTGATGGCGCAGTGGACGTATGCCTACTTTACCCACCGCCGCCCCGCCCGCCTCATCCGCGCGGAGAAAACCTAACCCCCGTCCTCTTCCATGTCTCGACGGGGGAACCAAGGATATGTCGCTCACGGCATCATGACATATAGACACTTTGACACTATCCAGGTATACTATCTACAGAGTGATGAGCCGCAAGGAAGGGGCGCGTGATGCCAACGACTGTGACAGTGAATCGGCAAGGGCGTATTACCTTGCCGAGCAGCATTCGGAAGGAACTGAATATCGAAGAAGATGCGACGCTCGAGGTGGAATCGCGAGACGGTGGTATCTTCTTGCGACCAGCCCTCATTATTCCTCGTGAGGACGCATGGGCATATACACCGGAACACCGCGCGTCCGTCGAGCGGGCACTCAACGGCCCCGCGTATATCGGGGTAACGAGCGAAGACCTCGAAGAGTTGATGAACGCGACGGATCCCGCAGCGACTATCGAACAGCTCAAGGGGCGCTGGACGCGGTATGAAGGGTGAATGGTGGACATACCTATACCACGCTTATCTTCACTGACACCCTCTTCACCACACTGATGGGCAATGACTTTTCCGCGACGGAACGCCGCCGATTCATTCGTGCCCTGCAACTGCTGGACACCGATGAACGGCACCCATCCTTGCGTATTCACCAAATGCGCGGCGAGCAGGCCGGTATATGGTCCGCGTCCGCATCGGATGAGCTACGCATAACCTTTGAAAGGCTCCCGGAAGGAAAGAAGCGTCTACTCGTGTGTAGTCGGCACTATGCGCGGTAACTGGACGGAAACACCCCTTCGCGTGTCGGGAGGGGCCGGAGAGTAAGCCGCCCCCGCTACCGCGTCAGGCGTCCAACGATGGCGTTGAGGCCGTCATCATCGGCGACGTGCAGGGTGAGTTGGTAGCCGCGACAACCCGTGTTCGTCCGCCACGCCTCATCCTCCCAGAGCCGCTTCTGTGCTCCCCGCCATAAGGGCGATCGAGCACGCCGAGCCTGGCGGGGTCAGCTGCACGACGCGAAAGTCGCCAGCGCGATGGTCAACGTCCAGATTGAAGCCAGCCTTCTCGGTGTAGAAAGCCTTGGCACGGTCCACG
>Ga0207416_1002821_pt1 | contig 17851 bp, 17 predicted proteins | sample PaiPotPPM11metaG_FD_184107 | JGI IMG/M metagenome (GOLD analysis project Ga0207416, IMG submission 184107) | Iron sulfur acid spring bacterial and archeal communities from Banff, Canada, to study Microbial Dark Matter (Phase II) - Paint Pots PPM... ...
CATGGCGATCGTCGGCGGGGCGCTCGTGTTCGCCTGGACGCCGATGGAGCCGGACCCGGACGCGGTGACCTCGTCCGGCCCGGGCAAGGCAGCGCTGTCGTGAGGCGTCGGCCGGCCCTGGCCGTCCTCCCGCTGCTGCTCACCGTCGCGTTCCTGGGGTTCGGCGGGCACGCGTCGGCCGCACCGAAGGCGGCGCAGCCGACGCCGAGCCAGACGTGCGTCCTGCTCATCATCTGCTTCCCCTCGTCCGCAAGCCCGAGCGCCACGCCGAGTTCGCCGACGGCCACGTCTGCACCGTCCTCGACGGCCGGGAGCCCGAGCGCCGCGCCCGGCGCCAACCCGTCGACCGGTCCGTCGTCCACCGCTAGCCCGTCAGCCCCGGGCAGCTCGTCGTCCGGCAGCGCGTCGCCTACGGGAAGCCCCTCGGCGTCGCCGTCACCGACGCAGCCCAAGGACGCGACCGCCGCCGCCGGGCTCGTGGTTTCCAACGTCACGTGGACGATGACCGTCGGCGCCGCGACGATGAACGGGTTCGTCTATAAGGGCAACGTCAACCTGCCCCTGGCGGGCGGCGGGACCATCCAGGTCATGGAGTTCACGGTCAGCTCGATGAGCATGTCGAATATCACCACGGTGATCACGGAGAACGGGACGACCGGCACGGAGACCGACAGCGCGTTCACCGCCAGCGGCGTCACGCTGTACGCGACGCAGCTGACCGGCGACATCTACGGCATTCCGGTTCCGGTCACGTTCACGCCGACCACGGTGCTCACGCAGCTGCTCAAGGTTACGAACCTGGCCACGGGGACGATTCTGCCCATCAGCATGACTCACCTCACCGCGGACCAGACGGTCATCCTGGCCGGACAGGCGCAGAAGACCACGGTGGCGGTCACCGGCTAGTCCCGGCGGGGAAAATCTCCCTCGTCGAACGGGACGAGCAGGGTACGGAGCAGGCCGGCGAGCACGGCCCGCTGCTCGGGGCCCAGCCGCGCCAGCAGCGCCTGCTCGCGCTCGAGCAGGTCGGTGAACGCCGCGTCGACCGCGGCCTGGCCGCGCTCGGAGAGCGTGACGAGCACGCCGCGGCGGTCGCGCGGATCGGGCTCGCGCGACACGAGCCCCGCCGCGGCGAGCCGGTCGATGCGGTTGGTCATCGTTCCTGACGTGACGAGGGTGGCGCGCAGCAGCGCGCCGGGGGTGAGCTGGAACGGAGGCCCCGCCCGGCGCAGCGCGGACAGCACGTCGAACTCCCACGACTCGAGGCCGTGCGCGGCGAACGCGCCGCGCCGCGCGATGTCGAGGTGCCTGGCGAGCCGGGAGACCCGGCTGAGCACCTGCAGCGGCGCGACGTCAAGGTCGGGCCGCTGGTCTCGCCACGCCGCGACGAGATCGTCTACCTCGTCGCGTTCCTCGCCCGTCAGTTGCCCCATCAGCACAGCATATCTCTTGACGTCAAGATGCTTGATCTGGTACGCATATCTCGATATCAAGATTCTTCACATCAATAGTTCTTACCAGGAAGGGAACGGTCATGTGGGATGCCGGGCAGTACCTTCGGTTTGGCGGCGAGCGGGCCCGCCCGTTCTTCGACCTCGTCGCCCAGGTCCGGGCGGCTCGGCCGGGCTACGTGGCGGACGTCGGCTGCGGTCCTGGCAACCTCACGGCCGCGCTCGCCGAGCGCTGGCCCGACGCGACGGTGGTCGGCGTGGACAACTCTCCCGAGATGATCGCGGCGGCCCAGGAAAGCACAGCGCTGTCAACCACGGGCCAGGCAAGCACAGGCCAGGCGGCGCAGCGGGCGGCGAACCTTTCGTTCGCCCTCGGCGACGTGCGGGACTGGCGCCCGGAGCGCCCGCTGGACGTGCTCGTTTGCAACGCCGTGCTGCAGTGGGTGCCCGGGCACGACGAACTCCTGCTGCGCTGGGCGGACCTGCTCGCACCGGGCGGCTGGCTCGCCTTCCAGTTGCCGGGCAACTTCGACCAGCCGAGCCACGCGATCGTCAAGGAAATGGCGGAGTCGCCGCGGTGGCGCGGGCCGCTCGCGGGGGTCAGGCTGAACCGCCAGGCGGGTGATCCCGCGGACTACGTCGCGCTGCTCGCGCGGCCGGGCTTCGAGGTCGACGCCTGGGAGACCAGCTACCTGCACATCCTGCACGGGGATAACCCGGTGCTCGAGTGGACCATGGGCACCACGCTCCGGCCGGTGCTCGGGGCGCTCGACGCGGAGCAGGCCGCCGAGTTCGTCCGCCAGTACGGGGAACGGCTGCGGACCGAGTACACCCCGCACCCGTTCGGAACGCTCTTTCCCTTCCGCCGGGTGTTCACGGTCGTGCACCGCGCCGACGCCGGCCGGGGGTGACCGGGTTTTTACCGGATCGGCCGAAGGGTTGCGCTCGGCTCCCTAACTCGAGATATAGTCGAGATATACTCGCCACTGAGTAATCGAGACTGAGTAAGGGACCGGACGATGAGCGAAGACCGTCAACCGAGGCGTCAGCGCCCGCTGCCGCGGACGCCCGTGGCGCTGTCTGTCCTCAGCCTGCTCAACGAGCGGGCGATGCACCCGTACGAGATGCGTTCCCTGATGCGGGAGCGGCGGCACGACCGCGCCTTCCGCATCAGGGAGTCCTCGGTGTACGACACCGTGGCGCGGCTCGCCGACCGCGGGTTCATCGAGCCCGTCGAGGTGAACCGGGAGGGCAGGCGGCCGGAGCGCACCGTTTACGCGATCACCGAGGCGGGGCGCGACGAGCTTCTCGAGTGGCTGTGGGACCTGGCGAGCGAGCCGGCGGCCGAGTACCCGGCGTTCGCGGCGCCGCTGATGTTCATCTACTCGCTCGGCCTCGACCGCGCGATCGCGGCCCTTCAGCAGCGGGCGGCGAAGCTCGAGGCGGAGATCTCCTCGAACGACGCCTACCGGCGGGCGTTCATGGCGGACATGCCGGACTTTCCGCGGATCTTCAACATCGAGGACGAGTACGCACAGGCCATGCGCCAGGCGGAGCTCGCCTGGGTGCGCGCCACGGTCAAGGAACTGCGGGACGGCACGTTCCCGTGGCCCACCGTCGACGATCTCAAAGAAGCCGGCTACCTCAACTGACTGGAGTCTTCCGCATGTCTTCATCAACGGCGCCCGCGGTCCTGGTGACCGGGCTGCGCAAGTCGTTCCGCGTCGCGGGCGGCACCGTCGAGGCCGTCAGCGGCATCGACCTGACCGTCCGCGCGGGCGAGATCTTCGGCCTGCTCGGGCCCAACGGCGCGGGCAAGACGACCACCCTGCGCATCCTCACTACGCTGCTGCCCGCCGACGCGGGTGACGCCTGCGTCGCCGGCGCGGACGTGCGGCGCGCGCCGGGGAGCGTCAGGCGGCTGATCGGGTACGTCGGCCAGCTCGGCGGCGCCGACAAGGACGCGACCGGGCGGGAAAACCTCATGCTCGCGGCCCGCCTGTACGGGATGAGCGCGGACGCCGCCGGGCGGCGCTGCGCGGAACTCGCCGAGGTCTTCGACCTTGACGCGCTCGTCGGCCGGCCGGTCCGCACCTACTCGGGCGGTCAGCGGCGCAGGCTCGAGGTCGCGCTCGGCATCGTCCACCGTCCCCGCGTGCTGTTCCTCGACGAGCCCACCACCGGCCTCGACCCGCAGAACCGGGCGAACCTGTGGGAGCAGCTCCGGCTGCTGCGGGAAGGCGGCACCACGGTCGTCCTCACCACGCACTACCTGGACGAGGCCGACCAGCTCTGCGACCGGGTGGCGATCGTCGATCACGGGCGGGTGATCGCGCTGGGCCGCCCGGATGAGCTCAAGCAGCGGTACTCGGCCGACACGATCACGGTCACGGCCGAGGCGCCGCTGCCGGTGCTCGACGCGGTGGCCCGCGACCTGGCGGACGCCCCGTTCATCGCGAGCCTGGTGGTCGACGCGGGACTGCGCGACGGCGGGACCATCCGGCTGACGGCCACCGACGCCACCCGGGCGATGGCGGCGGTCTTCGACGCGCTGGCGTCGCGGGGAATTCCGACGCGGGCCGCGTCCGTGGCCCGGCCGTCGCTCGACGACGTATTCCTGCGGGAGACCGGGCGGTCGCTGCGGGACGCCGGGCCGGACCGGGCCGGCCCTGACGTTGCCGACCCGGGCCCGGGTGGCACGGGCACCGGGGCGGCCGCGGAGGTGGCGGCATGACCGCGTTCTTCGTGCAGACCGGGCTGTTCTTCCGGCGCAAGCTGGTCGAGACCCTCCGCCAGCCGGTCTGGATCATTACCGGGCTCACCACCCCCGTGCTGTACCTGGCGCTGTTCGCGCCGTTGCTGCGGTCGCTTGGCGGCGAGCCCGCGTTCCCGGGCGGCCACGTGCTCGACGTGTTCGTGCCGGGGATCCTGGTGCTTATCGCGTTCGGCGCCGGCATGGGAGCCGGATGGCCGGTCATATGGGAACTGGACTCGGGGGTGATCGAGCGGCTGCGGGTCACCCCGGCCAGCCGGCTGGCGCTGTTGCTCGGCACGGTGCTGCGGGACGTGGTGATGTTCGCGGTGCCGGGCGCGGTGGTGATCGCCGTCGGGGCCGCCTTCGGCTATCACGTGCACTGGGGCGGGCTCGTCCTGTTGTTCGCGCTCCTCGCGTTGCTGACCGCCGCGTGCTCGGCGACCTCGTCCGCGCTCGGCCTGAAGCTGAAGCAGATCGGGTCGCTCGCCGCCGTCGTCACCGGGACGCAGCTGCCGCTCACACTGCTGGCCGGCATCCTGCTGCCGCTGTCGCTCGGGCCCACCTGGCTCCGCGTGCTCGGGCACTTCAACCCGCTGTACTACGCCGTGCAGGCGGCCCGGTCGCTCGCCGCGGGCACGGTGACCAGCGGCACCGTCGGCCTTGGCTTCCTGGTCATGGCCGCGGTCGCGGCGCTGACGGTCTGCTGGGGGACGCGGGCCTACCAGCGGGCGATGGCGTAGCCGGACGCTACGAGGAGATTTACAGACTATTCCAATTGAATTACTAGGAATAGCGTGCCATGATCTTTGGGTGCGACCGACCATCACCGCTTCCGAACAGCGGCTTCTCACGCCCACGCAGCTCGCCGCCGAGGTGCGGCGGCTGACCTCCGCCCCGGCCGACTGGGTGACCAGGGTCCGCCTCGATCCCGAGGGCCGCTGGTACGAGCAGATCCGCGTGGACGACGCGCTCGAGCTGTGGCTGATCAGCTGGCTGCCCGGCCAGTCGACCGGGTTCCACGATCACGGCGGGGCCAACGGGGCGTTCGGAGTGGTGTGGGGACGGCTGGACGAGCACGTGGTCGCGCGGGGGACCGCCGCCGCCGCCAACCCGGTGCCCGCGGGAGCGGTGCGGTCATTCGGGCCGCGCCACGTGCACGACGTGCGCAACTCCTCGACGGGGTCCGTGGCGGTCAGCGTGCACGCGTACTCGCCACCGCTGTCGGCGATGACTCGGTACGATCTCACCCCGGGCGGCCTGGTGGCAATCGGGAAAGAAGGGGCTGACGACTGGTGACGGATAGGCCGAAGGGCACGTGGTCCATCGACGAGATCCTGGCGGTGGCGCGCGACCGGCTCGCCCGGCTGACGCCGGCGGAGGCGCACGCCGCCTGCGCCGCGGGTGCGACGCTGATCGACATCAGGCCCGCTGCGCAGCGGGCCGCGGTGGGCGAGATCCCCGGCTCGGTCGTGATCGAGCGGAACCACCTGGAATGGCGGCTCGACCCGGCGAGCGACTCCCGGCTGCCCTGGGTCGGCGGCTACGACCTGCGGCCGATCGTGATCTGCGCGGAGGGGTACACGTCGAGCCTCGCGGCGGCGGCGCTGCAGGACCTGGGCCTGAACCTGGCCACCGACGTGATCGGCGGCTTCCGGGCCTGGCGGGACGCCGGGCTGCGGGTCGCGCGCCCCGCCGAGCGCACCGTGGCGATCGCACCGGGAGCCTCGCCCGCGTACGGGGCTTGACCGCTTTTCCTTCACGCCAGCTGCTTGATCTCCTGCTGACCGCGGGCGGCTGACCGCGGGCGGCGGGCCGCTACGCCTGGGCGTCGAGTTGGGAGAGCCCGTTCCATGCCAGGTCGATCAGGTTCCTCGCGACCTGCTCGAGCTTGGGCTTGCGGGCGTCCAGCCACCACTGCCCGGTGAACGCGACCATGCCGACCATCATCTGGGAGTACATCGGCGCGAGCTTCGGGTCCCGGCCGTGGGACTTCAGGAAGTCGGCCATGATGTACTCCACCTGGCCCGCGATGTCGGCGAGCAGCGTGCCGTACGTGCCGCCGCCGGAGCCGGGGTTGGAGTCCCGCACCAGGATGCGGAAGCCGTCCGCGTTCTCCTCGATGTAGCGAAGCAGGGAGACCGCTGCCGCCTCGAACCTCGGCTTCGTGTGCGGCTGCTCGAACAGCATCCTGGTCACGGTCGTCAGCCGCTCGACCTCGCGGTCCACGACCACGGCGTACAGCCCTTCTTTGCCGCCGAAGTGCTCGTACACGACGGGCTTGGACACACCCGCCTGGGCGGCGATCTCCTCGATCGAGGTGCCCTCGAATCCCCGCTCGGCGAACAGCCGCCTGCCTATGTCTAGGAGCTGCTGCCGCCGTTCCTGGCCAGTCATCCGTTTTCTGGCGGTTTTTGGGGATTGGTCGGTCACCGAAACATCATGGCTGTTATGCCGCCGCTCTGTCAGCCTGCTTCACCGGCTTTGTCGCCTTTTCGTTACGCTTCGTCATCCCGCCAAAGCTACGCGTCGCGTTGGCCGCACGCTTGGCGTTCAGCCGCGATTCGTCAGGCCAGCGCACGTCGTAGGCCCAGCCGAGCTTTTCGAACCACTGGATGACCCGGGCGGACTGGTCGATCTGACCCTTGAGCGCGCCGTGCCTGGCGCAGGTCGGGTCGGCGTGGTGCAGGTTGTGCCAGGACTCCCCGAAGGAGGCGATGGCAAGCCAGGAGACATTTACCGACCGGTCGCGTGACACCCAGTCCGTGCCGCCCCAGGTGTGGCAGATCGAGTTGGTCGACCAGGTCACGTGGTGCAGCAGGGTCACGCGGACGAGGCTGGCCCAGAAGAACATCTCGATGGCGCCGTGCCAGGACCAGACGGCCGCGGAGGAGTTCCAGAAGCCGCCGATCACCGCGGGAGCGACCAGGGTGAACAGGACGATCGCGGGGAAGAGGTAATGGACGGCGCGGATCTTCTTGTCGGCGAGCAGGTCGGGCGCGTACTTCTCCTTCGAGGTCCTGTTCTCGTCGAACAGCCACAGGACGTGCGCCCAGAGCAGCCCCTTGGTGAGGGCCTTCGCGTCCTCGCCGTACCGCCAGGGCGAGTGCGGGTCGCCTTCCTTGTCGCTGTACTTGTGGTGCCGGCGGTGGTCGGCGACCCAGTTGATGACCGGGCCCTCCATCGCGAGGCTGCCTGCGATCGCAAGTCCGACGCGAAGGCCGGGCTTGGCCTTGAACGAGCTGTGGGTGAAGTAGCGGTGGTACCCGACGGTGATGCCGAGACCGGATGTCCAGTAGAAGATGGCCCCGACCAGGATGTCGCGCCAGTTCAGGCCCCAGCCCCAGGCGAACGGGATCGCCGCGATCAGCGCCGCCATCGGCAGGAAGACGAAGACCGCGATGAGGATGCGCTGCGATCTGGTCTTCGGGTTCTCCTCGTCGTAGTCTCCGACGGCCTTGCGCAGGATCGGCGCGGCGTTGGGATCGAGCGAGAGCGCGATGTCCTCGGTCCCTGTTGCGAGCGCCGTGCTGCTCGTGTCCGGAGTGCGTGCCATGTTCTCCCCTGAGGTAGGGCGCCCGCAGGCGGCGGTTGTACGCTTACGTAACCGTAGCCTACGAGACCGTAGGTTGTGCAAGCTTCTCAGATGAATTCTTGGATATGCCCAGGTAAAGACCCGTTCCGCCGTGCACTACCCAGCAAGCGAGAGCGCACACTCATGACATCTGCTGAGGGCACGCAGAAGCTCCGCATGGGATGGGTGCTGGTGTCTGGGCTGCTCGGCCGTGTCGCACACGGACATGCTTGCCTGGCAAGAATCGGACAAAATTCACAGTTCCGGCGCCTGGACTCGAACCAGGACTAACCCAACTCCAAAGGTTGGTGGGCTGCCAATTACCCTACGCCGGACTAAAACGGACTGATAGCAACCTCAACTGCGGTGGCTACTGGCACTACGATACCGGCTCGTCCTGTGCGACGGTAAGCGTCCGAAGTGTCATCGTGGCCGATGCCCAACCCTCGATCCTTCTGTAGAGCGCCCCGCTGCGCCGCACGTCGATCCTGAGGCATCCGTGGTAGTTGTCGCCGACGTTCGTGCGGTGCGTCTTTGGGTTGTGGCGCTTGAGTGCAGGTGGCCGGAACTGGCTGGTCCGTGTGCCGGTGACCTCAAGCCAGAACCTCTGCGCCGCCTCAGCATCCGCGTTCTCATGGATGTGGACGCGGAGTATCAGGTCGTCTCGGTCCACTCCGGCAACATCCAGGAAGCGAAGAAAGAAGGAGATCAAGCCTGGGTCGCTGTTGATGAACACCACTCGGTTGACCTTGCGGTTCTGCTTGTTCTTGGAGCCCTCACACCAATAGGCAATGGCGCCACTGATGAGGATCTCCCGGTCTGTTAGCTCGCCAAGCTCAGCGGCCGCGGTCTCGATCTCTGCGGCGTGCCGGGCTGACCGAGCCGCGTTGTACTTGCGAAGCCCTTCGACGCGTCGCTCGTTGTGTATGTACCTGAACCGTTCCGGACAGGGGATGTCTCGTACCCATAGCGAGACCGAACTCTTGGAGATGCCGAGCTCGGCGGCGATCTTGTTGTAGGACAGGCCCTGAGCCCGCAGTTCGCGGGCTTTCGCGCGGAGCTGGTTAGGCTGCTGAGGGGTACGCATATTCAAATGCTACATGAAAAGTCACATTTACAGAGCGGCGCGCCGAGGCCACCGCGACCGGCGTGGCCTATTCGGACTGCGCGGTGCTTGGAGGCTCCTCCATGGGGAAGAGGATCGGGCTTAGCAGGTAGCGGCCGCGCTCTGGGGTCGGCTGGTTGGCTAGCACGGGAACGATCGCCTGGCGAAGGCCGGCGATCAATTGCTCGAGTTCCTCGCGGCTGAGCCAGATGGCGTGTTGGCGGAAGCCGACGAGATCGCCTGCGGGGTCGGCGTCTTCCCGGTCGAGGTAGGACCTGAACTCGGCGGTCAGCACGGCGAGCGCCGCGACGAAAAAGCGCCAGTAATCGTCTGGGGATGGCGCGGCGCCGGTTTCGGTTGTCACGGCGGCACGGTCCGGGCGCAGCCGGTAAAGGCGTTCCACCGCGCCGCGCACGCGCCGCTCGTCCGCCACTTCCAGGACCCCGGCGCTCGCCAGCAGGTCGACGTGCCGGTACACCATCGCCTTCGAAACGTCGGGCAGCAGGGCGCTAAGCCCGGCAGTGGTGAGCGTGCGGCCGCCGCGCAGGGCGTGCACGATCCGCAGCCGCACCGGGTGTGCGAGCAGTTCGAGTGCATCCATTGGCCAACTTTCTCACATCATGCTAACGTTCGCAAAAGATGAGAATGGTTATCGAGGGAGGTTCACGTGGCCGCAGACCCAGTGGCGATCGCCGCGTCCGTCGTCGACATGGCGCGAGCAGAACGCTTTACGGGCATCGAGGAACTGTTCGCGCCGCCGCTGCGCGCGGCGGTGTCCGCGGAGACGATCCAGACCGCGTGGACCGCCGAAGCGGCCAAGATCGGGCCGGTCGCCACGGTCGGCTTGCCGGTCAGTGAGTCGGCGGGGAACGGGCTGGTCCGGGTGAGCACCCCGGTGACGGGGGACCACGGCGGGCTCACGGTCGTCGTATCGGTCGACGACGACGGCAAGCTGAACGGCTTCCGGCTGGCCCCCCTGGCCACCACGGCGTGGACGCCGCCACGCTACGCCGCGCCCGGCCGGTTCACCGAGCGGGAGGTCACGGTCGGCTCCGGGCCGCTCGCCGTGCCAGGCACGCTGACTCGGCCAAGGCGCCGCGGCCGCGGGCCGGGCGTGGTCCTGATCGCCTCGGGACCCGCCGACCGGGACATGACGACCGGGCCGAACAAGCCGTTCAAGGATCTCGCCTGGGGCCTGGCGAGCCGCGGCGTGGCCGTGCTGCGGTTCGACAAGGTGAACCACGTGCACGGCATGGTCGCTGCCGAGCCCGGCTTCACGATGGCCGACGAGTACCTGCCGCACGCGGTCGCCGCGGTCCGCCTGCTGCGGGAGCAGCCGGGCGTGGACCCCGCGCAGGTTTTCGTCGCCGGTCACAGCGGCGGCGGCAAGGCGGCGCCGCGGGTCGCAGCCGCCGAGCCCTCCGTGGCCGGCCTGGTGATCCTGGCGGGCGACACGCTGCCGCTGAGCCGTTCCGCCGTCCGGGTCGCCAGGTACCTGGCCGGGCTGAACGCGGGCGAGGAAGTGGCGGCGGCCGTTGACTCCATCACGCGGCAGGCCGCGCGGGTAGCGGACGCCGATCTTTCGCCGGGGACGCCCGCCGCGGACCTGCTGTTCGGCTGGCCGGCCTCGTACTGGCTTGACCTGCGCGAGTACGACCAGGTGGGCGTCGCGGCAGCGCTCGGCAAGCCGATGCTGATCCTGCAAGGGGGCCGCGACTACCAGGTGACCGTCGACGGCGACCTGGCCTGCTGGCGGACCGGGCTCGCCGGCCGGCCCGACGTGACCGTCCGGGTCTACGACGCGGACGACCACCTTTTCTTCACCGGCCACGGCAAGTCCACGCCCGCCGACTACGAACGACCGCAGCACGTCGACGCGGCCGTGGTGACCGGCATCGCCGACTGGCTGGCGCCGGAGGAGGAGCGGGGACCCGTCCGGCGCTTCGTCTCGGCCTTCATGCGGTGACCTAGCCGGCCGGCGCTAAGGCTTCGGATGGTTCTTCTTGCGGGTCATGCCCAGCATGATCTGGCCGAGGTCCACATCGTCGTCCTCCTCGTCGTCGAGCAGGCTGGCCACCCGTTCGATGTTGACGTCGCCGACCACCCGGGTGTGACCGCGGGACAGGGCCGCGACGCGCGCGGCCTCTTCCTCCGCCGCGGCGTGCTGCTGCGCCGCCTGCCGCTCGGCGGCCTCCCGCGCGCCGTCGAGCAGGTGCGGCTTGACCCACATGAAGAAGCTGATCCACGCGGAGCCGGTCGAGGTGGACCAGATGTTCGCGCTCATGTAGTGCACCGTCTGGACGAGCGCGTGCGCGACGCTCGCGTACTGCGAGTCGGGGAAGCCCTCGTACCAGTTCTGTCCGCCGAGCTGGCGCAGCGTGTCGATCACGAACCGCGGCTGCTGGTCGGTGAGCGCCACCCAGAGCAGGGCGCCTCCCATCCGGTCGCAGAACGCCGGCATGTCGAAAGCGGGCGGCACGGCCGAGACGGGGATCAGGCTCGTGAGGTCGTAGTGGAACTGCCTGATGAACGCGTCTTGGTCACGCGCGAGGAACGCGGCCGACTGGTGGATGGCGGCGAGGACCCCCGGCTCGAACCCCCGGTGCGATGCGCCGTCCTGCGCCATCTCGATGCCTGGTCCTGTCTGGAGGGAGGGGTCATATCAGGCTTGCGGTCCCAGCGTTATACCAGTCGGGTGCAAGCCCGGGCAGGCTACATAGAGCAATAAGAGCAATAAGAATGTAACGCTGTGTGGCATCCCCGGATCGGTGCCAAGGGGGCTTGCGGCCTGTGTACCGGTATGCGGAGGCTGGCTCCGGTGAGTTATGGTTAGTTGAGGTTAAGCAAGTTCTGATCATCTACTGAACTTTTCAACTTTCCTGAATCGCTTGGGGGCATAGGTGCCTGTCGAGGCCGATCGAGTGCTCGGGCCGCGCTACAAATGGATCGCGCTGTCGAATACGACGCTCGGCGTGCTGATGGCGACGATCAACCAGTCGATTGTGCTGATCGCGCTGCCAGCCGTGTTCAAGGGCATCGGGCTGAACCCGCTCGGGCCCGGCAACACGAGCTACCTGCTGTGGATGTTCATGGGCTTCATGGTCGTCACGGCCGTGCTCGTCGTGTCGTTCGGCCGCCTTGGCGACATGTTCGGCCGGGTCCGCATGTACAACATGGGGTTCGCGGTATTCACGGTCGCCTCGATCTTCCTGACCGTGACCTGGATGCACGGCGTGTCGGGCGCGCTCTGGCTGATCATCTGGCGGGTGGTGCAGGGCATCGGCGGCGCGTTCCTGTTCGCGAACTCGACCGCGATCCTCACCGACGCGTTCCCCGCCAACCAGCGCGGCACCGCCCTCGGCCTGAACTCGATCGCCGCCATCGCCGGCTCGTTCATCGGGCTGATCCTCGGCGGCGTGCTCGCCCCCGTGAACTGGCACCTCATCTTCCTCGTCTCGGCCCCGGTCGGCCTGTTCGGCACGGTCTGGGCGTACTACATGCTGCACGACATCGGCGTCCGCAAGCACGCGAAGATGGACTGGTGGGGCAACATCCTGTTCGGCGTGGGCCTGATCGCGATCCTGGTCGGCATCACCTACGGACTTCAGCCCTACGGCGGAAGCGCGATGGGCTGGACGAACCCGTTCGTCCTCGGCGCCATGATCGGCGGCCTCGTGCTGCTGATCGTGTTCGTCTTCGTCGAGACGAAGGTCGACGAGCCGCTGTTCCGCATGTCGCTGTTCAAGATCCGGGCGTTCGCGGCGGGAAACATCGCCAGCCTCATGCTCGCCCTTGGTCGCGGCGGCATGCAGTTCATGCTGATCATCTGGCTCCAGGGCATCTGGCTGCCGCTGCACGGTTACAGCTACAGCCAGACACCGCTGTGGGCCGGCATCTACCTGCTGCCGCTGACGCTCGGGTTCCTGCTGTCCGCGCCGCTGTCCGGCATCCTGTCGGACCATTTCGGTGCGAAGGCCTTCACCGTCGGCGGCTCGCTGCTGACCGCGGCGATGTTCCTCGTCCTGATCTTCGTCCCGGTGAACTTCCCCTACTGGGAGTTCGCGATCGTCGTCGCGCTCAACGGCTTCGGCACCGGCCTGTTCGTCTCGCCGAACCGCGCCGAGATGATGAACTCGGTGCCGGCCAGCCAGCGGGGCGCGGCGGGCGGCATGATCGCGACCTTCATGAACTCCGCGTCCGTGCTCTCGATCGGCATCTTCTTCTCGCTGATGGTGGCCGGCCTGGCCAGCAAGTTGCCGGCGTCCATGTTCAGCGGGCTCACCGCGCAGGGCATCCCGGCGTCGGCCGCGACGACGATCTCGCACCTGCCGCCGATCGGCGTGCTGTTCGCCGCGTTCCTCGGCTACAACCCGATGCAGCAGTTGCTCGGACCGCTGCTCGGCCACCTGCCGTCCGCGCACGCCGCCTACGTGACCGGTCGCCAGTTCTTCCCGAACCTCATCACCCAGCCTTTCCACGACGGACTCGGCGTCGCGTTCGGCTTCGCCATCGCGGTCAGCGTCATCGCGGCGATCGCGTCCGGGCTCACCGGCAAGAACAAGGTGCCCGGGGCGGAACCGCAAGCGCCGGCGGAACCTCTCGGCGCGGAACTGGCCGCGGTGGCGGGCGAGGGCGGCTTCGAGCCGTCGGAACTGGTCGTCCCCGACGACTCATCGGAGACAGCGGACAACCAGGGTATCTCTGGTTAAAATCTCATTCAGGCGGGTGGCGTCCCGCCCCAAGGCACGTCGGTGCGGCGCCCGCGCGGCACCGGATGCGGGTCCTGCGGGCGCCTCCTGTCCCGATGCCGCAGACGGAGAATGGCCTGGGCTGTTCGCGTCTTGCATCACTCGATTAACACCAGTCCCTGTGGCCCTCCTCCGCTATCTGCAAACAGGTATCCTGCTGGTGAGGAGCAGGTAAACAGTTTTCTGTCGTTACGGCTCTTCGCGCGCTCGCTACGATGTCGCTGCGCTTTAACGGGGGAAGATGGCCTCGGTAGGTGTTCGGCGCGATACCCGAGGAGATGCGTTGCTCGTGAGCGAAACTTCCCTGGCCACGGTTGTGATCCTCGCAGCCGGCGAAGGCACCCGGATGAAGTCTCGTACCCCCAAGGTCCTGCACGAGCTGTCCGGGCGATCCCTGCTCGGGCACGCGATCGCGGCGGCGAGCGACCTCGCGCCCGAGCGGCTGGTGGTGGTGGTCGGGCGGTCCAGGGCGGAAGTGGGCGCCGCGGCGGTCGCCGCCGCGCCGGGCGCGGACATCGTCGTCCAGGAGCAGCAGCTCGGCACCGGGCACGCCGTGCGGATGGTCATCGAGTCCGTCGGCGCGATCTCGGGCCCGGTGATCGTGACCTACGGAGACATGCCCCTGCTGCGCGGACAGACGCTCGGTGAGCTGGCGGCCAGGCACGCCGCCGCGGGCAACGCCGTCACCGTGCTGACCGCGCGCGGCGACTTTCCCGGCTTCGGCCGGATCGTGCGCGACGCCGACGGCGCGTTCCTGCGGATCGTCGAGGAGCGCGACGCCACGGCGGCCGAGCGCGCCATCGACGAGTTCAACTCAGGGTGCTACGCGTTCGACGGCGCGCTCCTCTCCGACGCCATCAAGCGGGTGACCACCGACAACAGCCAGCACGAGGAGTACCTCACCGACGTCGTGGAGATCCTGCGCGGTGACGGCCATCCGGTCGGCACGGTGCTCGCCGCCGATTCCGCGGAGATCAGGGGCGTCAACGACCGGGTGCAGCTGGCGCAGGCGCGACGGGTGCTCAACGACCGGGTACTCCGCGAGTGGATGCTGGCCGGGGTTACCGTCACCGACCCGGCATCCACCTGGATCGACGTCACCGTGACCATCGGCCAGGACGCCGAGATCGGGCCGCAGACCCAGCTCGAGGGCGCGACCGTGATCGGGGCCGGCGCCAAGGTAGGACCCGGCTGCCTGCTCGAGGACACGACGGTCGGCGACGACGCCGTGCTGCTGCACGCGGTCTGCCGTCAGGCGGAGATCGGACCGCGGGTCACCGTCGGCCCCTTCGCCTACCTGCGGCCGGGTGCGAGCATCGCGGCCGACGCGCACATCGGCACTTACGTCGAACTCAAGAAGTCGCACATCGGCGCGGGCGCGAAGGTGCCGCACCTCACCTACGTCGGCGACGCGACCGTCGGCGCGGGGGCGAACATCGGCGCGGGGACGATCTTCGCCAACTACGACGGGGTACGCAAGCACCACACTGAGGTGGGCGAGAACGTCTTCGTCGGCAGCAACACGGTGCTCGTGGCCCCGGTCACGCTCGGCGACGGCGCTTACACAGCGGCCGGGTCGGCGATCCAAGCGGATGTGTCAGCCGGCGATCTCGGGATAGCAAGAGGACGCCAGCACAATTCCGACGGTTGGGTGCTCCGCAACCGGCAAGGGACACGGTCGGCGGAGGCAGCGGCCCGCCATCGTTCGGAAGAATCTGAATGAATTGGTTTTGGTTGCCCAGCCAGAGGGAGAGCAGTACTAGGTGAGTGGCATGACGGCGCCCAGCCAGAAGAAGATGATGTTGTTCGGCGGGCGGGCCTTCCCTGAGCTTGCCGCCGAGGTAGCGGACTGCATGGGGGTCGAGACCGCGCCGGCGAAGCTGTACGACTTCGCCAACGGCGAGATCATGGTCAGGTTCCTCGAATCGGTCCGCGGCAGCGACGCCTTCGTGCTGCAAAGCCACACCGCGCCGATCAATCAGTGGATCATGGAGCAGCTCATCATGGTCGACGCGCTCAAGCGCGCGTCGGCCAAGCGGATCACGGTGGTGATGCCGTTCTTCGGCTACGCGAGGCAGGACAAGAAGAGCCGCGGCCGGGAGCCGATCTCGGCGCGGCTCATCGCTGACCTGTTCGCGACTGCGGGAGCCGACCGGCTGATGGCCGTCGACCTGCACACCGCGCAGATCCAGGGGTTCTTCGACGGGCCCGTTGACCACCTGTTCGCGCTGCCGATCCTCGCGGGCTACCTGGAAAACAAGCTGAACGTGCGCAACGTGACCGTGGTCGCGCCGGACGCCGGGCGGGTACGGGTCTGCGAGCGCTGGACCGACCGGCTCGCCACGCCGCTCGCGATCATCCACAAGCGGCGCGACCCGGACGTCGCCAACCAGGTCAAGGTCTTCGAGGTCGTCGGTCACGTCAAGGGGCGGACCTGCATTCTCGTTGACGACATGATCGACACCGGCGGGACCATCGTCAAGGCCGCGGACGCGCTGTTCGAGCAGGGCGCGGAACGGGTCATCGTCGCCGCGACGCACGGCGTGCTCTCCGGGCCTGCGGTCGACACGCTGAAGAACTCGCGGATCAGCGAGGTCGTCATCACCAACACGCTCCCCGTGCCCGAGGAGAAGCGGTTCGACAGCCTGACCGTGCTGTCCATCGCCCCGTTGATCGCCCGCGCGATCAACGAGGTCTTCAACGACGGCTCGGTGACCAGCCTCTTCGACGGGCAGTCATAGCGGAGCTTTTGTCGCGGGACGCGACAGCCGGGGGGTACGGGGGGTCGTCCCCCCGGGAGAGCCTGTTTTTGCGCCCGATAAGATGGCGGTTTTTGCCATCGGGCGCAAAAACAGGGGGCCCCGTCCCGCCATTCCCCGGTTTGGCGGGACGGGGCTTCTGTGGCGTCCGGGACCCGCCACCCCTGGGTCCCGAGCGTCAGCTTTCGCGCCACCAGCGCGCCGCCGCGATGGCCGTGTCCCGCTTCGTACCGGACGGTGCCCCCGCTAACCGTCCGGCACGGAGCGGGACACAGGCCCCGCGGTCCCCGCCGCGCTTGTGGCGCTGAGCAAGAGCTTGCCAGGGGACGGTTAAGCGTCGATTTAGCCGACTTACCGGGGTGTGGAAGGCGCGGCAGGCCGTCCGGTTAATCGGCCGCTAGCCGCTCCACCCGCTCCACCCGCCCCACGCATCACGCCCGCCACGCCGGCAACGCCAACCAGAGCGCGCCTTGGCCGCGGCGGACGCATCACTACACTCCGCGTTTTCACGTCAGTAATTACGCAACATCATGACGTGTCTGATTTACGGCCCAGTTGAGTCGTGATTAAGTGGGGTCTTACGTTGAGCTGAAGGCGGAGGAGCGCGTGCGTCCGGACCGGCCGACCTGATGCGTTTTCGTGTCCTGGGTCCGCTTGAAGTGCTGTCCACCGAGGGGTGGACGGGGATCGGCGCACCCAAATGGCGGTCGCTGCTTGCCTGCCTGCTGGTCCGCCCCGGCGAGCTCGTCCCGACGGACGTGCTGATCGACGAGCTGTGGGGCGAGAGCCCGCCAAAGCGGGCCAACAACCTGGTCAGCATCTACGTGCACCGGCTACGCAAGGTCATCGACGACACGGAGGGCCGGGTACTCGTCTACCGCGCACCCGGGTACCTTCTGCGCCTGTCCGCCGGCGACTTGGACATGCAGGAGTTCGAGTCACGGGTCGCCGAGGGCAGGAGCGCGCTGGCGGGGGGAGACCCGCAGAAGGCGGCCGTGCTGCTCCGCGACGCGCTCGGGCTGTGGCGCGGGCCGCTGTTCGCCGACGTTCCCCGAACCTCGCTGCTCGCTACCCGGGCCGACCTGGCGCAGGAGTCGCGGCTCACCGCGACCGAGTTGCGCATCGAGGCGGATCTGGCTTGCGGCCGGGCGGCGCAGGTGGTGGCGGAACTGCGCGGCCTGGTGGCGGAGCACCCGATGCGCGAACAGGTTTGGCTGCTGCTGATGAGGGCCCTTGAGGAAGCCGGACGGCGGGCCGAGGCGCTCGGGGTGTTCGCGCGGGCGCAGGAGGTCATCGCAGACGAGCTCGGCGTGGACCCGGGCGTCGAATTGCAAGCGTTCCACCGGGAACTACTCGCCGCCGACGCGTCGTCCGCCGCCCCGTCCGCGAGGCCCCGGGCGAAGCCGCGGCGCCCGCCCGCGCGGGACGGTCGCGGCGCGGCTTCGCCCGGGGCCTCGCGGAC
>Ga0207416_1002822_pt1 | contig 17845 bp, 17 predicted proteins | sample PaiPotPPM11metaG_FD_184107 | JGI IMG/M metagenome (GOLD analysis project Ga0207416, IMG submission 184107) | Iron sulfur acid spring bacterial and archeal communities from Banff, Canada, to study Microbial Dark Matter (Phase II) - Paint Pots PPM... ...
AATCGATCATCGAACGGACGACGGGATCGGCCAGGATCTCGGCGGGCCTGCGCACGTCGCCGACCACGAAATCGGTCGTCAGCGCGTCGGCGATCAGCGCCTTGCTGTGGGTGTAGACAACCGGGTCAGGTCTGTAAGGTTTTTCCCACACAGACAGGACACATCCGATGACCACTAAGCCCGAGGCCGGACAGACGTGCTGCATGTGCTTCCGTAAGCACCGCGAATCCAAGGCCCTTGCTGAGTGCCAGGCAACCTACGTCATGATGTACAGCACCCCCGTTACCCCCGAGGCCAAGGCCCCCGAGGTTACTCCCGAGGCCAAGGCCACCGAACCCCGTGAGGCCACGTGGACCGAAAAGCGTGGCGACTCGGGCCGGTACTGGACCAACACGGACGGATGGGTTGTCTTCCGCGCTCCCGATGGCTTTGACCTACGCGACCTAGACGACAACAGGTATGGGGTCTACGGCCTACTTTCCAACGCGATCGACGCATCCGAGGCGATCGACAGCATGGAACACCACCAGGCCGAGACAGCCGAGGAACCCAAGGAACTGGCCTCATGGCTCACCAACGTGTCAGTACACGCGGAAACCGCATACGCGGTGGTGCACCGCACCATGACCGCATGCGGGCCGATGACTGGCCTAGCCCACTTCACCACCTGGATGTCAGCACAGTGGTTTGTCGAGACACAGCTACCGGCTGTCGGTGGCGAACTGGTCATGGTGACCTTCAAGTGACTATCCAGCATGTTGACTGGCGGGCCGACCGTAGCGACGCGTGGAAAGTGGCAGAACGGCTTTCCGGGTTCCTTAAGCTAACGGTTACGAGATCTACGTGAGGGAGGCGTAATGACTGACTTCGGATTCATCCGCGTCTCTACGGGCTCCCAGGACGCCAAGACCCAGCGCCGAGATATCCTCAAGGCATCCCCCGATGCAATCATCGTCACGCCCGACACTAAAGCGGCCAGCGCCAGCAAAGGCGAACAGATGGACGCGCTTGACGCCGTGATAGCTAAGCTCGGCAAGGGTGACCGTGTCATCGTCACAGACACCAGCCGCCTAGACCGCCGTGACAACCTGACATCCCAAATCGAAACCGTGATTGACATTCGCCGTACCGGCGCTGTGATTCTGAGCCTTGACCCCAAGGAAGCCGGATTCAGCATGGGCGATGACCTCGGGTCATGGATCAACACTATCGTTAAGCAGAACGGCAACGCGGAAAAGTCCCGTGTCGTCAAGACCATGACGTGGCGAGGCATCTCCGATGTGATGGCCAACAAAGGCATGCACGGCGCACTACCCGCGTTCTGGAAAACCAAAGGCGCCCGGTACTCAAAGCAAGCTTACTGTGCCAATCCCGAGGCAGTCAGGGACATTTACGAACGGGTAGCCGCACAAGAATCCCTGTCGTCCGCTGGGCGCAGGCACAACCTGTATCCACAGTCGGTAAAGGCACTGATCAACTTTGCCGCTAACCACACTGGCGTCATTGTATGCTCGTATACACATGACGGTGAGACAGAGACGTGGCCTCACGCGGTTAAGCCAGTAGTTGATTCAGGTCTTTGGTGGCGTGCCAACAAAGCAATGGAAGCAACTAGCCGTGGTAACAAAGGCGGGCGCCCGGTAGCGCAGGTATCCGGCTGGATATCTGGAGTGCTGGACTGTCCCGCATGCGGAGGCAAGCTATACCTCAACGCATCACCACCACGGAAGGGTGCCCGGGCGCGCACCCCGAAAATCCGCTGCCAAGGCGCACCGAGACAGCACGTTACGTGTGGAGACTTCAAAGGGATCGACGCCGCGCCGATCATCAGCGCTCTAGGGCAACGGTTCGCTACCGACACTAGTCCAGTGCTGGCATATCAGCGCATCGCGGGAAACCAGCATGAACTGGACGCCTTGGAGGCTGAACTAGCCAAGCTACAGGGAAGCCTAGGCACCGTTACCGATCGGGCCGAACGTCGGGAAGCTGTAGCCCGCATTGAAGCCTTGGAAGATGAGATAGACGGCTTCAAGGTTATCCCTGACACGTTCGACTACTCACCTACCGGTCAGACGATTGCCCAAATGTGGGAAGCCTCCGACGATGCCGGTAAGCGCGCTATGATTCAAGCAGTCAAAGCCTCGGGAGCTGTGCACCTAATCGAGCGCGACGGGGAATGGGGCGTAAGGGTCCGCACGGGACTCCCAGGCAAGCAGGGTGACGTGATCGACCTGGGCGGCGGTATCTGCTTTAGGCGTACGCAGCCTGACGTGATCGCGGGACTAGTGGAGTCGGAGTGAAAGACGACATGCCCACGTGTGCGCGTCCCGATTGCGGGGAATCCATGGCTGGTCTACGTGAAGGCGCCCGGTTTTGCTCCCACGAATGCCGTAGGCGGCATGGTCAAAATATTCTCAGGGCTAAGGGCTGGATTCCGCCTGGCAGGCCGAAGCTCATCCTGATTCGCGGGGGACTCTCAGTAGGCCCGTAAAAAGCCCTAGAAAGCCCAAAAGGCCCCTCAGATTCGATCTGGGGGGCCTCTCGCATGTCGGGGTAATCTCATTACCCCCTTGGCTCTACGGGCCTCGCAGGGGCCTCTACGGGCCGCACACAGGCCCCATACGCGAAAGGCCCCCCGAACCCTTTGGGGGTCCGAGGGGCCTAATGTGCTTCTAAGCGCTGAGAGCATCCTGCCTTACGTCAATGCCAATCAGGTTACTCAAAGCAACATTACTCAGAATCCGGGCAAAAGCGATCAGCATAAACTCATCCACAGTAAGATCAGCCTTACCCGCTGCCTCACGCTCGGAGTTGATACTGTTAAGCTGGTCAGTGAAAGTCATTTTACGTATTCCTCTCTTGGGGTGTCGTATAGTGCAGACCATTCCTTAGCCGCACGCTCACTGTCATTGATAAACCTTGTGTCCCAGTCCGCTTGCTTCCAAAGGGCCTCGAATTCGGATTCCGTCACAGCCCATGCGGAGCAACCAAGCACCCATGCTCTCTGGCCCTTCACGGCAACAGTTGAGTAGTAGTCTCAGACGGAAGAAGGTTGTACTTCGCGAGCAGATCAATGTAATCCCGCTTGTGGGCCATCACGGTAACTTTTCCGTCTGTGACCCAAACATATGAGGCATCCTGCCCGACCGCTCTAAACGGCCTCGTGGAATCAAGATGCTCCAAACCGAAAATCGGCTTCTCAGGCTCAGGACCCACAGGCGGAATGAAACCACCGTTGTCATCCGGATGAAGGTCATTCTTATGCGCCGTGACACCATGGTAAAAGCAGCGGTAATCCTCATCAGCCCCCGGAGGCGCGAGCGGATCAGGCACCTGATGGCCTACCATAGGACCGCCACCCGCGGGAATACGGGCGTTAGTGCCGCCATAGGCTTGCATGGCAAACCTGGCGTGCATCTCGGCAGCCCGCGACTCAAGCGAGATTTTCTCAGGCACCTCGGGAGAGATAGTTCTCAGGACCGAAACAGCCTGGCGCCCACACACCTTAGGGTTGCCAAACCCGTTCTTCTTAAGCCCTGGACCCATGCATGTCTTGCCATTAAACGGGTCGAAAGACGGTGGCGGAGGAATGATCTGGCCAACATGCTGAGACTCAACACCAGTCTTCACACCGCGAGCGTTAGCATCCTTGATCGAATCATTCAACCGCGCGTTGCTAGCGTGAAAAGCAGCCTCAGTGCTATGGTCGTCATAGCGACTGGGATCGATCCGATTAGGGTCTTGCATATCCATATGTGCATCCTTCACTAGAATCAGGAGATGCGGCCCGATGCCGCTACAGCCATCCCCTATGGCAAAGAATAGGTGCCCGTTTCGCTCGGGCCTCGGCATCTGCCCCATAGCCGGTTCAAGAAAAGGGACAATGCCGTACGGGTATAACGTGCCGCTGCCGAACCTCAACGCCCATCAGGCCCAAGGGTTAGCGGGCCGTGGAAGGTTGGCACCCAGGCGGACATAGACCCAGGGCCAAGCGGATGAGCTACGCCGCAAGCTTTACCATCCTGAACCGTCACCGTAAACAAAGCTACTCGGCTTGGGTGCCAGGCTCCAGGCTTGCCAAAGGGCGCCAAGATACGGGTAAGGCCCGTTCTCAGCCTGTAGATCCTTAGTGATGGCTAGCCTTGGGTCGGCAACACCAGGGGCCAACTGATACCAATGGAATTCAGCAGCCGTAGCCAGCCAATCCAACGGGATAAGCTCCGCTGAAAGCTCAGCAACCTTGAATCCCTCAACCGCAATACGGCATGCAGTCTCAAGATTCTCAGCTATAGCCCTAAGGTTCGCCCTGAACCCGTTCCCCGGAAAAGGATCATTCGCATTCGGCTTATCGTAAGCAGCCTCAAAGGCCCTCAGGATGAACTCGGAGAACAAACCGTCAGTGGGAACGGGCGCCTGAGGGTTAGTCGAACCTTCAGGGTTGCATTCCTCTGGCGGAATACCCGCCGAGAGTGCTGCATCCCAGCATTCGTTAAGCGATGCGTTGCTACGGTACTTCTCAACGAGGCGGCCAACGGAATCTAGGCGCCAATTACCGATACGGGCCTGATGTTTAGCGACCATCCGTCACCCTCCTGTACTGTCACCCTACTGTCACCCAAAAAATGAGCATCAAGCGCTGTGTGTGCAAGCGAAAAAAGAAGCCGTGGCGGGTCTTGGTGCGAGACCCTAACGGCCCACACATCTGGAGTTAGGTTTACTGGCCGCTAAGAGTCTTGCCATCCACCGTCCCACCACACCCTTGGCACAGAAAAGCCACAGGCTGACCATTCCAAAGGATACGAGCACTACAGCAAGGGCAGTCGATAACGTCATGGTGTGTCGTGAATCCCTGTACTGGGGCTGTGTGAGCCATGGGGATGAACGGGTGACCGACGTTAGCCATTGATCCTTCGGACCATGCCCCGTTGCCATCGGGACGGCTTTTCTTGTCACCTGTGGAACCTGGTGTCTGATGGGGTGAATGCGGATGAGTCGGCATGTCAGCGTTTCCTAGGCTTGATGGTTCGCTGCCTGTGTAGTTCCTCGTGGGCTGATGCAACCATTTCAAGTCGCGGGCTGCGCGGATCGGAAACCTTAACCGTGAAATCAAGGTTGAGAACATCGGAATGCACGGTTACATAGCCTCGCTTGGTTACACGTTTGCCGAGTCGTTCACGATTGGTAGGTGTCATTTCGCGGCGCTCTGGTAAGTCGCTGTATGGCATCCGCGGGTAGAAGATTTCCAGCCGCCAGTAATACCAAGCATCCACTTTTCAGCATTCCAACCGGGAACAACATCCCCATTGCTGTCAAACTTGCCGTGGTAAAACTCGTCATGGTAAGCGGGTACATTTCCCCAGACTGATTGCTTTACAGCTTTGGGGAACGAATCCAAGTCGGTCACTACCATTCCCCTTTCAGTCTTTGGGGTTGTCTTATTCTTCCCTTGCAACTAGGGAGGCTTTTGTTACAGGCACCTTGGGGGAAAGCGGAGCGCGACTCTCATTTGTGGTCGTTTACAAGGGAGACTATAAGGGTCTTGCTTACTGAGGCCCTTGCCATCCCTTACAGAAGAACTGAGGGTTTTGTCTCAAAAGGAAGATAGATTATGAGCTGTAGTCAGGAAGGTTGCACTAAGGACACTAAGCCATGGAATGGTAAAGGACGTAAACCGTCCTACTGTCCCGAGCACTCTGAAACCCGTTACAGGGCTTCAAGGTCTAGGGCTAACGGGAATGTGAAGCCCGAATGCTGTAGGCCCTATGGGCGTGGTAAGTGTCCTGCGCATCATGCACCGAGGAAACAAAGTGTTGGGCTGCTTGATCCTAGTGTCATTCATGCCCCGTACTGGGATGTTTCTAGTCCCGAGGCTGATCCTTTGGCTGACGATTACAACCCTTGGCGTCGTGAGTTTGATCCGGGCGCAAGGGTTATGAGTCACACCATGTTGTCAATGCCTCCGATGCTTGGCCGGACGACAGAGGTTTACAAGGTGATCGGCCAGAGCGACCTTAGCGACCAATGGAAAGCGGCCTCGAATGGAAAGCGGCCAGAACTAGTTTGGCGTGGTCCCCAATGGCCTTTCAGGGACATTTCCGTTACACCTTCGGAAGCTTTGCATTTGAGTGTTGTCTAAGGGTTTCTCTTCCAAGGCTGAAAGGTGAGAGGCAAGAGTGATGTTCTGGTTTCTCTGCCTCTCACCTCCCGGGGCGATCGTGAAGGGAGTGAACGTGAGTATCGGCACCACGCTTTCAGGCGAACCGCTTACCGGATTTATCATGGACAACGGTAAGGTGATTGACCTTGAAACAGGCGAGGTAATCGAAAACCCCTCTTGGCAGCAAAGAGCGGATGCCCTCAGGTCTAAACGAATTCTTGACGGCAAGTTTGTAACTAGCAGAATGGCCAAGCCGAACGGCAAGAGGATGCGCGGTGACGAATGCGACCCTAACGCCCTAGCTGACTCTGAGCTTCTGTATGACGAGACGGTTGACGATTACGAGTGGCCAGAAGTTTTCATTCCCGATGAGGCCGAGCGCGTTAAGGCTTTCAGGGGCAAGATGGGATGGGATGCACCCGATTCAAAGATGGTTCCCGTTTCTTCCCCTGGGCCACGTAAGCCAAGTCTGACTAAGGCTAGAGAGCGTGACGGAGTGGAACTCATCCGCGGTATCACCTTTCATTACCTGAACCATGAGATTGCCTACGGGGTGAACACTAAGGGTGAGGCTGTTTCCTACAACTTCCGTACGGGCAAGCTGCTATTCACGCCCTCAGTCAACCGGGCAAAGAAGATCCTTGCGGCCCTTGAAACCCGAGGTGCGGCTAGGGTCAGTCGCCAGACGGGTATCCCTGTTGACGTACTCCAGAACTGGAAAAAGCAGGGGCACTGTGGAGGCGTGTTATGTGTAACTGCATTGGGTGTGAACGTCTGCGAGAGAGGCGCACCAAAGGGCTTAAGGGGCCTTCCGAGCGTGGGTCACATGGTCACTATGTCGGAAACGCCTTTTGCGCTGACAGGTATTACTGCCTACTTGACGTGCTGACAACGGAAGCTGATTTCAGGGAGTTCTACAGGACTCATATAAGGCCCGAGGCCCTTATTAGGCCGAAAAACCCGGAAAGTACCCCTTGACCTGCGTACATGCCGGAGAGTGAAGCCCAGATGACTAAGGATTGCGACCCTAACCCCGACTGGATGTGTGACGCATGCCCGTTCCACGATGTGCTAACCGATCAACCTAAGCTATGCCCGTTGTACTTGAGAGACATTGGCCTGTGACTTAGCCCCCCCAGGCCCCGAGGCCCAGCGTGGTCCTGGGCGACGAGGGCCGAGGCTGCCTAACGGCTAGCGCTCAGGGAGACCCTCTGCTTGCAAAGTACGTTGACGTTGTCGGTTATCGTTGCTGGCGTGGGGACTCAAGGTTTCCCTGTCTGACGCTGGCCGTCGTTGCCCGGTCTCGTTGTGGTCGGGCGTAGTGGTCAGCTAGAGTTTCTTCCTATGAACGCTTGGGCTCCTATTTTGTCCGCTGTCGCCGCTCTTTTCGGCGGAGGCATTGGCGTGATGTTGCAAGGCCGCTACGGGACTACAGGCTGGCGTCGCCAAATCCGCATGGAAGCGTATACAAAGCTCCTCGATGCGAGTCACGACTTTGACTCAATTCTTTTTAATATCCTGCACGACACGGATGATTTGGATTACGTCCAAAAACGGCAAAAGGTTGAACAATGTTATTCTCAATTGCAGAGCGCCGGAACGTTGGTCGCCATTGCTGGACCGAAGGAAATAGATACTCCCGTGGCCTACCTTTTGAATGATGCCAATTCGGTAGTTAAGGATGTACGAAATCATGACATTTTCGTTTCAATTGTGGATGACTTGAAGCAGGGGAAGCCATACGGCAAATGGCAAGCGTGGCTTATAGGTGCCCAGGGATTCACAGATGCCGCGCGAAGAATTTTGAGAACTGAATGATGTAACCGTCTATGGGCGTACATCTGCCGCAGGTAGGTTCTTCTGTTTGGGGAAACCCCCGGATACCTTCCCGCTCACCCCCTTAGATGGGCGGGTGGTGCGTCCGGGGGTTTCCTAGCACCGGCCGTGCAACCGGGGCCTCTCCGTGACGATCCTCCCCCAGGGCAATCAGGAAGCCGGGGGGACACGGAGGCTTATGGGGCCTGTTATTTCTTCTTCGGTGGATTCTTGGCGCCTGGCGGAGTCCAGTGCGAACTCAAGTACCACCCACAGTTGTCACACGTCCCGTTCGGGTCGTTCGGGTCGGCTGGTACGAACACATTGCAGGGCTCGGCGTCCTTCGACATTTATGTCACTCTCCCGGTGTTCGCAGCACAAGGACTTCTGGGAAAGGCCACCGCACGGGGCTTTAGCCAGCGTGCTGCCAGGCGATCCGCGCACGACGATAAAACTCATCTTCGAGACGCCTAAAGCGGTCCCTAAGCTCAGGGGCTAGTTCATGGTTTGGGGAGCGTTCTAGCAAGTCCCGAACACGTCGCCGCTCACATAGAAACTCGGATTCGCCCAGCGCCGTAACGTCTTTATTGTCACTCATCTGGGTACCGGCTTTCCAGTTCGTCCATCATGCACGTGGCGTCAAACCATGCGATAGCCAAGTCAGGCGCTGTGACGTAGAACGCCAGTCGCCCACCGTTTTCACGTCTAGCCTGAATGTCAATCTCAGGGTGTTTCGCTGCGAACCGCTCACGCCGCTCAAGGGCTAGCCTGTTTCGCGCACGCGTTACTTCTGACGTTCCTAGCGGGCTATCAACTTTCCCTGTCCCTGAGTTAGACATTCCCCTCAGCCTCCGTGGTTCGCACGCGAACAGGCTTAAGCGCGTAATCGGCAAATATCTGGTTGCGCAGATCATCAGGCGCGTTTGCCTCGACCCATCCGCCTAGCCCATCCAATCGGTGGGCACGCCAAGACTCGCCGTCTCCCTCGATTTCGTAGGCGGTACCCCACTCATACTGAAGGGCTTCTAGGGCGTTCATGCCCGTGTCATGTTTCGGCTTGTGCCCGCTAGCATCTGGCCGCCTGGTCGGCAGGTTGATCACGGTCGTGGTGTCCGGCTGGCTGCTCACGGTCAGTCCCGTTCCCTCGGGCGTGTCTTGGTGCGTCCCGCTGCCGTGCGAGCCGCAAAGCGCCGACAACGGGACGTGATCACAGCCTGACGTGGCAGAACCGCCGTAGACTAGGTGGCGAGGGACCATGCCACGTTTCGCCACAACCGTGCGGGAAGGTGCCACGCATGCCACGCAACGGTGACGCCAGAACCAACCCCAAGGTGTTCCTTGGCGAGAAGCTCAGGCGTGCCCGCATCGCTGCCGGATTCAGTAGTCAGGATGCGCTAGCGGCGAAGCTCGGCTTTGACCGTACCGTGATCACTAAGGGCGAGACAGGCGATCGAGTGCCCACGCCGGACGTGCTAGCGGCATGGTGTGACGCGTGCGGCCTCGACGCTGAACTGTTCGCGGACATTGCCGAGTTGGCCCGATCATCTGATGGACCCATTCCGAAGTGGTTTGAGGACTATCTAGAGGCTGAACGGGACGCTCACACGCTCCGCATCTGGCAACCGCTACTAGTGCCAGGACCGTTGCAGACAGCCGACTACGCACGCGCACTGTTCATCGCGGCCCGGCATGACACAGCCAAGGTAGAAGAGATGGTTACGGCCCGCCTGGCGCGGCAGAAAGTATTCGAGCGGCCGGAACCCCCGCACACGATCGTGGTGCTTGACGAGTCGGTGTTGCATCACCTGATCGGTTCACCAGCGGTCATGCACGATCAGATGATGCACCTTGCCGAGATGTCAGAGATCTTGCAAGTTCAGGTCGTGCCATCGGCGCGCGGTGCGAACGCGGGACTGTCCGGAGGGTTCACGATCGCATCGTGTGACGGCGCACCCGACGTGCTCCGCATGGAAGCTGTCGAGGACGTGACCGAGGAACGTAGGCCACTAGTGCGCCATGCGGCACTAGTCTTTGATCTTGTTCGGGGTGACGCACTGCCCTGCGATCAGTCCCGAACGCTGATAGTGGAGGTAGCAGGGCTATGGAAGACAAGATAGTGGGACAGTGGCGTAAGGCCACGTTCAGCGGCAACGGTGGTGGTGACTGCGTAGAAGTCGCCAACAGCACACGCGCCGTCCTAGTGCGCGACAGCAAGGACCGTGACAGCGCGATACTCGGGGTGCCCGCCGAAGCGTGGGCAGACTTCATAGCGTCGCTCCGGTAGCCACCCCCTACCGGAACGGCAACGCAACCCCCGTATCCCAAGTGGTGCGGGGGTTGCCGCGTGTCAGGCCGCTAGCCCCGAGGCCCGAATCAGGTTGCGTGGGAACAACCAGTCAGATATGGGTCATTGTCTACGTGGACCACGCGGGCCGGCTTGCTGAATTGATGCGCGACCTCGCTGACGTTGCCTTGCGTGGGCAGCCCGGAACCGAGATCGAGAAACTGCGTAACACAAGCCTCTTCGACCAGGTACTGCACCACCCGGCGCAGGAACTGGCGGTTGGAGATGGCCCCAAGCGGCGCCATGGGCGCGAACCGCAAGATGTCCGCGACGAACTCGCGATCGGCCGCGAAATTATCCTTCCCGCCGAGCATCGCGTCGTACACCCGCGCGACATTCGGCTTACTGACGTCGATGTCCGGAATTTTCGCATCACGCGGACCACCTGTGGCCACCGTTGGCCTCCATCCCGCCGGTAAAGCTAGTGTTTGCGAGGATAGTGGATCGCGTTTCCACCACACTCACACACCCGAAATGTCGGTTTTCTGAACGCATTGCAAGACCAAGTGCACATGCCGATGATGGACCTTGGGAACTCGCGGGACCACGGGGCGGCTAGGGAAGATCTTGAAGCGGACGGTCAAGACAGCAGACGGCAGGCGGCTGGCCGCATCGGTGTACGGGGACCCGGAAGGACGTCCAGTGTTCCTCCTGCACGGTACGCCGGGGAGCCGGATCGGCCCGCTCCCCAGGTCGGCCATACTGCACCGGCTCGGCGTCCGGCTCATCAGCTTCGACCGGCCGGGTTACGGCGAGTCCGACCGGCTGCCCGGCCGGCGCGTCGCGGATGCCGCGGCCGACGTCTCCGCGATCGCCGACGCCTTCGGATTGGGCAAGTTCGCCGTGGTCGGCCGGTCGGGCGGCGGGCCCCACGCGCTCGCGTGCGCGGCGCTGCTCCCCGAGCGCACGACCAAGGCCGCGGTGCTCGTCGGCATCGCGCCGCGCGAGGCCGAGGGGCTCGACTGGCTGGACGGCATGACGGAGTCGAATGTCGCCGAGTACTCGGCCGTCGCCCAGGGCTACGAGCAGATCGCCGCCGTCACCAGCGCCGCCGCCGAGGCCGTGCGGGCCGACCCGGCAAGTCTCCTGACCATGCTGCAGCAGCAACTGCCCGACTCCGACCAGCGCGTGGTCGCCGATCGCGGCATCCGATCGCTGCTGGTCGCCGCCTACGCGGAGGCCCTGCGCACCTCTCCGCACGGCTGGATAGACGACGACGTCGCCTTCCATACCCCGTGGGGATTCGACCCGTCCGCGGTGACCGTCCCGGTCCTGCTCTGGCACGGGGCGAGTGACACCTTCTCGCCGGTGAGCCACGTCAAGTGGCTGGCCAAGCGGATCCCCAACGCGGCGGTCGTGGTCCAGGCGGGCGCCGCGCACTTTGGCGCGCTCGACGTCCTCCCCGACATCCTGCGCTGGCTGACGGCCGACCGGCACCTGACCGGAGGCCCCGGTCAGTAGGTTTGCGGCTCCAGGTCGCGGTTGATCCGCTGTCCCGAGTTCAGCTGGGCGATGTCCGGGTGGCCCTGGCCGACCACCTGCTCGAGGCCCGCGAGAACTTTCGCGGCCATTGCCTCGGCTTCTTCCGCCCGGCCCGCGTCGCGCAGCGTCACGGCGAGGTCGGCCTGGCAGATCAGGGTGTCCGGGTGGCGGGCCCCGAGCAGCTTGGTGAGCGTGGCCAGCGTGTCGCGCTGCAGCGACTCCGCCGCCGCCAGGTCCTGCGCGTCGCCGAGGCAGTTGGACAGGTTGATGGTCGCCGCCAGGCTCATGGGGTGCTGCTCACCGAGCGTCTGCCGCATCCGCCGGGTGGCATCCTCGGCCAGCTCGAGCGCCTCGGGGTACCGGCCGACGGCGCGCAGGTAGCAGGCGAGGTTGTTCGCGGCCACGAGCGTGTTCGGGTGGTCGTTGCCGAGGCCGGCGACAAAGGCGCCCTTCACCTCGAGCGCGAGGTCAAGTGCCCGCTGGAAGTGCCCGCCGGCCGCGTAGTCGCAGGCGAGGTTGAGCGCGCAGATCCGTGCCTCGGGCGTGTGGCTGCCGTGGCGGCGCGCGTACCGGCCATAGGTCTCCTGCGCCAGCTTCATCGCCTCGGCTTGGTCGCCGGCCTTGCGCAGCGAGACCGCCAGGCTGGTGGCCGTGCGCAGCGGCTCGATCATGTCGTCGTCGAAGACGGCACGGTACTTGTCCAGGGTGGTGCGGAGCAGGGCAACGGAATCCTCGAAGGCGCCCTCCGCCCGCATATCAAGCGCCAGGTTCGCGGCGGTGTCGAGGGTGTAGGGGTGATCGGGCGGCAGCACCACCCGGCGCCGGGCCAGCGTGTCTTCGTCGAGGCGGCGCGCGGCCGCGTAGTCCCCGGTCAGCCGGTAGGAGATCGCCAGGTTGGAAGCCGCCATGAGGGTGCGCGGGTAATCCTCGCCGAACTGCTCCTTGAAGCTGGCGTAGGTCCGCCGGTCGCGCACCAGTGCTTCCCTGAAGTCGCCGAGCGCCTTGAGATCGGCGGCGAGGCTGCCCGCGGTCATGAGCGCGTGCGGGTGATCGGTGCCAAGCACCGCGCGCTGACGTTCTAGCACCGCCATGTCCAGCTCCAGCGCCTCACGGTAGCGCCCCTGGGAACGGAGCACGTTCGCAATGTGGAAGCGCAGGTACAGAGTCTGCTGGTCATCCGCGCCGAGCTGGCGCGACCAGGTCGATTCGAGCCGTTCCGTCAGCGTGAGGCAGGACTCGAACTCGCCGACCTTCCACTGGTAGCGCACCCAGTCGATGAGCAGTTCCCTGGTCCGAGCCTCTGGACACTCCTCCGCCTTCGACGGACCGAGGTGCGGCCAGATGATTTCGTAGGTCGACCAGTTCGACGGGTCGTCGGTCTCGCCCTGCCGGGGCCGGGCGCCGACCAGGAACTTGTGCACCTCGTGGCGCGCGTCGGCCTGCTCCTCCTCGGTCATCTGGGCCCGGATGACCGCTTGCACGAGCCGGTGGATCTGCAGCGAGTTGCTGCCCTGGTCGACCTTGACCAGGGCGAAGCGGCTGATATCGCGGATGATCCGGCCGAGCATCAGCCGCTCGGTGAGCGTGGGGTCGAAGGGGAGCAGGGACTGGATCATCTCCTCCGAGTAGAGCAGGTTCAGTGAGATAGGGCCGGGCGAGCAGAAGGCCAGGATCTGCAGCAGCCGGACGGCGGCCGGCGAGCGATCCCGCAGCCGCTCGAAGGACATGTTCCAGGTCGCCACCACCGACGTCGGGTAGTCCGACGGCTGGTTCAGGGCCAGTATCCGAGTCGCGCGCGGCGTCGACAGCTCCGCCACGTAGGTCTGCGCGGGCATGCCCGTCTGCTCAAGCCACGCGCTCGCCTGTTCGATCGCCAGCGGCAGGTCGCCCAGCGCCTCGGCGACCCGGTCGGCGTCCGCCGGGTCCAGCTGGGGGACATGGCGCAGCAGGTGGGTGATGCTTTCGTCCCGGGAGAACTCATTTACCTCAAGCTGTTCGGCGGTGTTCGTCCAGCCGTGATTGCGCGAGGTGATGATGACGTGTCCGCTCCCCACCGGCAGCCACGACTCCACCTGGTTGGGGTTATCGGCGTTGTCAAAGATGAGCAGCCAGCGGGGGACGATGTCCTTGCGCAGCGCCTCCAGGGCGGCCTCGGCCGCCTCGGCCACGTTGTCGCCGACCCGAAGCTCCATCTTCCGCGCCAGTTCGGCCAGCGACAGGCTGATCTCCTCCGCCCGCTCGGACGGCACCCACCAGACCAGGTCGTAGTCGGCCATGAACCGATGCGCGTACTCCTGGGCAAGCTGGGTCTTGCCCACGCCGCCAAGCCCGTACAGGGCCTGGGCCGCCACGACGGCACCGCCCCCGGACAGCTTGTCGCGTAGCAACTCCAGCGTCTCGGCCCGGCCGGTGAAGTCCGCGTTCCTGGCGGGCGCACTCCAGATCCTCGGCACCGTCCCGGGGAAGCGCGGCCCGTCGGCCGGCGCGGCGCCCGGCTGCTGGGCCGGCCGGTCGAACGCCCACAGCAGCCGCGCCGTGGCCTGCGCAGCGTCCGCGCGCGCCAGGTCGATGGGCGTGTACTCGCCGAACGGCTCGGCGATGCGCGTGTCGCTTACCTTGACGGGCACGATCTGCCGCCTGATGCCCGCGGCGTCCGCTGCCGACAGCGCCCGCCACAGCGACCGGGCCTCGGGTGAATTCATATACGCGTTGGACAGGATGGCGATTACCCGCGGCGGGACGGCCAGGGATTCCTCGACCTCGAGGTCGATGGGCATCTTGCCCACCGTGGAACGGGGGCTGACGCGGAAACCCGCCCGGGTCAGCACGGCCTGGATCCAGTCCGCCCATATCCGGTCCTCGGGGGCGTAGCTCACGTACACCTGGGTGAGGGCGGCCGGCGCCCGGCGGGCGAACAGTTCTTTGTACTGGAGGCGCATCTCCTCCGGGATCGGCCGCATCGCGGTCACCTTCCCCGAGGTAACCGCGGCGGTGATGCGCTCGAACGCGGCGAGCAGTGAGGCCGGCGACCCCGGCTCGTCGCCGAACGTGGCCAGCACCTCTTCGAAGGCGTAGAACGGCTTGTACGGGACCTCCACCGACGTCCAGTAGCCGAGCGCGTCCGTCTGGGACAGTCCCTGCGGGAACCCCTCGAACCGGCGCCGGGCAGTGGAGCGGCCGATGTCGAGCTTCTCCTTCTCCCCGTCCTCGATCCGCATCGGCACCGGGAGCACCCTGATGTTCCGGTCGCGGTACCGGTTGCTGATCTGCCGGGCGACGTCGGCCGCCCCCTCGATGGACTGGTCGCTGAGCGTGAAGCACACCGTGAGCACGTCGGGCAGTTCGATCGTGCAGATGTCGGCGACGTCGGACAGCCCGGTGCGGCTGTCGATCAGCACGTAGTCGTAGTTGCGCTTCATGTCCTCGCGCAGCGCGCGGAAGAACCGGCCGCCGCCAAGGCGATCGTAGAAGTTGTCCCAGTCGAGCGAGCAGACGGCGGCCGAGTAATCGCGGTTCTGCCGGCCGGCCGACAGGAAGTCGAGCCGCCCGCCGTCGGGGAACTCCCACTCCAGGGAGACGGCGTCCCGGTCGACCCGGGCGAGGTCCTCGTACCAGTCGTCGGGCCGTGGCACCAGGTCAAGGGCCGCGTTGGCGTAGTCGTTGATGAGCTCGATCACGCCGGGGGTGGCGCTGACCGCCGACTCCTCAAGGAACGGGTGGAAGAACTTGTGCAGCCCGGGAGACTCGAGGTCCCAGTCGACGACCAGCACCCGGTGGCCGTTGCTGGCAATGATCCAGGCCACGTTGGCCAGTGCCATAGTGCGCCCGGTCCCTCCCTTATAGGAGTAGAAGGTGACGACCTGGCCAGAGTGCGACGGGCTCACCGGGAGCCTCCGGGTTCACTTGGAGCGGCTTGCCGTAGCCGCGGCCGCGGCACGACGGGAGTGGCGCCCGGCGGCGGCGCCGGCGCGTCCTTGTGGTATCGCTTCAGCATGATCATTGCCATCTCGGGGAGCACGAATCCCAGGTCTTGAATTGTCGGTATCCCGTCCGCCGCCATGCGACACCGCCGGGGAACACTGGATAGCTTTCGTTCCAGACGCTCCTGCAATTTCACGCGGAGCAGTTCCCCGTGAATGCCGAAGTCTTGATCGTCACTGTTCCAGGGAACCACGATGCTCAGCCATGGCACCGCCAGCTCATTTAGCTGGCGCAACCGTTCACGATGAGCATCCGACGCAGCGACCCAGGCGTCAACAAGACATATTCCCGGTGGCACTGGATGGTCTCCGTTCATCGATTCGGCGTGGAATGACTCAATGACCGGATCACAATCCAGGCACTTCTTCGCCAGGTCAAGCGCGTATTCCGCTATCGGCTGCGGGTAGCCGGGCTGATAGGGCGACCAGGCGTGCGGCGTTGCGCCGTAATAGTCCCTCTCCCGTCCCTGCGGCAGGGTGGAGGTGTCGTGCGCGAGTACCGATATCCGAAGCTTGCCGTCACCAGTCCGCTTGGCGCTCATCGGCCCGAACGCGCTCTGCAGGGACTCGAAGTCCTTGCGTTCCATGCGCTGCACGTCTTGATCGGCATGAGCGACGCTCTTGTCACCGAGTTCGATGATCCGCTCAGCCAGCCGATGCACCGCCCGGAGGTAGGAGTCCCGGTAGTTGCGCAGCTTCATGATCCCGTAAAGCCCCTCCGTGCCGTACCGGTCGCCCAAGCCCGGGTGGGCGTACTGGTACGTCTGCGCGATCGCCGGGAGCTTGGCCCGGTCAATCCGCGTCCACAGCGCGGGCACGATGGCGTCGACCCGCTCGCCGCCGCGGGCCCGGTGGTTGACCTCGCGGCGGGCGAAGGCGAACCACTCCCGGCCGCAGTTATCACTTTCGAAATAACGACGCGAGTAGAGCGGAACAAATACTCGACACCTCTTTAGCGCCACCATAAGCTCCGGCGACCATTCGGCACCGAGCTTATTCTCCATGTCCATGAAGCCCGCCTCGGCCGGCTGAACGTCGGTCATTTGCAGGATGGCATTGCAGAGATCCTTGTAGAGCTTCTGCACCCAGCGATCGGGATTTTCCTTGTCGCCCGGGTCTCGCTTCGGGGTCCGCGCGTAGCTAAGAAAGAAATACGGACGGATATCCCGGACAGCGGCATCTGATACACGTTGTTCCCCACTGGACATGAACCGCCTCCCCCACGCAGCAGCGCGCATATCAGCGCTGGTGCATGCCGTATCGACACGGTAGCGGAGATTTCCACGGGCGGCCAGAGCCACGCGCTAAACGATGCCGAAGCACGTGAAGCCGGTGCATCACTGTTGTCACAGAGAGAAAATGGAACCCACGTTGCCTCAAAGAATTAGGTGCGCTTTAACTGCTTACTGCAATCGCGTCCCGCATCTGACCGACGAAGTGCCGGCCGAACAGGGTCAGCGCGCCCGAGCCGGTCACGGTCTCGATCGCGGCGGAAGTATGCTCGCGCCAGTACTGGTGCCGTTCGGCCGCCTCCGCCCGGTCGTGCTGACCGAGCCCCGCCCGGACCCGCCAGAACTCGGTCACCGCCAGGCTCGCGTACGCGTCCTCAAGCAGTTCCTCAAGCTGGCGGTCGACCGGATCGAATAGGTCGTACAAGTCAAGCACCGCGCCGAGCTTCACGCGCTGGAACTCGCGGACGAGCAGCAGGGCCAGGCTCGCGGGGTTGTCGGGAAGCACCGTGGCGACGGCACCGAAGCCTTGCCGCGTCGCGGCGGCGTCCGCTTCGGCCGACGCCGGCATCATCGGCATCAGCGCGGTGAGACCGACCTTGAGGGCCGGGGCGTAGGCGGGGTGATGCTCCTGGATCTCCCGCCCGGCGAGGCCAAAGGCGCGCTGCCAGCGAGCGAACTCCGCGTCCGTCAGCCGGGGAGCGGCGGGCCACTGATAGCAGTCCCGGTAGAGGTCGGTGTCCTCCAGTATCACCCTGACGTCTGGTGCGGTCAGGACGCGGACGGGCTCCCACTCGGCCGGACGGGCCACACCGGTCACAGCCGGAGCGCCGTCGGG
>Ga0207416_1002823_pt1 | contig 17842 bp, 17 predicted proteins | sample PaiPotPPM11metaG_FD_184107 | JGI IMG/M metagenome (GOLD analysis project Ga0207416, IMG submission 184107) | Iron sulfur acid spring bacterial and archeal communities from Banff, Canada, to study Microbial Dark Matter (Phase II) - Paint Pots PPM... ...
TGGTCCAGGAGAACTTCGACCTGCGGCCCGGCGCCATCCTCCGCGACCTTGAGCTGCGCCGCCCGATTTACCAGCCGACCGCGGCCTACGGCCACTTCGGCCGCACCGGCGACGGTTTCACCTGGGAGCGCACCGACAAGGCCGACCAGCTCAGCGCCCAGGCCGGCCTCGCCTAGGCAGGCTTGCTACTCAGCGGAGGCGGGCCCGCCCGGCGGGACATTCCGGGCCCGCCCCGCCCGCCGCGATGGACCGCCGGAGAGGTGTACTGCGTTTGGGGGGGTACAAGTCGCCCGAAACGGGCGGGATTACGCGCGAAACTCGGTACACCTCGCGCTCGTGGGGTCTGTGGGACTTCCAGCCGCCACATCCGCGGTCCAGCGGAACGGGACCGGCCCGAACCGCCGCTGTCGCCTCACCACCGTAGCCCGCCATTCCCGGCATTTCGCCATATCCGCGCCGGGGATAAGCAGGTGACTTTCCGCTTAGCATGGAAATTTTGCCCCTGGGCGGAAATAAGCATGCGCTGTGCACAGCCGGTTCGACAGCGGTGCGCCGGGGGTCCCGCAGTATTGCGATTGCACATACCAGGCATGGCTGCGGTTGATAGTGCCGCGCGTGCGCCCGAGGGGCCGGGACGTGCCCACCCGGTGACGGACGGGCAGCGGCCGTCGATCCTGTTACTGGTGATACTCCTGTTAATTAGAGTGACGTAAATGCTTGTGGCCGGCGGTGATAAACAGCGGGCCGAGTTTGGCGGCCGGTGCGATTGTTCGTGATCAGCCGCCATGCGATCGTCGCCGTTAAGCTCGGGCACGTGAGGGGCCCGTTCCGGCAAAGGAGGCGGTCGATAAGCGGCGAAACGTGATGAAACCGTTCTCTGCGGGGGGTATGACTGTCCCCGCGGCGTGACCATAATCCAGAGAAACACTTGATAGCAGCTGGAACTCAAACCACATCGCTAAAGCAGTGCAAAGAAGCACCGTTTACTTGTGGATCCGGTGAACGGCGTCTTCTTTCGGCTAGCCCGCGGAAGCGGTGCTGCGCGGCCACGTGGAGCACGCATCCGTTCGGACGATTAATGACTGCCCGTTAGCCTCGAGAAGGCAGAACACATGAATAAATCCGTCCACTGGCAGACACCGGCGGCAGCCCGGGCGGCGGCCGCGGTCGTCGCGGTGCTGTCGCTTGGCGTCCTCGCCGCGTGCAGCTCGAGCTCAAGCTCGACCGGCGGCTCGGCGCCCGCGAGCACGTCGGCTTCGTCCCCCGCGTCGTCGACCGGGTCGAGTTCCTCGACCGCGAGCACGGTCTCGACGTCGTCCTGCGGCACCAAACCGGGTGTGCAGGCGACCGGGACGCCCATCAACATCGGTGCGATCAACACCAAGCAGCCGGGCACCGACTTCAGCGACATCGAGAACATGGCGGGGGCGTACTTCGCGTGCGTCAACGCCAACGGCGGAATCAACGGGCACCCGATCAAGTACTATCCGGTGACCGAGCAGACCAACCCGTCGCAGATCGCCTCGCTCGCGAAGCAGCTGGTGACGACGGACCACGTCGTCGGCATCATGGGCAACAGCTCGATCATCGAGTGCTCGGTGGACGCGGCGTACTGGAAGAGCGTCGGCATCGACGTGCTCGGCGCCGGCATCGACCCTGAGTGCTACTCGACGCCGAACACCGCCTCGGTGAACATGGGACCGCGCTACTCCAGCGACGGCGCGGTGCAGTACGTGATGGCCCAGGGCGCGAGCAAGATCGCCTTCGACCAGTCGAACGTCCCCGGCACCAGCTACATCGCGGCCGGGCCGAACGCGCTGGCCAAGGCCAAGGGCGTGCCGATCCAGGACTTCACCGAGAACGTGCCGATCACCAGCGCCAACGCGATCGCGACGAAACTGGTCACCGCCGCCGGCCCGAGCGGCGCGGTGGTGCTCAACTTCACCCCGCCGGAGGCGCTGCTGATCCTGCAGGCCGCGCAGAAGCTCAACCTGGAAGACCGGGTCAAGTACTGGGCCTGCTCCACCCCGTGCAACACCGACTTCCTCGCGACCTCGCTCGGCCCGAAGTGGAACGGCAAGCTGTTCGTCAACGCCGAGCTCCTCCCGCTGGACGGGAACACCAGCGCAACCGCGCAGCTGTTCGACGCCATACTCAAGCAGTACGGCTCGAACGTCTCCGGCGGCGTCGGGTCGTTCTCCGAGATGGGCTTCACGATCGCCGAGATCGGGACGCACGCCCTGGAGAGCGTCAAGGGCGCGTACACGATCGCCTCGGTGAGCGCCGCGCTCCAGGCGGTCACCAACTACAACAGCGGGATGCTCTGCCAGGGTTACACCTACGGTAACTACGCCCTGCACATCCCGAACAACATGGACTACACGGTCACCCCGGACAACGGCAAGTTCGTCGAGGCCTCCACCGGCGGCGGGTGCACCCTGATCTCGGCCGACGACCCGCAGATCGCCGCCTACCGGGCTGCCGCCGGCACGGCGCCTGCGGTCGGCTAGCGCCGTCTCAGTCAAACACTGGCCGACACAACCAAAGGACTGAAACAGTTACATGCCGAGCTGGGCAGAATTTCAGCCCTACATCGTGACCGGCCTGGCTCTGGGCGGGCTTTATGCCCTGTCCGGGGTCGGGCTGGTCGTGCTGTACCGCGCCACCGGGGTGCTCAACCTCGCGTTCGGCGCGGTGGGCGCGATGGGGGCCTTTGTCGCGTACTCCATCATCAAGGCGGGCAACCCCGGCTGGGTGGGCTGGATAACGTGCATCTTGTTCTGCGGCGTGGTGACGCTCGGCTACGGCATGCTCTTCGGGCCTGCCCTGGCCGGGCGCGGCCCGCTCGTCCAATCCGTCTCGACGCTAGGCCTCGCACTGGTCCTCTTCGGCGCCATCGACCTGGCGTGGCCCACGTCCGGCGGCCAGTCGCCGTCGATCTCCTTCCCGACCGACAACAGCGGGTTCTCAGTCGGGCAGCTCCAGGTCAACTGGACGCAAGTCATCGCGCTCGGGCTCGGCATCGTCATCACGGTCGGCACCGGAGCGTTCTTGCGCTACTCCAAGCTGGGCACCGCGATGCGCGCGATGGCCAACGACCGGGAGATCACCGCGACGCTCGGCGTACCGGTCCGCCGGGTCGAGGCCGCCGCCTGGCTGGGCTGCGGGCTGTTGTCCGGCATCGCCGGGATCATGCTGGCCGACCTGTCCGCCCTCGACGACACCACGCTGGTGTTCACGGTCGTGATCTCCTCGCTGGCCGCGGCGCTGATCGGCCGGCTGCGCTCGATCTCGGTCACGTTCGTCGCCGCCCTCGTCATCGGCCTGGTGCACGACCTGATCACGCCGATCACCAAGCTCACCAACTACCAGGACATGACGCCGTTCGTGCTCGCCGCGATCGCCCTGCTCGTCATGTCGCGCGGCCAGGTCATGACGCGCTCGCGCGAGGAAGGGTGAGGCCGCAGTGATCGATACCGCGGACACCGCGGGCCCCAAGGCGCCCGCCCCCGCCAGCCGCGGTCCCGTGATGGACCGCCGCTCGCTCACCCGCCTCACGGTCATCGTCGTGCTGCTGCTGCTCGCCCTGTTCGCGCTGCCGCCGCTCATGTCGGCGTACTACACGGACACGATGATCCAGGTGGCCATCTACTCGATCGTGACGCTCGGCCTCGGCCTGCTGGTCGGCCGGGTCGGGCTGTACTCCCTCGGCCAGCTCGCCGTGCTGACGATCGGCGCCTGGGTCGGCGCGCGGCTCCTGTTCGCCACCAGCCAGCCCTACATCCTCGTCCTCATCGAGGCCGGCCTGGTCACGATGATCATCGGCTCGCTGATCACGCTGCCCGCGCTGCGGCTGCGGGGCCTGTACCTGGCGCTGATCACGCTGATGCTGGCCGGCGCCGTCGAGGTCATCCTCGCGACGCTGAACTTCCCCAACGGCGGCGGCGGTTTCTCCGGCTACAACGGCTCCCTGCTGCACATCCCGCAGATCAGGCGGCCGTCGTTCGCCGGCACCGACCCGGCGTTCTACCGGTTCTCCGTGATCGTCGCGATCGTGATGTTCCTGCTCGTCTTCGCGCACCTGCGGACCAGGCCGGGCAGGGCGTGGGCGGCGATCAGGCAGAGCGAACCATCGGCGCTCGCCGCCGGCATCAACACGACGTTCTACAAGCTCTGGGCCATGGCCCTGGCGGCGTTCGTCACCGGCGTCGCCGGGGCGCTGCTGGCCGGCGCGGACCGCGAGCTGTTCTCGATCGACTTCCCGATCCAGAACTCGATCGAGCTGCTGGCGGTCGTGCTCATGGGCGGCGCGTTCGCCCTGTCCGGAGCGGTGATCGCCGCGTTCCTCCAGTCGTTCCTCCCCGCCCTGCTGCAGAACTGGGGCGTGCCGAACGACTGGCTGATCATCCTGTTCGGCGTCGGCGTCATGCAGGTGCTCGCGACCGCCCCCGGCGGAATCGCCGACCAGTTCCCCAAGGACATGAAGCGCCTGTACCGGCTGGTCAGCCGGCTGTGGAGCAGGCCGTCCGCGGCCGCGGGAGTCCCGGCGGGGCAGGCGGGGAAGGGAGGGACGCGATGATCGAGGTTAAGGACCTGACCGTCAAGTACGGCGGCGTCACGTCGCTCGACGGCATGAACTTGCGGTTCGACGAGGGCGTCTGCGGTCTCATCGGCCCGAACGGCGCGGGCAAGACCACGTTCTTCAACGTGCTTTCCGGCTTCGTGCGGCCCGCGTCGGGCGGGGTGACCGCTTTCGGCGACGACCTGCTCCGCATGGCGCACTTCCGGCGGGCCAGGTGGGGGATCCGCCGCACATTCCAGACCGAGCAGGCGATCTCCGCCCTGACCGTCTACGACAACGTGGCGATGATCCACTCCAAGCTGCGCGGGTCCGCCCGCAGGGACGACATCCTGCAGGCCGTCGAGTTCGTCGGCGGCGGCATCTCGCCGTGGGCGAAAGTCGGCTCGCTGACGGCCGGGCAGCGCCGCCTGGTCGAGGTCGCCCGCACGGTCGCGGGACGGCCGAGGCTGATCCTGCTCGACGAGCCGGCGGCAGGCCTGCCCGACGGGGAGACCAGCCACCTCACCGACGTGATCAAGAACATCCCGGCGCACACCGGGGCGCTGACGATCCTCGTCGACCACGACATGGCCCTGGTCTCCGCGGTCTGCGAGACCACCGCGGTGCTCGACTTCGGCAAGCTCATCGCGTCCGGGCCGACCGCGCAGGTGCTGCGGGACGAGCACGTCATGCGCGCCTACCTCGGGACTTCGGAGGTCGTCTGATGCCCGTGCTTGAACCGTCCGTGCTCGAACTTCGCGGGATCACCGTCGAACGCGGCGGCCGGGCGGTCGTCAAGGACGTGACGATCCCGGTACCGGCCGGCGAGGTCACCGCCCTGCTCGGCCCGAACGGAGCGGGCAAGTCGTCCCTGGTTCTCGCCGTCGGCGGGGTCCTCCGCCCGCGCCCAGGGTCGGTTTCCATGGACGGGACCGAGCTCGCCGGCCGTCGCCCGGAGAAGATCCGCGCCGCCGGGGTGGCGATCGTGCCGGAAGGCCGCAGGCTGCTGCCCGACCTGACCGTCGACGACAACATCAAGGTGGCGACCTACGCGCTGAGCAAGCAGGCCGCCGCCGAGGGACGAGCCCGCGCGCTCGACCTGTTCCCCCGGCTCGGCGAGCGGCTCAACGTATCGGCCAGGCTGCTGTCCGGCGGCGAGCAGCAGATGGTCGTCCTGGCTCAGGCACTCGTCTCGCAGCCGAAGTACATCCTGATTGACGAGCTCTCCCTCGGACTGGCTCCGGTCATCGTCAACCAGCTGATCCCCGTGATCAGGTCCGTGGCGGCCAGCGGCGTCGGCGTGTTGCTGATCGAGCAGTTCGCCACGGTCGCGCTGTCGCTCGCGACCGGCGCGCACGTGATGGAGGGCGGCGTCCTCCGCTATTCGGGTACGGCCGCCGAGCTCCGCGAGCGGCCGGAACTGCTGCACTCGGCCTACCTGTTGCGCGGCTCGCAGATTGAGGCGAGCACGGTGCTTGACGGTACTGTGCTTGACAGTACGGGGGAGAGCACACCGGAGACCTAGGCGGCGCCGCGGGACGGGCTGGCGATGCCCGCGGGGTCGCATACCGCCGGCGCCAGTATCAGCCACAGCGCCGCGATCGTCGTACCGTCGCTCTCCGGGATCAGCACCCCGAGCAGGCTGTCCCGGTTCCAGGCGAGCAGGGCGGGCAGCGTCCTCGCCGGACCGCAAGCGCGACGGGCGGGCCGCCCCGTCAAGGTGATGGAATAGCCGTGTTGTCATACGGCCCGGAACTGACTGCGAGGTGACATGCCGGGAGAACCCGCCGCCGGCTTCATGCACGGCAACGTTCCCTACCTGAAGATCGGACAGGGGCCGCCCCTGGTAGTGGTGCCCGGCCTGACCCCCGAGCATGACGTGCCGCGCGGTCTGGAGCGGCGCATGGCCCTCGCGCCCGCGCGCCCACTGGCCCGGGACTTCACCGTCTACGTGGCCAACCGGAAACGCGGACTCAAGTCCGGGGAGTCGATGTCGGACATCGCCGGGCACCTAGCCGGCGCGATCGAGCATGACATCGGCCAGCCGGTGTTCCTCCAGGGCACCAGCACCGGGGGATCGGTGGTGCTGCAGCTTGCGGTGGACCGCCCCGAGCTGGTCCGGCGGCTGGTGGTGGTGTCCGCTGCCTACCGGCTCGGGCCGGTCGGCCGGGCGGAGCAGGCCGAGATGGTGCGGCTGATCCGCGCCGGGCAGCCCCGCGAGGCATGGGCGTCCGTGATAACGTCCATGATCCCGTCGGCACTGCGCGGTCCCGCCCGCCCGCTGTCGCGGCTCGCGGCCGGCCGGATGACGCCCGCCGACCCGACCGACATGCTGGTCACCCTCGAGGCCGAGGACGCGTTCAACGTCGAAGCCTCCCTGTCCCGGGTCACGGCCCCCACTCTGGTCATCGGCGGGAGCCGCGACATCTTCTACTCCGAAGAGCTGTTCCGCGGCACCGCCGCAGGCGTTCAGGACGGACGGGTGCACCTCTTCCCCGGCTGGGGACACGCACGCGCCAGCAGTTCCGCCGCGACCATTCACCTGGCCCTCGGTTTCATGCTCGCGGGCATTTCCCTCAGGCCCGGGCACTGAGAGCGGCGAGCAGCGAACCTGACATAGCACCCGTTCTGGAAGCGAAGAAGTCACTAAGCTCTACGGCAGCCAGCCGTCCGAAGCCGACGGCTGATCGGGATGAGCGGAGAGTCAATGCCGGGCGCCGGGCGGGCCATCGCAGGCGTCGCCGTCGTGGCCGTGGCGCTCGCGCTGTTCCTGGCGTTGCGCGGCAACGGGAGCCATCCGCCCGCGGCGGCCGGCGCGGGGCTCGCCGGCGCCGGCGCGACCCCGGCGTCCGGGCAGGCGGCGCCCGCCGGCCAGGCCGACCCGCTCTCCGGCCCCGCGGCCTCCTACGTGACCGGCCGCTCCGGCAGCGTCCTCGCCGCCGTCTACGACCTCGCGACCGGCCAGTCCTGGCGCCTCGGCCACGGGCCGGCGCAGGCGGAGGCCAGCGTCGTCAAGCTGGACATCCTCGAGGCGCTGCTCGCCCGGCAGGGCGGCGCCGCGCTGTCGCCGGGCGACCAGTCGCTGTCGCAGTCGATGATCGAGGACAGCGACAACGACGCCGCGACCAGCCTGTGGGACGAGGCCGGCGGGGCGGCAGGCATTGGCGCCTACAACGACAGCGCCGGCCTGACCGGGACGACGCCGTCGGCGTGCGTGACGTGCGCGGGGTTCGCCTGGCCGGGCTGGGGCCTGACCACGACGGTCCCGCAGGATCAGCTCACCCTGCTCAAGCAGCTCATCGAGCCGGGGCCCCGCCCGCTGCTTTCCGGCGCGCAGCGCTCCTACGTGCTGTCCCTGATGGAGAACGTGGCGTCCGACCAGCGCTGGGGTGTCTCCGGCGGAGTGCCCGCCGGGGTGACCGTGGCGCTGAAGAACGGCTGGCTCCCGCTCAACGACGCGAACACCAACTGGCAGATCAACAGCGTCGGCTGGATCTCCGGCGACGGCCGCGACTACCTGATCGCCGTCTTCACCACCGGCAACCCAGCCGAGCAGTACGGCATCGACACGATCGAGGCCCTGTCCGCGCGCGTCTGGGCCGCGATGCGCTAGACCGCGCGGCCTCACCTGCGCGGACGGGTCCCCACCGCCACCCCGGCTGTTCGAACGCAACAGGAAGAGCTGCCGAAAATTTGTGGCGTGCACGTCTTTCAACCGCTTGCCGCTTCCAATAGACCGTATATGTTCCTGGCAGGGCAAGAACGCGGCGGACCGCGGGGCCGTCGACCTAAGAGGTGAGGCTCATGGGTGACGCCGGGCAGCCGAGTCGAGCGCTGGACGGGGTGCGCGTGCTCGACTTCACGCACCAGGTGGCGGGCCCGTCGGCGACGCTCATGCTCGCGTTCCTCGGCGCCGAGGTGGTCAAGGTGATCGCGCCGGGCAGCCGGGACAGCTACGACCCGATCCCGTTCTACCTGAACAACGCCTCCAAGAAGTCCGTCGAGCTCGACCTGAAGTCGGAGGCGGGCCTGGACGCCGCGCTGCGCCTCGCGGAACGCGCCGACATCTTCGTGGAGAACTTCTCCCCGGGCGTGATCGACCGCCTCGGGCTCGGCTGGGACGTGCTGTCACCCCGCAACCCGCGGCTGATCTACGCCCAGGTGAAGGGGTTCGCCGAGGACTCGCCGTACCGGGACTTCCCGTGCTTCGACCCCATCGCGCAGGGGTTTTCCGGCGGATCGTCGATCACCGGCGAGCCGGACGGGCTGCCGATGAAACCGGGTCCCGACGTAGGCGACACCGGCACGGGGATGATGCTGGCCCAGGCGATCCTCGCGGCGCTCTACCAGCGGGAGAAGGACGGGTTCGGCCAACGGGTGCAGCTCTCCATGACCGACCAGTGCGCGACGTTCATGCGGATCCACTACGGCTTCCCGATCGACCGGCACATGGATACCCCCAGGTTCGGCAACCGGCCGCCGTTCCTCGTCACCACCGCGCCGTCGGACATCTACCCGTGCCCTCCGTTCGGGCCGAGCGACTACGTGCACATCCACTGCGGCAGTGACCGCCAGTGGGAGCGGCTGGCCAAGCTCATCGGCCGGGAGGACCTGCTGGCCGACGACCGGTTCGCGACGATGGCGAGCCGCGGCGAGCACAAGGCCGTGGTCGACGCGGCGGTGAGCGCGTGGACCGCCACCATGGACAAGCTGTCCGCGATGCGCGCGATCGGTGCGGCCGGCGTGCCTGCCGGCGCGCTCCGCTCGACGACCGAGGTCTACGAGGACGCCGACCTGCGCGAGCGCGGCATTTTCGTCACCGTCGACGACCCAGGCAGGGGCGAGGTCACGATCCCCGGCTATCCCGTGCGGATGTCCCGCTCCCCGGCCAGGGTCGAGGCGCCGCCGCGGCCGGGCCAGCACACGGCCGAGGTGCTGCGCGACTGGCTCGGCGAGGGCGCGGAGCCGCCGGTCGCCGGCGGTGCGGCCGATGCGGGTACGGAACGGATGCGGCTTACTCCGGAGGCGCGTCCGTGATTGCCCGGCCAGTGTTTAGGAAAGAAGTGGCGATCGTCGGGATCGGCCAGACCGCCTACGCCAAGGCGCTGCCCGGCACCGCATGGGAACTCGCGATGCAGGCCGTGCTCGCGGCCTGCGCCGACGCCGGGGTCGACGCCGCCGACGTGGACGGCATGTGCCGGTTCACCGCGCCGTTCGAAACGGCGACCGAGGCCCAGCTCGTGCGGGGCCTCGGCATCAGGGAGCTGTCCTGGTTCACCCAGGCGGCACACGGCGGCGAGGCGCTCGGCGCGGTCGTCATGCACGCGGCCGCGGCGGTCAGCGCGGGGCTCGCGAGCACTGTCGTGGTGTACCGGGCGCTGTCACAGTCGAAGGGCGGCCGGTTCGGCCGGGCGGACGGCCGCGGCCCCGGGCCGGGCAGCGGCGAGCCCGGCGGTGACATCGTGGTGCCCGAGCAGGACAATCGGTCGTTCGCCTGGCCGTACGGGCTCATGTCGCCCGGCCAGCTCTTCGCGCTGTGGGCCCGCCGGTACGCCGCGGTGCACGGGCTGAGCGACGAGGACCTGACCAGGGCACTCGGCACGATCGCGATCACCCAGCGGCGGTACGCGAACGGCAACCCCAGTGCCATGATGCGCGACCGCACGATGTCCTGGGACGACTACCGGGGCGCGCGCATGATCAGCGAGCCGCTGCGCCTGTTCGACCTGTGCCTGGAGAATGACGGTGCCTGTGCGTTCCTCGTGACCACGGCGGTCCGGGCCCGGGCGCTGCGCACCGATCCCGTGTGGGTGCTGTCGGCGACCCAGACGATCTCACCGTACCGGGAGCCAATGGGCATTTACACCAGCGGCGAACTACTCGAGCTGTTCCCGCCGGACGCCGCCGGCCGGCTGTTCTCCCAGGCCGGGGTCTGCCGCGCGGACATTGACGTGGCCGAGTTCTACGACGCCACCTCCTACATGCCGCTGCGCTCCCTGGAGTCCTACGGCTTCGTGCCCGACGGCCAGGCGTGGCGGTACGTCACCGAGCAGGGCACGGGCCCGGACAGCCCGCTGCCGGTCAACACGCACGGCGGCCACCTGTCCGAGGCGTACCTGCACGGCATGAACGGCATCCTCGAGGCGGTCCGCCAGCTCCGCGGCTCCGCGTCGAACCAGGTCAAAGACGCCGAGGTCGCGCTGGTGGGCGCGCCCGCCGGCTCCGCCATGATCCTGGCGAGGTGAGCGCGATGCCCGTTGTTCCCGGGATGACCGACCTGACCGCGCCCTACTGGGAAGCCGCCCGCGAGGGGCGGCTTGTGGTGCAGGAGTGCCAGGAGTGCCACGTGCTGCGTCACCCGCCGCTGCCAGAGTGCCCGAGCTGCCAGCGTCAAGGCCACGGCAGCCGGCTCGGCTGGCGGGAGGTGTCGGGCAAGGGCACCGTGTATACCTACACGGTTGTCAGGCACCCGACGCACTTCGCGTTCGCCGACAAGGTCCCGTACGTGCTGGCGATCGTCGAGCTAGCCGAGGGACCGCGGCTGGTTACCGCCCTCACGGGCGCCGCACCGGAAGACGTGCGCGTGGGCCTGCCGGTGCGCGCGGTGTTCCGCGAGGTCGCCGACGGAGTGACCCTCCCGTACTTCGAGCCAGACGCGGGAGGCCGGCATGGGACTGCTTGACGGAAAGGTGGCCTTCGTCACCGGGGCGGCGCGCGGCCAGGGCCGGTCGCACGCGCTGCGGCTGGCGCAGGAGGGGTGCGACATCATCGCGCTCGACGCCTGCGCCACCCCGGACTGGCTCAGCTACCCGCTCGCGACCGAGGCCGACCTGGCGCGGGCCGTGCGGGACGTCGAGGCGCTCGACCGGCGGATCGTGGCGCGGAAGGCCGACACCCGCAACCTAGCCGCGGTCGCGGCGGTGCTCGAGGAAGGCCTCGCCGAGCTCGGCGGGCGACTGGACATCGTGGCGGCGAACGCGGCGATCATCTCCTGGCCGAAGGACACCTGGGAGATCGATCCCGCGGAGTTCCGCGAGCTGGTCGACGTGACCCTGACCGGGACGTTCATCACGGTCAAGTCGGCGGTCCCCGCCATGATCGCCGCGGGGAACGGCGGCTCCATCGTCTTGACCTCCTCCGGCGCGGCGATCACCGCGGGCAAGGGCCTCGGCGACTACAAGGCGGCGAAGGCGGGCGTGCTCGCGCTCAAGGACACGCTGGCCTACGAGCTCGCGGAGCACTTCATCCGGGTCAACGCGATCTGCCCGACCGCGGTCGACACCCCGATGATCCAGAACGAGGCGCTGCACCGGGCATTCCGGCCCGACCTTGAGCGACCGGGACGCGACGACGTCAAGGCGGGCTTCGCGCAGATGAACCTGCTGCCGATCCCCTGGGTGGACCCAGTCGACGTCTCCAACGCGATCGTCTGGCTGTGCTCGGACGCCGCCCGCTACGTCACCGGCGTAACGCTGCCCGTCGACGCGGGCAATCACCTGAAATGCTAACTCACAGGAGATCAGTGACGATGCGCACCCAAGCGGCGGTGCTTTACGAAGCGGGCACCGACTGGAAAGTCGAGGACGTCGAGCTGGACCCGCCGAAGACCGGGGAGGTCCTGGTCCGGGTGGCCGCCGCCGGGCTCTGCCACTCCGAGGAACACCACCGGACCGGAGACATGCCGTTCGCGGCGCCGATGATCGGCGGGCACGAGGGCGCGGGCTTCGTCGAGGCGGCCGGGCCCGGCGTGACGCTGGTCAAGCCGGGCGACTACATCGTCTTTTCCTCCGTACCGAACTGCGGGCGCTGCCCCTCCTGCGCCCAGGGGCGGCAGAACCTGTGCGATATTGCCGCGGGCATCATGACGGGGGTGCAGATCCTGGACGGTTCGTCGCGCCACCGCAACCTGGCCGGCCGGGACCTGACGATCACCTGCCTGGTCGGCTGTTACGCCAGGCACACCGTGGTCAACGAGGCGTCGGTCATCCCCGTCGACCCGTCCTTCCGGCCCGAGGCCGCCTGCCTCACCGGCTGCGGCGTCGCGACCGGCTGGGGCTCCGCGGTGTACGCGGGCGGCGTCAGGCCGGGCGACGCGGTCGCGGTCGTCGGCGTCGGCGGGCTCGGTTCCGCGGCCGTGCAGGGCGCCCGGCTGGCCGGGGCGCGGCACATTTTCGCGATCGACCCGGTGGAGTTCAAGCGGACGTCGGCGCTCGGCTTCGGCGCGACCCACACCGCGACCGACGTGGCGGCGGCGTTCGACCTGATCCGCGAGGTGACGTGGGGCCGGATGTGCGACGCGGTCGTGCTGACCATGGGCACCGGCCGCGCCGACCTGATGGACGCGGTCCTCGCCCTCGCCGCCAAGCGCGGCCGGATCGTCGTCACCAACATCTACCCGGCGCGCGACACCCGGCCCGCGCTGGCGCTGAACGGCCTCGGCCAGTGGGAGAAGCAGATCGTCGGCTGCATCTTCGGATCGGTGAACTCGCGCGCCGACGTGCCCCGGCTGCTCAACCTCTACAAGGACGGGCTGCTGGACCTGGACGGAATGGTCACCCGCACCTACGCCCTCGAGGGCATCAACCAGGGCTACCAGGACATGCGCGACGGCAAGAACATCCGCGGCGTCCTCGTCATGTGACCGGCCGCGGCATGGGCACGTTCACCGCAGCCGCGGTAGCCGCTTCGCGACCGCCGGGATGATGATCGCACCTGCGATCAGGTGTGCGGCGGCGAGGGTGAGCTTGGTTGAAATCGCTGTGTCCGCCGCGGTGAGCGGCACGGCGAGCGAGAGGGCGAGCAGCGGCAGCGCCGCGCGAAGGTAGGTGCGCCTGGGGTTCTTCGCGAAACGGGCTATCAGGATCACGGCGAAGGTGAACCAGAACGTAACCACCATCGTTCCCATCGCGAACATACCGACGGTGATCGGTGTCGCCTGGTGAGAGCCAAAGCCGGCGGCCCTCATCGGCACGCCGGCGGCGCGCGCGGCCAGTCCCCACGCCTCGACGACGACGCTGGCGGCGAGGCCGGCCAGGTAGCTGACCGGCCAGACAGGGCGGCGGGCTAGGAACGACGCGAACGGTCCGGCGGACGTACGCGCGGAAGCGGCAGTGGTGGGCATGAAGTTCCTCCTGGATCCTCGTATGGCGCCTTCTCAAGGAGGTCGAAGGCGATCGGCGTCTATCGACACCGGCCGCTGTGGATCCGGCAGACTTTCGGCTACGGTACTGACGCATGGGTGCGAAGGATGTCGCGCGCGAGATCGCGGCAGCGGCCCTAGGCCGTGACCCGGGGCCTATGACCACCGCTCCGAGCGGCTCTCATCACGTCTACGTCGGCTCGGATGTCGTCGTGAAGATCATCGACGCCGCCGGCCACTCGCGGCTGGACCGAGAGATCGCCCTCGTGCCCTGCCTGCCCGCCGGGCTCTCGGCCCCGCTGCTGAGCAGCGGGCGGTGCCGAGTCGGGACGCAAGAGGTTCGGTATGCCTGCTACGTCCGCGTCCCCGGGACAGCTCCCGGCATGGGTCTGCCTGGCGTGGACGCCGCGACCTCGCGCCTGCTGGCCGAGGAGGCAGTCCAGCGGCTCCGCGGACTGCACCGCTGGATGCCCGCGGGTAACGCCGAGCAGACGCTGCGGGATCCTCCCGACGACGGCGGATTCGTCAGCCAGGCTGCGCTCTGCGCCGGGGTGGAGAACCTGGCCGCCCTGGACCGGGACGGGACCGTGCCTCGCCGGCTGCTCGACGGCCTGACGGCGATAGCGGAACAGGCGCCGCTTCACGCGCGGGCAGTCGTCCCGGTTCATGCGGACTGCCACTGGGGCAACTGGCTCGCGTCCGGTCACCGCGTGACGGCACTGCTGGACTTCGAATGGGCTCGCTTCGGCGAGCCGGCCGATGACTGGTTCTTCCTTGCCCGGTTCAGCGGCTCGCACATGGAGACCGTCGTCGACGTTATCGCCCGTGCGACGGCGACCTCTCCGGAAAGCCTCCGCGCACAGTGCGAGGTCCGCGACGCGGCCTACCTTGCCTCCGACCTTCGCGCCGCGCTTGAACACCCTGGCTTCCCCGCGGGGATGGCGGCTGACCGCCTCCGCGGGCTTGAGGAACTCATCGACGGGCACTACTGGTGGCGCGGCGCCCGGTGATCGAGAATCGATCACGTACGGCAGCTGATCTCCATGCCCTCGTCCCCGTCGTGGAACGTCACGTTCACGTGGGCAGGGCTGATCTTGCGACAACGCACCCGCCAACTCATGTAGCGTTGTCGCGTTATGACGGACACGCCGGAATGGCTCGACATCAGCCGCCCGAATGTCGCCAGGGTTTACGATTACTGGCTGGACGGCAAGGACAACTTCACCGCCGACCGCGAGCTCGCGGAGTCGATGCTGGCTATCTTCCCCGGGCTGCGGGAACTGGTCCGCACCAACCGCCAGTTCATCGCCCGGGCCGTGAGCTGGGTGGCGGGGCAGGGGATTGACCAGTTCATCGACGCGGGCGCCGGCCTGCCGACGTCGCCGAGTACGGACGAGTCCGCGCGGGCCGTCAACCCGCGGGCCAAGGTCGCGTACGTCGACAACGACCCGGTTGTCATCAACCATGCCAAGGCGCTGCTCGCCGACCGTGACGGCCGGGTGTCGGTGGTCCATGCCGACCTGCGTGACCCCGCCGCCGTCTTCGAGGGCTGCACGGATCTCGACGCGAGCGAGCCGCTGTGCCTCATACTCGCCGCTGTGCTGCATCTCATGGACGCGGACTCGGCGCGCCGGGTCGCGGGAGACTACGTCAGCAGGCTCCCGCCGGGCAGCTACGTGATCATCACCCTCGCCCGCTACGACGATCCCGTGCTCGGCGACGAGATCGTGCGCGCGTATTCAGCGGCGAGCTTCTTCAACCACTCGCGGGAAGACGCGGCGACCTTTTTCGCGGGCCTGGAACTTGTCGAACCGGGCCTCGTCAGCGGTAAGACATGGCGCGGCGGCATGTCCGACCCAGGCCTACCGAACGGTGCCGTGTACCCCCTCGTCGGAGTTGCCCGCAAGCCGTTACCGGCCGATGTATACCGGGGTGCCGGGGCTGACATACACGTGGGCCAGCACGCACAGGAACCGGCTTCGACCTGATTGCCTGCGCCAGGACGATCCACTGAACCTCCATCCTCGCGAGCCTGGGATCCCGCCGCCCGCCATCCGGTTGGGGCCTGATCGCGGGTCATTTCGGCGACAACACCCTGGACGACACCATTTCGAGAGCATAAAATAGAACAAATAACCACTTACCGCCGTCGTATCAGAGATCGTGGGTCAAAATTGGCGATATTCGCCGCGGATGACCCGCGATCATGAAATCAACCGACCCGCAGCCCCGCGAAACACCCGCGAACCGGGGCAATCCGCCGGGCGCTACGGGCCGCGCCCCCGATGACCCGCGATCACGCCACCGCGGGGCAGCCAGCGGCAGCCGGCGAGCGCAGTCGAGCGTTTCGTAAGATAGTTCTGATCATGGAGCGTGGCGAGCCGAAAGGCACCCGCTAGATTTGCGACGGCGAGTAGACGGTCAGGCCGTACTTCCGCGCCAGGGTGTTCCACTGCTTGACGAACGACGTCTTGCCGTTGGTCGCCTGGCTGTCGAAGGGGAGCGACGCGGCGTAGTTCGCGTTCTTGAAGTCGTTCTTCTTGCACTGGCCTGCCTCGGAGGTGGCCCACTTCGCCAGGTCCGCGTCCACCGTGGCCGATGCCTGCCAGCCGCTCGTCAGGTTGGAGAGCATCCCGGCGGGCAACTCGGAGCGGCCTGGCAGCTGCGCGAGCTTCGACAGCAGCGTCTGGCGGTTCGTCGCCGCCTTGTTGAACGTCTGCGCGTCGGCCGTCAGGCCCTTGCAGCCCTCCACGTTCGTGACCGCGGCGTTGACGTCCGAGTGATCGGTGCCGCTCTGCGCGAGCAGCCCGCCGAGCGACGTCGCCGCCTGCTGCTGGGTCAGCGCGGTGGTCCCGGTCGAGGAGGTCGCGGTCGGCGCCCCGGCCGCCGGGGCGCCGCCGCCCGCGTTGCTCGAAGAGCCGCCGTGCGAGGACAGCGTGAGCGCCACGACCACGATGATCACCAGCCCTCCGCCTACGGCCGCCACCGGGATGAGGGGGCGCTTGAACGGCAGCCTGCCGAGCAGTCCCTTGCCGCCGCCCGGCGTGCCGTCGGGCCCGTACTGCCCGGGCCCGTACTGGTCGGCACCGTACTGGTCGGCACCGTACTGGTCGGCACCGTACGGCCCAGGCGGGAACTGTCCCTGGGGGAACTGCTCCTGGCCGTATGGCCCGTTGCCGTAGGGGCCCTGGTAAGCGCCGCCCTGCGGGTACTGCCCGCCCGCCGGGTAGCCGGGCGGTGCCTGGCCGACGGGCAGCGCGGGCGCGCCGCCGACGGGCGGCATCGAGCCCGTCGGGGCCTGCGGCCACGGCTGCGGCGCGGCGGTCGGCTGGAAGGCGGTCTGCTGTAGGGCTTCGGGCGCCGGGTACTGACCGCCCTGGGGGTACTGCCCGCCTTGCGGGAACTGGCCGCCCTGGGGGTACTGGCCGCCTTGCGGGTACTGGCCGCCGGGCGGCGGGTAAGCGCCGCCCTGCTGGTACGGGCTTCCCTGCGCCTGCGGGTACTGCCCGCCCGGCTGGTACCCGCCGGGCGCGGGCGGATACCCCGGCTGCTGCCAGTCGACGGGCGGCGGCAGCTTGTGCTGGAACAGGCCCTGCGGTCGGAGCATCTGCTCCAGCGTGTCGGAAAGCGGCGCCTGCGGCCCAGGCGGCCCGGGCATGCCTGCGGGCGGCGGCGGATACGGCATCGGGCTGCTGCCCGCCGGAGGCGGCGGTACAGCCGACGGTGCCGTGCCTGGCGGTGCGGCGGGTGCCGGATAACCCGGGAAGGGTGCAGGCGGTGACTGCGCGGTGACCGTCGATGACTGTGCAGCGGATGCGCCGTCCTCGGCCCCGAACTGCTGTCCGCAACCGCCGCAGAACCGGGTACCGGGCTCCATGGAGTACCCGCAAGACGGGCACCAGCTATCCATTCCAGTCATCGTGTCCCTTTCGGGTGTCCCATGCAGGCTAGCCCGACGAACGGGCGCCTGCCATGCAAACGGCACGACGCGTGCCGGTTGGGCGCAGCACGCAACCGTTCGGAAGAAAATTCAAGCGCAACCCGCGACTAAGCGGAGGGCGCACTGCGAGAATGCCTGTGTCTTCGTTCGGACGCGGAAGAGGTGGTGTCCCCATGCGGATCGCCGGTGGGGTCGCCGCGGG
>Ga0207416_1002825_pt1 | contig 17832 bp, 16 predicted proteins | sample PaiPotPPM11metaG_FD_184107 | JGI IMG/M metagenome (GOLD analysis project Ga0207416, IMG submission 184107) | Iron sulfur acid spring bacterial and archeal communities from Banff, Canada, to study Microbial Dark Matter (Phase II) - Paint Pots PPM... ...
ACGACCACGATGCCAAGGGCCACCAAGCGGCCATGGCCGCTCGAAACCGTCCTGCTCATGACTCATCCCTTGCCGTTGGGGACCTGGTACTTCCGGCAGGCCTGCTGCGCCGCCTGGAACTGCGGGCTGTTCAAGTCGATCCCGGTGAGGTTCAGGGTGTCGTTGCCGCCTGTGCCGACCTGGGGGTCGGGGTATTTCGTGATCCCGTGGCTGCGCATGCACTCGGCGTACTTGAGGGCAGCGGCGTTATTCTGAGCCGCCTGGGCCGGGCTCAGCTTCTCGGTGGGCCGCAGCGACTGGCAGGCCTGCTGAGCAGCCCGGTAGGTGGGGTTGCCGGGGTCAAGGTCGCTGCCCGCGCTGGCCTGGACCGGGCCCGAGTCCGGGTAGTCCGCGATCCCGTGCGAGCGCATGCACCGGGCGAAGGCGAGCTGCTGGGACTGCGCCGATCCGCCCGCCTGCGATGTGCCGCCGGCGGCGGTGGACGAACCGGCGGCCGCGACCGATGACGGGCTGCCGCCGCAGGCCGCCGCCAGCGCCGCGATGCCGGCCGCGACGGCCAAGGCGCCCGTTCGCCGTCTGACAACGGAGTGATTCTCGTGGTGGGGCATGCTGTCACGCTGGCCGGCAGGCCCCGGCCGCGTCGTCCCCTCGGCGGGGTCAACCCCACTCACCCCGCTGGGGTAGCGGCCCGCGGCCGCCGTGCCGCCCACCCCCTGTGGGTGACCCCTCAGGGGGACGACCCGGGGGCCGCTAGCCGCCTAACCTGGCAGCATGCAAGGCGTAACAGGCATTGCCGCCCCGGTGAGCAGCACCGGGGCGGCCATGCGGGCGGCCTGGCGCGGGCTGGCCGAGGTGCTCGTCGGCGCGGACCCGCCTCTCGCGGACGGCCGGGGCTCGCCGTGGCAGCGCCGGGCCGGCTATGCGGCCCTCGGCGGTGCGACGCTGGTGCTGTGCGCGGCCAACCTGGCCAGCCTGGTCGGCGGCCCGTTGTGCCCAGGCGGCAAGGTGCGCCAGGTAGGCAACCTCGCGCGCTGCCTTGATCCCCGCCAACCGCTGCAGATCTTCGGCGGGCCGATGAACGTGTGGGCGCTGGCGGCCGTGGCGGTCGTCGCGGTGCCGCTGGCGCTCGCGGTCAGGTACCCGCTGCTCGGCTGGCGGCTCGGCTGGCTCGGGCTGCAGCTTGTTCCGCTGCTCGGTTTGACGTGGCGGGGCCGTCTGCCGTGGGGCCCAGCGCAGATCCTGGCGCTGCTGCTCGTCTTGTGCGCGGCCGGGATGCGGCGCGACCGGGCGGCGCTTGCCTGGCTGTGGGCGCTGACCCTGGTCCCGTGGTGGTTCTGGATTGCCCGGCGGGACCTCGGCGTGGTCACCGGTCTGCTCGGCAGCGTGGCGTTCCTCGCCGTGGCGGTCGCGGTGAACACCGTCGGCGCCGGGCGCCGGGTCCAGCGTGACCTGGCCGCGCAGGCAGAGCTCACCGAGCTTGAGCGGGCCCGGCGGACCGCCCTCGAGGAACGCACCAGGATCGCGCGCGAGCTGCACGACGTGGTCGCCCACCACATGTCGCTGATGGCGATCCGCGCGGAAAGCGCGCCGCACCGGCTCGGGACGCTCCCGGATCCGGTCCGCGCCGAGTTCGGCGCGCTGAGCGAGTCGGCGCGCGCGGCGCTCGCGGACATGCGCCGGCTGCTCGGCGTGCTGCGCAGCGACGAGCCCGCCGTCCGCGCACCGCAGCCCGGACTCCAACATCTGCCCGGGCTGGTCGAGGCGGCGAGGCAGGCGGGGATGTCCGTGGCGCTCACCGCGCCGGGAGAACTGGACCTGGTGCCGCCGGGCACCGGCGTGTGCGCGTACCGGATCGTCCAGGAAGCCCTGTCCAACGCGGCCAGGCACGCGGCCGGCGCCCCGGTCACGGTGTCGGTGCACCGCGGCGCGGAGCAGGTGACGCTCGCGGTGACCAACGGCCCGGGGACCCCGGCCGGCCCGCGTGCGAACGGTCACGGCCACGGCCTCGCCGGGATGCGCGAGCGCGCGGAACTGCTCGGCGGCACGCTGGAGGCCCGCCCCGCGCCCGACGGCGGGTTCACGGTCTCCGCGGTGCTCCCGCTCGACGGGATACCGGCATGACCACTACCGGATCGGGACGGGACGGCGATGGCGTCATCCGCTGCCTGATCGCCGACGACCAGGCCATGGTCAGGGAGGGCTTCGCCGCCATGCTCGGGGCGGAGCCCGGGATCAGGGTCGCCGGCCAGGCCATCGACGGCGCCGACGCGGTACGCCAGGCCCGGCGGCTGAACCCCGACGTGGTGCTGATGGACGTGCGGATGCCGGTCATGGACGGCCTGGAAGCGGCCAGGCAGATCCTCGCCGACCCGCCCGGTGACGCCGCGCACCGTGCCGCCGCACCCGCCGCCGACCGGCCCCGCGTGCTCATGCTGACCACGTTCGACCTCGACGAATACGTGTACGAGGCGCTGCGCGCGGGGGCCAGCGGCTTCCTGCTCAAGGACGCGACCACCGCCGAGCTTATCCGCGCGGTGCAGATCGTGGCCGCGGGCGACGCGCTGCTCGCCCCCTCGGTGACCAGGCGGCTGATCGCCGACTTCACCAGCAAGACGCCTGCCCGGACGCCCGCGAAGACGCCCGCCCCGGCGGCGCTCGAGCTGCTGACCAGCAGGGAGACAGAGGTCCTGCGGCTGATCGGCCTCGGCCTGTCCAACGCCGAGATCAGCGGCGCCCTGTCCATCGCCGGCGAGACCACCAAGACCTACGTCAAGCGCATCCTCGCCAAGCTGGGCCTCAGGGACCGGGCGCAGGCCGTCGTGATGGCCTACGAGTCCGGACTCGTCACGCCCGGCGGATAGCCGACCGGCGCCCGTTGGGCCGGCCCGGCTTGCGTCCGCTTAATGGAAATGATTACCATAACGGTAATCGTTTTCAACTCTTCGCGCCATGTGGCGCTTCCCCCCCTTTGGGAGTACAAGGTCATGCGAACCCGCTCCGGTGCCCTCGCCGTTGCCCTGCCCCTGGCCGCCGCGCTGCTGGCGAGCGCGTGCTCGTCCTCGTCCACCTCGTCGAGCGCGGCGGGCGGCGGCTCGACGGCGGCCGCCGCGTCGGTCACCAAGATCACGGCGATCGGGGCCGAGAACGAGTACGCCGACGTCATCTCTCAGATCGGCGGCAAGTACGTGCAGGCCTCGGCGATCATGAGCAACCCGAACACCGACCCGCACACGTTCGAGGCGAGCCCGTCCGTCGCCAGGGAGATCACCGCCGCCAAGCTGATCGTGCAGAACGGCGTCGGCTACGACAACTGGGCCACCACCATCGAGAACGCCGACCCGAGCGGCAGCCGCAAGGTCATCAACGTCCAGCAGCTCCTCGGCCTGCCGGACAGCACGCCCAACCCGCACCTGTGGTACAAGCCGAGCACGATGCCGGCCGTCGCCAACGCGATCGCGACCGACCTCGGGCAGATCGACCCGGCGCACGCGTCGTACTACAAGGCCAACGCCGCCTCGTTCATCGCCAGCCTGTCCGCGTGGAACAACGCCATCGCCGCGTTCAAGTCGGCCCACCCGAACACCCCGGTCGCCACCACGGAGCCGGTGGCCGACTACATGCTCGACGCCGTCGGGGCGGACAACCTGACTCCCTTCGCGTTCCAGGCGGACATCATGAACGGCACCGACCCGTCGCCGCAGAACGTGGCGCTCGAGAACTCCCTGTTCACCCAGCACAAGGTGAAGGTGTTCCTCTACAACCAGCAGGTCACCGACTCGCTGACCGAGTCGTTCATCAAGCTGGCGAACGAGAACGGCATCCCCGTCGTCGGCGTCTACGAGACCATGCCCACGCCCGGATTCAATTACCAGTCTTGGATGCTCACCGAGGTTAACGACCTGAACAAGGCGGTGACCGCCAAGGTCTCGACGGAACACCTGTAATGCCAGTGCCGAGTAAGACAGTGCTTACGGGGCTGGCTAACCCGGGGCTGGCCGAGCCCGACCTCCTGCGGCTGGAAGACATCGGCGTCAGGCTCGGCGGCCGTGAGATCCTGCGTGACGTCTCCTTCACCGTCCGGGCCGGCGAGTTCACCGGGCTCATCGGCCCGAACGGTGCGGGCAAGACCACCCTGCTCAAGGTCATACTCGGCCTGCAGGCCCCCTCGGCCGGCCGGGTCCTGCTGAACGGCAGTCCCCGGCCGCGCCGCGGCAACGGACGGCTGATCGGCTACGTGCCGCAGAAGCTGTCCATCGACCCCGACATGCCGCTGCGCGCCCGCGACGCGGTCGCGCTCGGCATCGACGGGAACCGGCTCGGCCTGCCGCTGCCCTCGGCGGCCCGGCGCGACCTGGTCGACGAGGCGCTCCGCGCGGTCGGGGCCGACGGGTACGCCGACGAACGGGTCGGCGAGCTGTCGGGCGGTGAGCAGCAGCGGGTGATGATCGCGCACGCGGTCATCAGCCGGCCGCGGCTGCTGCTGCTCGACGAGCCGCTCGCCAACCTCGACCTGCGCAGCGAGCAGGGCATCGTCGCGGTGCTCGCGCGACTCGCCCGCGAGCAGCAGATCGCCGTGCTGATCTCCGCCCACGACATGAACCCGCTGATGCGCGAGACTTCCACCGTCGTCTACGTGGCGGCGGGCCGCGCGGCCGCCGGCCGGACGGACGAGGTCATCCGCACCGAGGTACTCACCGACCTGTACGGCAGCCGCGTCGACGTGCTGCACGTCAACGGCCGCGTCCTGGTCATGGCGGGCTGACGCGAGTGGGCTTCCTGCACTACATCGTCGAGCCCGGCCTGCTGAGCAGCGCCCCCGTGCGCACCGCGGTCCTCGTCGGCACCGTCGTCGCGGTCACTTCCGGCGTCGTGGGCGTGCTCACCGTCATCCGCGGCCAGTCGTTCGCCGGGCACTCGCTCGCGGACGTGGCCACGACCGGCGGCGCCGGCGCGTTCCTCGTCGGCGTCAGCCAGTTCTGGGGCTTCCTGATCGCCGGCATCGCCGGCGCCGCGCTGATGGAGCTGATCGGCGTGCAGCGGCGCCGCGGCCGCGACGTCGCCACCGGCGTGGTGCTCGGCGCGGCCCTCGGTGTCGCCGCGCTCTTCCTCTACCTGGGCACGCAGACGAGCAGCACGACCGGGGCGTCGTTCACGATCCTGTTCGGCTCGATGTTCGTGATCAGCCCGGACACCGTCCCCGCGCTCATCGCCTCCGGCGTGCTCGCCGTGGCCGTGGTCGCGGTGCTGTCCCGCGTGCTGCTGCTGACCGCGCTAAGCCCGGACCTGGCGGCCGCCCGCGGCGTGCGGGTGCGGACGGTGGGCGTCGCGTACCTGGTCGCGCTCGCCGTCGCCGTCTCGCTGTCCGCGGTGGTCATCGGCGCGGTGCTGTCCACGGCGCTGCTGATCGGCCCCGCCGCGACCGCGCTCAGGGTCGCCAAGACCCCGGTCCGCGCGATGACGGTCGCGGCACTCGTCGGCACCGCGGCCACCTGGCTCGGCATCCTGCTCGCCTACGACAGCTTCTACTGGCCGCCAGCCGGCCGCGGCTGGCCGGTCAGCTTCTTCGTGGTCGCCTTCGTCGTCCTCGGCTACCTGCTCACCTACGCCCGGCCGGCCCGGCGCGGACGAGCCCGACCTGACCCGGCCGCACCGGCCGCGCCAGCCACGGAAAACACGGGGAACGAGGAGGCGCCGGCGTGTTCTCCGGCCTGATGACGAACACCTGGATCGCGGCGAGCATCGTGGCCGTGATCGCCGGCGTGACGGGCTTCTTCGCGGTCCTGCGCGGCCAGTCGTTCGCGGCGCACGCCATACCGAACGGCGCGTTCGCGGGCGCGGCGGGCGCCGGCCTGCTCGGCCTCAACGTCATCTGGGGCCTCGCGGTCTTCGCGTTCGCCGGCGCGCTCGGCATCGGCGCGCTGAGCTCGGACCCACGGGGCAGGCGGAGCAGGCAGGACGTGGTCACCGCGCTGATCCTCGTGCTCATGCTCGGCGTCGGCGCGCTGTTCCTCAGCCTCAGCACCGAGTACGCGGAGGTGACCTACTCGCTGCTGTTCGGCGAGGTGTACGGGGTCAGCCCGAACGTGCTGCTGCCCATCGCGGTACTCGGCGTCGTCGCCATCGGGGCGATCGCGGCGATCTACCGTCCGCTGCTGCTCGCCTCGGCGCTCCCCGAGGTCGCGGACGCGCGCGGCGTCAGCACCCGCCGCCTGGAGCTGTGCTTCCTGGTCGTGATGGCCCTGGCCACGAGCATGACGGTGCCGGTCGTGGGCGCGCTGCTGATGTTCGCGCTGATGATCGGCCCCGCCGCCGCGGCGCGCTCGTTCACCAGACGGCCAGGGCGCGCGATCGCCCTGGCCACCGTTATCGCGCTGGTCACGGTCTGGGCCGGCATCGCCGCCTCCTACCGGACCAACTGGCCGCTCGGCTTCTTCGTCGGCGTGATCGCCGCGGGCTTCTTCCTGCTGGGCCAGGGATGGACCGCCCTCCGCCGCCGCGGGTCCGCGCACCGCCCCGCGCCCGCGCTGGCATCAGCCCATTAGCCCGAACGGGGCAAAGCCTGCGCCTACCGGACGCTCGGCCGCTCTACCGGCGGCGGAGGGTCTTGTCGGCCAGCGGCCGGCGTCAGCAGGCTGGTTGCCTCGTCGACGAGGGCGATCAGGTCGAGGCGGCCATCCGAGGCGACCCACCGGGCAGTGGCGATCTCCAGAGCCTCCAGGGTGGCCGCGGCGTAGACAGCGGGACGCAGATCGCCTTCCTCGTCCACGCCCAGCCGTTCGGCGATCGCGGCGGCCAGCAGGCCTCGCCAGCGTTGCTGCTTGTCGAGATGGCCGCTGCGCAATGCGGTGCTCTGGCCGATGAGCCGGGCGAGGTTGAGTGCGCTGGCAGGGTCCTGTCGGTATTCATCGATAAGGGGATCCAGGCTCCGGCGTAGCGCGGCCCAGATGTGCTCGGATCGCGGGCGATCTCGCAGCGCACCGGCAATCAGCTCGCCCCGTGGATCCAGCGCGCCAAGCACCGCGTCTTCCTTGGTGTCGAAGTAGCGCAGGAAGGTGCTGCGCGACACCCCTGCGGCCGCCGCGAGGTCGCTCACCGTCACCTGCTCGAAGCCGCGGCCCAGGAACTGCTGAAGTGCAACCGAGGCCAGCTGCGCCCTGACAGCTGAGCGGGCGACCTCACGCGTCGCCGGTATCCGAGGCATATCTCCAGGCTATCAAGTCCTGCCTCCAGGTTGCATATGTGAGATCCAAAGTCTAACATGATACTGAGTGTCAATTATGAAGGAGAGTGTCATGTCTGAGACGAGTATCCAGGCCAAGGACGAGCTGTACATCGCGGGACGGTGGGTGAGCGCCAGCGGAACCGGGCGGATCGAGATGGTCTCGCCCTCCACTGAGCAGCCGGTCTATTCAGTGCCCGAAGCGACCGAGGCCGAGATCGACTCGGCCGTCCGCGCAGCACGGCAGGTGTTCGAGGCGGGAACCTGGTCAGCGCTGACCCCGGGCGAGCGGGCCGGTCACCTGTTCCGCTTCGCGGAAGCACTCAATGACCGGGCCGGCACGCTGAAAGTGACGCTGGCCAACGAGATGGGCGCACCGGTCGGCACCGCCCGGGAGGCGGAGGCCACCGTGGCCCTGACGCAGTTCTTCGCCGCCCACGCAGAAAAGGTGCAGTTCGCCGAATCCCGGGCCGGGGCCTTCCGGCCAAGCGTCATCGACCGGCTCCCGGTCGGCGTCGTCGCCGCGGTCGTGCCGTGGAACTCCCCCCTGTTCCTGCTCATGCAGAAGGTGGCGCCCGCCCTGCTCGCGGGCTGCCCGGTGATCATCAAGCCGGCCCCCGAGACCTCCTACAGCGCCTACGCCCTCGCCGAGGCACTGGAAGCCGCGGGGCTGCCCGCAGGGCTGGTCAGTGTGCTGCCAGCTGGGCGCGAGCGCTCGGAGTACCTGGTCTCCCACCCGGGCATCGACAAGATCTCCTTCACCGGCAGCACCGCGACCGGCCGCCGCCTCGGCGTGATCGCCGCCGGCCAGTTCAAGCGCATCGGACTGGAACTAGGCGGCAAATCAGCCGGGATCGTGCTGCCCGACGCGGACTTCGGCGCGTCGATGCCCGCGATCGTCAACGGCACCACCATCAACTCCGGGCAGGCGTGCTCCCTGCTCAGCCGTGTTCTCGTGCCCCGGGCGCGCCGCGATGAGTTCATCGCGGCCTTCTCCGCCGCGCTCGATCAGCTGGTTGTCGGCGACGCCCTCGACCCGGCCACCACGCTCGGCCCCATCGTCTCCCGGCGCCAGTACGACCGGGTTCTTGGTTACATCGACCTCGGTGTCCAGGAGGGCGCCAGGATCGTCCGCGGCGGCGGCCCGGCCAGGGCCGGCCGTGGCTACCTCATCGAGCCGACCGTGTTCACCGAAGTCGGCAACCACATGCGCCTCGCGCGCGAGGAGATCTTCGGCCCGGTCATCAGCGTCATCGACTACGACACCGTCGACGAGGCCGTGAGCATCGCCAACGACAGCCCTTACGGGCTGTCCGGCGCGGTATTCGGGCCCGACCCCGACGCCGCGCTCGCCGTGGCCCGCCGGATGCGAACCGGCACCGTCACCATCAACACCTCGATCGACTTCGACTTCGACGCACCCTACGGCGGATTCAAGTCCTCCGGCACCGACCGTGAACTCGGCGGCATCGAGGGCATCCTCGGCTTCACCGAGGCGCGCGCCATCGGCCTCTGAACCACCCCGCCCTACAGCCCGAACTTCACGGTCAAGCAGCGGCTATTGAACTGGTGTCACTGGGCGGCTGTATGTGCCGAACCACCACGTCATCGCGAGTTCGCGGGCAAAGGCTGAGTCGCCGCTGCCATCATCGCGTTCGATATGGTCCGCGATGGCCTGCGCTCCTCCCACCACGATGATCCGGGCTGCCTTGACTGGATCGAGGCTGGGATCGGTCAGCCCGGCTGCCTGCCGCTCCCGCAAATGTTCGATCACCCGGGTCTGGAATGACTCCAGCCCGCTGGAGAAGAAGTCACGCAGGGAAGGCTCATAGACAGCCGTCTGACCGATCGCTGCGAGCAAGGGCTGGTGAGCCCGGTAAAAGGCCACAGCATTTTCGAAGGTCTGCACCAGCCCGGGCAGGCTGTTGTCGATTCGCGTCCAGGCGTCTCCCAGGTCGTAGACGTCCTGCCGCATCCGGTCGGCAAGGCGGCGCAGCAGATGAGACTTGTCGGGAAAGTGCGCGTAGAACGTCGAACGGGCGACCCCGGCCGCGTCGATGATGCGCTGGACGCTGAGCCCGGTATAGCTCTCTCCCGCGGCCAGCAGGCGCCCCACCGCGTCGTACACCTGTTCTTCCGCGACTTGACGGCGACTGTCTGCGGACGACGGCTTGCGGGTCACCGAGGGCATACCGCCTCCTGTTGGGTAGGTGATCGTCTCCTGGCTGCCGCCAGCGCGGCTCAGCCGGCCACGGGCAATCGCTCGCCGGCGGCCTGCTGCTGTATCCACGCCGGATACATCACGGCAGGCGTGGTCGCGGCGCCAATCTCGGCGAGGTCCCCGGCGGTGAGATCCACGTCCGCGGCACCGACGGACTCCTGAAGCTGCTCAGGGCGGCGGGCGCCCACGATAGCCGCGGTGACCCCCGGCTGCGCGAGATTCCACGCCAAAGCCGCCTGGGCCACCGATACCGCACGGCGTGCAGCCACCTTCCGCAGGGCGTCTACGGCGTCGTAAGCCTGCTCCTTGTCCGCCGGCGGCCAGTCGAACTTTGCCCTGCGGGCCTGGTCGTCTGTCGTGCCGTGCCGGTCGAATTTCCCCGAGAGCAGACCTGCGGCGAGGGGGGCGAACGACAGGAAGGCCAGGCCCTCCTCCCGCGCGGCGGGAAGGATCTCGTGCTCCACGTCCCGGCCCGCCAGCGAGTAGTAGCACTGGTGGGAAATGAACCGGGCGAGGCCCTCGCGGGCGGAAACGCCGAGGGCCTTGAGTATCTGCCGGGCAGCGAAGTTGGACGCGCCGATGTAGCGGACCTTCCCCTGCCGCACCGCGTCGTCCAGGGCTCCGAGCGTTTCATCGATCGGCGTCAGGAAATCGAAGCCGTGAACCTGGTACAGGTCGACGTGGTCGGTCCGCAGCCGCCGCAGGCTCCCTTCGAGCGAGCGCATCACGTGATAACGCGACGCGCCGACATCATTGGGGCCGCTGCCTACCCGGGCGCTCACCTTGGTGGCAAGGATCACATCGTTCCGGCGGGCTCCGAGGATCTTGCCCAGCATCTCCTCACACTCCCCGTCCGCGTACGCGTCCGCGGTGTCGACCAGGTTCACTCCCGCGTCGAGCGCCGTACCCAAGACATGGTCGGCCGCTCCCGCATCGAGCCCGCCGATGCCTTCCCACAGCGGATTCCCGGCGCCGCCGAACGTCATGGTACCGAGCGCGATCCGCGAGACGTGCAGGCCGGTCGAGCCGAACAGGGCATATCGCATGAGGTCCTCCATCGTGCCGGATCGGATCGAACATAGTGTACGACAAGATGTTCGGCTTCCGCTGCATGGAGGCCACGAGATCTGTCCCGGGAGCCACGGAGGCATCGGCACCGGGGCAAGAACCCGAAGCTTAGACCCCGCTGGTCTAGGCCGGAGATCAATCGATTGATCAAAGGCTAAAACGGCGGCTCGATAACTGTCAAGGGAACTGTGCCAGCGTTCAGCGCGCATCGCGCGGACCGGTCCGGTTCTGGCCTGCCCCCGGCAGGCCTGGCGTCCTGTGTGCAGGAAGCCAGGCAGGAACGCCAAACTTCCCGCGGCCAGGTCAGGTCACCGCGCCGTGTTGCGGAAATGTTACCAAAAGGACTCTTGCGTTCCGTCGGCAGGCGGCCGTAGCCTCCATAAAACGCTCTACTCAATCGTTTGACTAACCACGAAACGTTCCTTTCATGTCCATAGGGACTCGGTGCCGAGTCGGCTCTGAGCGAGCCCCGCTATCCGGCGGGCTCGGGTGGAAGCGGGGTCACCAGTTCCACGCACTACTGAAGTACGACGGCCGCCGCGGGGGACCGTCCGGAAAGGAAGCGCGAGCGATGAAGCTTCACTTCGCGTGGCGGCACAAGCCGTCATGGCTTGCAATAGCAGGTGCGACCGCACTGGTGCTTGCCGCCACGGCGTGCAGCACCGTCTCCAGCACTGCCGCCGCCACTCAGGCCCACGGCACGTCGGCCAAGCACATCACGATCGGCCTTGCCAGCGAGGGCTTGAGCGCCGGCTTCCCGGTCGGTATTGCCCACGGCGTGCAACAGGTCGCCGCGAGCAATGGGGCGAAGACCATCGTCCTTGACGGGAAGCTGAGCGAGACAACCCAGGAAAGCGACATTCAAACCCTGATCGCCGAGCATGTCAGCGGCATCATCATCGACGTGATCGACCCTGGTCCGACCACGGCGATGATTAAGCAGGCGGCCGCGGCCGGCATCCCGGTCATGCTCGTACACGGCTACGCGGGCTCAAGCCCCGATCCGGTGTATCCGGGTGTCGCCTACGAGGTGGACGAGAATGAGACCCGGGCTGGCACCCAGGCAGGCCAGCTGGCGCTTAAGGCCGATCCTTCCGGCGGCCAGACCGCGATCATTACCGGGTCGGCCGGATATGCCGCGGTGGCGCAGCGCCAGAACGGCTTCGAGTCAGCGGTCAAGCCGTCCGGAAAGTTCGACGTGGTAGCGGTTCAGGCCGGCGACTGGACGCCTACCGGCGGATACACGGCTTGCACGGCCATATTGCAGGCGCACCCGCACATCTCGCTGTTCTACACCGAGTCCGACGACATGGCCATCGGCTGCGCCAAGGCACAGAAGGCGGCCGGATCTACGGCGGCGATCGTCTCGATTGGCGGCGAGTCGGTCGTGAAATCGCTCATCGCGGCGAAGCGGGTCTACGGCACTGTGTGCTACGAGCCTCAGACCGAGGGCGCGATCGCGGCCACCGCCATGATCAACCTGCTCACCGGGCACGCCAAGTACAGCCAGGCCCTTAACTTCTATGCCACGCCGACGGTCACCGCTGCCAATCTCGGCGGGTGCGGGTGGCAGTGGTAGCTTCACCCGGCACCGCGGAGCGGCTCCTCGTGCTGGATGGGGTGACCAAGGTCTTTCCCAACGGCACGAGAGCCCTCCGCGGTGTCGACCTGGCGGTCAGCGCCGGCACCGTGCACGGGCTCGTCGGCGCCAACGGCGCGGGCAAGTCCACGCTGATCAAGATCATGTCGGGCGCACTCCCGCCCACCGCGGGCCGGATCGCCTGGCGGGGGCGGGAGACCCGGTGGCATGGACCCGGTATGGCGCTGCAGGCGGGAATCGCCACGGTGCATCAGCACTCCCCGCTGGTGCCCACGCTGTCCGTTCTGGAGAACGTGTTCCTGAGCAGCCGCGGCGCCTGGATGTGGAAAGCGGCCGGCAAGACCGCCGAGCTGAACCGCCTGTTCGACGCGGTCGGCTACGCGCTGCCAGCCGACCAGCTGGTCGGTGATCTGTCCATCGGCGACAGGCAGATGGTCTCCATCCTGCAGGCGCTGAGCCAGAACCCGGCTCTGCTGATCCTCGACGAGCCGACGGCCTCACTGTCGGTGAGCGAGCGGGAGGTCGTGCACGCCGCCGTCCGCAACCTCCCGCAGAGCGGGACCTCAGTGATCTACGTGTCGCACCTGCTGGACGAAATCATGTCGCTCACCGAGGTAGTCACCATCTTGCGCGACGGAAGAGTAACCCTGGACGAGCCAACCGCCGAGCTCTCCAAGGACCGTCTCATCAGCGCGATTGTGGGTAAGCCGCTGCTCCGCACCGAGCAGTCCGGCCAAGGGCAACCCGCTGCTAACGTCCAGGCGGGGCCGCCGCTGCTCGAGGTGACCGGCCTGAACTCGCCCGGCCGGGTAGCGGGAGTGAGCTTCACCGTCGCGGCGGGCGAAGTAGTCGGCCTGGCCGGACTGCTTGGCTCCGGACGGTCGGAGATCCTGCACGCGGTGTTCGGTTCCGACGCTGCAGCACGCGGCATGGTCCGCGTCGGCGGGAACCCGGTCCGCCGCAGCCCCGCCAGGGCGGTTCGCGCCGGACTGGCCCTCGTACCGGAGGATCGCGCGAAGCAAGGCCTGATACCGGGCTGGGAAGTCTGGCGCAACATCACCCTGGCGGCGCTGCCCGAGGATTCCTGGCGGGGAATGTTCCCGCGCCAGGCCGCGGAGCTCAGGCGGGCTCAATCCGCGGTTGAGTCGCTGTCCATCAATCCGCCCACGCCCATGACCGTGGTCGACCAGCTGTCTGGCGGCAACGCGCAGAAGACCGTATTCGGCAAATGGCTGTACGGCGGCGTCAAAGTCCTGTTGCTGGATGAGCCGACCGCGGGCATCGATGTGGGCGCCAAGCGCGACATCCAACTGCTGATCCGGCAGCTCACCAGGAACGGGAACGCCGTCGTGGTGGTCGACTCAGAATTCGGTGAGCTGCTGGCCATCGCGGACCGCGTGCTCGTCGTCCGCCAGGGCCGGGTGATCGCGGAACGCGATGCCCGTCGCACGTCCGAGATGGAACTGGTCGCGCTGGCCAGTGGGCTTTCTGCGTGAGGAAACAAAAGGAGATTCCGATGGCACCCGTCTCGTCACGGCACCCGGCCCGGGCCGGGCTGAGCGCGTTCCGGCTCCAACGGGCGGGCGTCGTGTACGCGCTGATCATCGTCGTCCTGGTTTTCCAGGCGCTGACGCTTAGCAAGGGCCTGCCAGGGTTCCTGAGCGTTACCAATGTCCGCAACATCATCGATCAGTCGGCGCTCGACGGGATCCTCGTAGTCAGCATGACGGTCCTGCTCATCACCGGAAACTTTGACCTGTCGGTCGGCGCTACCGCCGGCCTCGCCGGCGCCACCGGGCTGATCGTCGCGAACAGCCATGGCATTCTCCTCGGCACGCTGGCCGCCCTGGGCGTCGGCGTTGGCGTTGGCGTCATCAACGGAGTGCTCGTCCAGGTCGTGGGGGTGAACGCGTTCATCGTGACCCTGGGCATGCTCACCGCGGTTCAGGGCCTGCTGCTGATCGTGACCAGCGCCAAGACCATCCTGGCCACGTCCGGGCAGTTCGGGTCCATCGGAACCACTCTGCAGAGGTTCTCGCCGCCGGTCGTGATCATCGTGGGCGCGCTGCTGCTGGTCTATGCCGTGGCCCGGGCTACCGGGAGGACCTCACCGCGCCGTTCCGGGCTAAGCCTGGACGGCACCTCGGTGAGCGCCGGGGTAATGGGCATTCTCCTTGTCGCCGGGGCCCTCGCGCTGCCCGACCTCACCACCGAGACCACCGAGTCGTGGATCATGCTCGCGTACATGGTGCTGGCCAGCCTGGTGCTGCGCTTCACGGTGGTGGGCCGGCGGGTGTACGCGGTCGGCGGAAATGGTGAGGCGGCCCGGCTCTCCGGGATCAACGTCGGCCGTTACAAAATCGGCGCGTTCATCCTGACCGGCGCGAGCGCTGGCCTGGTCGGGCTCATGTACGCCGGCAAGTTCGGCGCCGTGGAGCCGACGGCGCTGATCAACGAGGAACTCCCCGTGCTGGCGGCCGCCATCCTCGGCGGCACGTCGCTGTTCGGCGGTTCCGGTTACGTACTCAAGTCCGTGGTGGGCGTCCTCATTCTCGCGTCCCTGACCGAGGGCTTCAACGTCCTCAACCTCGGTGCCAACTACCAGTACCTCGTCCAGGGAATCGTGATCATCGCCGCGGCCGCCGTCTACACCGTGGCGGGCCAGCGCCGCCGCGCCGCCACTACGGCCCCGGAACCTTCGCGTGGCCAGACCCAGCCCGACGGTGAGCTTCCGGCGGCGAAAGCCACCGATGAACAGGTCGTATGAGGAGGACCATGTCCGCACGGGAAAGGCCGCTGCTTGTACTCGGCCGGGCCTTCGACGGGTTCAGCCGTTCGCTGAGCCGCCAGCTCGACGCGATCGCGGGGGATGGCGCCACGTTTGAACTGCCGGAGATCCTCGATCTGGCCGAACGCGTTGTGGTCGGCGATGAGGCGTTCTCTGGCCGGGCCGACCTGCTGATGGTCGTCACGGACTGGCTGCCCGCCTTGATCGAAGCCGGCAAGATTTTCCCGTTGGACGACTTCTTCGCGCAGTCGCCGCCAGACGGCTGGCCGGATGCGTGGCATCCGGCGTTGCGTGAACTGCAGCAGGGGCCGGACGGCCGTACCTACGGAGTTCCGTACCACGTAGGGCCGCAGATGGTCCTGTATCGCGGCGATCTCTACGAGGACCCGACGGAGCAGAAGGCGTTCGCGGACCAGTTCGGCTATCCGCTCGCCGTCCCAGATACCTGGGGCCAGTACCGTGATCAGGCTCTCTGGTTCACCCGGCGCGACCAGGGCCGGTACGGAACGATCCTCGCTGGCTATCCAGACGAGCACAACACCGTGTACGACTTCCTCACCCAGCTGTGGAGCCGCGGCGGCGAGCTGACCGGCGAGGCCGGCGAACTGACACTGAACACGCCGCCGGCCCGTGCGGCCGCCCGGTTTCTGTGGGACCTGTGGCACGCGGACGGCGTCGTCGACCCGGCCGCCGCGGAGTGGGACAGCGTGGCCAGTGGCGTCAGGTTCGCGGCGGGGGATGCCGCCCTGATGGTCAACTGGAGCGGCTTTGCCGCCATGTCCGCGCCTCCGGACTCACCGACGCACGGGCTGGTCCGCTGCGCCCCCGTCCCCCGATTCGACGGGCCGGGCGGTCGGCGGGTGGCGCTGAACAGCTACTGGGTGCTTACCGTGGCGGCCGGGTCGACCCGGCCGCGGGAGGCCTACCAGCTGCTCCGTGCACTGACCACCCCGGCCATGGACCGGATCACCGCGGAATCGGGCGGTGTAGCCACCCGGCGGGACTCGTGGGCCGACCCCGCCGTAGCCGCCTCCGCGCCGTACTACCCGCAGCTCGAACAGGCGCACAACGGCACGAGGGCGCTGCTCCGCGACGCTCGATGGCCACAGATCTCCCAGGTACTCAACAAGATGGTCGGCCAGATCGTGACCGGTGGGGGAGCACCAGGCGAACTGCTCGCCGCCGCCCACGAGGAACTGATCACGCTGGACTGACGACACTGGCCGACCTCCCGCTCAGCGCGGATAGGAAGGCCGGCCGGCCTGACGGTGATCAGCCCACCGCGAGGCGGGTCAGCGCGGCGCTGATCCGGTCGGTGTCCGGGATCAGCGCGGCGGCGAGTTCCGGTGCGGCCGGAACCCGGGTGTCCGGCACGGCGATCCGCGCGGGCCGGTGCCGCAGCGCGCCGGCTTCCGCGACCCGGGCGACCACCTCGGCGCCGAAACCGGCCGTGGTGTTCGCCTCGTGGACGACCGCGAGCTTCCCGCCGGTGCGGGCCACCGACTGGACGACGGCGCCGGTGTCGAACGGGTTCAGCCACGGTGTTTCGATCACCGTGACCGGAGTCGACTGCGCGGCCAGCCGGTCGGCCGCCTCGAGCACCCGGCCGGTGATCGCGCCCCAGGTGACGACGGTGGCGGCCGGGCCGGTACGGCGCACGAAGCTGCCGCCGATAGCCGCGGGCGGGCGGCCGGTCACGATTTCCTTTTTCTCGCCGAAGTACAGCGTGCGGTTGTCGATGACGACGACCGGGTCGTCGCAGTAAACGGCGGAGACCATGATGTCGTAGGCGTCCTGCGGGTTCGACGGCATCGCCACCCGCAGCCCGGGCGTGTGCAGGAACAGGGCTTCCAGGTTCTGTGAGTGCTGGGCGCAGGCGCCGGGGGAGTTGCCCTGCTGGGTGCGCACCACCAGCGGCGCGGTCAGCCTGCCCTCGGAGACGTAGCGGACGTTGGCCGCCTGGTTGACCATCTGGTCGAGGGCGACCAGGAAGAAGTCCGCCCACATGATCTCGACGATCGGGCGGCGGCCCATCATCGCCGCGCCGACCGCGCTGCCCAGGATGGCCGACTCGCTGATCGGCGTGTCGAAGACCCGGTCGCCGAACTCCTTCCACAGCCCGCGGGTGACGCCGTGCACACCGCCCGGCTTGGCGACATCTTCCCCGTAGAGCAGGGTTTCTGGCAGTTCGGCCAGGCAGCGCCGCAGCGCGGCGTTCACCGCGCCCGAGTAGTTCACCGTTACGGTCTGCTCAGCCATAGACGTGCTCCCTTACGCTAGCGACGTTGGCGGCCGGGTAAGCCAGTGCGGCCGCGGCGGCCAGTTCGATCTCGGCTCGCACGGCGGCCTCCAGCGCGGACATGTCGGCCGCGGGGACGCCGGCCTCGGTCAGTTCCCTTACCGCCCGCGCGACGGGCTCGTTCCGCTTGTCCTCCTCCAGTTCGCCCGGGCTACGGTACTGCTGGGCGTCGCCGACGTAGTGGCCGACGAGCCGCTGCGTGATCAGTTCGATGAACGCCGGGCCACCGCCTTCGTGAGCGGCTTCGGCGAGGTCGCCGACCGCTTCCCGGACCGCGGCCGGATCGTTGCCGTCGATGCGGACGGCCGGGACGCCCAGAGCGGTGGCGCGGTCGGTCAGCCGCTCGTTGCGCACCATGTCCCTGATCGGGGTCAGCTCTGAATACCGGTTGTTCTCACACAGGAACAGCACCGGCAGGGAGGCCATCGCCGCGAAGTTCATCGCCTCGTGCACCGCGCCCTGGTTCATCGCGCCGTCCCCGAACACCGCCACGGCCAGCCGGTCCGTGCCGTCATAGCGGCCGGCGAGCGCGGCGCCGACGGCGTGCGGCACCCCGCCGCCGACGATCGAGTTCTCGCCGAAAAAGCCCCACTCCGGCGCGCTGAGGTAAGCGGACCCGCCCCGGCCCCCGTTGACC
>Ga0207416_1002827_pt1 | contig 17828 bp, 22 predicted proteins | sample PaiPotPPM11metaG_FD_184107 | JGI IMG/M metagenome (GOLD analysis project Ga0207416, IMG submission 184107) | Iron sulfur acid spring bacterial and archeal communities from Banff, Canada, to study Microbial Dark Matter (Phase II) - Paint Pots PPM... ...
CCCCAATAAGGCGGCGCGCTCTTCATCGGTCAGGTCATCGAGCAGGGCAGGCAGGGAGGTAGACTGCATGGGAAGGCTCCTGGTGGGGCTAGACGCGGGATCACATACCGCAGCCTACGCCACTTGGGGCCTTTTCGTCGCTCCCTTCAGGCACCAGGGACCCAGTAGACCGTTCATCCACCCCTCCCCCGACAATTCACAAGCCGTATACCCTGAGTAGTGCCCCGCCTGGCGACAATCCAGCACGAGGATGTGCGGGAACCGCCGAGGGAAGGAGAGAACAGTGGCCGAAAGCGAGCCGGTGTGGTGGCAAAGGGGAGTGGTCTACCAGATCTACCCGCGCAGCTTCCAAGATTCGAACGGGGACGGCATTGGTGATCTGCGGGGAGTCATCCAGCGGTTGGACTATCTCGGCCAGGCGCTCGGCGTCGATGCCATCTGGCTCTCACCCTTCTATCCCTCACCTATGGCCGACTTTGGCTACGACGTATCCAATTACTGCGACGTCCACCCGATCTTTGGGGATTTGGCAACGTTCGATGAGCTGGTGGAAGAAGCACATCGGCGTGGCCTGAAGATCATCATCGACTTTGTGCCCAACCACACCTCGGACCGGCACCCTTGGTTCCTGGAATCACGCTCCTCTCGGACCAATCCGAAGCGGGATTGGTATGTCTGGGCGGAAGGTAGGGGCGGTCCCTTCCGCGGGCGGGTACCCTCTGGGTGTCGGAGCTCCGGGGGCCCGCAGAGCATGGCCGCCCACAGCTCGCCCCCCAACAACTGGCTCAGCATGTTTGGCGGCTCTCCCTGGGAATGGGACGAAGCCACCGGCCAGTACTACCTCCATACGTACCTCAAGGAACAACCCGACCTCAACTGGCGCAATCCCGAGGTCAAGGAGGCCATGCTGGACGTCATGCGTTTCTGGCTCGATCGCGGCGTTGATGGCTTCCGCATCGACGCCATCCTCCACATAATGAAGGACCCTGCTCTCCGCGACAACCCCCCAAATCCAGGGGGGAGGATCGTGCTGGGCAATCCGCCGCTGCCGGAGTATGACTCCCAGCTTCACGTGCACGATCAGGCGCACCCGGATATCCACCGCGTCTTCCATGAGATGCGCCAGGTGCTGGACGAGTACGGCACGAAACAGCCCCGTATGGGTATCGGCGAAATGGATGTCTTCGACTGGCGGGTATGGGCCGGTTACTACGGTGTGCATCTCGACGAGCTACACATGCCGTTCAACTTTGGCTTGTTGCGTGTCCCCTGGGCGGCGCAAGCTGTTCGCGGCGTGGTGGACTCGCTGGAAGCGGCTATCCCGCCGGGAGCCTGGCCCAACTACGTTCTGAGCAATCATGATGTGCCGCGCACCGCCTCCCGCGTGGGGCCGGCCCAAGTCCGCGTTGCCATGATGCTCCTCCTGACGCTCCGTGGCACGCCGACCGTCTACTACGGCGAAGAGATCGGCATGACCGACGTCCCGATCGCCCCAGAGCAGGTCCAGGATCCGTTGGAGAGACAGCTCCCGGCCCTGGGGCGCGATCCCGAGCGGACGCCGATGCAATGGGACCCGAGCCCCAACGCCGGCTTCTGCCCGCCTGGCGTTGAACCCTGGCTCCCGGCTGCCGCCGATTACCAGCCCATCAACGTCGCCGTCGAGCGTGAGGATTCCCACTCGATGCTTTCCCTAACCCAAGCTCTCCTTGGACTGCGCCGATCGACGCCGGCTCTGAGCCGCGGAAGCTATCAGCCCCTGGAACCCGCTTCACCCGACTGCTTTGTCTTCCTGCGCGAGCACGACGGGGTGCGCTGTCTTGTCGCCCTCAACTTCTCCGATAACGAGCAGACCGTGGCAGCTCCTCAGCTCGGCAGCGGGTCGATCGCCCTCACCACGCACCTCGACCGTAGGGGCGAGGTCCATCTGGCGTTGTTGGAGCTGCGCTCGAACGAAGGATGCATTGTCCAGCTCGCGGAGAGGGGATAAGCTACTACAGGCATACTGTGAGCACACAGTCTGTGGCTAGAGCAGGTAGAGGGGTGTCCAGTGGACTTGTATCGAACATGGATTGAAGCGCCGTGGCGTGAGACGCCGGGCTGGATGAAGGTGCTTACCCTCATTGTGGCGATTGTCGCTGGAAATGTGGTCGATCACGTCATCAGCGGTTGGACTGGGATTCTTCTTGCGCTGGTGCTGGTGCTCGTCGTGGTCATCGTCATTCCGCTCGGTTGGCGCGCTCTCCGGTCTTAGCTTGGGTTTTAACTCGCATGAAGCGTGGCTCTGTGCGAGGTGACGGGAGAAGATCGCGGGAGCAAGGTCCGGACCGGACAGGAACGGTTGTTCAGAAACTACAATTGCGGCAATTGGAGGGTGTCGGTATGGTCATAGGCAACAAGAGCATCGTGCTCGGCACAGGTGCGGGCAAGATGCTCCCCGTGGGTCCCCATCAGGTCCGCTTGGTCTACCGAGAGGCGGAAGGTCCGTATTCGCTCATCGAGTGGATAGCACCGCCGGCAGTTCCGGGTCCTCCGCTGCACGTTCATCGGGCAACGGAGGAAGCGTTCTATGTGCTCGACGGAACGTTCGGGTTTCAGGTGGGCGACGGGTTGATCGAAGGGCCAGCGGGCGCTTTTGTCTTCGTTCCCAGAGGACTTGCACATACATACTGGAACCAGGGATCAACGCCGGCGAGACTCCTCATCGTCATCTCGCCGCCTGGGTTCGAATCGTACTTTGAGGAGCTGAGCGAGGGGCTGGCAGCTGCCGGCGATTCCCAGGAGGAAGCGATCCGGGTGCGCCAACGGTTATCCGCGCAGCACGACATTGAAATTGTCGGCCCTTCCCAGCAGGCTAGATGAGGCTTGGTCATAAATAGCGACTGCGCCGAATGGAGTGTCAGCGCGGCGGCTCCGTACGGTTCAGAAACCATCTCAATATTCGCGATTCGCGGGGCTACCTACTGCTGCGATCTCAGATGTGCCGCGTTAGCAATCAACCGAACCCACCTGCGGGGGAGTATCTTCGATACTCTTACCGAAGCGAGGCCGCGACTTCCTCCAAACGACGCAGGAACTGGCGATCTCCCAGGCGCTCCAGTACCGGCCTGGCTTGCTCGAGGGGAGCCAGGTCACGCGTCATCTGCGCCAGGACGATGCGCATGCGAGCAGCGTGGGGAATCAGGCCGTGCCGTTCCGCGTCGTCGATGACTGCGTGCAGTCTCTTCGCGTCACGGGCGGCAACGGCTCTGGCCATATTCACGCACCTAGCCGCCATGTCGATCTTGTACATGTCGGCAAGTTTCGCTGCGTTGGCGATAAATCTGTCTGGTGCCGCGACTCCGCGCTCGCTGAGAAACGCAAGCGACAGTCCAACCATGTGCGGGTAGGCTACGGCGTATAGCGACCCTGGACGGCCTGGGTCAATGAGGGTTGGGTCAAGTCGGTCTGGATCGTCATTGACAAGAGCCGCGGCCCAGGCGGCCCAGGCCTGAAGTTCGTTCCGTCCCTGGCTCCCTAGATCAGCTGCCCGCACGGCACGAGCAATGGTCGAGGCGATAGCATCTGCCGCTGTACGATCATCTCGTGCGAGAGCCAATTGCAGGGCAACGAGATGAGTATGGACCTCCAGGGCATTGCCTTGTTGCTCCTGCCGTCCATCCTCAGTGGCAGCGATAAGAGTGTCGATCTGAGGCCACTGTCCACTGAGCCATGCCGCCCACAGAGCCAGCGAGACGGCTGCACCAAAGTGGACAATCGGCTCAGCCGGTCGCGCCTGCGTGACCACGTCGCAAGCCGCAGCGACAGCACGATCATAGTGCCCGAGGCTGAGACTGCTTCGAACAAGATTGCAGACAGCGTCGCCTCGTTCCAGGGCTGTGAGGCTGGGAGCAGCGAGTCGACGTAGTGATGCTTCGAACCCATCACCCCACGCGCCGAGGAGAGCAGACAGCGAACTGTAAGCATCTAGCGCTATACTGAACGATTCCCAATCTCCTCGTTCTTCGAAATACGCCGCTGCCGCCAGAGCTGTTGTTCGCCCGTTTCGTGCCTGCTCCAGCGTCGTGTCACCATGCAGCCACGGCCAATAGGCTTCGGCGCAGCGAAGCTGCCACATCTCGTCCTCATCACCCGCCTCCTCCGCAAGCCGCATCGCCTCCGCCTGCATCTGGGCCATCTCGGCTCGGCTCAGCTGCCGCGGTGTAGTGCCTGGGCGACGGCTATATGAGACGAGGATCTTGCGCAGCAGCCGGGCGCCTACCTGCGGATCGTCTGCTCCCTCTTCTCGCCATCGCTTCAGGGCCTCCTGATACGCGGTGATGCTCGCGCTGTGGACAGTATCCCCCAACTTTTCTTCTAGTCGTCCATGCTCAGAGGCAGGAGCAATGGAAATCGCGCTCTCGATGTAGTTGCGGGCCACGTCAAGCGCTCCTGCCCGGCTGGCCAACTCGCCGGTCCGTTCAAGGACGGACACCGCTTTGGCAGGATCGAACGGCAGGGGCAAGGGAATCGCCGATCTGCGGAAGATCACGATCGCTTCCTGGTAGTGGTATGCGATCAGCTCGACGAACTCGTCGAGGCGATCAGCGGCGTACCCTTTCAGCCAACAGGCAACGGCTCCATGCATCCGCATACGCTCGGCTCGGGAAAGGGTCCCGTAGGCCACATCTCGGATCAGGACATGCCGGAAGGTGTAGGCATCCCCTTCCGCAGGCACGGCGAGATCTCGTGCCACGAGCCCCGCGATGGCGGCATCGATCTCGACCGGTTCTCGGTCATCCAGCACGGCTGCTACGGCCCCAGGACGAAAGGACCGGCCCGCGACAGACGCTGCTTGGACCACTGCACGCTCGACGGACGAGAGCGCATCGAGCCGGGCCAGGACCGCGGCATGCACGGTATCGGGTACCACACCCACGTCCTGTACATCTCCGCCCATCCCCTGCTCTGCCACGCCTCGCACCAGTTCGGTGGCAAAGAAGGGATTGCCCCCTGATCGCTCCACAATCCGCTCCTGGACGGATCGGGGCAGATCTCCTGCCAAATACTCGACCAAGTGGGCCGTCTGCGCCTCGTTCAACGGCTCCAGCACCAATGCCGTAAAGTTCTGCCTGCCGCCGCCACCCCAGGTTGGACTGCGATCCAGAAGCTCGGGACGGCTGATCGCAATGATGAGGAGGGGAGCCTGGGTGCGGGGATGCATGATGTGCTCGACCAAATCCAGCAGGCTATCGCTGGCCCAGTGGAGATCCTCGAAGACGACAATGCGCGGAGCCTCCTTGGTCAGCGTTTCGATCAACAGACGCCAGGCGTTGAAGATGCTCTCCCGCCCGGTCAGTCCTTCGCTCTCGATGAGCAGCGGTGCCAGAATCAGATCCGTCAACCGAGAGGCGTCCCGGGGGCTATAGCCACCCCTGGCAAGAGCGCCGACCACCCGATCTCGCTCGATCTCGCCGACCAGATCCTCCAGCAAGCCACGGAGCGGCCAGTAGGCGAGCGTCTGGCCGTAGGGAGGACAGCGACCAATCGCCACCTGGAAACCATCTTGTAGATCGACCCGTGCCAGAAACTCCTCCAGGAGGCGGGTCTTCCCAGTGCCTGCCGGTGCGACGATCGAGACCAGCTGCGGTCGGCGCTCTTCCAGGGCACGGTCCAGCAACAGGGCAAGTTGGGCCAGATCCTGCTTGCGGCCCACTAATGGAGGTCGGCTGATCTGTCGTGCCGGTCGCACCCCTTCCACCACGAAGGCCCGCAGCGGCGCTCGCTTCCCCTTCACACCCAGTTCACGGACATCGCCGAAGAAGAAGGCGACAGCGGCGGCAGCCTGCGTGCGCTGGCTGACCAGTACCTCGCCCGGGCTGGCCGATTGCTGGAGCCGAGCAGCGACGTTGACCGCATCACCCGTCACGAGGAAGTCCCCGCCAGAGGGATCGCTTGTTGCTATCACCTCGCCGGTATTCACTCCGACCCGCAGGGCCAGTTGCTGGGCGAGCAGGGAGTCTCCGGCCACAGTGTGCCTCAAGGCAAGGGCTGCCGCGACAGCCCGCTCCGCGTCATCTCCATGAGCGTGCGGCAGACCGAACACCGCCATCACCGCATCCCCGATGAACTTTTCCAGCGTGCCGCCATGATCCGAAACCACCTGCCGCGCGTGGTCATAGTAGCGGCCCATCAAGGCGCGCACGTCCTCTGGGTCGAGGTCTTCGCCCAATGTCGTGGAGCCGGTGACATCGGCGAAGAGGATAGTGACGAGCTTGCGCTCTTCGGGCATGGCTTCCTGCTCTCCCACCAGGATGGCTCTAGGTTACGTCAGTCACCATCGAGCATCAAGGATTGCCGCTATGGTGCGATATCCCCACCGGCAGGAGGCACTTTCATGCTACCGCACGATTCCCTGCTCATCGCCTTGGTTCAGCTTGTCGATGTCATCCCGCTGCCCCCACCCCCGACGCTGCGCCGTGGCCACCCCCGCGTGTACGCGGATCGCCTCTTCTGAAGGCCTTGGTGATCATGATCGTGCGTCTCCTGCCCAATGTTCACGCGCTGCTGGCGGTTCTGGATGAGCCCACGCCGGCGATGCAGCAGCTGCGCTCCTTGCTGACCGAGGAGGCATGGTCTTGACCTCAGTGTCGGCCTCAAACCCTTCCTGCAAGCCGCCTGATGATGTATGACCAGGCCTCGGCTAGATGAGCGGTCAGGGGCAGGCCGTGTCTGCGTGCGGGTCATACCGGGCTGTATCTGATGGGCGGCCGGGAGGGCACCCATGCTCAGCGGGCACCCAGAGGGTACCCGGAGCAGAGACACCCAGAGGGTACCCGCCCGCGGAAGGGATGCCCCTACGGGGATTCGGCACGGACGGGACCCACGAGGGGACTGACTGGGGTAGGTATGCGCCCGATTTCGCGGAAGCCACCTACATTGTGTGTGTGGCCGGGAGGGCACCACACCCAGAGGGTCACCCAAGCCTTCGGCGGGGTACCCGGGGCTGCCCCTACGACGCCCGCCGTGGGGAATACCTACCCCAGTCAGCCCACAAGGGGATGCCCCTACGGGGGATATCCGTTACTGTCAGGGAAGGGATCGGCGTGGCTCAGCGAGCGTCGGTTTGGCCGGAGACTGCCCTTCGGAGCACCTCCAGTGGGAGGAGGGCGCACTTCAGGCGTGCGGGCGAGATGCTGGGCAGGCCAAGCTCTTCGAGCACGACATCCTTGGTCAATTCGGTGACCGCGGAGACCGGCTGATTCTCAACCTTCTCCATCATCAATTCCGCAGCCGCCTGGCTAATCGCGCAGCCACGCCCCTGGAATTTGGCATCGACGATGTGCCCGTTCTCTACTCGCAGCTCGACGCGGAGCATGTCGCCACATAGCGGGTTCTCATCTTCGTAGCTATGTGTCGGGTGCGCAAGCTCGCCACGGTGACGGGGATGACGGTATGCATCCTGGATGATCTCGGTGTACAGGCTGCTCATGCTTGGAGCACACGCCTCGCCACGTCGATGCCGGCGATGAGCTTCTCCACATCGCCTTCGTCGTTATAGAGATAGAAGCTGGCACGCGTGGTAGCCGGCACACCAAGCCGCTCATGGAGCGGTTGGGCACAATGGTGCCCGGCCCGCACGGCGATACCCTGTTCGTCCAGGACCGAGGCAAGATCGTGCGGGTGCACGCCGTCGAGCGTAAAGGCCACCACCGCGCCTCGCTCCTCCGGGCCGTGAACCCGCACACCATCGATCGCCTGCAGCCGATCCATTGCACAGCGGGCGAGCTGCCGGTCGTGGTCGCCGATCGCCTCCATTCCCACGCTCTGCAGGTACTCCACTGCTCGGGCCAGGGCAACGGCATCGCCGACATTGGGGGTTCCGGCCTCGAACTTCCACGGCAGCTCGTTCCAGGTTGACGTGCGCGCGCTTACACGGCGGATCATTTCTCCGCCGCCAAGGAAGGGTGGCATCTCTTCGAGGATCTGCTGCCGGCCGTACAGCACGCCGATGCCCATCGGACCAAGCATCTTGTGGCCGGTAAAGGCGAGGAAGTCGACGTCGAGCGCACGCACGTCCACCGGTATATGTGGCACGGCCTGCGCTCCGTCGATCAGCACGATGGCACCACCGGCGTGCGCTCGCCGCACGATCTCGGCGACCGGCGTGATGGTTCCAAGCACATTGGAAATGTAGGTGCTGGCTACCAGCCTGACGCGGCCGGTCTGCAGTTGCCGGTCCAGGTTCTCCAGATCGAGTGTGCCGTCCGGGTGAAGGCCGATGAATGCAAGGTCCGCCCCCACCTCCTGAGCGAGGATCTGCCAGGGGACGAGGTTGCTGTGATGCTCCAGCTCGGTCAGGACGACGACATCACCCTGGTGAACGTTGTGACGTCCCCAGGCATATGCCACCAGATTGATGGCTTCGGTGGCGTTGCGAACGAAGATCGTCTCTTCCGGCGTGGCGCCGATAAAGGAGGCGAGCGTCTGGCGGGCAGCTTCGTATGCCGCCGTGGCTTCCTCCGCCAATTCATAGACTCCGCGGTGGACGTTGGCGTTCGACCGCTCGTAGTAGCGTTCCAGCGCATCAAGTACCGCCCGCGGTTTCTGCGAGGTGGCCGCGCTATCCAGGTAGACAAGCGGTTTGCCGCGCATGGTCCGCTGGAGAAGCGGAAAGTCTTGCCGTAGCGCCCGGACGTCGAGTGAAGCGCTATTCAGTTGTACGGTCATGAGATCACCTATCCCTTCGATCGAGGAAGGAACCCGCCGAGTGGCGCCTGCAGCACGATACCCCCCGCACCACCATGGTACACGTGCCGGATGTGGAGGAATCCAGGAGCTGCAACCGAAAGCTCGGAGAATGTGTTGTAGAGAGTGTGAGGCAAAAACAATCCGTCCGATAGACAGGAGATTGATATGGACGCGGAAATCAGCGGCGAGATGGTTACGTCGCTCGACCGGTATGCGGCGCTGGACGATGAGAACGGACGTGTCTTCGTCGCCTACAGCCCGTTTGGTGTCTCGGCGCTCAGACCGGCGAAGGACGCGGCGACATTCGAGGCGTGGTTTCGCATGCGGATCGGCCGGCGGCTGGAGCGAGTTGCGGCGCTCCCTACAGGGCTTGCCAGCGCAATCCGTGAGCACCTGCATGTGCGCGACTGCACCGTTCCACTCGATCTGCGGTCCTCCACCGACTTTGAGCGGAAGGTGCTCCTGAAGACGAGAACGATTCCATGGGGAGAAACGCGCACCTATGGTTGGATAGCGTGGGAGATCGGGGAGCCGCGGTCGGCGAAAGACGTCGGCGTGGCGCTGAGCGAGAATCCCATCCTGTATCTCATTCCATGCCACCGCGTCGTGCGCAGCGATGGAAGCCTCGCGGGGTATGCGGGTGGTGGAGTGCAAGCGAAGCGGAAGCTTCTGATGCGGGAAGGCTACGCTTCTGCAGGAGGGTAGAGATCGAGCCCGAATTATTCTGCCGGCGACGGAGCGCACGGCCTACGAATAATTCGGGCTGGCGGATACGCTGTCTCGGCAGAACGTTGGGCAGACCTCCCTCGATAGAAACTCTCATTTCGCGTCTGAGTACTATTCGACTAACCTGAGAGTGGTGAGTCGGACGTGAGTGAGATATCGACCAGGATCTGGCTGGACGAGCGATTGTGGAACGAGGTCACCGATCGGGCCGTGACCGAAGGGATGACCGTTCGCGAATTGATCCCTCGGCTGGTAAGTCGGTGCCTGACTGTAGCCTCGGCGCCGGCGTGGCAAACCGGTTCCGAGGCGGGCCCGATTGCTCCAGCCGGTGCATCGCCATCGGCTGAGAGCCCGGCGGCGGAGCCTGGCCTCCCGGTTGTGGCTCTGTCGGATGTATACCGCTGTGGTATATGCGGGGCAGAGGTTCGGCTGGGCGGGGTGAGTCAACACATGAACAAGCACAAGAAGGAACGGGAGGCGAGCGAGGTGGAAAGGAGCTAGCGATGGCAGTGGCCCAGGTTACCCCGGAGAAGATGCAGGAGATCCGACTGGACCTGCTCAACCTGATCGAAGTGTATAAGGACATGCTCGAATCGGTGAATCCGGTCTTTCTCCTCAGTGAATACGCCACAGAGGAGGGAGCACCGACCGATGACGAGATGAATCGGCTGCGGGATGAGGTTCTGCCCAAGATCCACCAGCGTTACCTCAGCCTGTACAGCACGATAGAGGACAAGGTCTCTCAGATGCTCCACGAATATGGCGATCTGTGCCAGCAGGCTGTGCAGGCGATCGGCGACAATGCACACGGCGATCGGATGGATCTTCGGCTGGGACTCTCCACCGAGATCCAGCGGGGGATCACAGTCATCACCGACGCGCTCAAGGCTCTGAAACCGCGAGATATCCTACAGTCCTACCGGACTGCAAAGCGCGCGCCCAGTCGGACCTTCGATATGATGTTCCGGGAGCTAGAGCCGAAGATCCAGAAAAAGTACCTCGATACGGTCAGCGATTCGTATGAGATCCTGACGATGCTGGCCGAAAAGGCAGCCGCCGTGGCACTGACCGTGACCAGGGAAACCACCCACCCGACGGAGCCCGACCAGCGGTAGAGAGTCTTTCATGTGAGCGACGCGATGGTCTGCCCCGCCGGTGTACCAGGCAAAATTGGCGGAGCGGCGCAGGGCGAGAGCGCTCAGACCCAGACGATCCATCAGCGCACCGAGCCTGTCATGCCGTGCGTGGATGCCGGTCTCACGCAGTGTGTCCATTACAGAATCTTGGCCAGAAAACCTCTGGTGCGCTCATGTGAAGGATTGGCGAAGAGCTCGCGGGGATTCCCTTCCTCCAACACCAGACCGTCGTCCATGAAGACGATGCGGTCGCCAGCATGTCCAGCGAACCGTCGATGCAGTTCGGCGAGGCGTGGTGGTCGATCAGGGTCGTCGTCCCGGCGCGAGCAGCGTCCAGCGCTCCAATCAGACCCGAGCTTAAGCACGCGGTGAATCTCGTTGAGAAGGTCCTCGCTCACGCCGCTCGCCTTCATGATGTGCGGCTGCTGGCCGAGGTACTGAGTCACCAGCTCGCGCGCGTTATCCAGCGCCTTTTGGTGATTGTGATCCACCGATACCACCACGAGCTGTGGCCGGTCAATCTCCTCCAGCGTGCGGCCAACCTTCTTGGCTCCGGTCTCGACGCGCTCCAGGGCTCGCTCGTTGTACTGAGGAGACACCAGATAGTTCAGCAGCACGCCGTTGTGATGGCGGCGTTGCGGGTCCAGTTGTTGATGACGCCGCTGCCCACCTTGATGCGCTCGGTGACCGCGGCGTACGCCGCCATGGGAACAATAGCGTCCCGGACCAGCCGCGACTCAGCCGGCCACACGGCGTCGAAGCCTCGCTCTTCGGCGTACTGCGCGTACTCCATCCCCTCCCGGAGCGGGTGCTTATCCTGCAGATAGAGCGCGACCCGATCAAGTCCCCGTACCATGTACTCCTCCACTCGTCCTTACGGCTGGTACGCCTGGGCAGCCAGGTCCGATCCGTCCTTCAGCACCTCCTGCACCTCACACAGATCCGAGCGGACCGTGAATGCGCTGCGCTGCGGACGGAGAAACTGCGGCGTCTTCAGCCCTGTGCCTGTTATTAGCGCCACGACACTCTCATCTCGATTGACCAATCCCGCCGCGACCGCCGGTTCGAGCCCGGCCCAGGCCGCGGCGGCGGCGGGCTCCGCGATAATGCCGCTGGTTGAGGCGATCGCGGCGACGGCCTCCTTCAGAGATTCGTCGGAGACTGCCACGAAGCCGCCCCCAGTCTCTCGTACATCCCGAAGCACCATCAATGCACTGACCGGGTTGCCGACTGCGATTCCGTCCGCGATCGTATCCGGCCGGACCAGACGCGTGCCGTTGCTCCGGCAAGCAACATGACCGTCAGCTTGGCCTGGGACACGCCCGCCGGCACGAAGATGACCGCGCGCACGCCCGCGGCGGCCGCGCCCACGGCCAGCGAGACCGCTACGTTCCCGGTCGACGCGCAGCTCACGACCTCGACGCCTTCTCGCGTGGCGTGCTCGAGCACCAAGGCAGTAGCGCGATCCTTGTTCGAGCCCGTGGGGGAACGTGTCTCGTCTTTCAACCAGAGCCGCGGTATGTCGCTCAGCTCGCGCAGCCGCCCGGGAGCGACCAGGGGCGTATCGCCGACGCGTAGTGGATAGAGAATCGGACCATCTCCGAGTGGGAGGAGAGCGCGATAGCGCCACATGCCCTCGGCCGCTGCCGGTGCGGCAGGAAGCAGATCGGGACCGTAGTCGTAGTGAAATGCGACCCGTCCATCGTCCCCCTCCTGAGGAACGAGCATTCCGGGAAAGCGAGCCGTGGTTCCGTCTGGCTGAATCACCGTCGAGGCTGTAACAGCTCCCACCTCAACCCCCATTGCTCAGCAGGCGCGTCGCGATCGCCGCATATCCGCGTGCAGCCGAGACGAGCTGGTCGATCTCGATGTACTCGTCGACGCGGTGAGCTATCGACTCGTCGCCCGGTCCAAAGCCGATCGTCGGAATGCCCAGCGCCCTGCCATACCGCTCCTCCCCGATCTCGCCGCTCTGGACCATTTCCGGGGAAGACGTTCGCCCCGCGCACTAGATAATCAAAGTTCATAAACTGATGGTCCTACCTGTCGATGATGGCCGAACTCACCTATCCGCTGGTGTGTGAGCCACTGCGTTACGTACGGAGCAAAGTCCAGCCGGCATCAGGTTTCGGTGGCCAGCACCCGTTCGACGCCTGCAGAGGCTAATATATCACATACTACAGGCAGCGCCACTGGGAGATGCAAGTAGGTTGAGAATCGAGTCCGGGGCGCTAAGTGCCCAAATTGCCCGCTCATTTCCGACAGTCGAGCGGTGAGATCTGCGGCGGTGCTTCGTCGGTAGCATGTGGTATACTGCTGGGATACTTGGTGGTCTGCACGCGGGCCACACCTTCGCCCGCGGGGAGGAATGCGAATACCATGCCAGTGCCTCTTCACACACCGCGGATCAAGAGGAATCTCATCCGAGAAGAGGCATACGCGGCGCTCAAGGAATGGATTGTCGACGGCGTCTTGAAGCCGGGTGAACAGCTGCGCGATCAGGATCTCGCAGAGAAACTGGGAACGAGCCGCACACCTGTACGAGAAGCTCTGCGACGGCTCGAAGATGAAGGGCTGGTCGAGACATCGGTAAACCGATGGACGCGAGTCTCTTCGCTCGACTTGGGAGAGGCGCAGCGCATTTATCCCGTCCTGTGGACCCTCGAGCCCCTCGCGCTGCTAGTGGCAGCGCCCAATCTGAGCGCAGTAGACATACAGGAGATGGCCAAAGCTAACGCCGACCTAAGGCGGGCCCTCCGGAAGAACGATCCCCTGCGAGCATCTGGAGCCGACTATGACTTCCACAATGCGTTTGTCCGTCGATGCAACAACCCCGATCTGATCCGGATCATCAGTGATCTGAAAGTCAAGCTTCGCCGCTTGGAGGTCATCTACTTCGAGGGGCATGTGGTCGCCGACAGGTCGGTGGCCGAGCATCAGAAGATTCTGAGCGACCTGGAAAAGGGAGACTATGAATCAGCTGCTCGGCACGTACAAGCCAACTGGGAGAACAGCTTGCAGCGAGTCAGTGCGAGTCCCGGCCTGGATCGTCTCGACAGCGAAATCGAGCAGACGCAGGCGGTCTGACTCTCTGGAGGGAGCGAGGGACAGACGCTCCGGTTCGGCTTGCTCGGTATGGTCTAGTGAGGCGCGCCGGCAGTTGGTCCTAGATGGTGTGGCGCCTCCACGGTGAACGCATTGGTGACTTCCATCTCGCGACCGCTCGGATGGGAGGGAGTTGCCTCCCTCCCATCGTGGAACTCGTGGGCCCCTATGGGTTGGTGGGCTTGGTAATGAGCGGGACCGTGAGCTTTCCCTGGGCAATGAGCTTCGCGACCTGAGCGACGCGCTTGGCCACTCCGGCCGGCACCAGCCCGTGGTAGGGCGAGAGTCCGGCGGCGTGCTGCTTGACGCCGTAATACGGCTTGCCGCCCTTGAAGGTGCCGTTCATCACCTGCCGCCCTATGGCGAGGATGACCGCCGGCGAGTTGATGACGGCGCTGGTCAGGACGACCTTGGGAGCGAGCTTGTTCTGATCCTCGCTGTCTCCAATCGCCCAGATGTGGCGCGACTTGGCGACGCCGATGATGGCGGGTCCGCCGTTGTCATCCTTCTGACAGAGAACGTCGATCCCCGTATCGACCAGAGCGCCGGCCGCTTGCTTTGCCTTGGCAACGTCGGTGAACGAACCGGTGTAGGTGACGTGTACGCTAGCCCGCTTGTTCACGTACTTCACACCCAGCTTGAGCCCTTCCAGCTGACTGACCACAAATGGAAGCTGCTGGCCGCCGACGCAGCCAATCTTGTTCTTCTTGGTCATGAGGCCCGCCACGACCCCTGCTAGGTATCCTGCTTGGTTCTCGGCGAACTGGGGCTCTTGAAGATTGGCAGGCGTCGAGCTCGCGCCGGTGATGGCCACGAACTTCACCTTAGGGAACTGCGGCGCAACCTGAGACATTGGCTGACCGTACTCAAAGCCGTTACCGAAGATCAGATCGTATCCCTGGGTTGCGTAGCTACGCAGCGCCTGGGAAATGTCCGCCAGCTGCACGCTCTCGGTGTAAGCCACCTTGGCGTGGAGGTTCTGTTTGATGCTTTGCAGCCCCCTGTACCCATTGCCATCCCACGAGTTCCCCGTGACCGGCGCGGAGAACAGCATGGCGACTTTGAGCTGTGTCGCGCCGCGTACGTGCGGCGGCCCCAAAGTGCCGACCGCGAACATGAGACACACGGCCAGTATTAGCCCCAGCGCCCGCGTCATTATCCAAGAACGGTGGAACGTCATCTCTCTCTCCTCACTGCTGAACCTGACCCTTGGGCCACTCTCCGAAGCTGTGCCATCGCCCAGTCAAACACATGGAGAACACGCGATGGCAGTTACACCACGGATCTACCGTGGTGGAATTACTGAACGTCACAGCTGATCGAACCGCAGGAAAGGGCGGAGGCTACGCCTCCACCCGCTCGCGTTCCGATCCCCTACTCTGCGCACCCCCATCAGGTGACAGCCCCAGAAGCGGGGCAATATTGTTGCCAAGAACCTTCTCGAGCCCTTCCTCGCTGAGATTGCACCCCTGCGGGTAGTCCCAAGTGAGGACCTCGAGCATCCGGATCCAGACCCCAGGCTCGTTCGGCGGGCTGTCCGTACCGAAGACCATCTTCTCCGGCCCGAGCAGATCCATGAACTCGACGATCCGGGACTGGAAGCACCAGCCGGTCTCGACCAGCACGTTGGCGTTCTTCTTCGTCATCCAGGCCGCGTCGAACGGGTAGGCGGCTCCCGTCTGAATGCCGAAGTGGCCGATGATGAAGGTCGTCTGCGGGCAATGGTCGATCAGGGGATAGAACTGACTGGGGATGCTGTAGGGCGGATCGCCGGTGTGGATTAGGACCGGGATGCCCAGCTCGCCCGCTTTCTCCCCCACCGGGAAGATCCAATCGGTCGCACGGTCCGGGCGGTAGGCGTGCATGTTGGAGTGGATCTTGACCATCTTGAAGCCGTCTTCCTTGACGTGCCGCTCCAGCTCCTCGATTTCTGCCTCGACCCCGAAGCGGGGATTGTAGGTGAAGCAGCCGATGAGCCGGTCGGGGTACTTGTGGACCAGTTCACGGCAGTACGCCATGTAATGCCGAATGCCTTCTCGTCCGGTCGGCATTCCATCCCGCCACACGGTGTTACCGGGCGGGGGCTGGACGACGCTGTAGTCGACCCTCCGCTCCTTCCCGCAAACCATGTAGGGACCGTCCATCAGTTCGATCAAGCGCTCGCCGGTATAGGGTGTGCCTCCGTGTCGCCAAGCAGCGTCGACGGTGTTGGTGGGGTGGGTGTGAATATCGATGATCACCGTTGCACCTCTTGTGTCTGCATTGCTGACCGAAAGTCTCCCATTGGCAAGACCAAGCACTCCTTCCGGTCCATCTCAGTGCAAGTACAGACGCCTTCCCAGCAAACTCTCCTGCCGATGGAAGCCGCCTGGCAGCGCTGCTCCTGACATTGCCCTCCTTTCTGAGCCTCAGATCGCAGGATCCCGGTCCAGTATCTTACATACTACGCTTCATATCGTACCGCGTTGGCCATGTCAAGCAACGAAACGCGAGGTGAATCGGTCAGGGGTTGTCCAGTTGCTGCGTGGCTGCTTCCTGTTGTCACCACCCAACCTACTCCATCCCGTCTCGGCTAGTCTGGAACATGAGACCCCCTTCTCCAACCGGGTGTGATCACAGCAACCCGCGTTGTAGCCTGCAAAGGGCTCGTGTGAGGAGTAACTATGGTCGAGCAGTCCCCAAGCGCGCGCATCGGCATGTTGACCCCATCGTCCAACACCGTCGTCGAGCCTGTCAGTGCACGCCTGGTCGCGTCTCTCGATCCTCGGCTGACGGTACACTTCGCGCGGGTACCCGTCATCACCATCTCGGAAGACGCGGCAAGCGACCGGCAATTCGACCCGGAGCCCATGCTTTGGGCAGCGAAGCTTCTCGCCGACGCCCGCGTCGACATCATGGTCTGGAATGGAACCTCGGGTGCCTGGCAGGGACTGGAGCGAGACCGAGCATTGGTGGAGCGTATACGCAGCGAGGTTGGGTGTCGGGCAACCACGGCGACGCTCTCGCTGCTGGACGCGCTTCATGCGCTGCATATCCGGCGTTACGGACTGGTCGTCCCGTATGTCGACGCCATTACCCGCCGTATCAAAGGCACGCTCGGCGTCGAGGGCTTCGAATGCGTGGCAGCGACCAACGAGTCGGTAACGGTCAACGCCGACTTCGCAGACATCGGCCCGGACGTTCTGGCCGAACGCGTCCGGACGGTTAGCGCTGCGAAGCCGGATGCGATCGTGATCCACTGCACGAACCTCCGCGGTGCGGAGGTCGTCGAGCGGCTGGAGCGAGAGCTGGGTATTCCCGTTCTCGACAGCGTCCTGGTAGCCTTTTGGGGAGCACTCCGCGCTCTGCCCCTCGACGTGCCGATACAGGGCTTCGGTTACCTCCTCGCAGGGAAAACGGGAGCGTCATCGCAGCCGGGATCTGTACGTTAGAGGCTTGACGCCTTGCCGACGAACGCACCTTCATGAGTGAGAACGTGGTGACGATAATCTATCCGGCGAGAAATCTCAGGAGCGGCCCCTGCAGCCTCATACAGTTCCACGATGTCTCGCCAGTGAACCTCGAGACCGACAAGCTGCCTCGGTGGCCCTCCGGCGGCCTGCTCGTCAAGCAGAGCCTGCTTCCCAATGAACGTGTCAGGCTTGGCGAAGTTCATCAGGCGTCCCAGTCCGAGCTCGAACGGCGAGGCGAGGTCGTCGCTGCTGGCCGTGACGTAGGCGGCGATCTCGAGGTTGGTAAGATCACGCGGTAGCATATGGTTAAGAAACTTGACGGCGTCGCGGCCTGAAATGGAGTACCAGTGCATCGGAGACTTATCTTCCACGGTGACGCGTTCATGCATTGCACGAAGCTCGGGCGCGAGACCTTCATAAGCGTCGGGAATGTGGAACTGGGCCCAGGCATGCCACTTGTTGGCGTGATTGAGGCGAGCTGTACGCGTGGCAAGCGGGGTTGGCTTGAAGTAACTGAGGTCCATGATGGCATCGTCAGCAACGTACGTCGAATGGTCGGTCATAGAGCCAGGGCTCCTCTCTCCTTCCACCGCCAGGGTGCCGTCCGTGACCCCTCGTCGACGGCGATGATGGTCGCGTTCTTGTAGCTCACCGTTGTGGTTCAGCGAACACCGGCAGCCGC
>Ga0207416_1002832_pt1 | contig 17811 bp, 23 predicted proteins | sample PaiPotPPM11metaG_FD_184107 | JGI IMG/M metagenome (GOLD analysis project Ga0207416, IMG submission 184107) | Iron sulfur acid spring bacterial and archeal communities from Banff, Canada, to study Microbial Dark Matter (Phase II) - Paint Pots PPM... ...
GTCATGATGTTGATGGTCGACCCGTTCATGTACAGACCAAACGCCCCGGCCAGGATCGAAAGCGGAATCGAAAGAAAAATCGCCAGCGTCGACCGAAAGCTGCCCAGGAAGATTAGAATCATCAACGAGGCCAGCACCGAGCCCGATACCGCCTCGTGCTCCAGGCTCTTGATGGCAGCGATAATGTAAGTGGACTGGTCGAAAATGGTCTTGAGCTTCATTCCGGGCGGCAGCCCAAAGACCTTGGGCAGCAGCTTCTTGACCCCGTCCACCACCGAAATGGTGTTGGCCCCCACCTGGCGCAGCACTGGAATGTAAACCGACGGCTGACCGTTGATCAGCACTTTGTTGTATTGAATCTGCGAGGAGTCATCGACGCTCGCCACATCCCGAATCAACACCGGCGCCTGGCCGCGGCCGATCTTCACCGGCACCGTGCCGATGTCAGCAACCTTTTCGATCATGCTGTTGGAATAGATGTAGTAGTCTTTCGCGCCGATTTTCACGTCGCCAGCTGGTAGAATCAGGTTGGACTTGTCGAGCGCGTGCACCACGTCCATCAGGGATAGCCCGCGCGCCTGCAGCGCCTGCGGATCGACGTACACCATCACCTGGCGGAACTTGCCGCCGAACGGGATCGGTACCGACGCCCCCGGCACCGTGGCGAGTTGATTGCGGATGTTGTAGCGGGCCTGGTCCTCCAGCTGGGTCTCGCTGTAACCCTTGCCCTCCACCGTCACCAGCACCACCGGCAGCGAGGAGGCGTCGTACTGCAACACCAACGGAGGCAACGTCCCTGGCGGCATGATCCCCAGGTCCGCCATCGCCAGCGTCCCCATCTGCGCCGCCGCCGCCTCTATGTCAGTGCCGGGCTGAAAGAACACCTTGATGATGCTCACACCCGACAACGAGCGCGATTCCACATGCTCGATGTTGCTGCCCAGCGTGAAGAAGCGCTCGTAGCGGAAGGTGATGTTGTCTTCCATGTCGAGCGGCGGCATGCCCTGGTAAAAGGTCGCCACCACCACCGCCGGAATCTTGATGTTCGGGAACACGTCGACCGGCATCCGCATGAACGCCGTCACTCCCAAAATCACGACTACCAGCGCACCGACTATTATCGTGTACGGATTACGCAGCGAAAAACTCGGCACTGAACAAGCCCTTCAGGGGCGTGGCTTTTAACCACGCGACAAACATAGTTGAACCGGACTGCGCACGGCGCTCGTGCCCAACCGTGCGTGTCGGGAACTAGAGGGTTGTTCAGATGAGCGGATATTCGCTATCAGCGCGAGAAGGAAGGCGCCTAAGAGGCCAAATGAATCGTCGTTCTTCGAAAGCGATGGTTCTCGAAATGCTGCTGGAACGGACGATTCGAGCCACTAGTCTCAGTACGATTGGTTCGAAGCTCGAAACCGTGTACCCCTTGCGTATAGTAGCGTCTGCGTCGAAAGAGGCGTCATTTACGAACCGGTGCGGACCGCTCAGACTTGTTTGTTGAGCCGGTCGCCACTTCGGCGCTGCATGGGGAAGCCGCAATCTCGGCACCAACACCAAGATGCTTGCCAGTGCAAGAATCGCGGCCACCAACCCAAGGTGTTGTCTTCGTCGAATCATGATGCCGGATTATTTCTAGCTATTATCTTCCGAGAGCCCAAAATGCAAGACCGTGATCACGTGTAGCTGCTCATAGGTGGTTTCATCGTGGGGTCAAACGAGGCACGCGGTAGAATTTGTTAGGATGCTTCGTCGGCGCGTCTGGGGTTCGGGCCACGGGAGAGAAACCCTCGCCACCGCCATTTGCAGTCAAGCCGAGACGGTCCCAAAACATCGTCGTGTCGTAAGACATCCGCTCCTCTTCGATGGATGCACTCACGGCACCTCTCTTGTGAGCGACCGCCTCCAATTTTGCCTGACAATCCACGCAATAAAGCGCCGTCGGCATCGCGCGCAGCCGCTCGAACGAGATCTCGTCCCCGCATGCTTCACAGATGCCGTATTGGCCATGCTCTAAACGCTCGAAGGCGTTAAAAATCGCGGCGAGCCGTCTTTCTGACATCTCGATGAGACTCACATGCAGGTCCATCTCTTCGTGCCGTCGGGCGTCGTCCAATTGATCGCCCGGGAGCGGAGCCTTCTGCTCGATCTCGCTGAGCACAAGCTCCCTCAGCCTTCGAATCTCCCGGTCACGCGATCTCTGCAACATGCTCTTCAATGACTTGCTCTTCAATGTCCTGGCGTAATTTGCTGGAGCTTGTGTCTGCGTCGTGTGCAAACTTCTTCCTAGCATGATCCTCTTCCTTTACCTTCGCGGCCACAAAAATGTGTTTAAATGGCTTGCGCCTGACCGCGTTGAACGGCCAGCTTCAGCCCGAACGAACCACCGCACCGCCAAAAGTCACCGCGGTTCGCTTCAGTCGGGATTTGTTGGAAGAGAATTAGTGGGCGTCGTCGGACCCAGGGGGCGGAATTCGACGGTGGATGAGCCCACATTGAATGGGCCACGTCTGCGCGATGGCCCGTTCGAGTCGCGGACGTGATAGCGGGATTTGGGGGGTTAAGTAGCTAAACTCAAAAGCAGCGGGCGCTCGAACGTCCGGGCTTCTGCTCCCCACTTCTTCCAGCGTGTGTCGTGTGAGTTCTTGGCTTTTGGTTGCTACCGACGGCCGCAGGTTGAAGGAGAGCGATTGGATAGGACGGATCGTCCGCGCGAGCGTGAAGACGCAAAAACAAAGCGAGACTAACGAAGCGTATCTGCCGAAATTGTTGTCACGCCTTAACATTCTCGGCCGCTCTCCCGCTCCGAATTTCGACGGCCTAGCCTCACAGTATCTCCGCGAAGTATAGCCGTCGGGGCGGTGGTGTCAAACGGACGAACGACGTGGGGCAGCCCAATCCTGCATCGGGTGTGTCAGGAGTATGCGCTGCTGCACAAACGAGAGGCTCTTTAGTCTCGCCGTAAGGCGAAGTCCTGGGTTATTGCTGATGGATCGCCTGCGTTCGTATGCAACGCCGTCGACAGTTGACCTTCATTCGTCCGACTGAAGCCAAGGACGGCGGGCATTCGCCACTGAGGACGGACTTCCCGCGACCCTCCGTTGAATAGCAACGGCAGCGAAAATATCCCGGCTAATAAAGCGATGCAGGCGCTCGAGACTAGGGCAATCAGAAGAAGGTATCCAACGGCGGTGCGGCGCCGGTTGTTGGATTCACCCCGCTTCGCAGCTCTGCGATTCAGAACATAAGAGGCAAAAGTCGCTATTCCGAAGATGACCGACATCAAGCTAAAAAGAGCGGCGCTGAAGACGATTCCGCGAATCGACATCGCAGCCACAAGTTCAAGAACTAACACGATGACGATGAGGATACTGAAAAAACCCAAAACCTCGTCATCGAGCGCTTGCTGTCGCGCTGGCACCACCCTGCTTTTCGTCCCGCAAGAATTATCGTAATACCAATCCGGCTCCTCATACTCAAGCGCGAGCCGCTCAAAAAACCGGCTCTAGCGGTCGCCCGTCCTTCCTCCCCGAATCATGATCACTGCTTCAAGATCTCTGGGTTCGCCGGATTCCGCGGTAATCCACATCACGATCTCTTCTGCGATTCGGGAGAGCTCGCGCGTAACGACCGTCCACAACTCACTGGTAAAAACAACTCCGTCGGCTTGGGCCAGTTTGGCCTCGACTGCCAGAACGCTTCGACCCATCGGACATAAAGAAGGCGCGGACGGCCTCCCGGCATGAACCGCCTCGCGAAGGAGATACGACTAAGACACCACCGGGCATGCCTCGCAGTCCCCCGTTCCTTGATCGGCCTTCCCGCAACTCTCTAAGCGAAGCTACGCACAAGCGTTGTGCGACGGTCAAGAGAGAACGTCGCCGGTGGCCAAGAAAATCTAGCGGTGCCCGCCTCCGTGAACACCGCCCGCATACTCACCGAACCCGCCAATATGGCCGAGGTAAGCTTTTCGTGATTCATCCGCAGATTACGTCCCTGGCCTGCAATGGAGCATTGTCTGCCGCTGAATTCCGCACAACACCACCGACGACAACTCCCTACTTCTTCGGGAATTTGTACCAGCGGTTGGTGCTGCCGATGAGGGTCGCCACCTGGTCGCTGACCAGCTTGCAGCAGCGGGTGGTGAAATCCGACGGACGATTGATCAAGCACCTACGTTACTACTGGCGCCTGCTGGCGGAGAGCCATACTGGCGCGGCGCTGTTTGCCGGCATGTTGAGGAAAATCTCGGCGCTGCCGTCGCCGGCGGGATAGCCGAGCGCAGAGCGGAGCAAATTTCGATGACGACGCTGGGCGAAGGGTAAAGTGTCCGCGGACCGTTCGGAAAAAAGGGATCTCCGGGCGTTGGGTGTCCACCAGATGCAGAAACCGGCCCCCTCCGGCGCCGCTGGAAACACCGTGGACCAAAACCGGCTAAAACCTTACAGAGATGGCCGTTGGGCTACACGTTCACTAGCAAGGTGGCCGGGAAGAGCAGTAGCATTGCGATCTCGAACGAATCGTCGCTTAGGCGAAGGATAGCAACTTGGTCGGAGGCGCATCTTGGCTCCCGCGCTTCGTGCTTAGGAGTTTGAAACGATACCCAGGACGCACCCGAGCGTGCGTCGAGGGATTTACTTGGCAGACGAGTTTCTTATTGTGTCTGACAGCCACGTCTAGGTGAAGGATCAACGAGCAATCGGCCTCTCGCCCCGCACGCGAACAAGATGACGCCCGTACACCAGGGGAGTATTGTGAATAGCTGCGGATATTCACGCAAATTGGCGCGAAAACATGAAAGAACTGCCGCTCCTGCTTACAGCCGCGCAGGTGGTGTGCCACACGAGCGCCGCTGGTCCGCGATCGTAACCGGCGCAACCGTGATCATCCTCGTGTTGTCATCGCGCGGCGAATGCTGGGCCTACATCGACCCTAACGCAGGAGGATTCCTGTCGCAAATTCTGGTCCCACTCGCATCGATTTTCCTTTCGTTTCTCTTCTACTGCCGTAAGGAAATCAGAAGATTCGCCAAATACGTCCGTGACAGACGGAAAAGAATCGATTCGCGAGGCGGCGCGCACGAGGCCGGGGAATAAACCATCATGGGTCGGCGATGGTGGTTGCTTTGGCGGGGCCTCGCAGTTCCAACGGTCCTTTTCTTCGCGCCTGTTCTCGCGATTCAGGAGCTGCCTCGGTTGTCCTATTTTCTCTCGGTTGAGGACGTGGTCGCCGAGCTGGCATTGGAAATCTCGGCGGTTCTCTTGCTCGAAGCTTTGTGCGCGACTTTTCTCACGCTCGTTCTCTCGGCGGGTTACGCGCTCAAGCTGTGGAATGATCGGGCCGATGGCAATTGTGCGGGCTGCCTCGCATTCGCAATCGCCATCCTATGCGGCCTTGCGTTAGTGTATCCTCTCGACGGAATTATCGGTCTGATCGCGGGCCCCGTCGCGCAGGCGACGCTGATCCTCGCGGCAATCGCCCTGCTTACGTTATTCGGTTGGCAGCGTACTTTCGCGCAGTTCAACCGCCTCAACCAATCGGCACAGATAGTACTGGCGGTCTGCCCGCTTCTGCTGATTCTGGTACTTACCGGGGGCTTTGGCTGGCGCAGCTTTGATTCGATGCCGCGCGCGCGGCGGTTCGTCCCGAGCCTGCCCTCAGCCAAGCCTAACGTCGTACTGATCAGCTTCGATGCGTTGGCGGCACAGGACATGTCACTCTATGGCTACAGGCTACCGACCACTCCGCAGTTCGAGCGGCTCGCCCAGCGCAGCTACAACTTCGTCAATTTCGTCTCGACCTCGGATTTCACCACGCCGGCTGCCGCGTCGCTGTTGACCGGCCAGTACCCGCTGACGAAACGCGTGTTCCAGCTCTATGGGCATATCCCTCACCGCCTGCGTGAAGACAACATCGCTTGGATACTCCAGCGTAACGGATATACAACCGCGGCAATCGTTACCAATCCAGCGGCGCATCCCCTGGCTTTGCGGCTCGCGAATTCCTTTTCGAGCCTGCCCCGGCCACCGGTATCGTCATGGGTTTTTCCTGGAACCTTCCTGCTGCAACTACGGCATAGCCTGCTGTTTGATGCGGCCAACGGCTTTGCGGTCAACGCGCTCCTCAGGTTTGGTTGCCTTTTGGGCCGATTCGACAAACTGACCTGGGTCGAGCCGCGTGCGGTCTTCGCCTCGGCCCAAGACTTTATCCGCGGCGCGCGCACGCCCTACTTCCTGTGGGTGCACCTGTACCCACCCCATGCCCCCTACCAGACGGACGCGCACTTCCGAGGCCGGTTTCTGCCGGGTTCCGACTTCACCACTGAAGCGCAGTACTTTTGGCAAACGCCCATGCCGTCCTATCCGCCCGCGATCCAGCACGAAGTCGACCTGCTGAGGCTGCGTTATGACGAGCGTATCAGCGAGTGCGACAGCGCTCTGGGAGAGTTCCTTGATTGGCTGGCGACAAGTAAGCGAGACGCGAACACTATCCTGGTTGTGACCTCCGATCATGGCGAGAGTTTTTCCGGTGGCTGGTGGAGTCACGAATCGCCGGACTTGCACTATGCCGAAACCCACATCCCGTTGCTGATTTCGTTGCCCCACCAGAACCGCGGCTATACCGAAACCGAAGACGGGGATCTCACCGATATAGCGCCTACGCTTCTTGACGTGCTCGGAATCGGGAAGCCGTCATGGATGGATGGTCATCCGCTTATTGGGCCATCGCAGGCGGCATCCGCGACGGAGCCTAGCTTTTCGATGTACCTTGCTCAATCAAGCACATTCAACCGGCCCACGGTCGGAGCCATCGCTGCGAATTCCGGTCCTTATCATCTGGTGTGGTATTTTCCCTTCGGAGGCGTCGAGCTTTTCGATATCGCGCGTGACCCCGAGCAAAAGCACTATGTGGCCGCGCTTCATCCTCCTTATCCTCCCGGTATCGCGATGGCTCTGGTCCAACGCATCCAGCGGCGCTTCGTCGAGGCGCTCAATGACAACCCTTCAGTCACCGATCGATGAGGTCGGGTGCCTGGTCTCGGCCGGTATTCAATCTGAATCTCTCCGCATGGCGCGGTATCCGCGAACGCCATCCCCAGCCGATCGATCTTCGGCTTGAAATGCGCTTCTGGCTGACCGGAAGCGTGTTTTCCGCCCTCGGGAGGATCCAGGCGCGAACGTACCGGCACGTCCTAGGCGAACTCGATCTCCGGCCGCCGCTCTTCCTCGTTGGGCATTGGCGCAGCGGAACGACTCTGCTGCACGAGTTGCTCGCGCTCGACGAGTACTTTGCCGCTCCCAGCACATACGCCTGCTTCAATCCCCATCAATTCCTGCTCGCGCACCACCGCGCGCCCACTGCGACACGACTGGCCCGCCCCACCGGCGACATGATCGTTTCATCTTCCTCACCGCAGGAGGAAGAGTTCGCCCTGCTCTGCATGGGCGCTACGTCACCGTATGAAGCCTTCGTGTTTCCCTCCGCACTCCATCAGTTCGATGCCCTATGCGACCCAGACCTCTTCGAGCATGCACAGAAGCTTCGATGGAACGACGCGATGACGTGGATATTGAAGGCGACGGCCTACGTCTCTGGTGAGGACAAACGGCTGCTGGTCAAATCTCCGGCCAACTCGTTTCGGATTCCGAGGCTCAGCACGCTCTTCCCCGGCGCGATGTTCATTCGGCTCGTGCGCGAGCCATGCGCCGTTTTTGTTTCAACGCTGAGGCTCTGGCAAAGCATGTGGGAGCGTTATGCGCTGGCCGCACCGCTCGTGCACGAAGTTTTGATCGAGCGGATTCTGGAAACGCGGATTGCGCTGGAACGACGGCTACAAAGCGCCTTGCGGACTCTCCCGGCCAACAGAGTTGCGACCGTCCGCTACGAGGACTTGGTTGCTGACCCATGCCACACAATTGAGCTTCTATACGAACGATTGGCGCTCGGCGATCCGTCCCCGCTGTTGCCAAAGGTGAGCGCGTATATGGCACGAAATCCACCCTCCGCGACGCATTCAGCCGAGGATTGGCGTCGGCTGGTACAAGCGCGCTGGTCTGAAATGTTCGACGAATTCGGTTACGCGCGGAGCTAAAAGGGGACAAATCGCGGCCATGACTGGATCCCGACCAGCTTTTGCGCATCCGATGGTCGTAACCGATCGCCGCGCGCATCAAGACGCGCAGGGCCGCCCAGCCGGAGAACAACGATGATCCCAGCCTGGCTTTCCATATTTAACGCAATACTCGCCGTGCTGCTGGTGGGAGCCGGTGTGGTGGGGGCCAATATGGGCATGATCCCGCCGATGACCGGCTTGCTGGCGTTCCTGCTGAGCTTCGTAGTCGCGGCCCTGGCTTTGCTATTCGGACTGATAGGCCTCGCGCGCACCTCGGTCTCCGAGTGCCGGCCCGGGCGGCCTAAGGCCGTCGCCGGCATCGTGACGGGCCTGCTCATCGCCGTCCCGGTCGGATTCACAACCTGGCGCTGGTGGTCGATGCCGTATCCGAACATCAACGACATCACCACCGACTACGACAATCCGCCGCAGTTCGTTAAAGCGCCGGGATTGCAGGCCGAATCGATGAAATACGATCGCGCCAGATTGGAGCCCATCCAGACCAGGTACTATCCGAAGCTCGAAGCCCTGCGGCTCAGCGAGAAGCCCGACGACGCCTTCGCCACAGTGAAAGCCGCAGCCAACGCTCCGAGCCTGGTTGGTCTGCAGATGACCGATCAGATACCAGAGGGGCCGGGCTGGTTCATCGTTTATATCGACCCTGCGACACGAACAATCGAGGGAGTCGAGACCTCCCACCTCTTCCGCTTTCGCGATGACTTCGTGATCCAGGTGCGTCCGGGCCCCGGCGCGAACGGCAGCCTGGTCGAGATGCGATCGCGCTCGCGCGACGGTACCGGCGACTTCGGGGTGAACTACAACCGTATCCGCGAGTTCTTCGGCATGCTCAAGCCGGACAGCGACGTCAATCTCGGCGCTGCCGCGCGTGGTGGTCGAGCGCGCCAAGGTGGTGCCGGCCACGCGTAGGCCGCCTCCCCAGCGGGCGCATCATTGCGACCAGCCCGGATCCGATGACTTTCCTGTCGATCTGTAGAAGCGCCACAAAAATTGAAATCTTCGGCAAGTCAATCGTGGCCGGCCGCCAAGCAAGCGACAACGGGCGAGCCCCGGCGACCGGGTTTGGAACCCTGGCCGCGATGCGGCAGATGTACAACCGTTTGAAGTAGTCGACGAAGCGGGTATACATTTGTCTTGGGTCAGGCAGGCGAAGTTCTCGCGTTCCGCATGGTTCGGCGGCGCGATCGAATATGGTTAAACGAGGAAATAGAGCTAACAGACAGGTCGTGCTGCTGGCCATCTGCTTTTGCTTTTTTTCGCTCGCGCAGACCGCCCGCCCGCTCGAGTACATAGCCTTCCTTTCGCACCCTGGGGTTGCGGCCAAGTACCAGAAACTCACGCGCCATACGCTAAAGGAAGTCGGCAGTAGAGTCGCGGACCTCTCGGCCGGCGAAACGCTCGAAGTCGGAGACCTGACCGCGAAAGCTCCAGTGCGGAGCGAGCGCATAGACCAAGTCGACGTATCGGTCTGGCCCGTGCAGGTTCATCGTCGAATCCTGCCATCCGCGCCCGACGGCGCTCCGTAGTATTTTCCACACCGCGCTGCGTGCGAACGGAGCGCCGGGAAGATCCGGTGATCCGCTTCGTTCAACTGGCCCCGCCGCGTTTGGAAGCGGCTGGACGCGGTCACCTTTCCCCTCTGTGAAAAGAGAGGGTCGTGCAAACATACGGCAGAGACATGATCAGAAAATATACAAGCGCGAGCCAGAAGCTCTTCGGACTGAAATTCCATGAGCGGCTGTTTCGCAGGCAGACGAAAAATCCTCTGGCACGGCGCCCCAGGATTTTGCGCTGCATGCTGTTAGAGAGCGACGACATGGGATCGGACGACCGCCCCCGCCGGCGGCGCGAAACGCAGTAGCAAGCCCTTCGCTGCAACCGGTATCAAACCTTTCGGGCTGGCTATGGGCATAAGCTCGCGCGGAGCACAGCCCGGCAAGCTATCCAGGGGAGCAACCGTGCCGAAATTTCGCAAGATCCTGTGTCCGATTGATTTCGAACAACATTCCATCGCCGCCCTGGAGATCGCGTGCGAACTCGCCGAGGAAAGAGATGCGACCGTTCATCTTCTTCACGTGGCGAGAATTCCGAAGGAGGACATGGACGTTCCGCTACCCTTCGGGCGGCACCCAAGATGGGAGCGGGCGGCAATGGCCAAACTCGAGCAGATTGCTCACGAGCGGCTGGAAGGGAGGGTGCGTTACCAGCTTCACGTAGTCAGCGGCACACCCGATGATGAAGTAGTGCGCATGGTCCACGAGTTGGCCGCCGAGCTGGTCGTGATGGCGACGCACGGGCGGCAGGGACTCCGCCATTTCGTCCTCGGGAGTGTGGCGGAGCGCGTGATGCGCGAAGCCGATTGCCCCGTACTCACCATGCGAACGAGAGCCAAGTCTGTTTAGCCTTGTGTTGTCCCGCGAATCCAAGCCCCGTGGCACCTCAGGCTTGGAGTTGCGAAATATGGCAGAGAAACCGGGCAGCGCGAAACGCGAGCTCTTCGAGCACGAGGCCCTGCCTCACGTCGACGCGCTATACCGGGCTGCGCTTCAACTGTCGCGCAACCCGGACGACGCTCGCGACCTTTTGCAAGAGACGGTGCTCCGGGCCTATCGCTTCTTCCACCAGTATACGCCGGGGACCAACTGCCGCTCGTGGTTGCTGACCATCCTGTACAACAGCTTCCGTAACGGCTACCGCGCCGCCGGCCGCGAGCTGCTTTCGGTGACCCCTGAGGACTTCGAGCGCGAGCTAGAAAAGGTGAGCAGCCGGGGGGACCAGACGCTCAGCAATCCCGACATACTGATCTCGGAACAGGTCCTGGACCATGAGGTCTCCGCAGCGCTGGACGCGCTGCCGCCCGACTTCCACACGGTGCTAATGCTGGTGGATGTACAGGAGCTCAACTACAAGCAGGTCGCGCAAGTTCTCGGCATACCGATCGGCACCGTCAAGTCGCGCGTCTTGCGCGGCCGGCAAATGATGCGCACTGCGCTGGGTGCGTTCGCCCGCTGTCGCACGAGACATGGGATTCTCAGGTAGACTGGAGTAGGAGCGTCAGGATAGGGAAAAAGCCAGCAGTGTGAACACGTGCTGGCTTACTGACCTCGAAGATCAGTTTGCTTTCACCAAAGTCTCCTCTGGCCGGTCTGTCGTCGAGGAAGGCTTTAGCTGCGCCGACAACGACTCGCTGCATCTCGGGTGCTGGTATGCGCCATCCACCTTCCGCATGTTCTGCCGAACCTCTGACCAGTTCGCGCGATACATAGTAGCGGTAGCGGCGTTTTCCTTTAGCCGCTCCCTGGGCGTAAAGCGGTTGTCCCTTCTCATCGAACAGCTTGCCCGCAAGCGGACCTATAGACGCCTTTGTGCGAGACTTATGTTCTCGAGCTGTGCCATCGCTTAGGCGATGTTGTGCTGTGCCTTCTCCCAAAGGCTGCTCTCGAGTATTGGCGATGCTGCCCGGGATGCACCTCTTTCCTGTGCAGAGACAGGGGGGCTGGTTTGGCGGAGAGAGGGGAATTTTAACTCTCACTACTCTCCAGCAATCGCCAGGAGACCCATTACGTCCAGACCAGATCGCGACTCGGGAGAACGCCTTCGCGTAGTTATTGACGCGCGAGAGCCGTGCCATAAGCTTGCCGAGCTTCGGCATGACGCAAACAATCCGGTCGTTTTGAAAAGCGCCACTCGCGGCCCACCGCGGTGATCGCGATCGGCCGTGCGCACCGCCCCCGGCTAAGAAGATTTGGCCTTACGTCTTCTCTCGGCCCAGCGTTTCTTCATCAGCTCCGACAATCGCTTTCTGCCGCCCGCTGTAAGACGCCGGCCGCGTCGCGCTCTGGAGCCCTGGCCGTTCCCAGCAGCTGTCTTCCGCGCATTGGCGGGAAAGTTGCGTTCCTTTAGCAGCGCGATGGCTTGGTTCAGCCGGTCCCGTTCTTGTTCTAGCTCTGCGACTATCTTCTCCAGATCCAAAATTGTCCTCCATGGTCGTGTCTTACTCCTTAGTTAACAGGAACCGACGTACATTTCACCACCTGCGTTGCGTCTAAGGGTCGGTGAATCAACGTCGAATCCAGGACTGGCCAACAGCGGCCACACGATCGGCCACCAAGGAGGAAGCTTCCGTGCAGACTCCGTGGCGGCGCTCCGCCGCACCCTTGCGCGCCGTCGTCGGCTTTCCACTTAGCGCCAATCAGCAGGTCGCGCCGTTCAAGCTGGCGCAGGCCCAGGCGGGCGGTTCCACTCACAGTAAGGTTGAAAGAGGCCGAATCATGAAGCGACGCGTCTTCAATGTCCTGTTTCTGTGCATCGGCCATTCAACACGTAGGCGATCGTTTATTTTTTCTCGGTGTCGTCGAAGTGTGGCCGAGCGACGCGCGCAAGCGGGCGTTCTCAGCTTCGAGTTCGTTGATGCGGTGTTCCAGCTTCTCAACGGCTGCGGCGACATCAGCGGCATCGAACTTTTGCGGGATATGCTGGGGGCAGTTCACGTCCCAGGCTTCAATCGTGAACAGGATCGCCTGTTGAGCTCGCGCGTCGTAACCTTCTGGCATGAGCCGCCCGAGCAGTTGCGAATCGTCCGCGACGACGCGAGCTCGACCCCAGATTTTGACCCGCCGCCGCTGCGCGTAGTCCATGAGAAACAGGAAAGCGCGGGTCGAGCTCCGTATGAATTGCTCCAAAATGCAGACGATGTGGATGATCGATTTGACTGTTCAACTACGGACGCTGCTTTCTTCCTCTTTGACGACGGGCTTGCCTTCGCACATAACGGTCCGTGGTTTACCGTCCGTGACTTTATCGACTTGACCCTATCTTTCAGCACCAAGGAAGCCGGAGAGTGCATAGGATACAAAGGAATTGGATTTCGAAGTACACTCGATGTGACTCCGAATCCACGCATCTACAGAATCGGGGCGGACAAAGCAGAGCTGTCCGGTTTTGAATTTTGTCTTCAGGAGTCAAAAGCTCTCCTCCGACAGACGATCGAGAAACATCCGGGGCTGGAGCGAGAATGGGTGGCCTGCCTCCCGTCCGCCCAACAGTTTAGAGGTAGAGTCCGTCACTGATTGACATGCCCCGCAAAAGCGTACCAAGTCGAAGTAGAGGATTCGGCCTGCGTGGTCGGGTTATGGCCGGAAATTCCGGCGGTTTTTGCGCTCAAGAGACTCAAGTGAGTGGCTCCAGTGAATTACCCGTTGCGGACTTTCTCAGCCCGTCCGAATTTGGTTCCGGACGGAGCGCCGCGGTTTCTGCCCATCGGGCCGCGAAAGTCTCAGGAGGATGGTCGGCCAAGGCGCTGGCGTTAGCGCGAAGCGTGGATTGAAAATCATAGCGCGCCCGCGCATCGCGCGGGCGCGCCGGAAATTTCATTACTGGCACGCCGCGCGACGAAAAATGAAATCCGCCGCGTGTTGCGCCCGTGCGGCAGCTCAAGGGTGCCGCCGCGCTGGGGCCGCCTAAGCAGCCTTCTCGACGTTCTGCGCGTTCCGAACCCGACGACACGCCGTTAGGGAAGCTCTGCACAGGTCGTTATGCAGCAGCTGTTTGACATAGTAGTGAGCACTATGAGGAGGAGAGGCAGCGGCGCGCTGGGTTGTTGACCGCTTGGGAGCGGTCACGAGCGTTTGTAGTTTCGCTTATCCGGATCACAAGACGCACCTCGCCCCAGCCGGGAACAACTGACGCCGGACTTGGTAGAGGTTGGCCAAGGCAAACATAGTCTGCGCGCGTGCCAGGTTCTTGGCCAGGCCTCGATACCTTACCTTGGCGAAGCCCCACAGTTGCTTGACCACTCTGAAAGCATGCTCGCCACGGGCGCGAGTGCGCGAGCGGGCCCGGTTGATCATCCGCCAGCGCGTGCTCAACGGCCGCTTGGCGGTAGGACGCCGATTGATCCGGTAGCGCACCCCCCAAGCCTCAAGGAACTTTCGATCGTCTTCCTTCCAGTACGCCTGATCGCCGAACACCTCACGCTCCTGTCCATGCAGCAGCTCAGGCATCTGGTTGATGTCGGCCACACTGGCATCGGTCGCTCTTAGGGTGTGGACGATACCGCGCCGGTCCGCACCGATGTGCAGCTTCATCCCGAAATACCAGTTCTTGCCTTTGCGGGTCTGCTTCATCTCGGGGTCGCGGGTCGCACTGGCGTTCTTGGTCGAGCTCGGCGCCGCGATGATGGTCGCGTCGACGATAGTGCCCGAGCGCAGCAACAGCCGCCGTTCTTCCAGCAGGCCCTGGATCTCTTCGAAGATCGCCTGGGTCAGCGCGTGCTGCTCCAGCAGGTGGCGAAAGCGCAGAATCGAGGTCTCGTCCGGCACCACCTCGTCGCCCAACTCCACGCGCGCAAACCGCCGCATCGACTCGCTGTCGTAGATCGCGTCTTCGGCCTGCGGGTCCGACAGATTGAACCATTGCTGCAAGAAATAGATGCGCAGCATCTTCTCCAGCCCCAGCGGCTGGCGGCCTTGTCCGGCTTTGGGGTAGTGCGGCTCGATCAGCCCGATCAACCGCGACCACGGAATCACCGCGTCCATCTCGGCCAGAAACCGCTCGCGCCGGGTCACTTTGCCTTTCGAGTTCCAGGCCAGCGACGCGAATGTCCGCTGCGCACCCATCACCCCACCTCCTCACCCACCGATCGACTCATTCCTTTGTACCTGATTCGACCGACTTGTGCAGAGCTTCCCTAGCGGCCCGCTTCCGAAGCACGAGACATTACCCAGCGTAACGTCGCGACCGAATAGGTTTTGAAGCGGAACGTTCTGAAACTCAATTCCATTCGCACCAATACTCGGTCTGGCGCCAAACGGTATTTGCACACCGCCGTACGCCAACCCGATCGTCGTGTTTGGCACGTTCCAAATCTTCCCGACAACACCGCCAAACGACAAAAGACTGTAGGGATCGATCAAATCGATCGGGTCACCATAAACGTAGGCATAGAGATTTGCGTCCCCACCCGCCGAATCCGATCGGGTCCTGTGCGATGAACCTCTGAAACGTCGGGTTGTAGTAACGGGCGCGGTAGAAGTACAGTCCGGTGCCGTCGTTTTCACGGCCGGTGAACTCACAGGTCTTGACCCGGCCGGCAAGGTTACCGTCTCTCGTCACCTCGCGGCAGAACGGGTTTGCCTAATTATGACCGCGCATCCTGCCGCGGCCCAGACGATCGCCATCACAAGCCACTGTAGACCGCCCGATTCCAGATACACCAGCGCTGACGCTAACGTGACGGCGATAGTTAGAACGATCTCGAACGATACCGATCGACCCGGCAACACGACGAACAAGCCTGTCAGTACGAAAACGGTCGCACCCAACGAAGCACTCAACGTGGGTTTTCGGGCGCTAGAGACAAGAAAGGGTATCGCCGCACTAAAGAGAATAAGGGCCAGCACTTTCTTGCCGTAACCGGAAGTACTGATGGAAGGAAGTCGCTTGCCGATCCGCAAACCCACAAAGTATCCGGCCGCCATACCTAGCAACCCCAAGAGCGGCAAAGCTACCACGATCGGAACGAGTCTCGACGCGGCAAGTAGAAGACCCAAGCTTGCGCCGAGAAGTAAGCCCAATCCTGAGAATAAGAGCGGCCAGATCAGATCTTCCAGGCGTCTCAATCGAGCGTTGTCTAATATGTTCAATTGCTTCATAAACGGTGCTGAATTCCTCAGTCGGGATGTGTCGTGCTGACTTGCCAAAACCTCAGAACTGACAGTCAGTCTCAATATTCTGAATGGCTTGATAGGCACCATAAGCACTGCCTCCGATAGTTCCGAGTCCTGCGCCCAGCAGACCACCCACCTCAGGAACTCCAACAATTAAGCCTGTGCCCAACCCGATTGCACCGCCATAGCCAAAACCCTTGAATGTATCGTAGCCAATATAGAGTGCCGTCTCATACGTCAAGAAGAATGGATTACACCGGCGATTTTGTGGCGTTCCCCCGCATGTTCCAAACGGGTCTGTCAGGACAGGCGGGCTATCGTGCACGTAAGCGTAAAGATTGGCATCTCCGCCCTTGAACCCAATCGGATCTTGCGCAATGAATCTCTGGTAAGTCGGGCTATAGTATCTGGCGCGGTAAAAGTACAGTCCGGTGCCATCGTTTTCACGGCCGGTACAACATGCTCCGCCGCGTTCCCATCGTACGGCGGGCGATTTCCCTAATGCGTTCGCCGGGTTTCCCGCCTCGCACCCCCGATGCGGGTGGTGATTTTCGGCGCTGACCCCCTGATGCGAGTTTTCGCTTAGCCGCGGAGTCGTACGGACGCGGCCACGAGGATCGGCGGCTAAAGGGAAGGCGTCATCATCGCCACTCCACGCGGTTAGCACCAAGCGGATTGCTTGCTGGACGGCAGCCGCCATCCGCTGATTGTACTTTTCGGACGCTTAAGGCGGGAGCTAATCGTCGCTTTCGGTTTCGCTATGGTGGCGAGCAGCTCGGCGCGTTGCTGGTCGTCGGCTCGTTCGAGCTGGGCGCCGGGATGGGTTGGCGGCGTGGACCTCCTTGAGCAGGCGAATGGAGACGTTGGTGTAGAGCTGGGTGGCCTTGAAGTCGGCGTGGCCGAGCATCTGCCCACGTGCGAGGCTGCCGAAGCACGATGCAGTCTCTGTAGCCCTGCTTTCGGTAGGCTGATACTAATTGAATTGCATGGAATCCTCGAGCGAACGCGTTGCTTGCGCGATTGGGTCGCCACCGGTCAGAAAGCCGTCGGATATCAACCACGCGGTGCCTCCCTTCCAGCCGATGTGGTTCGACTACTGGTTGTTGTTTGGGGTCAGCATTGCCGCATTGTTCGGCATCTACCTTTGGTTTTTTGGGTTTCGCATCGCACCGGACGCCTTCGCACTTATCTACTTCGGTGCGTCGCCGGTGTACGCGGCCTTAACCGCGGTAATCGCCGCGACAGTGCCTCGCAGGGCCGGGCTCCCCGTGTTGCCGATCCTCGAAAGCTGGCGGGCGGGCTCGTTAAGCATTCGAAAGGGCATATACCCGGTCATGGTGGCCATGGCAGCAGGAGCAATCGTTTCCTGCGCAGCCCTCTACTACGAGCATGAGCTGATCGAACGGCTTGGCGGTGCAGCGTCGAAGCGCCATATTTCGCCAAGCGCTCTAGGTTTAGTGTGCACAGCGATACTTGAAGAGATCCTCTTCAGAGCTGTCCTGTTCGCGCTGTTTGCCGCGATTCTCAGATGGGTTTGGGGACGTATAAGCTCGCGCGCTACATTGATCCCTGCTTGGATAGCTAACGTTCTGCAAGCTCTCTTTTTCGGTGCGGGGCACGTCGTGGTTGGCAGGGGGGTACTTAATGGAAGGGCGTGGTACATTCGGATTCCGTTCGCTTCTCAAACATGGAGCGGTCTGGTCTTATTGACGATTGCATAATATAGTTACAATGGAAACAGGTCCGCTTGCTCCCAGAAAGCCATCACCAGCATGGGCCGGCGACGCATCCGTCGCAGCGTGTGTCGAGCGTGATAGCTGAGCTGGCTGAAGTCACGCGGGCAGAAGTTAGGCAACTCGTGATGTTTCCAATAACCCCAGATGTACTCCAGCGGATTGAGTTCCGGGGCGTAGGCCGGCAGGTAGTCCAGCGCCAGGCGGCCCCGCTGGCCGGCGACAAACTCCCCGACCAAGCGGCTGCGATGAGTCTTGGAGCGATCCCAGATTACCAGCAGTC
>Ga0207416_1002836_pt1 | contig 17793 bp, 13 predicted proteins | sample PaiPotPPM11metaG_FD_184107 | JGI IMG/M metagenome (GOLD analysis project Ga0207416, IMG submission 184107) | Iron sulfur acid spring bacterial and archeal communities from Banff, Canada, to study Microbial Dark Matter (Phase II) - Paint Pots PPM... ...
TGCCACCGGGCTACATGGCCGGCATGAACTACGCCACCAAGTTGGTGAACTTCCCGCAACAGATTTTCGCTGCGGCGATCGCAACGGTGATTTTCCCGCTATTGGCGGCGCACTTTGCCCGCGAAAATCGTCGTGCGGTCGCGCGGAGCATCGAGACCGGCCTGCGGCTGGTCAACTTCATTACAATTCCCGCGATGTGCGCGCTGATTGTGCTATCATATCCGATCGTGCAGACGTTATTCGAGCGCGGATCGTTCCAGCATTCAGCGACGGTGTTGACGGCGAGCCTTCTACCGTATGCCGCCCTTGGCTTGATCGCGCTCGCAGCCAACGTGGTGCTGACGCGCTGCTGCTTTGCCTGCCAGGAGATGGTGTGGCCGGTTGCGATCTCAGTGGTGACCGTCATTATCAACGTCCTGCTCTCGCTGCTCTGGCTGCCGACGCTGGGTGCGCGTGGGCTCTTGCTGGCAAATTCGCTCAGCCAGATGCTGCAAGCGGTACTGCTGCTGTTGCTCATCCAGCGGCTAGTGCCGGGGATTGGTTGGCGCCGCATCGCGGGCTCGGTATGGAAAATAGGCATCAGTTCACTTGCGATGTTCGCCGCACTCCATTGGATCGCCGCGCTCGGCGTCCATCCGGAGCCGACGCTCGTATCGCGGGCTTGGTACCTATTCGGCCAGATCGCAATAGGCGGCCTCGTATTCCTAGCCGTAGCTCGCATGCTCGACGTAGAAGAACTCACCCTCGCCTGGAACACCATCCTAGCAAAATTCGAACGCAACGTGATGAGCCCACCAGAAAATAGGGATGCCCCAATTGCGTAAGCTTGAAGATCATGCCCCGTCAATCCAGGGTAAGATTTCAGTGATCATGCCGGCCTTCAACGAGTCGGAAAACATCATCAAGAATCTTAAGGAAGTTGTCGCTACGCTTTCGGGGCTTCAATATGATTACGAAGTTATCGTCGTTGATGACGGGTCTAGCGACGGCACCCACCTCCACGCGCTGCGCGTAGCCGTCGAACACCCGGAGCTAGTCCGGATCGTGCGGTATGACCTAAATCAAGGTAAAGGTAATGCGCTGATTGCGGGCTTTTCCTATGCGAGAGGCGATACGATTGTTTTCCTCGATGCGGATATGGACTTACACCCTTCTCAGTTACCAGTTTTTTTCGGAATTATGTCCAGTTCCGATGCGGATGCGGTAATTGGCTCTAAGAGGCATCCAGATTCTCGCGTGAATTATCCTCTTATAAGGCAGTTCTATAGTTTCGGCTATTATTCGTTGGTGAGGATTCTCTTCGGGCTTCCACTACGGGATACTCAGACGGGGCTTAAGGTTTTTCGTCGTGCATTGCTTGACGATGTGTTTCCGCGCGTCCTTGCCAAGAGATTCGCTTTTGATATTGAGCTTTTGTCGATTGCACATCGGCTTGGATACAAAATAAAAGATGCGCCGGTGGAACTCGAATTCCAACGGGCAATGGGGCGCATCACCCTTCGACATATTTGGGTAATTGGTCTAGACACACTTGCGATTTTTTACCGCTTGAAAATTCGGCGCTATTACGACAGCAAAAATGCTGCCGAAATGAATGTTTTGGCAACGGAACATTTGCCTTTGGAAATCGGTGCTTTGGCGGATACGCAGACAGCGGCATCAAACCCCATGCTAAGAACGCAAACTGTCGACACCGAACAAACCTCGGCAAAAGGGTAAAAGGAGCATTCGAGATAAACCAAGTCGCTTCGCTGTCCAAAGCCCTATGACGAAATGAAGCTGAGATTGCCTGGGCCTTCTAACTCTCGCATATTGTATGTCGGTATGATGGATATTATGGGCAAGGACGGTGGCGTCAACCGTGCGAAGTCCGTAATTGAAGACTGCCTTGCCCTAGGGCATGAAGTCGCATTCCTTTGCCTTACAAGTGGTCCTCCGCCCGAGTGCGGTTTTCCAGTAATTGCGATACCCGGAACCGGGCCAACGTCGCTATTACGATTGTTTGTTGAGGTCTTTAAGCGTGCGCGGGCTCTCGGAGCGAGAACGGTAATTCTGTCGTCCTTCGGAAACCTTCTGAACCCATGGCTAGCGCTACTATTGCAGATTCGTGGCTACATGGTGCTTTACGACTGCCAAGATCCTGCGATCGAAATGACAAGCGTTTTACATCGAAATGGCTTCGCAGAGATGCTTAGCCGCGGTGCTGTGTCGTTGTTTGATGGTCTACTAGCTGCAAATATCGATTCGGTGTTATCGGTGAGCCCTGGCGTGGATGCGTTATTGATTTCTCGCGGGTGGTCCATGCCAATATTCCGATTTTATAACTGCAACCTTGGATATCGTTCGTCTGACGAATCTCAGCTGCAGCCATTGCTGCCTCTCCGAGCTCAAGCCGGCTGGGAAGACGCCGTAATTGTCATTTACTCCGGAGGGCTTCAGCCGCTCTTTAGAGGTATCGAGGAACAAATAGCCGCCGTCGCTCATGCCCGCCAAAATGGTCGAAACGTGAAGCTTGCCATCTTCGGTTACGGATCGCCCGAACCGTTCCGGACGGCTGCGTCTGAGGCTGGTATTTCCGATCACATTTATTTCGGCGGTTCGGTAACACGCGAACAGCTCCGTGGCTACTTTGGCGAGGCTTCTTGCGCAATACTTAATATGTTACCGTTCGCGCTTCCGACCAAACTGTTCGAATATTTGGTTGCCGGGCTGGATGTGTTTTGCAGTGCAGCGGGAAAAGACGTTCTTGCAGTGTGTGGCGATCTGGTCGTGCCTTACACAAATTCCGCCGAACTCGCTGATTTACTTCGGCGCCAACGGGCCAGACCCAAAAAGGATCCTGTCGATGTCGAGATTCTTATGCGTCGGTTACTTCGGGAAAATCGCGCGAACGTAGCTAATGCGTTAAAAGACTCGGACTAGCGTTTAAGTCGATAACGCGCAGGTCGCTAAAGGGAAGAGCGGGGTAAACCGCGAGACTAGCCTCGCCTGATTTACTCAGAACTCCGAACCCCTGCGGAGCGAGTACTTCGCTGACGGCGCACTGCGCGCTTTTCCCGGTAATCAAGAGCGATTCTAGATTAATTTTATTAAACGTTGAAAGCCGCAATCTGACAAGATAGCCTGTAGGTTTTTTAACAACCGTAAAACGGCTAGCTCTCTTGCCATGGCTTGCAGGCTTCTCTAGGCTGAAGGTCACGCTTGTATCGTTTGGATTGCTGCATATTGCGCTTGGGTTTAGCTCCACGGTCAGGTAGTCAGGCTGTTTCACGGTAAATCGGACCGGAGCCGGATAAAGCCTTAGCGCGTCAGCTCCGTTCTGCGATCCATCTGCATAAATCGATTTAACTACGCTCCAGCGAGGATGCAACAGAAAGGGGAAGCCCGAAACAATGGCGGCCGTGCCTAATGGGGTAAGAACCATCCCCTCGGAGCGGAAGTCCAGTATACCCTTTCCACGATGACTAGAAGCAATCAACTCTGTGATTCGTATCGGCCGCGGACCCGCTGGAGACAAAAGATTCGAAATCGGAAGCCGTAGCATTCCATTGCGCGGTAAGATTCGAAAAGTCGTGTGAAACAAATGTGATCCTGGGGCTTCATCACCAAATGCCCAGGTAGCTGAGAGGCTGACCGGGTGCCGACCCCAATCACGTGGGAAGGACTTAATGACGAGGGAATTGCGTATAGTTAGGCTGATGGGTAAAAATGACTTACGATCCGAAATCAGAACCGTTTGACCGTTCGTCTTTTCTTGACCATTCGTCTCTTCGCCATACATTCGGGCGTCGGCATTTGACGACGATCCGGAATAATAGGATGTGAAGATCCACTCAGCATTGGATTCCGACGCACCAAGTAGTGGGTTCGTTAAGGCGTCCACTTCTGGTGAATCGATGTTCTTGAGTAGCCGCTGGTACGTGTGCCATTCGGAACTCCCGTCTGCTGGAAGTATGCTCGCTTGAATTCCAAGAGCTCGAATAAGACCGGCGGGCGTTTTTGAGGCAAGCGCTTTTGAGTAATAGGAAAGATCCGTCGCGTCGATTAGATCGATGCGTTGCAAGCGCCCTAGCGAGGCCCACGTAACGTCGAACGACTTGTAAGTGAGTAGCCTCTTGATTGACGGCATGGCAATTGCATCCCTGAGTAGCGGGATGTATCCGCCATACCAGCCATCCTTAACGATAACTGCCTGTTTCGATAGACCCGGTGACGAAGCGGTGACCCACAAGGGGACGAAAAGCACCGTACTAACGAAGGCCGTGGTCAGAATGGAAATAGTAAACCATTTAGAGCGATAGGCGAGCATTGACCAAAGGATGATTGCTGAGGCGAAAAGCAGGAGCAGCAATAAAGCCATCTGTCGGCCGAACAGGAAAAGGGAGAAACCGGCGAACAACGTCCCGGAGGCGCAAAACCCGTAAAAGGCTTTAGACTTTGAGCTGTGACGAAGCGTCCGAAGAACGTTCAGGGTAAGCGGCCGGAGTGATGGCATCAGAAGTGAAACGCAAAGAATGCCGCATGCGAGCAATGAGGCGAATAGGAATGCGTTCGCGAGACCCGTCGACGACAGATAGTGCCAGGCGTCCCAATCATTGATTATCAGGGCCGCCGGGGCGGCTCCAAATGCGCCCTGCTGAGCTATCCAAGCAAACGGAATCATCGAAGCTAGGCACGCGCCTCCGGCGAAAAGCAGAGCCGCGTTGTCTTGGATGATTGATCGGAGCCCCCAAATAGCCAAAATGGCGATTAGGGGAGCAGTTGGGAGTAAATGCCGGAAATCGTCAAGCCTGAAAATGGTTAGGAAGGCTAAATCAAATGATGCAACGAGGCCAACAAGCTCGCATGCCTTTGATTTTCGTAAAATGGCTATCACGCAAGCTGTAAGCGCCAACATGCCGATAAGCGGCGAAAATCCCCACCAAAGAATGAGGCCGGCCCCAAAATGCGCAGGATACCCGGGTTGTAGAGATGCCGTGTATACGTGGGACGCTGTAAGTTTTCCGAGCGCCGTGTGCCACTCTGGGGTTACATGGCGTACTAGGGCTGGGATATAGTACCCAACTGGGCTTCCCACGCTTTGCGTCATTTGGGCGGCCCGCACCAGGGCCGGTAGGAACCCTAGAAATAGGGGCGCCATACCAAAAAGCGAGAAATGGAGATCTGAACGCGTCCTACCCGCTATTCCAACAAATAGCGCGCCACACGCGAAAACGGCTAGCCAGAGTTGACCTGGATAGCTATCGGATATGAACCCAAGTTTTAGGGAGATTACAATCATGGCTAGAGCTGCGAGGACTGCGAATGCTGTCGAGATTGGCGTTTTCCATCGCACGAGGAAGAAGACCAGAACAGCGAGACCGATGAGCGCGAATCCATCGACCTTACAAAGCGCGACAGCGGACGCTATTGCGCCAACTCGAAAGAGGCGCAAATCCGAATCAGGCTCAGCCAATAATACGGTGAGAAAATACGTCCCCAAGAAGGTGAACCCTAAGTCCAGATATAGCGGATATGAGACGACCGCGGATATAGTTGCGGGCAGCAGTATGGCCAGAAGGGCAGCGAATTTTGCCAGATTGTTCGAGAGGTAGCGCTGAGCAAGCCGATAGGTCGCAAAGTAAATCCCGATCGCAAAGGTTAACGCAATCAGACGAATGCTGTTGTCAGCCGTCGAGTGAAACCATTGGGCGAGAATGATAGCAAATGCATACAAGTCTGGAAGAATCGGCGGTTGCGTATTCGGGGCACCGGGCACGCTAGTGACATACGGGAAAAGCGTCGCGGTCGTGTGTCCGCTCGCTACAAACTGTAATGAGACCGGAAGATAGTACGTAAGCGCATCCCAATCGATGTTCGGCCTGACTAGAAGAATCAGGGCGTAGATTGATAGGACCGCGATAGCTGGAAAGAACAGCCAGAGCTCTTTTGAGAGCGCGCGCCTACGCATAAAAGCGATGGCACGCAGCCCTCCCAGTATTCCTCCGATAAACGAGAGCGCGACTAGGGAAGCCGTCCACACCCAGAGCGGTATTATGGAGGCACCCGGAGCCCAGGAAATGGCACTGTCCAGGAGAAGGCTCCAGACAATGCTCTCGCATACGAATCGAAGCGGATCAGCTTTGCGAGGCAAGAGGAAATGCGCAACGCACATTCCTGGAAGAACCGCCAACAGGGCGGCGGCGATCTCTGCCATATTCTTAAGTGTATTTTCCGGGCGGTGATTTGGGCATACTTCTTTGCTAGTTACTTTTACCTGCGCGAGGTGTCAGAGCCTTCAACGGGCATCCGAGCGGGCACGGCCCAAGCTCGATAGACCATACCAGCCAATGCGTAACCCGGCTTGCCGCTGAGCGCGAATACTTGGCGGAAAAGCCGTCGGGGTCGTAGAATGTGGCGTCCGTCGGGTATCCTGCCCATGCGCATAGTCACCGTAGGCGCGCATGCCAGCCAATTTTACGTTCATTCAAGAGGGTTTTCCGTGTCTGATGAAGTTCCGTTCGTCGATCTTAAGGCGCAGTACCGTAGTCTGTCCTCCGACATCATGCCTGCCGTTGAATCCGTGTTTCAGAGTGCAGCGTTCGTGATGGGCCCGGACCTCACTGCGTTCGAAGAAGAGTTTTCTACCTTTATTGGAGCAAAACACTGCGTCGGTGTTGAGTCCGGCACAGCCGCTCTAAAGCTTGCGATGCAGGCGATCGGAATTAAGGCTGGCGACGAGGTAATTATACCGGCGAACACCTATATTGCATGTGCTTTCGCTGTATCGCAGATTGGCGCTGTCCCGGTGTTTGTCGATATGGACGAAAACTACCTTATCGACATCAGCTCAATCGAAGGCGTCATTACATCGCGTACAAAGGCGATCATGGCCGTACATTTGTATGGGCAAGCGGTCGACCTCGTTCCGCTGATGCTCATCGCGTCTAAACGCGGACTTAAGATCGTTGAAGACGCGAGCCAAGCTCACGGTGCGTTCTATCGGGGTAAGCGGGTCGGAAGTTACGGCGACGTCACCGCCTTCAGCTTCTATCCTGGAAAGAACCTGGGTGCGTACGGGGACGGTGGGGCCGTCGTTACGAATGACGATTCAGTCGCAGATCAGGTTCGACTAATTCGAGATTTCGGACAGCGAAAAAAGTACGAGCATTTGCTTATTGGCGACAACTGCCGCCTTGACACCGTGCAGGCTGCCATATTGCGTGTAAAACTGCGCCACCTCGACTCATGGAATGCGCGACGGCACGCTGCGGCGGTCCGGTACGGAGAAAGGCTCGCGGAGATCGGCTTAAAGCCGCCATCGCTTGGCGCGCAAAATGAACACGTCCATCACCTTTACGTGGTCGAGGTGCCCGAGCGTGACGCAGCATCGGCATTTCTCGCGCAACGTGGCATTCAAACTGGAATCCATTACCCAATACCAATACATCTACAAAAAGCCTATGCCCACCTAGGTATAGGTTCCGGTAAATTTCCGAAAACGGAGAAGGCGGCAAAGAATATTCTGTCGCTGCCAATGTTCCCCGAAATTACGCATGCTCAGGTGGATCGAGTGGTGGACTCTTTGAAAGAATACCTTGCGACCGCCAACGCAGCCGCGAGCTTCTGAAGGAGGGCGATTTCAGTAAAATCGGTTCATTTTGTTCGCTAAAAACGAGATATTAGAGTTGCACGATAAAAACAAAATTCATCCAACAGCCTACATCGAGGACTCCGTTTCGATCGGATCCGATAACGTCATTGGCCCCTACGCGGTTATCGTCGGCAACGTTACGATCGGAAACGGGAATTGGATCGGGGCGCATACTACAATCGGTAGCCCGGCGCAATTCAGTACCGAAAAATTCGAGCTTAATGGCGAACCTGCCTCGGGCATTAGAATCGGCAATTGGAACGTTTTTCGCGAATATTGCTCGGTCCATCAGCCAAGTCGATTTCAAACTGTAGTTGAAAATGAGTGCTATCTCATGGCCTATGTAAACGTATCTCACGACACAACTGTCCGCGAGCGCGTGATCTTATCAAGCAACGTACAGATGGGTGGATTTGTCGAAATTGGGGCAGGCGCAAACCTTGGCCTTTCGGCCATTCTGCATCAATTTACAACCGTTGGTGCATATGCGATGGTGGGCATGGGAGCGGTCCTAAACCGCGACATAGCGCCGTTCGTTAAATGCGCCGGTAACCCGGTGCGTTTTCTTGGCGTTAACACAATTGGCCTGAAGCGTAACGGATTTACCGATGACGAAATTACTGAAGTTGGCGAATGGTTGACATCCGGAAAGCGGGCCTCCAGCGCCAGGATTGAACTGATAATCAACAGATTTTCAGAGCGTTCGGCCGAGACGCATCGGCCCACAATGCCATGTACCGAAAGGCGTAAGGCGATCGTCAATAATGGATAAAATTGGAATCGCGATCGTCGGATTGGGATATTGGGGCCCTAATCTCGTAAGAAATTTTGTGGCGTCCGAAAAATGGCAGATACGTTACGTCGTTGACAATGATCCGAGCCGTCTTTCAAAGATAACCACGACGTACCCTGGAATGGTGGGCACGAGCGATTTTGCGCGCGTATTGGACGATGAGTCCGTCCACGCCGTTGCGATCGCAACTCCTCCGCACACGCATTTCGAATTGGCTCAAAGGGCTCTGTTGCGCGGAAAACATCTGCTTGTCGAGAAACCTCTTTGCCTCGGGGCGCGGAAGGCGGACGAGTTGGTTGAAATTGCAGCAAGGCAAAGCCGAGTCTTGATGGTCGATCACACATTCCTCTATACGGGTGCTGTGGAAAAGTTGCGCGATCTTGTAAAACGCGGAGAGTTCGGCCGTATTTACTACATTGACTCTGTTCGCATAAACCTAGGGCTATTCCAGCTACATGCTAGCGTAATCGAAGATTTGGCCCCGCACGACATCTCGATATTTAATTATCTGCTTGATGAATCGCCCGTTAAGGTAGCTGCCTCAACGACGCGCTGCGTTGACGATAGTGTTGCAGATGCCGCATATATCACCTTGAAATATGGATCAGGCGCGATCGCACACGCTCATTTAAGTTGGATTTCGCCAGTTAAAGTGCGTAAAACGATGGTTGCAGGCAGCCGGCTGATGGCGATCTGGGATGACGTTGAGCCCTCTGAGAAAATTCGAATCTATGATAAAGGCGTTGATTACTTGCCGAGTGACGAGGCGCGGGCGAAAGCTCAAATATCATACCGATCGGGTGACGTTCTCATTCCTGCGATTGATACCACGGAAGCACTCCAGAAGGTTATAGTTGATTTCGCTAGGTCGATCTCGCTGGGCTGCCCGCCCCAGGCAGACGGCCTAGCTGGTGCAGCCGTCGTACGCGTGCTAGAAGCTGCAGAGGCTTCGAGTGTCGCTGGCGGCGCGTTTGTTGATATCTAATGGAATTTGGTGACCGGCCCAACCGGTAAAAAGATGTCGAGGCTATTCGGCCGCTGGTTCTCTCGACTCGCGATTTTAGTGCTGGTTGCGACATGGGAAGCGCGCTTTCTCATCTCTGCTAAGGCGCTGATATACCGCCACGACTGGACATGGCCCGGACCTGTTCAGCAGCTTATCGCTTCGCGAATGTTGAATGCTGCTCCCTGGATCAGCGATGGGCTAGGGTCGGCTGCGATAGCGCCGTTGCATCACCCGTTGTTTATGGCTTGGACTCTAGGAGGCGTGACTCTAGGCACGCACGTTACGCTGATCGCCACTGTTATTCTTGCACTCACGGTTTTTGGAGCCGGGATTGCCTCGTGTGTCCGCGGGCTGTGGAGGCTGCCCGAGCTGATGGCGCTGGCATTAGGACTCGTCGCGATGATGGGCCCACCACTTTTAAATAAACTCGTCGCAGGGCATCTTTACTATCTAGTAAGCCTCTCTACGGTGCCATGGGTGATCCGCATGCTCGCGGTGCCATCGGGCCGGGCTAAATTAGCGTTCCTAGCTGCGTCAGCCCTTGTAGCGTTTGCAATCCTTCAGATTCAGCTCTACATAGTGCTTATCGCGGTACTGATAATCGCCGTCATCTTTAAAAAAGACGTTCCGTTGTGGATACGCTCCATTGGGGTTTCCGCGGCGCTCCTGCAGCTCGCGCCGGAAATTTGGGCGGTAATTGGTAAGGACCCACAGCTCGCCGATGCTTGGATGGTGCCAAGGCGCGCGTGGGAGTTCAACAATTCGGCGCCTTTTCCGCAGGGTCTGTATTTTCTTGGTTACTCTCCACACTATGCGGAAAATGCTATGCGGAGGGTGGGCATCAGCAGAGAGAGCGTTGGCGCAATGCAGGCTGGCATCGCGCTTGCGCTAGTTGCGGTGTTCATTCACAGGCGAAGGATCGTAGCCTGGCTTCTTGCGCTAGGTTGGATCGTGTGCACGCTCCTAGTCTTAGGCCTTTATGGGCCATTTGGAGTACCGCTGGGCTTTTTATTTGCGCACGTCGCAGCATTTGCAGTATTCCGCGAGCTCTACCATTTCGCGGGAGTCGGCTGGACTTTTGAGGTCATCTTAATCGGAGGCGTCTGGCAGCTCAGGAGAATGCGCTGGCCGGTTGCGATATTTGCCGCCCTAACGATTGCGCTGTTTGGAGCAATGTGGTCGCCAAGCGCGTTTGCAGGGCAAATTGCTTCCAGCGACATTCCGCTATCTATACAGCATCGATTAGCTTCGCTGCGGGAAGATAAGAGTGACGGGCGTTTTTTACTGTGGCCCGCGGAGTGGCCGGTAGGCCCAACCTCTAGTGGCTCTGCGGGGGCTGATCCGCTCGCTTACCCCGTTGGAAGCCACCCTGTGGCCAATGCGTATCGTCTTAGTGGGCCGTTGGAGGTTGCGGCCGGATTTGTTCGTGAAGGCCAGCAAGCAACTGCAGACAGGTGGCTTGCGGCCGCAGGTGTTGATACCGTCATTAACGAGCGCTGGACCTCTGCGCGAATATTCGATAGAGCCCCTCCAACGTTGCATCTGGCTTCGTGGATGCGACCATTCGTCGCTCGTGCCGCGTCCACGGCGCGGCCATCTAGCATTCTTCGGCAGACGTGCGTCCTCTGTGCTTACAAATACCTTCCAATCATATCCGAGCCTGAACAATGGAAGAGCGGCGACGCATTTGTCTTGCGGCGTGATCTTGAACCACATCCGCCGACTTCGTGTCGCCCCCAGGCGTCCTTTAGTGCGGCCGACCCTTCAACTGCATGGGTGGACTTGCTGGATTGGTCCTGGCTTGATCCTCGCCTCGCGATGATGCGCTCAGGCGTGGTGACGTGGTCTACGGCTCCGCTCGTCGCCCCGGTCTGCCAAGTTCGGGTAGGGGCTGTTCATGTGCTACTTTTGGCGGGCCACCTAAGCGTAAATGGGAGGCTCGTGAACGTAGGGATCGGCTCTCCTACCTGGCTGCGCCTACCGAGCACTTCGAGCGTCCTCCAGGTGCACGCCGGCCTGGCCGCTGTTGACGACTTCGCTCCGGCGATCCCCACGATGCCCCGGAATTTTTCGGCCGCATCGAAGGCCGTTCCATTAGCATTCGATTGGCGCAGCGGAACCGGAGGCGGCAGGGTAGAATCGCAAGAGCGCTGGATCGTTTTTAAGAGTACATTTTCAACGCACTGGAAGATTAGGGTCGTGGGCGGTGATGTGTTGGCTCACATTCGCGCAAGCGGCTATGCCAACGCATGGGAAATACACGCCCCAAGAGGCGCACAGATTTATTTATGGTACGACCGCTGGGCCTCTACGGAGGTCCTCGCTTGGGCGGCGGTTGTCGCCTGGTTCACGATGATCTTTTGTATTATTTGGCTGCGGGCAACCGATGGCTCCTTAGATTCGTTATTCGGTAATTTCGCCGGCAAACGACACCACAGGCTGGAACCTCCGTTCCCGGCAGACTTCACGAAAGAAGACCCACATTGATCCCACTTGTCAAGACTCTCATAAGCGAACAGGAAATTGAAGCGGTCAATCGAGTGATGCGATCTGGCCAGCTTGCCGCCGGGCCGGAGGTTGCCGCATTCGAACAGGAATTCGCCGATGTCTGCGGGGTCTCGTTTGCGGTCGCCGTGAACTCGGGAACCGCCGCCATCCACTGCGCACTTGAGGCTGCGGGCGTTGGGCCCGGCGACGAAGTCATAACCACGCCGTTTACGTTTGCGGCAACCGCGACGCCAATTCTGATGCAGCGCGCGACCCCCCGATTTGTCGATATTGACCCCCGCACATTTAATGCAGATTTGGACGCGTTGTTCGCTGAGTTGACCTCGAAAACCAAGGCGGTTGTCGCCGTCGACCTATTCGGACTGCCCGTCGATGTTTCAGCTATCGAAGAACTCCGCGCGAGAAATGTGACAGTCGTCGAAGATGCATGCCAGGCGGTTGGCGCGCGCAGAGACGGTAAAGCGACGGGTGCACTTGCCGATGTCGGCTGTTTTTCGTTGTATGCGACGAAAAACCTCATGACCGGCGAAGGGGGCATGCTCACGACGCAGGATGAGCGCATCGCTAAACATGCCCGCCGTTTTCGGCAACACGGGCAGGGCGAGCGCTATGAATATCTTTCGCTTGGCTACAACTACCGTATGACCGACATATCAGCCGCCATTGGCAGAGTGCAACTTTCTCGTCTCGGGCAAATCAATGCAGGTCGCAGGGCGAACGCCGCTCTATATACGTCGCTGCTTCAAGGGGTGCCTGGCGTCTCAACGCCGCTTGTTCCGCCATCGGTTGAGCACGCTTACCATCAGTATTCCATTCTCATTGATCCAGCGCGGACAACTAATGGAATCGATCGCGATGGCTTGCGCGCTAAGCTATCCGAGCGAGGAATAGGAACAGGCGTCTATTATCCGACACCGCTCCATCTTAATCCATTGTTTTCTAATCTTGGGTATACGGCTGGCGATTTTCCAAACGCCGAGCGTGCCGCATCGCAGATTATGGCACTCCCGGTTCATCCGCTCCTAACGCTCGAGGAAATTCGCGGGGTTGCAATGGCGATTGCGGAATTGGTCGTGGCGTAGTTGAGGCACCTTCGCATAGGCGTTGCAGGATATGGCGCGATCGGTCGCCATCATGCACGGAACTTAGCCACATTACCCGATATCGATTTTTTCGGGGTCGCTGACCCCGATCCGTTAGCTCGGAGCGAAGCGAGCGCGAGTGGTTTCGAGACTTACGATACTCTTGACGCACTGCTTGCAGCAGGCGCTGACGGCATCGTCCTTAGCGTTCCCACATCGTTGCACTACGAATTTGCGATGCGGGGCTTAGAGGCTGGTTGTGCGCTCCTCATTGAGAAGCCAATTGCCATGACATCCCTCGAAGGCCGGGAAATCATTGAACGCGCCAAAAGCGCGAACACGCCCCTCATGGTTGGATACGTAGAACGTTACAATCCGGCGGTGGTCGCACTGCGCGACTTTATGCAGGGGGGTGACCTCGGGAAAATTTACGGCATCAGCGCTCGCCGCCTCGGAACCATGCCCGCTAGAATTAAGGACGCTAACGTCCTCATCGATATCGGCGTTCATGACATTGACATGGCAGCCTTCGTCCTTGATTCTGAACTTGAATTGCGTTCCGCCCAAGGCGGCAAAGCCGTTCTCAATGATCGGGTTGACTTCGCGTTCCTAGCCCTTGAAGGTCGCGGCGTACCGATCCACATTGAATCAAATTGGATCACGCCGGTTAAGTTTCGAGAAGTTCTCGTAACCGGTGGAAATGGACTATGTCATGTCGACTACGTAACCCAAACCGCGCGCTTTGCGGCGGCGCGTGAGTTTGCGGCCGTCAACACATTCGAAGGAATTATTGAACAATATAGGACGGGCGAATTTGTAGAATTACCAGTCGAGAAAGAGGAGCCGCTGCGGCGAGAATTGCGGACATTCCTGGCTGGCATTCGTGGGGCAACTCTTCCCGATCCCGCGGTCGCGCTGATCTCGCTGCGCATAGCGGAAGAAGCAACACGTCTTATCGAAGAGCAAAATAGGACAATGGGGGAGTAAAAAACGGGGCATGACAAACAAAAATAAATTAACGTTTGTCCACGAAACGGCAACCGTCGAGTCAGATGTAACGCTGGGCGACAGCATTAAAGTTTGGCACGAGGCTCAGATCCGCACGCGCGCCACCATCGGGGATCGTTGCATAATCGGAAAGGGTGTATTTATTGATTTCGATGTTGTTATCGGCGCGGATTGCAAGCTTCAAAATTACGCTTGCGTGTATCACGGGGTCACGCTGGGCCGCGGCGTGTTTGTGGGTCCCCACGTCGTCTTTACGAACGATTTACGGCCAAGGGCGGTGACTCCAGACTTCGGACTGCTCGGAGATGAGGATTGGATCGTGGGAGCAACTGCCGTAGGCGACGGGGCAGCGATCGGCGCGAATAGTACTATCCTCCCGAATGTTTCCATTGGGAAGTGGTCAATGGTTGCGGCCGGATCGACGGTTACCACGGATGTGGCGGACTACGCGCTAGTGATTGGAAACCCCGCACGACATCGAGGATGGCTCTGCCCCTGCGGCCAGAAGGTCAGCGCCAATCAGTGTGCGCGGTGCGGCGACCTTCCCCGAGACCATCCTCTCTCATGAGCTCAACGCGACGCTCACCCTTGAAATATTCTGTCAACTCGCTGGAAATGATTTAGCTTGGAAAACGACGGAAGCGTAGCAGTCATTATGCCGACATACAACTCGGGCAAGCATCTGGAGCGCTGCCTCCTTTCATTGCGCGCCCAGACATACGAAAATTGGAAGTTGTATTGCGTGGATCGCGGCAGCACCGATGGTTCGGTCGACATTCTTACGGACCATGCGAAGTCGTGGGATAAACTGGTCGTCGTTGGTGGCGGCGACGAGCGTACATCGCAAATCAACATTGCAGTGCGGCAATCGCGTAGCGAGTACCTATATTACACGGCGTCCGACTTTTTCGTCGACCCGATACTGCTTGAAGAATCTGTGCGTGTCTGTCGCGAGAGCCGGGCGGATGGCGCCTGGATAAATTGTGTTTCTTACGGCGATGGCTTCTGGGCACGTGTTAGAAATCTTGAACGCTCAACGTACTTTGGTAGTGAAAAATTTGAAGGCGTTAGGTTCTTTAGGCGTGATGCGTATGTTCGGGTAGGCGGATACGACGACGAAGTCCCGATTTTTGAAGAATATGACCTTCAGGATAGGCTACTTGCGTCGGGTGCGCGCATCGCCCGTGTCCTGAATGCGGCTGAATATCATCTGGGCGAGCCGGAGAAGCTTAGTGAAATTGCTAGCAAATCTTACTACTATGGCACGCGATACGTCGCGTTACTCAAAAAGCAGGGCGCACCTGCACTCCGCCACGCGAATCCGCTTCGCTCTACTTTTCTGAAACACTGGCGCTCGTTTGCCAGTCGGCCGATATTGACGTTAGGCTTTCTGCTAATGCTCGCCGTGAAATACGGTTCCGGCGCTGCTGGAGCCGCAGTCGCATTTGTCGAATCGTGGATGCGGCGGCCTAAGTACTAATGTGGACTCTCGGTGAGCCGACCGACCGACTTTATGCTGTTCTGGAGGCTGATGTTCGTGGGTGAGCATGCTAAGCAATTTTACGACGAATATATCGAGAGGCCGCAGGGCGCAGCGCAATTGGATCGCGTTCGTCAGCTCCTCACCTTATATGACGGACGCGCGAGCGATATCCTTGATATCGGCTGTGGGAATGGTGAGCTTCTCGAGCTCCTTCGCGCGCGCTCGCCGCAGGCGGGCCGCACCACTGGTGTTGACATGGGCCACGCGGTGACGGATATGCTTGGCGCCCTGGGATTCGAGGGGCTTGAGGCGGATGCGCAGCGGTCGTTACCTTTCGAAAATGAGTCCTTTGATTGCGTCGTGGCGGCTGAAATTATCGAGCATCTGTTCGACACAGACCAATTTGTAAGCGAGATTTATCGCGTACTCCGCAAGGGCAAATGCCTTCTGCTATCAACGCCTAACATCGCCTATTTACCAAACCGATTGCTGCTTGCACTTGGCGTGCAGCCGCTCTTTACTGAAACCTCCACGATCAAGCATATGGGGCGTTGGCTACCACTGTTCGGTCAGGGACGAGTCACCGAAGGGCATACGAAGATATTTACGCTTGGCGCGCTAACGGAGTTGCTAACGTACCACGGACTTCACGTTGAACGCGTGGCTGCATATCGTTTTTTCCCGAACGGGCCCCTTGGGTTAATGGACTCGGCTTTAAAGATAAGACGAACGTTCGCTGCTGGTTTTGCAGTGCGAGCACGGAAAGGATAGGCGACTAAGAGCTATTCAATGCGGGTCAACAAGGTCGAAGTACAGATTGCTATCCAAGCCCCGCGGAAATCACTGGCCGCATGACGGGACCCACCCCAATTAGCTTTGTAATGGGGATCGCGAGGATCGATGCTCCATTTGCAATAAATATTGTCGAGCCTAAAATGATAGGGGGCGAAGTGCCAAATGGTGCTTTATACGATAGTACGGACACGGTATCGCCCGTTCTGTCATTCAATACATATAAGAGGCCCGCAGTGTCACCGAACACCAGGTAGCCACTTGCGTCCACCGGGGACATTTTAACCGCCCCGGCTGTGTGAGCGGACCACAGCATACGGCCGCTAGTCGCATCGAATGCATTGATGGTATCCTGCACGGGGATCGACTGGTAATAAACGCCGTTGGAAATCGTCCCCGCGATAGCGCGCTCGTTTGAGGCGACGGATGTGAAGTATCCAGGGCGGCTTGTGGACGACCAGAGCTGTCTGCCTGATTTCAGGTCGAAAGCCGTAATAACGTTTCGTCCAGCCCATCCCCAAGCGTCGTTCGGGCTATAGCGTGTATAGGCTGTGCCCTCCACAAAGCCGACGCTTCCGCCTACTGTGATGGCACAATCGGCGTTACCGTAGGGAGCGGACCAGCGAATGCCGCCAGTCTTTCCATCGATGCTGAAAATATGTGTTTGGTCACTGCGAAATGCATAATCTAGCCCGTGGCTTGCGACGACGTATGCGCTTCTTCCAACCAGATTTACTGAAGCCATGGTACTCACGCCGGGGAGCGGCGCGCTCCACAACTGTTTTCCGGTGACGAGATCGAGCGAATAAGCGTGATCGTCGCCATTTGCGAAAATTACTGCCTGCCCGAAGATTGCCGGAGTTGGCATATCCTCGCCTACGGTGTGAAACGCCCAGATGGGCACGCCCGTGGAAGACGCAAGGCCCAGAACCTCATCGCCAGACGGCGAACCCCAAACCGTATCAGCCCCCTGATCGCGGAGCACATTATTCGTTCCCGTTCCAACCACGATCATACCGCCTGATATCACCGGGGTAGACATCACTATTCGGCCAAGGCCGGTACTCCAAAGAATATGGCCGGTCTCCGCGTCGATGGCATAGAGCTTCTTATCAAAGCTGACAGCATAGAGGGTGCCATTAACAAGGGCTAGACCGCCGTTCACTTTTCCGCCCAGCCTCAAGGACCAAGAAGCGTTGAAGCGGCCTTTAAATACTGCATTATGATCGGGGCTATGCTGATACATAAGCCACGAGTGGGGCTTGGCTGGCAGAGTGGGAGCTGCGTTTGCGATTCCGCAGCAGAGCGTGATCAAAACGGGCAGTAGCAATATGTGCGCGCGAATCATCGGTCTTCAACCCGGTGATGCGACCCAAAACCGGTACAGAAAGTTAAGCTGGGACGCTCTCGAAAGGAGCCCCCATGCCTACTTCCAAGCCGCGTCGCGCGAGGACGCGCCGGACCTTCACCAAAGAGTTTAAGCTCCAG